>Ga0315268_10007256_pt1 | contig 11685 bp, 10 predicted proteins | sample C1_top_MG_FD_204535 | JGI IMG/M metagenome (GOLD analysis project Ga0315268, IMG submission 204535) | Sediment microbial communities from Yellowstone Lake, YNP, Wyoming, USA - C1_top | ecosystem: Environmental > Aquatic > Freshwater > Lake > Sediment | place: USA: Wyoming | collected 2017-08-01 | reverse complement strand
TTTCTTCGGCTCTCAGATAGTCAACATCGGAGCCATGATTGCATGCTTTGCGTTGTCATCTCTCGCCTTCTCGGCCTTAGGAATAATGTTTGCCTCGATTCCAGGCCAGACGCCAGGACAAGTCATGATGCCTCTTAACTTCGTTCGCATACCCTTGCTTTTCATCAGCGGAGTCTTCACACCGATCGGAGAGCTGCCGACATGGATGCAGGCAGTGTCAATGCTTTCACCATTAACTCATACCGTTGAACTCGCAAGATACGCCACGGGCGGAGAGACCTTCTTTGGGCCAGCCCTCAACATAGCAATCTTGACCGCGTATGCCGCAGCTTTCCTCTTCATGGGCATTCGTTTCCATATCATGAACCAGCGCAAGGAGTAATGTGCAGGAGGCGTTTTGAGGTTGAATGCATTGGATCTAACTAAACTGGCAGAATTTTCAAAGACTCAAAGAGTCCTTCATCCTCGCTTTTCATGACTTCGTGGGCATATTCTTCGCATTTTTCCCAAGGACCTTCAGCATATTTTTTGACTAGATCTCTCCTAACTCTCAATACGATTTCTTTTCCCTCAGCATTAAATTTAGCCGACAGACCATCATCTTCCTTTACGGTTACAGCGTTGCCTATTACTGCTTTTATCCCATCCACCGTGCAGAGATAGGGCTTGCTGCTTATAGTCGCTATTTCGCACATACTTGGCTTTCTTCCTAGAATCTTCTTCGCCCGCAAGCTCATTTTCAAGCCAAGAACCAAGAAAGGGCCCAAGTGTCCATGAAGTCTTACCGCTTTCTCTAACAGTTCTCTAGAAATAATCGTTGACATTCAATTCTTCACGTCCATTCTTCGCACACCTCTGGTAGATAGACCTGTAACTAAAGTTATGCCAATGAATCCCCCAATAACACCGCCAGCCGCGTGCAGTCCAGCCCAACCAAGGACTCCGCCCCATCTGGCGAGGGCTGGTGCAGCCATGAAGAACGTGCCGATGATTAGGCCTGCCACTACTGCTGACAGCACCGAAACGAAAAGCATTGAAACTGTAACAAATAATGGCTTTTTGAGGCATCTATCGTATCCTATGAGCCTTGCTGTTATGTCAAAGACTATGCTGGCTGCCGTGAAACCCAGAAAGTGAACACCAGCTGGATTGAATATGAAGTTTATGACTGTTGCGATAAGTCCTACCGCAGTTGCTGCCCCAAACTTTCTAGTCCACCAAACAGTGAGGGTAAGCACCGCGAAGCCGACCATGTCGCACAGAATTGGCAGCCCAAACATTCGAAACACGATAGGGGCAAAGATGGAGTTCAAAACGCCCCAAAGGGCCGCGAATATGGCGATAGCAGCTACCTCTCGACTGTTAAGATAAGTCATGGTCAAGCCTCTAGTGTTACGAATTAACAAAATCGTAACATCGCACATAAAAGCTTTCCGCATCTAATAACTATTTAATAGGTGGTCGAATGCCTCAAAAAATGAAGGTAACTCGGTTCAGTGTTTCACTTCCGCCTCCTCTCGTAGAGAAGTTGGATGAAACTTGGAGGAGCATGCGGTACGAGAACCGTTCAAAGGCTGTCCATGATGCAGTGCGAAGTTTCATCACAGAATTTGAGTGGATGCAAAAAGATTCGGGGCGAATAACCGGCGCTGTCCTTGTGCTATATTATCTAGACAAGCCAGGTCTCCTAGACGAGATCACAAAAGCCCAACACAAATTCAAGAATGCGATTTCTTCGACCCTGCACGTTCACTTGGAAGATAACAAGTGCTTAGAAATCATTGCAGTTGAAGGGAGCGTCCAGGAAATTAGAAGCCTTGCTCAATCTCTCATGACAAAGAGAGGAGTAAAACAAGTGAAAGTCGCCGCCATAGCACCATAAGTCTTGGCAATGCTCATTCGCATGCCGAGGTCTTCTGCGGCCTAACTTCAACTTCATCATGCTTGCTCAGCCTCACCAGAAAACTTAGGTAATTTGACTACTGAGCAAGAAGTGTTAAATATACGAGTCGTCGTAATTTCTGTTTAGTATACTCGCAGGAATGTGCTATGAGCGAAGTTACCGAAGTTGTTGAAGAGTATCTTGAGGGCATTTATAGGCTTCAGGAAAAGAGCGGAGTCGCAAGAACCAGTGACATCGTCAAGGTGCTGCAGGTTGTTCCTGGCACTGTCACCAACACCGTGGAGCGTCTGGAAAAAGAGGGCATGCTGAGACATGAACCTTACAGAGGCGTGAAATTGACTGACAAGGGCCGAAAGATAGCCCTAGATGTAATTAGGAGACACAGGCTTTCAGAGCGTTTGCTCACAGATTTTGTGCATGTGGATTGGGATAAGGTGCATGATGCAGCCTGCAGGCTTGAGCATGGCATTACAAATGATGTGATCAAGAAACTCGAAAAGGCACTAGGTCATCCGAAGACGTGCCCCCACGGAAATCCAATACCGACAGCGTGCGGAGGAATAGTCGAAGAAAAATCAGAACCTCTGTCCAATTTTGAGTCCAAAGAAAGCGGTGTAGTAGCCAAGATAAAAGACGAGACACCTGAAGTGTTGGAGTACATTGCTGCGTTGGGACTCCTGCCAGGAGTGTCGATAGAGATTGTCGAAAAAGCGCCTTTTGATGGACCCGTAACCGTCAAAGTGGGCGGAGCCAATCACGCACTCAGCCTTTCGATGGCCTCAAACATCTGGGTCAAGAGAAAACAGTGAAGGAGTGACATTAACATGGGAAGCGGTGGAGTGACTCAGGGTCCGGAACTGCCTCTGACTGCTCTGAAAGGCGGAGAGACTGGAATCGTTGTTTCCATAAATCCAGGCCGAGGAGAAGGCTGCGGGAGAGGCTGGGGGTTCGAAAAGCGGCTCATGGATATGGGTTTAACCCCTGGTGCCGAGGTAGTAATGGTTAAATCAGCTCCTTTCCATGGTCCAATAGAGGTTATTGTCAGAGGCTCAAGACTTGCTTTGGGCCGAGGCATGGCCGAGAGGATTTTTGTGGTGAGAAAAAAGCATGCCTGAGAAAAAACTGACTATTGCATTGGCTGGGAACGCGAATGTAGGAAAATCAGTCATATTCAACCAGCTTACTGGCTTGCATCAACATATCGGAAACTGGCCAGGAAAAACCGTTGAGAGGGCCGAAGGAACACTTCACTTCAAGGGCTACACGATAGACATAATCGATTTGCCGGGAATATACTCACTTTCAACCTACTCGCTGGAAGAGCTAGTCTCAAGGAAATATATCGCAGTTGAGAGACCGGATGTCGTGATTAATGTAGTGGATGCTTCAGTTCTTGAGAGAAACTTGTTCTTCACACTGCAGTTGGTAGAGCTTGAAACGCCAATGATCATAGCCCTGAATCAGATGGACATTGCAAAAAGCAAGGGTCTTAGAATCAACGCAGAGAAACTGGAGAGACTGTTGGGAATACCGGTCATTCCCACTGTTGCAACAAAGGGGATCGGCATTTTCGAGCTCTCGGAGAAAGCCGTAGAGATAATTGAAAATGGGAAAAAGGCTAAACCTCTTGAGGTAAGATATGGAGAAGAAGTTGAGCTTAGAATCGCAAAAATCACCAAGATGTTAAAGAACATCCAATTTTGGTATCCTCCGAGATACGTCGCCGTCAAGTTGCTAGAAGGCGATGAAGAAATATCAAGAGAAATTCAAAGAATAGATCCGCGAATAACATCTGCTGTTGGAGAACTTGCAGCTGAAATTGAGCAGATTCACGGTCACTCCTGCCCAACTGTGATTACCTCTGAGCGATATGATATAGCCGGACGCATTGCCAGGCAAGTCCAAGAACTCGTTTCTCCAACACACCCTCCGTTGGAAGAGAGAATCCACAACCTGACAACTCACAAAATCTTGGGCTATCCCATTATGGTAGCGTCACTGCTTCTGGTCTTCTGTTTCATTTTTGTCTTCGGCAACTTCACCTCAGAACTTCTGGGCAACTTCTTCCACAGCTGGGAATCTCTTTTCACGAACCTGTTCGGAACAGGGATCGCACAAAAGCTGATCTGGGGCGGCGTCATCGAAGGACTAATAGCAGGAATCACGATAGCTCTGCCCTACATTGCTCCGTTCTATATCATATTGTACATCTTGGAAAACTCTGGCTACCTCAGTAGAATCGCGTTTTTGATGGACAATGCTATGCACAAAATAGGGCTCCACGGAAAGGCTTTCATACCCATCATGCTTGGGTTCGGCTGCAACGTTCCTGCTTGCCTAGGCTGCAGAATTATGGAAACAAAAAGGGAAAGGCTCCTAGCCGCCTTCGTTACGACATTGGTGCCATGCGCTGCACGAACGGTCATAATACTTGGTCTAGTCGGCCAGTTTCTAGGTATTCAATGGGCCTTAGCCTTGTACATGGTCAACCTGCTGGTTGTTCTCTTCTTGGGAAGGTTGGCTTTCAAGATTCTTCCCGGCGAACCGACTGCTCTAATCATGGAGATGCATGCTTACAAAGCTCCTCATTTGAAGACTGTTTTGAAGCAAACATGGTTCAGATTGGCCGAGTTCATCAAAATCGCCTTTCCATTGATAATAGTCGGAAGCCTTATCGTAAGAATTGCAGAAGTTGCAGGCCTGTTAGATCCAATCGCGACTGTGCTCAGTCCCGTAACGGTTGTGTGGCTGGGATTGCCAGCAATTGCAGGTGTAACGTTGATATTTGGTGTGCTGAGAAAGGAGTTGACATTGATCATGCTTGCTACTTTTCTTAGAACAACAAATTTCGCCCAAGTCCTGACGCCAGTTCAAATGATCGTGTTCACTCTAGTAGCAATGTTCTACATACCGTGCATAGCAACAATCGCTGTTCTAGCTAAGGAGTTTGGCTGGAAAAGAGCATTATCCATAACCATTTTCGAAATAGTGTTTGCAATAAGCATCGGCGGGATCGCATTGAGAGTGTTGGCGCTATTCATTTGACAAATCCTCAGCAGATCATTTCTGCACTAAGAAACAAGAAAGCCTTCAGCTACTACTTGCCGTTTAGAACGAAACAAGCATACCGAAAAGAAATCGCTCACTCAAGTATGGAAAAGCTCGCTCACCTGATCAAGATCCCTGGATTCCTGTCGCAGACAAAAGTCTCCTATTTTGGCAAAAACAAAAGCCTTAGATCTTCGCCGAGAATTGGCTGTTACCACCTAATTTCTGTTCTTTTCACTAAGAGAAACTTGACTAGGTCATTGAACAACAATGAAAATCCAGCAGAGCAGAACAATACAAAGAGAGTTTGAGTTAGAGATATGGGTTTGAATCCTGGAAGCCCTATTGTAGTCACTATGGTTGCAGCTATCATGCTCAGTATTACTGCTATTAGCAAGGTTCTGCTTGGTCTGGAACTCCAGAAGTGTCCTCTTTCTCTGACATTGAATATCAGGAACATGGCCGAGTAGAACAGTATTTCGAACGTGAATGTGAAAAGAGTCTGGTCAGCTACGGTAAGACGAAAGATGTTGAGTGCGACATAAAGCAGAGCAAACGATTCAACGATAATGAGCACACTAAGTATTGTGGATACCTTCACCAAACCGACTACGTTCCAAGTATCAGGTTTTCTGGACCAGTTCAGATTGTCCGTGGACAATGCAATCTTCACGAAGTCGGTCATGAAAAAGTACAATATTATCGCGAAGGCTGACACCACGTAATTCCCTGTTAGAAGGTAGGACAGAACAACAAACGTAGCTATCTGTAGAGTCCTGACTATCTTGCTTAGAACCCATGCAGTTATTCTTTCATATATTACTCTTCCATTCTTGACCAAATCTACTATGCTGGTGAGTCCTTCATTCATCAGCACGACGCTGGCAGCACCCTTTGCCACATCCGTGGCACTACTGACAGCTATGCCCACCTCCGCTTGCCTAAGCGCTGGCGCATCGTTCACGCCGTCGCCTGTCATCCCGACCACATGCTTTGCAGCTTGGAGGCTTTTGACAATAGTGTACTTGTCTTCAGGATAGATTTCGGCAAACCCGTCACTCTTGTCAGCTGTTTCTGCCGCTTCTATCGCGTTTTCCTTGATGAACTCTTTGAGTTCCGTAGCTCTGATCACGTTGTCGCCGAGACCCACATCTGCAGCAATCTCTTTTGCTATAGGAAGCGCATCGCCAGTCAGCATTTTGACAGCTATGCCCAGCTCTCTGAGTTCCTGTATGAGCTGTTTTGAATCCGGTCGGGGCGGATCGTGAAGCGTTACCAAACCGACAAGTTCAGGCTGCTCCTCGGCGTTTGTCTTGGCAACCGCAAGGGTTCTGTAGCCTTTTCCAGCGAATTCACTCATTTGTGATTCTAATTGCTCCAAAGTCTTACCGTCGAGTCCGCATGCCCGGGCAATAACGTTGACAGCTCCCTTCATTACTCTGAATTCATGGTTGTTATTCTGCACCAAAGCCTCAGTCCTTCGTGTTTTCGGATCAAATGGAGTGAAGGCTTTCTGTTTGAATGAGGGGTCTAAGAGGTTTTGTTGTTTGACCATCGTTAGGAAGGATAAATCAATGGGGTCTTGATTCGCCTCTTGTGAAGCTAGAGCTCCGTAGAAGAGAACTTGCTGTTCACTGAATCCCTTTGAGGGTATCACTTTTGCGATTGAGAGTCTGTTCATTGTTATTGTGCCTGTCTTGTCTGCGCAAAGAACATTCATGGTTGCTGCGTCTTCGGAAGCACTCAGTGTCGTTACTAAGACGCCTTTTTTGGCAAGTTCCATTGCGCCTATTGCCATGCTGACAGTGAACATTGCAGGCAGAGCCACAGGTATCGCAGATAACAATAGAACTAGGATTATCGGCAATAGTTCAAGCAGGTCTTTGGCTTCAATTACTGAAAAGACAAAGGCTACAACTATTAAGGTCGCGACTATGATCAACAGCCATCTGACAACGTTTGAGACAACCTCTTCCATATGCAGTTTGGGTCTAGCTAGCTGGACGAGTTGGGCTGTTCTCCCAAAATACGTTTTGACGCCGGTTGAGATGACGATGCCAGTGGACTCGCCTCTTTTCACGATCGAACCGGAATAGAGAACATCGTTAGGATTTTTTTCTACTGTCACCGATTCTCCAGTAAGTGCTGATTGATCAACTTCAAGTTCACCTATCACGATTTTCACGTCGGCCGGGACAAAGTCTCCTGATCGAGTCCTGACCACGTCACCGGGCACAAGCTCCGTGGCAGCTACCGTCTTCCATGAACCGTCTCTGAGAACTCTTGCATTCACCCGTAGCTTTCCCTTCAAAGCCTCTACCGCATTTGAAGCTCTTTGCTCTTCAACAAAGCCTAGAACTGCGTTGAAAACGAGCAGCCCCGTTACAATATACAGATCTGAGAATTTTTGCAGGACCCATGAGATGAGTATTATGGCCTCGAGCATCCATGCGGTTAGACCCCAAAACGTTTTTGCAAACCTGACCGCCGGGCTAGTCTTCTTTTCAGGGACTTCATTGTATCCGTACTGTTTCAATCGGGCTTCAACTTCGGACACTTTGAGTCCAGCACTTAGGTCCGTATGGAGTGACCTCGATACTTCTTCGGTTTTGGTCTTGTTAGTCGCCGGGTTTTTTTCTGTCAGTCGGAATTTCTCCTCGCAATTCCATTGGTTAGTCCCTATTGTAAGGATATCTGTTTTCGTTTCGATCGCGATCGCGCGCGATGAACGTAAACTCTGCCACACGCTTCCGGGTAAGGATTAGTCGCGTAAGAGAAGAGCAACCGGCACCAAGAGGAGAAATGCAATACCCATCACAAAAAGCGTGCTCTGTATGCTCACAAACATCATCAGTAAACCCGCCATCAACGGGCCAATCGTGTATCCCAGATCTTTGAACGTAGCTATTGCTCCAGTCATTGCGACTTTGCTCTCACCCATTATATCAGACATTCTTGAGTACAAGGCTATGAAGATAAATGTGTAGCTTATCGTGAAGGCTGTCACGACTGCCAAAGTGTAGTATGGACTGTTTGATAATGGAATTAGAACACCAGTTACGGTTGTTAATGTTGCTGCTGCTGCCAACGTTTTGCGTATCCCGTGTTTATCTATGATGTTTCCCATTGGCACTTCGAAACCCACTGCAAATAGCAAGGCAACAGTGAGAATAATGCCTATCAAAGCGACCGAAATTCCTTCGCTATAGAGGAATATTGAGAGATATGAGTAGTAAACATTGATTAGAGCATAGAAGACAACTATCAGAAACACAGTCTTCAGGAATCGTCTGTTGCGAATATATTCCTTTAGTGCTGTCATTTGAAGATGGAGAGATGCTTTTTGAGGTTTCGGGTTCTCCTTCAAGAACAGCGAGATGACGATGAAAGCTGTGAAGCTTGTTAGACTGACTGCATAAAAAGGAAGAAAGAAGGAAAATGCGGAGACGAAGCCGCCTATGACCGGCGATAAGGCCGAAGCGAAATCATTCATACTTGAGAAAAATCCGACTTCTTTTCCTTTAACTTCTCGGTCAGTGTAGGCAAAAACATAGGCCCATGAAGTCAGCCAAAGGAAGGAAGATGCGATTCCTCTGGCAATGCTCAAGAACAGTAGTGGCAAGAAACTGCTGGCTAGCGGGTATAGCACAGCAAGTGCTGAGTAGCAAAGCAACACAACTTGCAGGACCAGTTTCATATTTATCTTGTCTTCTATGATACCAAACGGTATATTGAGGAATATTCCCATCATAGTTGTCAGGGAAAAAATCAGCCCGCTCAAAGACAAGTTACCAGTAACATCATTTACGAATATAGAGAAGATAGGCGAGGTCATCCCCCAGCCGAAAGTGTATACGAAAAACGTAATCGAGACTGGGTATATCACTCTCTTGAAATTGGCAATATGCCGTAGCTCGCTAAACTCTTTGAACATTCGATTCCATCATAATTCGATGCCAATAATATATTAGCTCTCTTGGTCAACCCTCGTCAAGGCGGATGTTAGTAAACTATGCGTATAGGCAAAGAAGGTGCGCGCGTAGAAGAATGGAAGCGGGACAGCTACTGATAAAATGTGTCTCTATAGTTTTCTCAGTGTGCGCGTGATTGGAGGAACCTATTTCTTCTTTCTCTTTTTCATTGGACGTAGCTTATTGACGATGTCAACCTGTTCTGTTGGAAAATAGTATGGCACAGTGACGTAGGAACTTGGAGGAGCTTTGATTTCCTTTTCAAATGCCCAGCTCTCTTTCGCATGATGCGCTCTAAGTCCCTTTTTCTTTGCCTTTTGGATCAACTGATTCAGCTTGTCCACAAGTCTCTCTTCATCCTCTACACAATCACTGAACCGAGAGTTAGAACGTCGTCCTGACTAGGGTTTAATGGTAGCCCGGGATACGTGACTTATCCCGTTTAAATTTCTCAAACAGGAGAAGCTGAACCGAAAGAACACAGAAAACCGTCTATTCAAATCGTGATTTTGGGTAAAGGGTGCCCGCTTCCATCAGTTCTTAAGCCATTTTTTTCCAATTTTGCGGAAAAGTTATAGCAGAAGCAAACAAACTTGCTGTGGAAATATCCTGTTGGAGGTTTCTGGGATGCCGAAAGTGAAAGTGAATGATATTCAGATGTATTATGAAGTGAAGGGCGAAGGCTTTCCCTTGGTGATGATCAATGGTGGAAATGAAAACCTAGACTGCTGGGATCCACGTTTGATTGAGGCATTATCAAAGAGGTTTGAGTTGATTTTGTTTGACAATCGTGATGTAGGACGCACAAGCGCTTCGGACCGGGAATATGTTGATTTGAGATTATGCGCCGACGATACTGCCGGCTTAATGAACGCCCTCGGCATTTCTAAAGCTCATGTTCTGGGATTTTCGCTTGGTGGAATGATAGCCCAAGAGGTTGCTATCAACTATCCAGAAAAGGTTTCAAAACTGGTTCTCTACTCTACGGGCAGCACTTGGAGACTTGGTCCAGAGCTATCCGAATTTGTGGCAGCACTGGAGCGAACTCGATCGACGGAAGAAGTTGTCCAATTATATCGCTCTCTTTCCATCGCCAACGAGTATCCTGGTGATTTGATCGAAAAGTACCCTAGCGTGATTAATGGTTTCACGGCCGATTTTGTCAAGAAAAACCCAGACTCTGTAGACTCCTATTTTGAAAGATTTAGCGAGCACCCGATTTCAAAAGAAGGTGCAAGACGACAGTGGAATGCATTGAAGCAGTTCAACACGCAGAGGAGGTTGACACAGATCAAAGCGCCCACGCTCGTGCTGCATGGTAGGAAGGACTTTGCTATGCCTCCTGAAAACGGCGAGATCCTAGCTGAAGGAATACCCAACGCTAGACTTGTCTTCTTTGAAAAGTCAGGTCATGCGCTTGCGGAAAAGATGAGCGAAGTGATCAGAGTTATCACGAAGTTCCTTCTCTAGCGCAGTCTTCTGTTCTACATTTTCGCCAAGCGAAAGAGCCTTAGCGCCATGACTTCTATCCACAGCAGTATGAAGAACATCATCACTCTCTGGAGTAGTCCTGCTATCGGCGAACTTGGTTGCCCGAAGATGGCATATACAAGAAATGAGATGACGGCAAGCACCAAACTTGCAAGCGAGAACGTACCGTATTTGGCCCAAGCGCCTTCTTTGTCAGCGACAGGTCGATGAAGTCCTCTCCAAGCAAAGAACTCGCTGACTAAAATCGAGAGGCCACTTACCTGGGCGAGTAGGTAGTGTGCTGCTGCGGGCCATGGGGTAGGTTGGTCTGGAAAGAAACCCAACAGGAAGAACATGGCTCCGAAGAGACCTAATGATGCGGTCATGACCCTCGAAGCTGGCAGCTCTTGTCTGAGACCTATGGCAAAAGCAACCACCAAGGTGCCGAAGACACAGAAATTCAGGTTTTGAAGCAAAGCATAGGAACCGTACAAAGTGTAAGCCCCTAGATCGCTCACTTGCTGAGTCATATGACTATAACCGGTTACCAAGAAACCTTCCACGACTACCATCAAAACGAAGAAAATGGGTGCGATGACTCCGCATATTGCATAAAGTCTGAGGTGAGCCCTGGGCATACTTGAAATCATGGGCACACGCTCCTTTCAGATATTGGTCTCGTATACTATATCAGATTTGCTGAAATGGGAAAACAGAGAAGTCATCCTCTAGAGGATAGTTCTATCAATGCATTTAGGCGTCGATAGCCCCTATAGCTTTTGGAAGTCACTCCTTAGAAAGAGCTACTTCGGGAGAATAGTCCACTAGGAGTGGATATTTCCGCTCTGAATCTGGGCTTCATAAAAGGCTTTTCCCAGAAGGTGAAAATACGTGGATATGGGAAAAGTCGAAGACTGGCTAAGTGCAATTCCGAGCAAATACACGAGAAAATGCTACATCTCTGGAATCCGAAAATTCGAAACGTTCTATGGTCATGGAATTGAGACCCTACTCGGCAAAACCAATGAAGAAACTGGGAGAATCATTGACAAGTTCTATGTATGGCTGAAAGACCAAGGTCACGGACAAAACACATGCAGAAACTTGGTCAACAGTCCGATTCAGTTCTTGAAACACTTTGGCATAGAACCAAAATACAAAAAGAGTTTGCATATGTATCAAACCGTCGCAACAACTCGTGACCATAGAACAAGTATTGGCGAAATTCAGGAAATGGCTAAGACCGCAAACTTGAGAGAGCAAGTTCTCTTAGAAGTCTTTTTGATGGGTTTA
>Ga0315268_10007255_pt1 | contig 11688 bp, 9 predicted proteins | sample C1_top_MG_FD_204535 | JGI IMG/M metagenome (GOLD analysis project Ga0315268, IMG submission 204535) | Sediment microbial communities from Yellowstone Lake, YNP, Wyoming, USA - C1_top | ecosystem: Environmental > Aquatic > Freshwater > Lake > Sediment | place: USA: Wyoming | collected 2017-08-01 | reverse complement strand
CGTCGCGCCATACTTGGGGCCAAAGTATTGGGTGGATTCCAAGCCCGGCTCGGTGCCCGGCTCCACCGATCCGCGCATCGGGTTGGCCCGAAGCGCCAGTTCGCTCAAGCTGATGGTTCTTTCGGGGATGTCGGCAATACGCACCTGGCCGTTGACGATTTCCAGTTCCTCTTCCGGCACACCCAGAGCCTTGCTGGCATGTTTCAGAATCTTGGTGCGGACGCTCGCCGCCGCGGCGTTGACAGCGTTGCCCGCGACCGTGACGCCTCGACTGGCAAAGGTGCCTGTGCCCCAATGGAACTGGGCCGTGTCGCCCGTCACCACGCGCACGTCGCGCACGTCCACTCCCAACTGGTCGGCCACGATTTGCGCAAAGGATGTAAAATGCCCCTGCCCTTGCGTGCCCACCCCCGTCGCCAGGATTACCTTGCCGCTGGACTCGACGGTGACTCGCGCGCCCTCATACGGCCCGACGGCGGTGCCTTCGGTGAAACAAACGACGCCAATGCCCACGTGCTTGCCTTCAGCGCGCAGGCGCGGCTGCTCTTCCTTGACGAATTTGTCGTAGCCGACCATGGCCTTAGCTTTTTCCAGCGTCGCCGGATAGTTGCCGCTGTCGTAGATGAGCTGGATAAAGTCCTGGCCGATGATGCCTTGCTCGTGCGGGAAGGCATCGGCCGGGATCATGTTCTTGCGCCGAATTTCGACCGGATCCATGCCCAGTTCTTTAGCCGCCAAGTCCATCATGCGTTCCATGACGAACACGCCTTGAGGCCGACCCGCTCCACGAACCGGCGTGACGATCATCTTGTTGGTGAACGCCACCTTGAACTCGGTATGAAAGTTGGGGATCTCGTAAGGCCCCATCGTGTGGGTCTGAGTGTTGAGCGGTACCGTCAGGGCATACGGGTTATACGCGCCGTTATCGTGAATGAACACATCCTTCAAACCGAGGATCTTGCCATCGCGCGCGAGAGCGATCTCGACATCGTGGATCTGTGAACGCTCCATGGTCGTGGCGAGGAAATTCTCCCGGCGATCCTCGATGTACTTGATGGGCCGGCTCAGCTTCATGGTCGCCCAACCGAGCAGCACTTCTTCCGGCTGGCACAGCATGATCTTGGGACCAAAACCGCCGCCGACGAATGGCGCAATCACTCGCATCTGATTTTCGGAAATTCCCAGCGTCGCGGACAGCATGTTGCGCAGCGCGATGGGCGCCTGCGAGGTGGCCCACATCGTCAACTCTTGCTCCTTGGCGTTCCACTGGACAACGTAGCCGCGATTCTCTAACGCAGCCGCTACGCCCCGGTCAACGACGATGCGCCGCGAGATGACGACGTCGGCCTGGGCGCGGGCCTGCTCATAATTACCTTTCTCCTGGAGAACGTACGATGCAAGATTCGTGCCCAGGTCATCGTGAACCAGTGGAGCGCCCGGCTCAAGCGCTTTCTCCAGATCCGACACCGCTTCGAGCGGCTCCAGGTCAACCACGATGTCGGCCAGGGCGTCTTCGGCAATGTAGCGGCTTTCGGCGATGACGACGGCCATCGGCTCGCCCACGTGCCGCGCTTTGTCCCCGGCGCGGGCCATCGGGATCTGAGTGCGCTTGTTGAAAATCAACCCCTTGATCGAATGAGGCGCCGGCACGAGCAGCGGCCCGGGCTTCCAAAAATCGCCCATATCCTCTGCAGTATAGATAGCCATCACCCCCGGATGGTTACGCGCGACAGAGGCGTCAATCTTGTTGATGCGTGCGTGCGCGTAATCGCTGCGGAGAAAGGCCGCGTGCAACATGCCCGGCAGGTCTACGTCGTCTACAAACAAGGCTTGCCCAGTCAGCAAGCGCGGATCTTCGTTGCGCGTGATGCGTTGACCAACGTATGGTGTCGTCATGGCTTTACCTCCATTTTCTGCGAAGCCAGCTTGACGGCTTCAACGATATGCTGATAGCCAGTGCACCGGCACAAATTCCCCGCAAGAGCTTCGCGGATTTCTTCTTCGGAAGGTTTGGGATTTTCTTCCAAAAACGGCACCAAGGTCATCAAAAAGCCCGGGGTGCAAAAGCCACACTGAAGCGCGTGCTTTTCCCGAAATGCTTCCTGAAGTGGATGAAGCTTATCTATCGTCCCCAGCCCTTCCACGGTGCGAATCTCGTGGCCGTTCGCCTGCACAGCAAACATCAAACAGGAGCGAGCCGGTTGTCCGTCGAACAGAATCGTGCATGTGCCGCACACGCCATGCTCGCAGCCGACGTGCGTGCCGGTGAGTCCTAACTCGTGGCGGATAAAGTCAACCAGCAACATGCGCGGCTCGACGGTTTTTTCATACCGAACGCCATTTACGATAACGCTGATTCGGAAGAGATTAGTCATGGCCTGGTCTCCTAAAGGGACGCTTCGCGTGGAGATTAGAGATTGACGCGGGCGAACGCCTCGGTCAGGGCGCGAGCGGCCAATACCTTGACTAGGTGGCGGCGATAGGCAGCGGATGCGTGAATGTCGCTGCTTGGGTCAATGTCATCCTTTGCGGCTACTTCGGCGGCAGCGCGGATGGCTTCTGCCGAGGGCGCTTGACCGATGAGCGTCTTGGCCGCGTGGCCGGCAAGCATGGGTTTTTCCCCGCAACTCAAGAACACCAAGCGCGCCTGCTGGCAGCGTCGCCCAGAGGGCGTGTTGTCGAGCGTCACCAGCGCAGCGACTCCCACTAATCCAAAAGCTCCACTCTGACGAGCGACCTCTTGAAAGCTCCACCCGCTGCGCGGTGGCATGGGCGGCAGCGCGACCTCAACCAGGATCTCATCGGGTTGCAGCAGCGTAGTGAACAGACTGACGAAAAACTCTTCGGCAGGAAGCCATCGCTCACCGCTTTTGTTGCGCACGCGATAGCGCGCGCCCAGCGCGACGGTGACGGCAGGCAATTCTGCCGCCGGGTCGGCATGGGCGATCGAGCCGCCGAATGTGCCACGCGTGCGGATTTGCGGATGAGCGATAAAGGGCATGGCCGCACGCACGAGCGGCGCTCGCTGGGCGATGAGCGGGTCGCGTTCCACAGTGCTTTGGCGCGTCATCGCGCCGATGAGCACGCCGCCATCGCTCGCCGGGCGGATGTAAAAAAGTTCGGAAATATTGTTCAGGTCAATCAGTGCAGAGGGTTGAGCCAAGCGAAAGTTCATCGTCGGGATGAGGCTCTGCCCTCCCGCCAGAATCTTGGCATCGTAGCCCAGTTGCGCCACGTGATCCAGCGCCTGTTCAACGCTGGTCGGCGCATAGTATTCAAATGGAGCTGGTTTCATAGAGTGTCTCCTTACGACACAAACAGGTACTGGGTATTGGGTATTAGGTATTGAGCAACCGCTCATACCAGCGCGGCGAGGGTTTGCTGATGCCGCCCTTCCACAACTGGTACGTGATTTGCATGTGGCCCAGATGAAGTGATGTGTGATCAATCACGTGCAAGATGCCCCAACGCACAGCAACCGTCTTACCTCTCACTTCGCGCGTGCCTTCGAGGTCGGCGACAGTCAGTGTGGCAAACACCTCGCATGTCTCCGCACCCACCACATCCAAGCGAGCGACAAGCTTGGCTGCATCCGCAACCTGGATGAGAAATTCGGCGTCACGGTCGCGCGTTTGCGGGTGACCACCAATGATCTCGGCAATCCAGAAATGCTCTGCGCCCGCCACGTGCACTGCCAACACCGCTAGCGAGTTGGTCGCGTGCTCGTCAACGCCTTCGATGGGACGCCAGTTGAGTGCCTCGGCGGGCAGGTCGGCGATCAGTCCGCGCACTTGCCCGCGCAAGTCTTCGATCCGCTGCAAATAGTTGCCCAGTTCAGAAAGCATCTGGCACTCCAGACCTCCGAGGTCTTGGAGACCTCGGAGGTCTATGGCTACCCCTCCTTGAAAGCGACGAACCGGCCCCACATGGACTCGGTCTCCATCGCCTTTTGCAGATAGCAGCCGATGTAATATCTGCCACTCGCAGCTTTGGCAATGTCGCCCGCCAGATTTTCCGCATGGACGATCTTCTTCGGGAAGAGATTGAGGTGCATGTCCTGATAATACTTGTCCAGCGGATACATCTCGTCCCAGTCCTTGCCAAAGTCGCGCATCAACTTGGCATTGGCTTCGGCAAAGGTCTTGGGATGCCAGAGGCGCATGATGGTGTTCATCGGATGGTCGGCGCTCACGGCATCCACGCCGATCCACTTGATCTGCATGTCGGCGGCCCACTGGGAAAAGTCAGGCGAAGGCCCAGGGTGCTTGACCATGTAGCGGAACTCGTCCGACTCGGGGCTGTTCCAGCCGAACCTGTTCCAGCCGGTCTTGATGACGAGAATGTCGCCCTTGCGAATGTCCACCACATCGTGGATCATCTTGGGAGTATAAACACTTGCATCGCTCACAAGGTGCGAAATGTCGGCGATGACGCCAGGGCCGACCCACTCTTCCAGCGGCACTTGGCCAATCGTCCGGCCCGCCGGATAAAAGTGCTTTTCGCCGTCCATGTGCGTCCCCAGATGAATGCTGGCGTTGCAGATCGAGCCGTTGCGGCCCATGCCAAAGAACTGCCCGCCTACGCGCTTGGTGAATGTCACACTCAAGGGGATATAGTTCAGCCACTGCGGCGTCATCACGCTGAATGGCACGGTCATGTCCAGCATCTCGGCCGAACTCATCGCCTGCATGAACTCGTCTTCGCTCATGCCGTCGGGCGCTTGATAGGCGACGACGCGCGCCCACGCCGCTTCGACTTCGACAAACGGAATCGGCATGATGGTGATCCACGCACGCTGGTTCTTGAGCTTGTCAATATCGCCCACGATCGCCTCGCAAAAGACCAGGTGCGCCTTGGGCAGCGTGATGTGAGTCATCCTGTAATAGTCGCCCTGCGGGAACATTTCGTCCCATGCTTTGCCATAGTCGCGCCTGAGTTTTTCTTCGGCCAGCTTGAAGTGATTTTCGTGCATCCGGCGGATGGGCGTGTTCATCGGATGCTCAGCGCAGCCGCAATCCACGCCGACAACTTTGAGCTGCATATCGAGCGCCCATTGATAGAACTCGGGCGAAGGCCCTGGATGTCTAACCAGGAATCCAAACTCTTTGGACTCGACGCCGCCTTGAGCCGCCTCGGAAAAGACATCCGGCTGATCCCACGAGTACTTGTGATAACCCGTGTTGATGATCAAAATGTCGCCTTTCTTGACGGTGGCTTTCTTCATGATCATCTCGGGCGTGTATAGGCTGTAATCGGAGACCATATCCGAGATGTCCACGACGACGCCGGGGCCACTCAGGTCTTTGAGCGGGATGTCGGCGATGGCGCGTCCGCCGGAGTGAAAGGCTCGCTCGCCGACGAGGTGCGTGCCGACGGTGTTGCTCCAATTGAGTATCTGGCCGTTCGCGCCTTGCCCGCCTCCATACGCGCCCGTCACTCGCTTGAAGAAATGGACTTCGAGCGACTTTTCCCCAGGCCACGGCGGAGTGAAGATGGAACACCCCTGGGTCAGGTCATACACCTTGGCATTGGACAGCATGTTGATGAATTGTTCGCGGTTCATGGTTGTGGCTCCTTTTCTAATATCCATATTTTTCAGCAAACACCACCAGCGCCTCTTCAAAAACAGACATGGGCGGGCGCACGAGTCCTGCTCCCACCTGCCCCACGCCGGGGTCTTTGTGGGCGACGCCGGTGTTGATGCGCGGCGTGATGCCTTTCTCCACGACCTTGCGGATGTCAATGCCGGTCGGCGTGCCACGAAAGTCGAGCGCGGGAATGGTGAAATACTTGTGCTCGGCGCAGGTGATCTCGTACATTTCCAGTGTGGCGTTCATCGCATCTTTGGGCGTACCCCCGACAAAGGTGACGATGGCCACCGCCGATGCCATCGCAAAGCCGCCGATGCCCGCCGTCTCGGTGATCGTACTATCGCCGATGTCGGGATTGGCGTCCGCTTCGGTAAAGCCGGGGAAATACAGCGCCTTGACCTTGCCCGCCGGCGCGGTGAACCAACGGTCGCCCAGGCCGCTGACCCGGATTCCAAAGTCCGTGCCATTGCGCGCCATGGCGGTGACGACGGTGCTGCCTTCGATGCCGTGCGCGGCATCGGCCATCGCTTTGCATGCCGCCATCACCGGGTTGAGGACGCTCAGCGCATTATCGCCCAAGAACCGCAGAATCTCGGAAGCGGTGCTCGCATCGGAAGCAACCTTGACGACGTGCGGCGCAAGTGCCTTGAGGTAAAGCAACGACGCGGCCTTGTTGCGGTTGTGACCTTCGTCGCCCATCGCCAGCGCTTCGGCCAACAGCGTGCGGATGTCAATGCCGCCGCAGGCTGTGATGGCATCGGCGAGCACCGGTCCCATGACGTCGTTCATCCACCGCAGGCGAGCGATCACTTCAGGGCTGTATGCGCCCATGCGGAGCACCTTGCCATAGCCTTCGTTGAGGCCGGAGAACGCTTTGCCACCCGAAGGGGTCTTGTTCTCGACGATATAGACCATCATCGAAGGTGAGATGAGGCCCGCCATCGGCCCAGCGGATTGGTGATGATGGCAAGGCTCAAAATCCACCGCGCCGGCTTTGGCGAGCGCTTCCGCCTCAGCCTTATCCTTGGCTTTGCCTTCAAGGATCAAGGCGCCCATGACGGCTCCCCGCATCGGCCCGCACATCCGCTCCCAGGTGACCGGTGGGCCGGCGTGCAAGAACAAATTGTCGCGCATTCCGGGGATCACGTCGCGCGCCCGCCCAACGCCCACCAGCACCGGGCGAGCTTCCATCATTCGTCCTACGGCTTGTTCATTCGCTTTTTCAATGTCCATCTTTTTTTCCTCCTGGGCCACGCTATGATAGAATGGAGAGAATTGTCACTTTTTCATGCGTTCCAAGATCGCCATCAATTTTTCATTACCGCTGGCCGGGGGACGCCAGTCCACTTGAATCACTTGCGCACCCTGAGCCGTGAGGTTCGCCGCGAACGATTCGAGGCCCACGTTGAAGGCAGCCAGGGGTCGCTGTAGCACAGCCAAGTCAACCGGCTTTATGCTTGCAGTGGGCAGCGGGCTGGCCGCGCTATTGAGCGCTTGTAGCAAGCGTCCTGCGTAGCGCGCCATGGCCTCGTTGCTGGTTTCCACGCGCGCCCCGGCTGCCTTGAGCTGTCGAATCTGTGCTGCAAGGTCTTGGGGATCCTCGTCGGTGCCGGTGACGACGGCAACCACCTCCAGGTAGCGTCCCGCCTTTTCGGCCTGGGTGCGCGCTTGGGCGATGGCCGGCGCAAGCTCGCTGGCCGGATCAGGGTGAGAGCCATAGCCCAGCACCACGTCGAGCATGATGACGGCTGTCTCCGGGTCATTGGCTTCCTCCAGCAGCCGGCGGATGCGAAGCTCGTTGTCCATCATCGGGTGCAGTCGCCCCACCGTGAATTCGTCTTCACCCAGGTCAATGATCGTGTGAGCCTGGCTCACCAGCGAGTTGGCAAGGCGATATTCCTTGTTGAGCGGCGCATTGGCATAGACGCACGGCAGATAGTTTTGCAGGATGTACTGGGCTTCGTAGGCAAGTGTGCCGCCGGAAAACAGGCCGCGCAGGTAGCGCTGGCTTGGCGCAAAACGAGCTAGATCATGGAGATCGGAGATTGGAGATTGAGTAGATTGGGCTGCCAACTCTACAGCCAGGCCAGCGGCTTCATCAAGGGAGAAGACGAAGTAGAGATTGTCCACTTGCCGCGCCGAAGGGGCATGACCGATAAAGTTCACCACAACCGGCTTGCCCGCCGAACGGGCGAGCCGCAAGACATCGTCGGCCACCTTGGGCGCGGGCGGCTTGGAGATGAGCACGATGACTTGCGTCTCTAGGTCACGGCTGAGGAGGTCAATCCCCTGGCGGAACGTCACCGCGCCGACCTTCTCGGATAGGTCGCGCCCGCCCGTGCCGATGCCATAACTGACGCCGCCTCCCAACTGGTGGATGCGAGACGTTACCTGTTGCAGCCCGGTGCCTGCTGCGGCGACCACGCCAATCGGCCCCGGGCGTACCTTATTGGCAAAGCCTAACCCTATCCCACGGATGCTGGCCGTGCCGCAGTCCGGCCCCATGACCAACAAGCCCATTTCGGCGGCCATCTGCTTGAGCGCAATTTCTTCATCTACGGAGACATTATCGCTAAAGAGAAAGACGTGCTTGCCCAGGCGTAACGCCTGGCGAGCCACTCCGGCGGCGTAGCGGCCCGCAACAGAGACAAGTACCCATCCAGCATCGGGCAACATCTCGGCTGCGGTTTCGAGACTTTGGGGAAGATACTCTTGCCCGACTGTCGTCTTGCGACGAGTCAGAAGCTCATCAACCCTGGATAGGGCCAGTTGAGCGGCCGCATCGTCTTCGGCTCGAACCACAATGACCAGATCATCGGGCTTGGCAGCCTGGGCATCGGGGCACAACAGGTCAATGTGAGCCAGCAAATCCTTGTTGGCCTCAGTGCCCATGATCACTCCGGCGTCTAAAATACCGGGAAGGTCAGATAGGGTCCGTTGAAGCTGCATGAGAAATGCAGAGTCATAGTATGCGCCGGATCGGATTTCTGCTTTGACAGCAGACATTTCGACCTCCGAGGATTTATGCCAAGCGCAAATCAAGATGCCGAGCCGGAGTCAAGGCTTTCAAACGTTCATGCTTTGACCAAAGCCAGGGAAACGGTCCAGCAATGAACTGTTGTGTGAGGACACCTGACAACCGCCAACTAAAGGTAACAAGGAAGAGATTGTCAGTGACTGTCGCCGCGAAGAGCATCACGAACCTGCTCCTGAGCGAGCATGTCTCAGTGTAGCATCAGTCTAGAGCGATGTCAACCGTTTTGCCTACCTGCCCATCGTGAATATTAAAGCTTCGATTGTGACACTGGATAGACTTTTTCACTTTTCCAGATATGGCTGAGGAAAGCTGGCGTCCCACTCGCCTGAAAAGTGAGAATCGGAGCCTTTCAGTGGCGTGGGAAGCGTTTCCCCAGTTCGAATCGAGAACGCGCCTCTTTGAGAATTTCCTCGTAGAGCTTTAGGTTGCGATCTTCTAGGTGGTCAAAAGTTTGCGGACTCTTGCTGCCCCACGTGATGTAGCGCAGCGGGTCAGGATCGAGTTTGGCGGCGATGATTTCCTCGGTGCCCCGTGCCTGGGCCAATCGCCAGGCGATGGGGTTGACGATCATGCTGTGACCGAAGCCGTAATTGCCGCGAGCATCTGGTCCCACCAGATTGCTGGCGACCACGTAAACGTGGTTGTCGTAAGCGCGAGCGGCATTCGTGATATACCAGATGTCATAGCTGCGTTGGAGGGCCGATGCTCTGATGATGACCTCAGCGCCTTTCACCGCCAGCAAACGCGAGAGCTCCGGGAAATCGCCGTCGTAACAGATGATCAGGCCAAGGCTGCCCAGAGCCGTCTCGAATACGTCGGCGCGGGACCCGACGGTTGCCCACCCGCCGCCATCGCGACGCTCCCATGGAGCAGGGTGAGTCTTGTCGTAGATGCCGATGATCTCTCCATCCGGCCCGATCAGTATCGCCGAATTGTAGACCACCCCACGTTCCGGCCCGCGCCGGTACGACGGCCAGACGACGTGGACTCCCAGCGTTTTGGTTGCCTTTTGGATGTCGCGCGTAATGCGCCCCGGAGCCTCATCTACCAAGTCCCACAGACTCTCCGCATCCAAACCCGTGTCATAACCAGTGGTCACCGTCTCCGGAAAGACGATCAGTTCGGCTTCGTATTCACTGGCTGCCTTTTCCAGCCAGACCACTCCCTTGTCAACATTTGCCTGCACATCATTGGGAGTGATGGCAATCTGCACACAGGCCGCCACAAATTCTTTCATCCATTCACCTTCCCGCCCAATTCAAAGTGTTGGCAGCAGCACTCTACTCAATTCCTTTGTCAAACGGCTCCCGCCGCCTTCAGTCGCTCAATCTCGGCTACAGCATAGCCCAGTTCTGCCAGCACCTGAATCGTATGCTGGCCCAACATCGGAGGCGGCTGGCGGTAGCTGACCGGGGTATCGCTTAGATGAACTGGGTTGCCGAGCGAACGCACTAGCCCGACCATCGGATGTGGCAACTCTACGATCATGCCGCGCGCTCGGATGTGCGGATCGTTCAAGGTCTCGTCTACCTCGTTGATTGGCCCACATGGGATGTCGGCGGCGCGCAGTTGTTCCAACCAGAACTCGGCGTCGCGCGTGATGAACACTTGCTCCAACAGCGAAATCAACTCGGCGCGGTGATGCAAGCGGTCCGAGTTGGTAGTGAAGCGTGGATCCCGGCCAATGCTTTCGGCGATTTCGAGCACTTGGCAGAACCGTTCCCAGAGTCGTTCGGTGCCGACGGCGACGATCAAGAATTTATCGCGAGCCTTGAAAGGTTGATAGGGGACGATGTTGGGATGGGCGTTGCCCAGCTTCTTGGGTCGTTGGCCGGTGGCAAAGTACGCCCCGGCGACATTGGTCAGCCACGCCACCTGACTATCCAACAGCGCCACATCAATGAACTGGCCCGAGCCAGTTCGCTCGCGCGCCAGCAGCGCCGACAGGATGCCCACAACGCTGTAGACGCCTGCGGTGGCATCGCTAAGCGGAACCGGATAGCGCATCGGCCCCTCGTCCGGCTCGCCGGTCAGCGCCATCAACCCCGATTGAGCTTGAGCCACAACGTCGTACCCACCCTGGCCCGCATACGGCCCGGTCATGCCATAGCCACTGATTGCGCAATAAACGAGCCGCGGATTCAGGCTGCGCAGAGTATCGGGATCGGCCTTTAGCTTGCGGAGCGAATTCAAGCTCGGCTGATTGACCACGAACACGTCGGCTTGCTGTACGAGCCGGTGCAGGATGGCCTGGGCCTCCGGATGTTTCAGATTGAGGGTCAAGCTGCGCTTGTTGCGGTTGACACTCAAAAAGTAAGCACTCTCATCTCCGACGAACGGCGGCGCCCAACCGCGTGACATGTCGCCGACGCCGGGCCGCTCGATCTTGAGCACATCGGCGCCCAGGTCGCCCAGCAACATGGTGCAGAATGGACCGGCCAACGCCTCGGTCATATCGAGGACGCGAATGTCGTCAAGGGCACAAAGTGCTTGCACGAAAGGGTCTCCCGGTTGCGCTCCCGCGCGCCGATCCCTTCCCGTTCTGCGCGCTTGGGATGAGAAGGGATCGGGTGCTGTCTGCTTCGATCAAGGCACGAACTTGAGTCCGTACACGTTCTCGCCGGAAATCACGCGCACCACGTCCCAGGTCGGCTTGAGCGTCATGCCCAGCTTGAGCTCATCCGGCGCGTTCGCTTTGATTTGCCCCATCGCTCTGACGCCGTTCTCGAACTCGGCGACGCCGACAAAGATAAAGCGCTGATCAAAACCCCACGGCAAATTGAAAATCTGCGTGAAAGTGAGCAGCTTGGCATTGCCTTCCGGCTTGATCTTGTCAAACTCGCGGCCTTTGCACGACAAGCAGCGGTCGTGAAACGGGTAATGAATCTTGCCGCACTTTTTACACTTGTAGGCGACCAGTTCGATCTTTTTCATTGCTCAGCCCTCCGCAGGACGAACGACAGGACGTTGTTGCCAAACCCGCCAAAGTTGACCGTCAACCCGTTGACCGCGTTTTGCACCTGGCGCTCTGTAGGAAGGTCGTGCCGCAGTTGCCAAACG
>Ga0315268_10007254_pt1 | contig 11690 bp, 13 predicted proteins | sample C1_top_MG_FD_204535 | JGI IMG/M metagenome (GOLD analysis project Ga0315268, IMG submission 204535) | Sediment microbial communities from Yellowstone Lake, YNP, Wyoming, USA - C1_top | ecosystem: Environmental > Aquatic > Freshwater > Lake > Sediment | place: USA: Wyoming | collected 2017-08-01 | reverse complement strand
CACCAGATGATGTTTATTATAAAATGTACAAGGATGCAAAAGAAAAAGCAAAAGCTGCAAAAAATATTGCGATTGAAGCATATTTAGCTGCTGAAGAAATAAAACTTACATATAATTTAAATAATGTAGATAGTAGCGATAGTAGTGATGGCGACGATAGTAGTGAGAGTAGCGATAATGAAATTAATAATGACAATAATTAAATTTGTAAATTGCAGTTGTTTAGAATAAATGAATGAAACAATGTAAATTAGTATTTTTATTTTAGCATTAGTTTTCTAAAAAAAATATTTTATTAACCATCATTAGCAAAATTATACTAATTAATAATTAATTATTATTATTATTAATTACAATTAATATAAAATTATAAAAATATTTTATCATTTATTTTATATAATAGTTTATATAATAGAAACGATGATTCCAAAAAATTTGCAACAGTACGTAAAAAGCCACCAGGTGCTAACAATTTTGGCATCTCTTGTGTTACTTTATGCAATATATAATTATTCGGGTAGTAAGTCAGTGTTTCCCGAATACATGTCTGGCAGCAGTGCAGGCTCAAGTAAAAAAGGCAGAGGGGCAGGAGCGGGACAAGGAAATGGTTCCGCTGGTAAACCTCCGGCGCCTGTAGATGACAGTACTATTTACAACCAGCTCAATTCTGCCACTGGTTCTTCAAACATGACAGGTCTTCCTCCCAACTGTTCCGGCCAAGCAAACATCAACCCGGCAGACCTTTTGCCCAAGGATAACAACAGTTCGTGGAACATGAAACCAATGGGTTCGGGTGATTTTCTCGGTGTTAATCTTTTGAACGCCGGTTACTTGATTGGCGTTGACACCATTGGCAGCTCTTTGCGCAATGCAAATTTGCAGGTTCGTTCCGAGCCTCCCAATCCTCAACTTCAGGTCAGCCCCTGGATGAATACCACCATTGAACCCGACCCCTTCCGCGCTCCTCTTGAAATCGGCTGCGGACCCAAACCGTGCAATTCATAAACAAAACAAATAAAAAAGTATAAATAATAAACGTTTAGACGACTATTATTTATATAATGTAGGGTAAAATGTATTCATCATCAATTAATTATTCATCATCAGGTTCAACAGTTCCCATATGAACTAGTGTAAAAAGTCCTGAACATCCTGGACAAAAGTAAACTTCATGGTTGAAATATGTTTCTCCTGTTGGTCTCCAATTCTTTATATTGTTGATTGCACATTCGCAACGTGGTGGCATTATTGCTTGTGTTTAGCACTAAGTATAATATTTTATGTTATATATTTATCAATTTTGTTATAAATTGAATTATAAACATATTAAATATATAATAATCATTGTTAATATATTCCAATCATCACATGAATCAACAAAAATCAGCACAGTCGGGACTCCAAACCACCCAATATACACCAGTCAACTATTTAAATTTGGAACAAGACGGAATGAATAAAGTTGAAGAATTATTCAAAACAAATAATGTCACTGATAATTCTCTACTGAATATTATAAATGAAGGAAACAACGAATTCAAAAGTGTAAATGGGAGAAACATGACGTATAGCGAAATGCGGTCAATGTTTGGATAAATCGATAAATGTATATCATAAAATAAGTATTTAAATATGTGTGTGTATACTGTAAAACATATCGCAAGATGTTATCTTGACGACATGTTTTTATATTTTGTTTTGTTTTTTACTTTTTGTATTTTGTTTTAGTTTATTCTGTGCATTGTGTTTTGTGTGTTTTGTGCCGTAAATTAGGAAGATGCGGCGACAGGAGCTGCTGCTGCTGCTGCAGCCTGAGCAGCGGCAGACTTGGCAAAGTGGGGCGACATGTAACGCTGAAGATTGAAATAAGTGAGCTCGTCTCCCTTCTTCAGCTTGAGAAGAGAAGTCAGCTTCTTGTCAGGGTTAATCTTGCGACCGTTCTCCTTGTCCTGCAAGTTGTTGGTGCGAATGTACTTGTTAATCTCGCGAGTAACTTCAGTGCGAGCCATCTCAGAACCTTCTGGCTTGCCAAGAAAACCGGCAAGCTCGTTGGAAATCAGAGTGGGCTTCACAAAACCAGAAGGTGCGCGATTGCCGGTCTTGCGCTTCTTCTTCTGAGATGCCTTCTGAGCATTCTTCAGCTCGCGAACAGTCTGGCGCTCGAGAAGACGGAACTCGCTGCGAAGGGTGTTCCAAGTGGCATGAGCAGCCTGAAGCTTGCTAGAATAGTCAGAGTACAAACTCAAGAGAGCGGATGAAGAATCAGCTGCTGCAACAGGCGCGGGAGCCTCAGAAGAAGTAACAACGTTTGTGTGAGCGGAAGAACTCAAAGAAGAAGATGATTCAGCAGACGACTCGGCGGCAGCCATAGATTTGGACTTGGGAAGCCTCTTGACTTTGGATGCACCTTCAGAAGAAGAAGAAACGGCGGGGGATGCGGAAACGGCGGCGGCGGAAGAATCGGCCGAAGAAGTGGATGTCTTTGTCTTAACCATTGGATTGATTATACTCATATTAGCAGTGTCTTTTTAAGTATCTTTTGACATATATTATATATTATGTAATATGCTTTGATAAAACAATAGAAACAATAACAATGGATTGAATTAATTATTCAAATCTGAGTTTTTACCCAAGAAATAATGTCACTAGTGCTACACTTATTATAATCTAATTTGAATGTCTTGAGAGAAATGAATTTTGGTTTTTTCATTTTAGCTGTTTTATAAAAAATATAACCTCCATAGTTACCTTTTCGAATGCTCATGTCATTATTAACTATTCGAACTATATCCGTTACATCTCCAATGGTCGTGATGGCGACACCATCTATTATGCTGGTGGAATTATTTGAATCATTTTCAATGTGACGAATTACTTCTTCGAGAGAAATGTCAGACATATTTTTACCGCATTTAAAAGACTTTCTATTTTCTCCATTTTTACCCCATATAACATATATTCCAAATCGTCCATTCTTCAAAGTAACGCTGAAACCGCCATAGGTTCCAACAACTCGTTCTAAAGAAGAGTCTTCAAGAAGAATGTCAGAGAGATTTGCATATTTACCCATTTTTAAATCATCAAAAATAATTCCCGGTTTTACTTTTTTAAATACTATATTTTCATTTTCTTCAGAATTTATTCCCGCATTCAAATACTTATCAATTAAACCATCATATTCTTCACTCACGGGAAATGGTTTCTCGGAATACATTACAACTGGACCATGTTTACCAATTGTAAAAATATGATGGTCATCTATTCTATACTGCGTTTCATCCTTTTTTGTTTTTTTTATTTTATTTATGCATTCTTCAATCTCTCCAACACATGCATCGCAAACTATTTTCAAATCATCTTTTGGGTCGCAGCCGTTTGCAGCAGAAGCAATATCATCCAAGCACATTTCCATGTGTTTCGTGTAATCATACGAAAATAAAAGAGGAAAATGACATGTTAAAAATTCTAAAACGCTTTTGCCAATTGGTGTAAGAATTAATTTATTATTTTCATTTCCAAATTCTCTCCAACTTTTCGTTTTAGAAACGACTTTATCAACCAGTGTGTACTCGTTGCACTCTATCCGCATTCCCACCACGTTTTGTTTTTTTACATATTCGCGCTCCATAATTTTTTCAATAATAGTAGAATATGTCGACGGTCGTCCGATTTCCCTTTCTTCTAATGCCTGTATCAATCGAGCTTCCGTATAATGCGCCCCCGCATGTGACGTGCTAACAATACTCGTTTCTATTCTATGATATGGAATTATCGAATTCTCTCTAACATTGTGCAAATAATCCATCATTGTGCAATGGCGCTGCTGTTCTGGCGTAAACCCTTGCACTGCTTTCCATCCTAAAAAAACAGGCTTTTGACAAGAAAACTTATATATATAGGTGGCATTTTCAATATTCACATTTATTTTTGCAACCATTGGCGAAAATGTATAGTCTGACATGCAATTTTCTAGTGCATTTTTCCAAATAAGTTTATACATTTTTTGTTCTAGCGTGTGAAAATCGCCCGTGAGTGAAATGCGAGTAACATCGGTCGGTCGAATTGCTTCGTGTGCATCTACACCATGAATGCCCTTGTGGTCGTCGTCGCATTTAACGTACTTCTCTCCCCATTTTTCTCGCACATAATCGTTCGCCTGACCTACAAATTCTGCACTATAATTTTTACCCGTGGTGCGAATGTATGTAATAAACCCGTGCTCATAAAGCGTCTGACAAATCTTCATCGTCTCGCTAGGAGAAATTGAAAAATCATTGCTGGCTGTTTGTTGTAATCGACTCGTTGAAAATGGCAGCGGCGGCGACAAGTGGCGCACGTGTGTATCGTTTTCGACACACATAAAAACGTGGTCAGATGAAATGGAATTACGCAGGAATGTTTCTAGTTCTAGCTCACGTTCACCTTCTTGTTCTAAAAAAAATGATTTGAATCTATTTTCTAGAGAGAAGGGGATATTCAATTTTGTAAAATAACCGCACACCGCATATTCAAATCCATTTTCTTTATTATTTTCATTTATTAACAATCTATTTTCAATTTCTCTCTGATTATCATACACAAGACGCAGCGCAGGTGTCTGACAGCGCCCCGCCGACAACCCCGTCGACGAAATGTGTTTCCAAAGTAACGGAGAGACTTTATAACCAATTAATAAATCTAAAATTTGCCTGGCGTGTGCTGAAGCAACAATGTTCATATTTACTTTCCTTGGACTAACCATTGCCTTTTCCAGCGCATCTTTTGTTATCTCGTGAAAAACAATTCTCTCTGTTGATTCAATCGGCAAATGAAACATGTCGCATATGTGCCACGCAATTGACTCACCCTCTCGGTCATCATCTGTTGCCACAATAATACGAGTCGCCATTTTTATTTCTGATGAAATTCTCGTAATTTGTGCCCGTTTTGAATCCATGATTGTAAATTTCAGTTTATAGTTTTTATTCACATCTATGGCAGTTAACCCATCCAAATAACGCATGTGCCCACACGTCGCAACACACCTGTGCCCGTCTCCTAAATATTTCATAATGGTTGCACACTTTGAAGGAGACTCAACAATCAATAGTGTCGTATTTGATTTGACAGGAAACATTTTACATTTACTAACCTTCTTGACGGCGCTTTTATTTTTTTGAATTGACGGCATCGAATGACTTTAATCAACACATGATATTATACAGAATGTCCTTTTAACTAGTTTCACAAACTTTCATAAACACAAAATAAAATATAAAAAAAAGTATTAGTATTTTTATTTTGTTTTGTTTATTTATTTTTTATTTATTTTATTTTATACACTGGATATAGCACACATTTTAGTCAAACTCTTCAAGCCTTCTTGATAATCTTCTTCTTTGGCGCCTCGGCGGCAGCTTGCACAGGAGGAGGAGCAGCCACAGGAATAGATGGCATGCGAGCCAGACCACCATCATCCTCCTCATCGCTTTCACCATCTTCTGAATCAACAGTCTCTGTTACAGGAACAGATGAGGGCACATCGTCATCATCGCAAAACTGCTGCTGCTGCTCTTGCTTGTCAGCCTCGGAATGAAGCTTCACAGTCTCGGAGGGAGTCAACGACAAATGGCACCTTCCACGCATCGAAAGCTTTGGCTGTACAATTCCCTGAACCAGACGCCACGTGACTCCAAATTTGCCATTTGCAAACCAGACACCACCGCACTGAACCATTGTCACAACATGCGACATCTTTGTAATCAAGTCCTTGGGAGAAACACTTGGATTTGAAGAAGGATACAGGGACACCTTGTCTGCATCGTAAACCTCAACTCCCTCCCACTTGTTGTTCCAGAAAGGAACCTTGATTTTCATGGTAGGCGCCCTTGACGCATCCTTCTCACAAGTTGTCTTGTCAACGGGATACTTCAAGACAGGCGTAAACAGCGCGTCAACAGCGTCGGGTGTCATCTTTGGCTTTGCAAACCAATCCTTCGAATTGATAAGTGCATCTGCCTTGAGCTTTCTTTCAAATGCCATCATTGCTTGCAAAAACGCCTTTGAGTCAGCTGTTTGATATTCATCATTTGGAAACTGAAGCGCCATATCATACGATACCTTTTTCGTCTTGTCATCGACGAATTCTTGGATTCCCCACGTCATGAGAAGGGGGGTTCCAATATACAACGACTGACCTGTGTGAGCATTGACAACACCAACGCTCTTTCCACCACTTGAATTTACTTTTACCTTTGAATATTTTATATCAGTTTCAGGGCGAAATGAAACACCCTGAATAATAGGGACCTGCTGAGATGATTGATTTGCGGTTGCGGTTGACATATTATCGTTCGTTCGTAAGTTTGTGCTAGGAAGCTGAAGAATGTAATCACAGGTTTCAAGTTTTCAATTTTTATTTTTATTGGAATAAATCAAACAATGAAAATAAATAAAAAAAAATTAAATGAAAAAACTTTACAAGATGTGTAAAAATATGTAAAAATATGTAAAAATATGTAAAAATATGAATTTAGGAATATGAATAAATTATAAGTATGAATAAATATTAAATATAATATATAATATTTATTAACAATATACAAAACAAATCAAAACAAAATGTTCAATAACAACAACACTCATTCAGACCATCCGCTAATACAACGTCAGCAAACATTCATGCTTGACCGCAAGCTTGTTTCAATTTCTTCTGAAGATAGAGACCAGTGCAACTGGAAAAACCGCGCACATTTTGAAATCACATTGCCTCAACAACTTTTAAATGTTGAAACCGTTCGACTTGTTGAATGTAATTTTCCATCAAATAATTACACTTTTAAAAATAGTTACTACAACACCAAATTTTTGTTCAAAGTTCCTAGTTCGCCAAATTACATAACATTGACAATCAATGAAGGATTTTATTCACCCAGACAATTAGCTTTTGAATTGAGAAATAAAATGAATTATTACACGACAATTGCACTTGGAATAACTGTTCCACCTAACCCCCCATATAATCATTTTATTGTTGTTTACAATGAAGCAACTCAAAAACTACAATTTGGAAATAATTTTGAGTCATTCGAGTTGAACTTTGATGCAATCATTTCATACGAGGTTTCGTGCGGACAGCCAACTACGCCCGTGTGTCAAAACGGAAAATGGGGTCTTCCTTATTATTTAGGATTCGAAAAAAAAGTGTATAATTCGTCTGAAATAGTCAACACTTCAGCTATACCATTGGTTGTAATACCAGCAACCGACCCATCCTTTAATAATTTGACTTATTTAAATATTGCAGACACCGCAAACTATTACTGGCTTGGAACCGGCGGACCGTACTACTTTTGCAACGCACCAAATAAAGTCAACGTAATCGGAGAAACGAATTTTTACATGGAACTTGACAAGTGCAATCAAGCCGACGAGCTCAAACCTTATCCGCTGAATACAAACGGAACGTTCAATAACTCATACAACGGAATTGTAAACTCGTTTTTTGCCAAAATACCGATACTAGGATGCCCAAACACGCAGTATTTTGATTCTCGAAACGGACTTATTCAAAATCTTACCACATTTTTCCCCCCACTTGAACGTCTCGGTAAAATAAAAGTGAAATTCAGATACCATGACGGCACACTTGTGGATTTTAGCAACGAATTCAGCTTTACTCTCGCGTTTGATTGTTACCGCGATGAAATGGCTCGAACGCTTTCGCTGCGCACCCCAGCACAATACAGACTATAGGTAGTATAGGGGAACCCAGGGGGGTTAAAGGGAGGGGGGCGTATGCCCCCCTTGAACCTCGGGTTCCCTTGAGTTTGAATGAACAATCGTCATTGCACCATCTCTTATATTGAATATCAACTTTTTCAAATAAACAAACGTTTCAATTGAAATGACCGACGCCTCGTAATATAACCACTTTATAATCCACATAAGCAACTTATATCCCATTCCTACATCATGTTGATGGTGTTGAAGCGGTCCAATTCCGCGTTCGCCGTTTACCAAACTAATGTCGACTTTGTCCTTATCATCAAAACAAACATGATATAATCCAATAAATTCATCATTATGTCCCGGTTGGCTATATCTCATCTCTCGAAACTTAATGCGCGTTTTATTAAACTCAATTGAATCCTCCTCTATAAATGCGCAGAGTTTCAGTCTCGTGTATTCGTCAGGATAAATAAAACAACAGTCTACATCACTTTTATATTTGAAATGTGTAAAATTCGTTACACTTCCAAACAAACGAATGCGCACATTTGGAACATTTTGTTCAACTCTTTTAAAAAACAATTTGATAACTTGCGGAATTTTATTATTCGTGTTATTATTTATTTCATCATTCGGATTGTATTCAATCGACATTGTTATATATAAAGTATATAAAGTATAATTCAAATAATAAATAAATAATTTATTTGCTATAATACAATAATATTATTTATTTATTTTATTTATTATCGTGGTCGCCTAAATGTGTTTTTTTGTATTCAGACCACGATAGTTTCTTCGCTGGAAGATGCGAACTCTTTTTACCATCCTTGTCGTGCTTGTGCGCATCATCCAAATGTTGTGACTTTTTCAAAGCGCTGTCAATGTAAATACTTTTCAATAATTTTCCAACTTCAAACGACGCAGTGTGCTGGTCTATTTTATCGTCTTCAATCATTTTCAAAAGTCCCAGCAGCTGCCCCATTATGTTCAAATCTAATTCATCTTTTTTCAAACGGTTGAATAAATCCGTATATGTATGAAACAAAAATGAACACCTCGATACACACATTGCATCAAATTGAGCAGGATTTGATTTAGATAACCTTTGATAATCCTTCTTAAGCTTTACCATTGTTAAAACATCATCTCTTATTTTTTCACTGTGTTTCAAATTGCGAATGGTTTCCGTATTATCAACTGCGCCGTTTACTTGAATCATCTTTTCCAACTGTATTCTCTCCGCGGAATTCATCTTATTCTAAAATGTTCGTATTTTATATTTTAATACACGAATAATATCTAAATAATAATACGAATAAATATTTTTATTTTTTATTTATTATTTTCTATTCATATTATATTAATATTCAACACAATATATACATGTCAACTGTTTCTTCAGTTTCAAACCCCTATGTTATATCTCACCCGGTGACTGACGCCAACCCGGGTCAAACCGCACTGAACAAGGGTATAGAGCGAAATAATTATCAACATAGCCTGGTTAATGTATCAAAAAGTGGCGGCGCGTCATCAAAATCAAAAATGAAAAAAAATAAAAAAATGAGAAAGTCAAAACGAATGTCAAAAATATCATCAAGAAGAAGATTTTCCCGTAAATTCCGTAAAAGTCTTAGACAGAGTTCGCGTTCGCGCAAAAGTTTCTTGGGAAGGCGACGAAATAAAAACAAAAATAAAATGTTCAGCAGAGGTGGCGCAGCAGGAGCCACTATGACAATACCGTCATTTTCGCAAACTACACCAAATGGAACCTCGATTATCAACCAACTTTCTGTAGCTCATTCACAAGGTTTAGCATATTCTGCATTTGATGGAGATGTAAAACTGCCAGCAGCAAGCGCCGCGCCTTCTGCATCAGTTTCAAAATAGTGTCGCGGGTGTGTCTCTTGTGTGTGTCCTAATTGAAAGTATTACAAGTATTTTAATATTTTATGAAAAAATTATGAAAATATTAAAACACGCAATATTATATTATATAATACTATACAACACATTTAATAAAAATATATATTCAATATAATTAATCATGAAAACAAGCGACTTGCTTTCAGCAATTTTTATTATAATTGTATTTATTGGTTTATACGTTCTTTCGTTTTTAGTAATTGGAACAAAATACATTCAAGACAATTGGCCACTGTATCGATGCAACCCCAGTGTAATGCCGTTTAGCGGTATGTTTGGTCATGATGCAGGTGAAAATTTCACATATTGCATACAAAATATGCAGACCGACTACATGGGATATTTGCTCGAACCCGTTAATTACATGACTTCGGTTACCGCCGGAAGTTTGGACGGCATTGGTAGTAGTTTGAATAATTTCAGAAACATGTTTAGTCACATCAGGGACTCTATTACCGGAATTGTTACAGGAATATTCAGCGTCTTTTTGAACATGTTGGTTGAATTTCAAAAGATAACAATGGGAATAAAAGATTTGATGGGCAAAACCATCGGCATATTGACCACGCTACTATATGTTGTGGACGGAACCGTTATGACAATGCAAAGCGGGTGGAATGGACCTCCTGGACAACTGGTTCGTTCAATCGGTCACATTTGAGTTTGAATTATCGCCAGTATGAAATATTTTATCCATAAACAAGTCAAGACCATAATTTACATTAAATTTTAAATGATGGATTTGATGAGATTGTTTATGGGCTATACTAGAATGAGAATTAATAACAGTGTTTATGGTTGCATATGTTCCAACCAAGTATACTTGAAATGCTGAAAATTGCAATAGTAAATGCAATACATAAATGGAGCCCATGTTGACTACAATCGCATCAAACGGATGTGCGTACAGTGCAAATAAACCTAGCGTTTCTTTCATCTCGTGGTGCATTTTATGATACTTGTAAAAGTGTTTTGAATGCATAATTCTATGTAAAGTGTAAAACCAGATTTCCCCAAAAACGATATTTAAAAATATATGAAATACTTCAAAATACATTGAATGGAAGTTATATTCAATGGGTTGAATCGTAAGCGTAATGTAGAGCGATAATGGCAAATAAATAAACACATTTGTAAATATGTTGTCAACCTTGTTACTAAAGTCGACATTTTTGTATGCATCTTTATTTTTCGTAAAATCATAGTATGATGACATGATATATAACCACGACGCATAAAAAGGAATGATGATATTGTGATTATAACTTTGAGACAACATGATGCGACGGTTGTTTAGTTGGTGGGTTGTTGGGATATTTTTGTATATTATTAAATTCAATTTTAATTAATATACAAAAAAACACAAAATATGAATTTACAAATCGCCACCATCATTGTCATTGTTGTCAGCATATTGCACACTGTATACTACACTATACGTAGACTTGTCATACTTTATGTACTTGGTAAATGCAATGGCATTGCACTTGCATAGCTGTCTTATAATTGTATTAAACTTATTATGAGTCACGTGGGTTGTGTCGAGGTAGTGGAGCTTTGATGTATAATAATATTCTTTAATGCTGTTAATGAATATTTCTAAATCATTGTTATAAATCGCTCTTTTAAATGCAGTAATATCAACAATGTAAAACTTATCTGTTTTTTTACAACTTATTTTCTCTAAAAAATCAAACAATGCATTTTTTGGAATGGTTTTTTTGAATACTTGAGACATTTTTAAAAGATTTATTTTATATTTTTTATTTTCAAGGTTTAATAAAGTAATTAATAGTAATAGTAATATATATTATAATAAATAAAATGTTTATATTTTTAAAAATACAAAATGAACAATTTTCAAAATGAATCAAAATAAATTCACGAAATTATTTGTAAACAATGCCAATTCCAGTTCATCTTCGTGGACATTATGAAAGTATATTATATATTTACAAACCAATGATGTAAGTTTATATTTTATATTCTCGCTCAATAAATTTGTAATTTTTATATAAAGAAAATAATTATCTAATATCTCCATGACT
>Ga0315268_10007252_pt1 | contig 11691 bp, 8 predicted proteins | sample C1_top_MG_FD_204535 | JGI IMG/M metagenome (GOLD analysis project Ga0315268, IMG submission 204535) | Sediment microbial communities from Yellowstone Lake, YNP, Wyoming, USA - C1_top | ecosystem: Environmental > Aquatic > Freshwater > Lake > Sediment | place: USA: Wyoming | collected 2017-08-01 | reverse complement strand
GGCCCGGGACAAGAGTCCCTGCCCTCCCCCAAACCCCCTCCCAACCCTGAACTGGCAGCCGGGGAAGGCGGGGCCAAGGCCCCGGCTTCCCCGGCTTATGTTTTTCCTTCTTAAGGGATTGGGGGGGTGCGGTTTGGGGGTAAGGGCTTTCCGCCCCTTAGCCCCCTCCCCCAATCTTCTCTTCCCGCCCCAGCGCCGCCCAGGCCAGGGTTACGGCCTGCTGCGGGCTGGCGGCCCGCCGGAGGCCCGGCAGGTCCCAGGTCGCTTCCAGGGCGACCACCGGCTTTCCCAGCTTCAGGGCGATGGCCGCCTCGGAGACCGTGCCGTAGCCGCCGTCCACCGCGATGAGGGCGTCGGCGGAGTGGACGATGACCAGGTTGCGGGCGTGCCCCAGGTTGGTGGCCAGAACGTAGGTGAGGTGGGGGTTGGCGCGCCCGCGGTCGGGGTCCGGCAGAATCCCCAGGCTGACGCCGCCAACTTCCCGGGCCCCCTGGGCCGCGGCCGCCATGACCCCGCCCAGGCCGCCGCAGAGCAGCACCGCGCCCCGGCGGGCCACTTCCCGGCCCACCTCCCGGGCCAGGTTACAGATTTCCGTGTCGGCGTCGCCCCCGCCAATCACCGCCACATACACCGGCTGCGCCACTGCCTTTCCTTTCGACCCTCATCGGGTTATGGGTTTGGGGTGATTTTAGAATCGGCCGGGGCCCCAGCACAATAAGTTTTTGCATCCGGCCGTCGATGTACTACATTTAAAAAAAAGGCTGCTTATCTTAACCACACTTGGTGGGGGACGGCTCCTTGGCGGCCCTGAACCTGCGCAGGAATGTCGTTTTCGCTTATGTCTGGGGGCTCATCTTCCTGATGGCCGGGTGCGCCACCGCGCCTTACACCGGCCGCCGTCAACTGATGCTCGGCTCCGAAGGCCGGGAAACTTCCATGGGCCTGCAGGCCTTCGGGTACCTGAAGCAGCGCTACCCCGCCTGCCGGGACCCGGCGGTCAATGAGATGGTGCAGCGGGTGGGGGGGCGTATCGCCGCCGCGGCCAACCGCCCGGACTACCGCTGGGAATTCGTGGTCTTTGAAAACCCCAGGGAAGCCAACGCCTTCTGTCTCCCCGGGGGCAAGGTGGGAATCTTCACCGGCATCCTGAAGTACACCCGGGACGAGGCGGGGCTGGCCACGGTGATGGCCCACGAAGCGGCCCACGCCCTGGCCCGGCACGCGGGGGAACGGATGAGCCAGTCCACCCTGGCCCAGATGGGGAGCCTGGGGCTGGGGTTGGGCCTGGGCGGGGTGAATCCGGTTGCAGGCCAGGCCATCATGCAGGGCTACGGCCTGGGGGCCCAGATGGGCATCCTGCTCCCCTACAGCCGCGCCCAGGAGCATGAGGCTGACCGCATCGGCATGATTCTCCTGGCCAAGGCGGGCTACGACCCGGCCGCGGCCCTGGATTTCTGGAAGCGCATGCTGGCCAAGGAGCGGGGGCCGAACCTCCCCCAGTTTCTCTCCTCCCACCCCAAGGACGAGAACCGCATCCGGGAAATGACGGCGTTTTTGCCGGAAGCGGAAAAATATTATCAGCCGCCGGCGGCGGTTTACCAGCCCTATACCTCCCCGGCGCCCCCGCCGGCGCCGGCGCCCCGGCCCCCTCAAGAGCCGCAGCCCCAGGATGACCTGGAATTGCAGCCCCTGGCCACCGGCAGCGCCCCTCGGCGCAGTCAGCCCACCCCGCCCAGCGGCCGCTGGGTGCCGCCATCAAAGTAGATTCAACTCACCGAGTTCAGGGCCGGGGGCAACGCTCCCGGCCCTGAATTTTTCCTTATGGGGTTGGGGGAGGGGGTTTGGGGGAGGGCGGCAGGGGCCGTGGGCCCCTGGCCCCCTCCCCCAAAATTTCTCTCTAGGCCCCCTCCCGCAGGCGGCGGGCCTCGCCCACCCGGACGGTGGTGCGGGTGGAGTCGAAATACTCCAGGAGCGGGATGGTGAATTTCCGGGAGGTCTGGGTCAGGTCCTTGAACTGGACCACGCTGATTTCCTTGTGCTGCTTGAGGAAGTCCACCAGGGCCGTTTTGAGGCGGGCGATGGCTTCCTGGTGGAAGTAGAGGTCCTCCTTCACCTTCACCAGCCTCCCCTGGTTCACCAGCACCGAGAGGAGCTGTTTGAGTTTGTCCGGGGGGACTTCCAGGGCCGCGGTCACCTCTTTCAAGGTGGGGGGCGAGAGGGAGCCCTGGCGGTAGAGGGCGGCCAGGCGGCTCACCAGGTCCTCCTGGTCCACGGCCAGGGTGACTTTATGAGCGGCCAGGCGCACCAGGTCTTTTTCCAGGACGATCTGCTTCTGGTTGGCCAGGCCGGTGAGCAGGTGGTTGAAGAGGCGCACCTCCATCTGGGGGGGCAGCTGGCGGCGCAGCTCCTCCTTGGAGAGGCCCGGCTTCAAGGGGTTTTTGCGGTGATAGGCGGCCAACACCCCCTGGATTTCCTGTTCCAGCTCCCGGGCGGTGGCGCTCAAAAGATAGCGCTCCTTCTCCGGGTCGTAGCAGAGGGCCTGGCCGGCCTGGGTGAGGGCGGCCAGCAGTTGCGCCAGATCCCCCGGGTCCCAGGGCAGCAGGGCCTCCAGCTCGGAACGGGAGCGGCCGGCGGCCCCGGCTTCCGCCAGATAAAGGCGCAGGACCTCTTCGGGGGAGCCCTTCTCCAGGGTGGCCAAAGCTTTCAGCACCGCTTCCTGGTTCCTCTTGTGGCGGGGCGGGTTGACATGGAGGACCCGGCCGCCCCCCCAGGTGAAGGCCGGGGAAAAGCTCCGGATCACCAGGCGGTCGCCTGGTTTCAGGGCCAGGGGCTCCCTCAGGAAGAACTGGACGTAGCCGGAGGCCCCGGGGGGAAGCTCGTCGGCATCCAGCATCAGCGGCATGGCCACCCGTTCGCTGGTGCCGGTGTGCAGCCGCACCGCCTGCCGGTGCTTCAGGGGCCGGGGGGCGCTGGCCAGGATTTCCAGGAAGGCATCCAGGCGCCGGCCGGGCAGCAGCGACCCGGGCGGGGCCAGCACCATGCCCCGCTCGATTTCCTCTTTTTCCAGGCCCTGGAGATTGACCGCGGTGCGGTTGCCGGCCATGGCCTCCTCCACCGCGGCGCCGTGCACCTGGACGCCCCGGACCCGGGCCTTGTAGCCCGGGGGATAAACGGCCACCGCCGCCCCCACCTTCAAACGGCCGGAGATGGCGGTGCCGGTGACCACGGTGCCGAACCCCTTGATGGTGAAAACCCGGTCAATGGGCAGGCGGAAGATGCCCTTCACCGGTTTGGGGGGCACTAGGGCGGCGAGCTCCGCCAGCGTCTGGAGCAGCTCTTCCTTCCCCTGGCCGGTGACCGCGGAGAAGCGCACGATGGGGGCCCCCTCCAGGAAGGTCCCCTTGATGGCTTCCCGGACCTCCTCTTCCACCAGCTCCAGCCAGTCTTCCTCCGCCAGGTCGATCTTGGTGAGGACCACCAATCCCTGCTTGACCTGGAGCAACTGGCAGATTTCCAGGTGCTCCCGGGTCTGGGGCATGACCCCTTCGTCCGCGGCCACCACCAGGGCCACCAGGTCCATGCCGCTGGCGCCGGCCACCATGTGGCGCACGAAGCGCTCGTGGCCCGGCACGTCCACGATGCCCAGGAGTTGGCCGGTGGGGAGCCGGAGGTCGGCGAAGCCCAGCTCGATGGTGATGCCCCGGAGCTTTTCTTCTTTCAGGCGGTCCGGGTCGATGCCGGTGAGGGCCTTGATGAGGGCGCTCTTGCCGTGGTCGATGTGGCCCGCGGTGCCTAGGATGATGGGGGAGGTTGGCATGGCTTGGTTTCGAGTTCGCGTTTTGAGTTTCTGTTTAATGTTAGTTATTCATAACACCGTACCTTGACCCCTGACAACTGCTTACTGCTTCGGCCACTCCCGGGTGATTTCGAAGTGGTCCCGGGAGAACAGGGCCTCCTCCAGGAAGCTGACCTGCAGGCGGTGGCGGACCGCCAGCCGTGACAGCAATTCCCGGCCCTCGGCTTTGACGGTTTCAATCACTTGCGGATGGGCCGCCAGGGTCAGGCGGCAGCCGGGGAATTCCCGGGCTTCCTGCTCCAACTGCCGCATGATATCACAAGCCAGGGTCTCCTTGGCCAAAACTTCGCCCCGGCCGCCGCAGCAGGTGCAGGGTTCCAGGACGACCTGGGCCAGACTCCGGCCCAGCCGCTGGCGGGTCATCTCGATGAGGCCCAGGGAGGACATGGGCAGAACCGTGGACTTGGCCCGGTCCCGGCTGAGCCCTTGAACCAGGGCCTGATAAACTTCCTCCCGGTGGGCCGGCTTCTCGAGATCGATGAAATCGATGACGATTAAGCCTCCCAGGTTGCGGAGCCTGATCTGCCGGGCGATTTCCCGGGCTGCCTCCAGGTCGGTTTGCAGAATGGTCTCTTCCAGGTCCCGGCGGCCCACGAATTTCCCGGTATTGACGTCGATGGCGGTGAGGGCCTCGGTGGCGTCGATGAGCAGGTAGCCGCCGCTTTTGAGCCACACCCGGGGCGCCAGCAGCTTCTTCCAATCCAGCTCCAGGCCGAAGTGCGCAAAGAGCGGCTCCTCCCCTTCGTAAAGCTCCACCCGGTATTTGTCCCCGGGGCTGAAGGACTCCAGGTACTCCATGGTCCGGCCGTAAACTTCCGGCTCATCCAGCACCACCCGGTCGATGGCCGGGGAAAACACCTCCCGGAGCAGCCGCCGGGCCGCTTCCATCTCCTGGTGCAGGAGGGCCGGTGCCGCAACGGCATCCTTGCGGCGCAGAATTTGCTGCCAGCGGGCCAAAAGCACCTCCCGCTCCCGGCCCAGTTTTTCGGAAGCCTCACCCCGGCAGGCGGTGCGGGCGATGAAGGCGCCCTCCGGAGGTTGGAGCTCCTCCAGGAGTTCCTTGAGCCGCCGCCGCTCGGCTTCCTCCTGGATGCGGCGGGAAACGCCCGGTTGGGCCAAGGTAGGAATATATACCAGATAATGACCGGCCAGGGCGATCTGGGTGGTGAGCCGCGCCCCTTTCTGCCCCAGGGGCCCCCGCAAGACCTGCGCCATGATTTCCTGGCCTTCGTGCAACAAGTCGCCGATGGCCGCGGGCGGCTGGCGCCGGGGGGGCTCGGGAGCGGCGTTTTCCTCTTCCTTCAGCCAGAGCTGGTAAAACTCATCCTCCTGGGCCGTCACATCCTCGGCAAAAAGATAGGCCGGACGTTCCAGACCAAGCTCCACGAAGGCGGCGGCCATGCCGGGCAACAGTTTCACCACCCGCCCCTTATAGATATTGCCCACTAACCGGTCATGGAGGTGGGCCTCAACATGAAACTCTGACAGGCGGCCATCCTCCACCAGGGCCACCCGGGTGTCACACTCCGCCACGCTGATGAGTAATAAGTTAGGCATGTATTTTGCGGTTGCGGGAGGGGCTGGGGAGGAGGCAGGCCTGGGGCCCATGGCCCTCCTCCCCAGACTCCTCTTACAGACTCCTTATCTTCAAAATCCTCAAGTCCCGGGTCTGGTCGTCGCTGAGGGCGAAGATGGCGGCCAGGGTATCCGCGGCTTTGAGGTTGTTTTTGGCCAGAATGTTGAGGTGCAGTTCCAGGTGCCGGGGGTCCAGCACCTCCAGTTTCGCCACCAGGGGACGCAGGTCCAGGCGTCGTTCCTCCCGGGGCCGGCGCCTCGTCACCGGAAATTCTTTTTGCGCCAGGAAGTTGGCCGCATTCTCGGGGTAAAAAACCGGCTGGCCGCTCTCCACCTGGTAGACGGAGCCTCGGGGCCGGGGAGGGTTGCCCCGGTCCGGCAAGCCAATGGCCTGCAAGATCTTGACTCCGGGTGGCAGTATCTGGTTCAGGGTTTGAGCCACCGCCGCCTCGCCCACCGGCGCGGTGAGCTCCACGTCCAGGGTTTCGGCCAGGCTTTCCACCCCCACGGGCAGGGCCCCGTGGAAGGAGACCCGGGGCAGGGGGTGAAAGCCGCTGCTGAAGGCCAGGGGGAGTTCCGAGCGGCGCAGGCTGCGGTACAGGGCCGAGACCAGCTCCAGGTGGCTTAACCAGGCGGCTTCTTTGAGCTTGGTGTAAGTCAGGCGGTACCGCGTGGGCCTGAGCCGCTCCAGCGTGACGGAAGAAGCCTTGGGGGCGGCGGGCCGCGCCGGCGTTGCTGCAGTGGCCGCAGGGTCATGGAGCTGCAAGCAGATTCTCTCCTGGTCGCAAACCCCGCAGTCCTGGCAGCCGGCCTGGCGGCAGTCCGGGCTCTCCACTTCCTGGTAGGCAAGCTCACGCTCGCGGGCGAGAAAGGACCGGGGCACGCCGCAGTCCAGGTGGTCCCAAGGAAGCGGTTCTTCCAGGGTCCTTTCCCGCAGGTAATCATCGGGGGCCACCCCGGCCTCCCGGAAGGCCTGAAGCCAGCGGTCCAGCCGAAGCTGCTCGCTCCAGGCGTCCAGGCGGCAGCCCCGCCGGTGAGCCTGCATGAGCACCGGGGCCAGCCGGCGATCCCCCCGGGAGAAGACCCCCTCCAGCCAGCTCTGGGCGGCGCTGTTCCACTTGACCTGGATATTTTTCCCTTTAAGGGAGTCCTTGACTTCGTGCAGCCTGCCACGGCTCTCCTCCAGGCCCACCTGGAGCTCCCATTGGAACGGAGTGTGGGCCTTGGGGACGAAGCTCCCGAGGCTGACGTTGAGGCGGGGGCGGCTGCCCGGAGGCGCGGCTGCCTGGATTTGCCTGACTAGGGCGTTGATGTCCTCCCGGTCCGCGGCGGTCTCCAGGGGGAGCCCCATCATAAAATAGAGTTTCAGCAACTGCCAGCCCGCGGCAAAGGCCCGTCGGGCGGAATTAATGATGGTCTCATCGGAGAGGTTTTTGTTAATCACCCGGCGCAGGCGGGCGCTGCCGGCCTCCGGCGCCAGGGTGAGGCCGGTGCGGCGCACCCGTTTTATCTGGCCCATCATTTCCCCGGTAAGGGTATCGGCCCGGAGGGACGGCAGGGAGACCGCCACCCGGCGCGGGCTCAGACGGTCCATAAGTTCGGTGAGCAGGGGCGCCAGGGGCCCATAGTCCCCCACGCTGAGGGACAGCAAAGAGAGCTCTTCGAAGCCGGTGGCCGCCAGGGCCTCCTCCACCCAGGAAAGGACCAGGGCCGGGTCCCGCTCCCGCACGGGCCGATAAATCATGCCGGCCTGGCAGTACCGGCAGCCCCGGGTGCAGCCCCGGGAGATTTCCACATTCAGGCGGTCGTGGACGATCTGGCAGTGGGGCACCAGGACCCGGGGGCTGAGCGCCAGGCGGTTAAGGTCGTCCAGGACGCGTTTGCGGACAGTAGTGCGCCGCCCCCGAGGGGTGACGGCCCGGAGGCGCCCCTGGCCGTCGAAATCCACGGCGAACAAGGCGGGAACATAAACGCCCTCCAGTTCTTCCAGGGCCTGGTACAGCTCCTCGCGGGCGGCCCGGGCCTCCTTCCAGGCCTGGACCACCGCGGCCACTTCCAGCACCGATTCTTCGCCGTCTCCCAGGACCACGGCATCCAGGAAAGGCGCCACCGGTTCAGGATTGAAGCAGGCCGGCCCGCCGCCGATGACCACCGGGTCCCGGGGGCCGCGCTCTGCGGCCAGCAGGGGCACCCCGCCCAAGTCCAATAGGTTCAGGAAATTGGTATAGCCCAGCTCATATTGCAGGCTCACTCCCAGGAGGTCAAAATCCTTCAGGGAGGTGCCGGACTCCAGGCTGGTGAAGGCCTGCCCCCGGGCTCGCAGTTCCGCTTCCAGATCCGGGGCCGGAGCATAAGCGCGCTCAGCCCATATGTGGTCCTGAGCATTGAGGATGCCGTAAAGAATCCCCAGCCCCAGGTGGGACATGCCCACTTCATAGAGATCGGGGAACAGCAGCGCCACCCGGAGCTTTACGGCCCGGAGCTCTTTGAAGACCGCATTGATTTCCCGCCCCAGGTAACGGGTGGGGCGCTGGACGCGGCTGAGGTAAGAGTGATCGGTCAACTTGGGGTTTCGAGTTTTCAGGTCTTAGTTTTGGGTTTTTGAGCCAGCCTGATGGCCTCCGCCAAATCCAGATTGCCGTCGTAGAGGGCCCGGCCCACGATGACTCCCACCACCCCGGCTTTCTCCAAGGACAGCAAAGCTTTGATGTCTTCCAGGGAGCTAACGCCGCCGGAGGCGATGACCGGGATGTCCACAGCTTCGGCCAGGGCCCGGGTGGCCTCCAGGTTGACGCCGGTTTTCACCCCGTCCCGGGCGATGTCGGTGTAAATGAAGGCCGCGGGCTGAAGAGACGACAGCTCCAGGGCCACTTCCTGAGCGGTGCGGCGGCTGGTTTCGGTCCAGCCCTCCACCGCCAGCAGGCCGTCTTTGGCGTCCAGGCCGAAGGCGATGCGGCCGGGGAACTCGGCGCAAGCCCGGGCCGCCAAATCCGGATCCTTGAGGACCACGGTGCCCAGGATGAGGCGGTCTATCCCCAACTCGGCGTAAGTCCTGATAGTCTCCAGGTTCCGCAGGCCTCCCCCCAGCTCCAGGGGAATGGCCAGGGCGCGGCGCAGGCGGCGGATGGCGTCCAGGTTCCGCGGGCTGCCGGAGAAGGCGCCATCCAGGTCCACCACGTGCAGCCATTCGGCCCCGGCATCCTGCCACTTGAGGCCCATGGCCGCGGGGTCGTCGCCGAAGACGGTCTCGGCGTCCAGGCGGCCCTGGCGGAGGCGCACGCACATGCCACCCCGGATATCAACCGCAGGAATTATCAGCATAATTAAAATCTTAACCCAAAGGCCGGCCTTCTTACAATCCCCGGCAGCGGATAAATCCTCCGGAGGGGAAATCATCTTGAAAATTCATAGCTTATTAATTAATATCTTCAAAGGAAGGTAAACGATGTCTGAATTTGGCCGGTTGTTGATCATCTTCGGAGCCATCCTGGTGCTGGTGGGGGTGGTGCTGTGGCTTTCCCCCAAAATCCCCTGGCTGGGGAAGCTCCCAGGCGATATCTCTTATAAAGGGGAGAAATTCACCTTTTACTTTCCCCTGGGGACCTGCATTCTTCTCAGCATTATTTTGAGCCTGATTCTTTACCTGTTTCGTAAGTGACCGGCGGGAAACGTGAACAGCCTCAGGCCAAGACGTCAAGGTGTAAAGATTTTAGATAATTTGGCGCGGCAAACTCGGCGTCTTGGCGGGGCTGATTTCGCCTTTTTCCCTTTTCGCCGGTTCACCTTCAAGAAAAGCCATGTCTGCCAAATGCCTTGCAAAATTTCCCCAGGACAGTATACTTAGGGCGTTAATCTGTTCCGCCAGCCGGTAACTGTTGCGGCTTTGGCCGGACAGCCGGGAGACTGCATGCCGGAATTACGCAAAGACCCCATCATTGGCCGTTGGGTGATCATTTCCACCGAACGCGGCAAGCGCCCCCATGACTTTGTGGTGGAGCCCGAAGTGACCAAAGGCGGGTTTTGCCCTTTTGATCCGGGCAATGAACACACCACCCCGCCGGAAGTCCTGGCCTACCGGGACCCGGGCACCGCGCCCAACACCCCGGGCTGGCAGCTCCGGGTGGTGAACAACAAGTTCCCGGCCCTGGCCAAAGAAGGGCAACTGGACCGCCAGGGCGACGGCATGTACGACAAGATGAACGGCGTCGGGGCCCACGAAGTGATCATCGAAAGCCCGGACCACAATCTGACCCTGGCCTCCATTCCGGTGGAGGGGTTTGTCCGGGTGCTCAACGCTTACCGGGACCGCATCGTGACCTTGGGGGAGGACCCCCGGTTCAAGTACGTGCTGATCTTTAAAAACCAGGGCCGGGCCGCCGGCGCCTCCCTGGAACACAGTCACAGCCAGCTCATCGGGCTGCCCATCGTGCCGGAACTGGTGATGGAGGAATTGAGCGGCGGCAAGTTTTATTTCAATTACAAGGAACGCTGCGTCTTTTGCGATATGATCCGCCAGGAGCTGCAACAGCGAGTGCGGGTGGTGGTGGAAAACGAAGAATTTCTGGCCATCTCCCCCTTTGCGCCCCGATCCCCTTTTGAAATCTGGATCATGCCCAAAGCCCACTATTCTTCATATGTGGACCTGCAGCGGGATTCTTATCAGTTGTTGGCAGAGCTCTTTTCGGAAACCCTGAAGCGTCTGGAAAAGGCCCTGGGCAAGGTTCCTTACAACTTCATGCTGCACAGCGCGCCCATCCGGGAACCGGAGTTGCCCTATTACCACTGGCATTTTGAAATCGTCCCCAAGCTCACCTTGATTGCCGGTTTCGAGTGGGGTTCGGGTTTCTACATCAATCCCACGCCTCCGGAAGATGCGGCGCAGTATCTTCGGGAGTTAACCCTTTAACGCTCGAGGGCCAAGATGCGGATCCTGATAGTTACTCCTGAGTCCAATCCTTTTGCCCGCACCGGGGGGTTGGCGGAAGTGATCTATGCCCTGGCCTGGGCCCTGGTAAAACTGGGGCACCAGGTGGCCGTAGTCCTGCCATTGTACCGCCAGGTCCGGGAATCGGAGCGGCCGTTGGACTTCACCGGCAAGACCCTGTCTATCTCGCTGTCCTGGAAGACCTTGCCGGCGGAAATTTACCATTGCGAGATCGACCCCAAGCTCCATTTCTATTTCGTCGGCCAGGACGCCCTGTTCAACCGGGACGGCCTCTATGGCACGGCGTACGGCGACTTCGAGGACAACGCCGAGCGCTTCATCTTCTTCAGCCGGGCGGTGGTGGAAATGATCGAGGCCCTGGGGATGGACTGGGACGTCTTGCATGCCCACGAATGGCAGACCGGACTGGTGCCCGTCTATATGCGGACGCTTTACAGCGACCGACCCCTGCTCAAGAAGCTGCCGGTGGTCTACACGGTGCATAACGTCGGCTACCAGGGGCTTTTTTCCTCCTATGACCTGCCCCTCACCGGGTTGGGCTGGGAGCTGCTGTCGCCTAAAGGCCTGGAGTTTTATGGGCGCCTCAACTTTATGAAAGGCGGCCTGGTGTTCGCCGACCTGCTGAGCACGGTGAGCACCAAGTATCGGGAGGAAATCCTGACGCCGGAGTTCGGCTTCGGCCTGGAGGGTATCTTCCAGGAGCGGGCCCACGAACTTTACGGCATCGTGGATGGGGTTGATTATCACCGCTGGGACCCGCAGAGTGATTCTCTCCTGCCGGCCACTTATAGCGAGAACCACCTGGAAGGCAAACGGACCTGCAAGGAGGCCCTGATCCAGCGTTTTGGCCTGAACCTATCCCCGGAGCAACCCCTCCTGGGCATGACCACCCGCTTCTTTGAGCGCAAGGGCATCGACCTGGTGGAAAACATCCTGGACGACCTGATGAGTTTGCAGGTGGGCTTTGTGATCCAGGGGACCGGGGAGGAGCGCCATCATTACCTGCTCCAGGAGATCAGCGCCCGGCACTCCCAGCGCCTGGGTCTGGTCATCGGCTTCAGCGAGGAACTGGCCCACCAGATCATTGCCGGGGCCGATATCTTTCTCATGCCCTCCCGCTATGAACCTTGCGGTCTGGACCAGCTCTACTGCCTGCGTTACGGCACCATCCCGGTGGTGCGGGCCACCGGCGGCCTGGATGAGACCATCAAGGAGTTCGACCCGGCAAAAGGGGACGGCAACGGCTTCAAGTTCTCCGGCTGCACCCCCGCGGAGTTTTTGGGAGCGGTGCAGCGGGCCCTGGCCGCGTATCAAG
>Ga0315268_10007251_pt1 | contig 11691 bp, 9 predicted proteins | sample C1_top_MG_FD_204535 | JGI IMG/M metagenome (GOLD analysis project Ga0315268, IMG submission 204535) | Sediment microbial communities from Yellowstone Lake, YNP, Wyoming, USA - C1_top | ecosystem: Environmental > Aquatic > Freshwater > Lake > Sediment | place: USA: Wyoming | collected 2017-08-01 | reverse complement strand
GGACCACCCGTCCGGGACCTGTACGGCATGTCGCTTTGCCTGCCTCTCCTCGCCGAAGCCGAGGCCCGTCAGCCCGCTCTCATTACTCCATTTAAGGGCGCAGAATCATGTGGCACCGATTTCCGGTAGGACTGCGCGCCTGGCTTGGCGTTGAGCTCAATCCGGTCAGCCACACAGAACGGCTGGTATCCGCCGTTGGCGGGTTTCTCGGGATATTCTTCATCTTGATGGCGAGCGGATTGGTGCTCGGCGATCGGGATGCCACACTCCTGATCGTGGGCTCCATGGGCGCTTCCGCGGTGCTGTTGTTCGCCGTGCCGCATGGGACACTCTCCCAGCCATGGGCGGTGATCGGTGGACACTCGGTGTCGGCGCTGGTCGGTATTGCCTGCGCCCTGTTGGTGCCGAATCAGCCGCTCTCTGCGGCGCTGGCTGTGGGCCTCGCTATTGGCGCCATGCATGTCTTACGTTGCATCCATCCACCCGGCGGCGCCACCGCGTTGACGGCTGTCATCGGTGGCCCGGCCGTGCACACACTCGGATTCCAGTTTCTCTTCACACCGGTGTTACTCAATGTCGCAATCATTTTGGGCACGGCGATTGGTGTGAATTATTTCTTCATCTGGCGGCGCTATCCCGCGGCGTTGTCACGTAAAAAGAAGGCAGATACCGAAACCGAACAGAAACATCTGGCCGAGGGTAGTCTGTCGCACAGCGATCTTGAATACGCCATGCGCCAGATGAATTCAGTGCTCGATATCGGTGAAGACGATCTGGCGCGCCTCTACAGTATCGCTGCCCAGCATTCGAAACGCGCTCGTTTGGAGCCATGGCAGGTGCGGTTGCATCACCACTACAGCAACGGCCGTTATGGCGAGGATTGGGCGATACGCGAAGTGGTAGACGAATCGCCGCATGCCGATGCCGACAAGGACATGGTGATTTATAAAGCAGTGGCGGGGAAGGGCCATCGGCGCTCGGGTGTCTGCACGCGCAGCGAATTCGCGCGCTGGGCGCGTTATGAGGTGTTCCGCGACGAGAACTCGTGGCAGCGCAAGCCGTGAGCCGCACCGAAGCTACTTTGTTACGTTGCCAGTGCGCAAGCTGAAATCGCGCAGGAGCTGACGCACACACTCGTCACGTGCCGCCGCCAGCAACTTGCGTAGCCGCGTGCCAGCAGTAAAGTCTGACTCCGCCAGTCGCATGTCGCGGTTGCTGGCAGTGTTGCCGCCTACGCCGCAGCGTCCCGTCGACCAGAGTACGCGTCCGTCCTCGACGCGCGCCAGACGGCTGCGCGCAGTGAGCGTCATCAGGTAGATTTTGGTGTCCGCGGGCAGCGGGCTGAAACTCCAGTCATCCACCCACAGCTCCAGCACCAGCCCGTGCCGGTACTGCTCCCGGTAGCTGCTTGCGTCTTTCGCGACCGGCCGCGGCAGGTGGCGCGATTCGACATGCAGGCTGTTGACCTTCTCCTTCTTGCCGAGCAGGCGGCTGAAACCTTGGGCAATCAGCACAGCGGGGTCGGTGGCCGCGTGCTGGCGAACATCAATAGCGGCAGGTGGCGGATTCTTGCTGCCGCTTTTGATTTCCGGCAATGGCGTTTCGTAGTGCAACACCTGGATCGCCGGCTGACTGGCGAGGCTCGTGCGATCGGCATCGGACAGACGCACACCTTGGCTTGCGCAGCCAGAAATCAGCAAGACGCACAGTACGAGGGCGAACATGCCAATGCGCATCATTGCCAGTGACGCCGATTTCGAATCAGACATTCCGGAGTTAACCGAACCAGGGGAGTGACGGGCAGGGGCAAGTATATGATGCACATGCGCCCAGACCAAGCAGGGTATTGATGTATACGGCGGCATAGTCCCATTTTGCGCCCGATTGAGTAGAATCGGGCGCAGCACCAGCCACGCCTGTGCTGGTGCATCCAACTATTTGAGGAGTGCAGCATGAGTGATGCATTGGATTACCTGGTCAAGGCGCGCCCGGATGCGCTGGCGCCGTACCTCAAGTTCATGAAGGAGGCCGGCAAGCATCTCGACCCGAAGACGCGCGACCTGATCTCGGTTATCACCAAGGTGCATTCCCAGACCGAACGCGGCCTGCGCCAGTACCTGACGCGCGCCCTGCGCAATGGATGCTCGGCGCGCGAGGTGCTCGACGCCCTGCTCATGGCCTTCCCGGCGCTCGGGTTGGCCAAGATCGTGTGGGCGGCGGATGTGATCCTGGCCATGGACCTGCCCGAGTTCCGCATCGAGAACCTCGATTCGCCGCCCGGCTGGCACGACCTGCTGGCCGCGACCGACGCCAAGAACGACGACATCACCTACGTCGATAACAGCGGTCGCAGTCTGTTCATCTACCGCAAGGGCACGGACTACCGCGTGTACGACAGCCGTTGCCCGCACCAGGTCACCAACATTCCGCACCTCGCGCTCGATGGCAAACGCCTCACCTGCCCGAAGCATCACTGGGCGTTCGACGTCACCACCGGCCAGTGCGTGGAGAAAGGCAACCGCCCGTTGCGCGAGTTCAAGGCCAAGGTCGAGAATGATCGGTTGCTTGCTTACTGGTAACGCCACGCCGGGTAGGTGGCACTTCCGTGTCGCGCTGCGCGCTCTTGCGCCGTTTTCATTAACGCCCGCCGCGTTCCAGGTGAAAGCGGTGCAGGAAGCGATGCACGAACGGCGCCCCGAGCATGCCGGTGGTGAGTATGAAGACCACCCCGGCGTACAAGGCGTAAAACGAAGCAAACAGTTTTCCACCGGTGCTGTGCAAGGTGTTTACCGGGCCCATGCCGCCCAGGATCATCGAGGCATTGAGCAACGCGTCGATCCACTCCATATCTTCGGTCAGGCGGTAACCCAGAACGCCGGCCAGTAGTGATGCCAGGATGATGAAGGTCGCCGCCAGCACATTGCGTACTACGCGGCGCAGGAATACATGGCGTGCAATCAATGGCTGGGAATGGTGTTCGTACATAAATGAAGTGCCCTGCATGGTTGTGGTGAAATGAGTGCTCTATCATCGTTCCGGTGGAAGCCGAAAGCCATCTTTTACGGGTGACATGACGGTGCTCAACGCCGCGCCTGTGACCAGCGCGGCGTTGGTCTTGATCACGGTATGCAGTTGCAGGCCGCCGGTCAGCAGAAGCACAAGTGTGATCGCAGTGCGCAGCAACGCTGATTCATGTCCATAGGCGTGCTCCTCACAGCAGGCGCCGGAAGCGCCACACCGCGAACGCGAACAGGCCGCTGCCCAGCACCAGGATGCCGAGCACGTCCTGCCACACGTAGGCGAAGCCATTGCCCTTGAACAGCACCTGAAAACCGAGATCGATGTAATAGCGCATCGGCGACAGCAGGCTCAAATACTGCATCCACGGCATCATGCTCTCGGGCGGCGACATCGCGCCGGACAGGAACATCATCGGCCACAGCGTCAGGAACATCAGCATCATCGCCTGCGGCAGGTTGCGCGCGATCACCGCCAGCGTCAGTCCGAGGCTGGCGATCGAGAACACATACAGGCTGGTCACGGCATAGAACAGCAGGATGCTGCCGCGCAGCGGCGTGCCGTGGACGCCGTGCACGATCGCATACAGCGACAGCGGCGACAGCAGCAGCACCACGATCATGGTCGGAATGATTTTGGCGGCGAACAGTTCGGCTGGCCGCAGTGGGCTGACCAGCAGCTGTTCGAGCGTGCCATGCTCCTTCTCGCGCACCAGCGCCGCGGCGGTGAGCAGCAACGAGGTCATGGTGATCATGTTGAACAGCTCGAACAGGCTTGAGAACCAGGCGGAATTGATGCTTGGGTTGAACGCGACGCGGATGCGTGCGTCCACCTGCGGCAGGCTGGCGAGTTGTTCGAGCACCGGACCGCTGCGCCGTTCCAGCAACTCGATGCCGTACTGACCGGCGATCTGGGCAATATAGGCGGCGGCCAGCGTCGCCATCTGCGCCTGGGTGCCGTCGGAAATCACCTGGAAGCGGCCGCGACTCTCCTGCACGTCGCGCGCGAAACTCGGCGGGATGATCACCGCCAGACTGGCGTGCGCTGCGTCCAAGGTTTCCACTACCTCGCGGTCGCTGTGTACCATGCGCACGATTTTGAAATACGGCGCGCGCAGGCGCGATACCAGTTCGCGGCTCTCGTTGCTGTGCGACAGGTCCATCACCACCACCGGATAGTTGCTGAGGTCCACCGCCCCGGCGTGACCGGCGAGATAGACGGCGCCGAAGAAGCCCCACAGCAGGATCAGCACGATCGGCCAGTCCGCGCCCAGCTGGCGGAACTCCTTGAGCAGCATGGCGAGCAGGCGTCCGCGCATCAGCCGATCCGTTTCTTCAGGAACAGCCAGGCCAGGGAATAAAGCACCAGCGTGTACAGCGCGAGTGCGCCGAGTTGCGGCCAGTAGTAGCCGAAGCCGAAGCCCTTGAGGTAGCTGCCGCGTACCACGGTCATGAAGTGCGTGGCCGGAATCAGCTGTGCGATAAACTGACCGACTGCATCCATCGATGCCACCGGGGTGACGAAGCCGGAGTAATTGAAGGCCGTGGTCATGGTGACCATTAACGTCGTGAACATCGACGCCAGCTGGCTGCGGGTCAGGATCGAAATCAGCAGGCCGATGCCGATGGTGCACACCGAATACAGCACCGTACCGGCGGTCAGCACCAAGAAGCTGCCGGTGAAGCGCACCTCGAAGATCCAGCGGCTCACGCCAAAGATCATGAAGTAGTCGAGCATCGCCACCGCCAGATACGGCAGCAGTTTGCCGAGGATGATTTCCAGCCGCCCGGTGGGCGACGCGTACAGGTTGAAGATGGTGCCGGTTTCCTTCTCGCGCACAATCAGTAGCGCGCCGAGCAGCGCCGGGAACAGCATCAGGATCAGCACCAGCAGGCCCGGCACCACGGCGTTCTTGCTTTCCAGGGTCGGGTTGTACCAGACCGACAGATTGGCCTGCACCGGCAGCAGGCTGGTGGCGGGCAGTCCGCGACGCGCAGCGAGATCGGCGAGCAGCTGCTGGTTGTACAGCGCGTTGATCGCGCTCACGTAGCCGGTGATGATGGCGGCGCGGCTCGGGAACGAGCCGTCCACGGTCACGCCGACCGCCACTGGCCGGCCGCGTGCCAGATCGCGGCCGAAATCCGGCGGTACATCGATGATCACGCGCGCCCGTCCGGTGCGCATCCACTCCTCGACGTCGCTGCGGCGATCGAGCACGCCCACCAGATCGAAATATTCGGAATGCACGTAGCGGTCGCGGTAATCGCGGCTCCACGGCGAGCCGTCGTGGTCAACGAAGGCCACCGGCAGATGCTTGACGTCGAGAATCAGCCCGAAGCCGAACAGCAGGATCATGATCATCGGGATGACAAACGCCAGGACGAGATAGATCGGATCGCGCAACAGCTCGCGCGTTTCCTTGATGGCAATCGCCGGGACGCGTTCAAGCATGGTTGGCCTCGGCCTGGGCGATGAAATAGATGAAGGCCTCTTCCATGGTCAGCGGCTGGATGCTGACCATGGCCTCGATACCGGCAGCACTCAGCAGTGACTGCGCCGTGGCGACATCGGTTTCGGCGGCGCGGCTTTGCCACTGGACGCGCCGGCCGTACAGCATGGCCCCGGGAAAGCGCTCGCTCAGCAACGGGTAGGCACGCTCGAACGCGCGCGCCGTCACCACCACCGCCGGTCCGCCGTCAGCGGCCGCGCGATCTTTGAGTTCCGCCGGGCTGCCCATGGCCGCCAATCGTCCCTGGTGCATGAGCGCCAGGCGATCGCAGTGTTCGGCCTCGTCCATGTAATGGGTGGAGACCAGTACGGTGATGCCTTGTTCGTGCGCCAGCGTATGCACGATGTCCCAGAACTGGCGGCGCGCCACCGGGTCGACGCCCGATGTGGGTTCGTCCAGGAACAGCAGGCGCGGTTCATGCAGCAACGCTGCTGCCAGCGCCAGCCGCTGGCGCAGACCGAGTGGCAGTGCCTGGGTGCGACGCTCGGCGAAGTCGGCGAGTCGCAGGTCGGCGAGCAGCCTGGCAATGCGCGCGCGCCGCTGGGCCCGCGGCAGGCTGTACAGGCCGGCGTACAGTTCGAGGTTGGCGGTGACCGCCAGGTCGCGGTACAGCGAGAAACGCTGTGACATGTAGCCGATCCGCTCGCGCAGTTGTTGGCGTGCGCCAGTGTTGCCGAGATCGAGACCGGCGACGCTGGCGCGTCCGTCGCTTGCCGGGAGCAGTCCGCACAGCATTTTGATCAGCGTGGTCTTGCCGGCGCCGTTCGGGCCGAGCAGGCCGAAGATCTCGCCGGCCTGCACGTCGAGACTGACCTGGTCGACCGCCACGAAACTGTCGAAGCGGCGCGTGAGGTTGTCGGTATGCACTGATGCAGCGGCATGTGCGTTGCGGCTCGCGCTCGGCGCGGTGAGGCGCGCGCTGTCAACGGGTGCAGTCGTCTGGCGTTCGACCAGGCGATGCACGAACACATCTTCAAGAGTCGCCGGGATGTCGCGCGCCTGCGCGCCGGAAATTCCGGCGGTCACCAGGCGCGCACCGATATCGGTCGCCGGGTCGCGCAGCAGCACGTGGGTCTCGGCGCCGTACAATGCCACGCTTTCCGCCTCCGGCCAGCCAATCACGACACGCGCCACGTTCTGCGGCGGTGCGCCGCCGATTGCCACCAGTCGTCCGGGCAATGCGGCCGCCAGCGTATCCGGCGCACCCTCGGCGATCACCTCGCCCTGATGCATCAGCAACACATGGTGGCAGCGTTCGGCTTCATCCATGTAGGCGGTGCTGAGCAGCACCGTCACGCCGCGCCGTGTGACCAGGTCGTGAATAATGGTCCAGAAGTCGCGGCGCGACAGCGGATCAACGCCGGTGGTCGGCTCGTCGAGCAACAGGATGTCGGGCAGGTGAATGAGCGTGCAAATCAGTGCCAGCTTCTGGCGCATGCCGCCCGACAGCTTGCCGGCCGGGCGGTCGAGGAACGGTGCGAGCCGGGTCATGGCCAGCAGCCGCGCGCGGTTCGCGCGGAACTCGGCGTCCGGCACCTGGCGCAGGGCGCGGAAGAACTCGATGTTCTCGGCGACGCTGAGCGAATCGTACAGATTCAGTCCCAGTCCCTGCGGCATGTAGCCGATCAGTGGTTTCACCCGCTCCGGCTGGCGGCGCACGTCGATGCCGGCAATGCTCGCGCCGCCGCCGTCTGCCGACAACACGCCGGCCAGTATCTGGATGATGCTGGTCTTGCCGGCGCCGTCCGGACCGATCAGCCCGAGCACGCGTCCGCGGTGCACGTCGAACGACACGCCACGCACCGCGTGCACCTTGCCGCGGGAATAATGCTTGTGCAGCCCGGCAACGCGGATGACGCTGCGATCAGCCGGTGGCGGGGCGGGCTGGGGGGCTGTCATAAGTCGGGCTCGCGCACCCGCGCAGGCTTATTTCTTGGACTGTCCGAACAGCTTGCGCTTGCCGGGCACCGGCGAGACCCATTCCGGACCGTCCTCGAGCCGCACCACGGCATCGGCCGGCATGCCGGGCTTGAGCACGCCGCCGGGGTTGTCGTCGAGTGCCAGTTCTACCGCAAACACCAGTTTCACGCGTTCCTCGCGGGTCTCGACATTCTTCGGCGTGAACTCCGCCTCGCTCGCAATCTTGCTGACGCGCGCCGGAAAGAACCGGTCCGGGAAGGCATCCACGTATACGCGTGCCGGCTGGTCGTGGACGATCTTGCCGATGTCCGGTTCGGGCACGTAGATCTTGAGGTACAGCTGGCTGAGATCGACCAGCGTAAAGAGAGGGGTTCCCGGTTGCACCCATTCACCGCGTTCGATGGTGCGCACCAGCACCGTGCCGGAGGTCGGCGCGCGCACTGTCATCTCGTCGAGGTAGCGTTGCTGTTCGGCCAGCGATGCCTTGGCTTCACGCAGTGCGGCGCTCTGCACATCCGCCTCCAGACGCGTGCGCTCCATCATCTGCTGGGTGATAAATCCGTCGGCGATCAGTTTTTGGTTGCGCGCCAGCTCGCGTTCGGCTTGCGCAAGGCTCGCCTCAGTGCGGCGTACGCGTGCCGCCAGTGAATTGATGCGTTCGCGCAGCGCCGGGTCGGCGAGTGTCACCAGTACCTCGTCGCGCTTGACGTTGCGACCCTCGTCGGCCTTGATCTCCGCCACCCGGCCGGCGGAGCGGGCGCTGAGGGTGGTGAGCCGGCCCTCGATGCGACCGCTCGCGATCAGGAACGCCGTATCCGGCGCGCGCGTCAGCCGCTGCCAGACCAGTACAGCGGTTACCGCCACGATCACCACAGCAATCGCTGCCAGTATCCACATCCGTTTGTTGTTCATACGTTTTGCCTGTTGCTTGCGATGCGGTACTGCATCCGTTGCACGGCCAGAAGAGCACATCCGCAAACCGGGCGTCAACCGGTTTGCGGATCATTGTTTTCCGAGCCACCAGGCGCCGGAGGCGGTAACGATCTGGGCCAGGCGCGCGTACCCGGCAGCACGTGGATGCGCACCATCATTGTCGCGCACTTCATCGAGCCAGATTCGATCGTCGATCAGAGCCGGAAGGGTCGCGACATACGGGACGCCGAGCCGAATGGCCACGTCGCGCATGCGTTCCGACAGCCGCGCCAGACGCGCGTTGTGGTCATCATCGGCCGCCGGTGGCGGCCCGACCACCAGTGTGCGATAGCGTGTCCGGGCATCGTCCAGCATGGCGCAGAGATTGGCGATGGAGTCGTCTTCGTGCACCCGCTGCGCTCCGTCGACCAGAGTCACATCATTGGAGCCGAATGAAAATACCACGAGGTTGTCGGTGGTTGGCAGCAGGCGCGGCTTGCACTCCGCCTGCCAGCGGCGCGCAATGTCGATGCTGGTTTCACGTCGCACGCCGAGGTTGTAATAAGTCAGGTTGTGCCCGCCTTGCCGCGCCGCGGTGCACAACCGTCCCGCCCAGCCAAGACACGCTGGGTCACCGGTGCCCTGCACGTAGGAATCGCCGATGAAGCAGATGCGGATATCGGGATTGTTCATGGCCACCATTGTATCGATTCTGGCGGTGCGTCCGTGCACGCGGACAAGTCCCGCACCTGGTCCTCTTCCCGAGGGAAGAGGATTACACCCGCGCGATCTTGTTCGTTGCGAACAGGTGTTCCAGCCACAGGTTGGTGAGATGCTCGCTCAGGCGATTCTGCGCAAGGCGCTCCTGCAGGCTGTCGTAGTCCGGCATGTCGATCGGCTGGTCCTGCCACGAGCAGGCGAACACCGCCTTGGTACGTTTACCGGTCGCCGGGTCGACCTGCCATTGCAGGCACTGCGAGCACACGCCCTTGAGCATACACTGCATGCTGCTGTACACCGAGCCGGTGGTCGGCGGGTTCTTGGCGAAGCGTTCCTTGAGGTCGTTGTTCTTGAGGTCGCGCAGGCGCTGCACCAGACAACCGCCGCCCATGAAGTAGAGGCGATCCAGGTCTTCAAACTTGAAGTTGCCGCCGAGCTTGCCGTTAGCATAGGCCTTGAGTGCGTCGCGTACGTCACCGGTGTAACTCTTGTCCTGCGCGCGGCCTGGGTTGATTTCGCCATCGAGACTCACCCACACGATTTCATCGCAGCACTGCTCGAACTCGTCACGGCAGAACACCTCGCCCGGGTTGCGGAAGGACATGAAGAACAGCAGCTTGTTGCCGGCGGCGCGCAACGCCGGGGCGAGCGCACGCATGCCGGTGGCGCCGATGCGGTCGGCCACCACCAGCAAGGTCTGGTTATGCGGGACATGTGCCGCGGTGCCGCTCGGGCCCATCAGGGCGATCGGTTCACCCTGCTTGAAGGTGGCCGCGAGGCGCGAGCTGGCACCACGCTCGAGCACAATCAGCGTGACCGTGCCCTGATCCGCGTCCACTTTTGAGCCGGTGATGGCCATGGTCTCGGTCTGCAAACGTGTTTCGGTCACGACCGGCGCGAGACGCTCATAGTTCTGCAAACGGTAAATCTGGCCGGGCTTGAAGCGTTTGGCCGCCATAGGCGCGTGGATCACGAGTTCCACGGCATTCACCGCGCAGCGCGTGACCGCTATCAGGCGCGGCTGGAAGAGATCCTGCATGTGTTCGCGGAACGCCGCGTATTCCATGTCGTCGCCCTGCTGGGCGGTGCGCGCACCGAACGAGGCGACGATCTTCGGGTAGGTGCGCAGGCCGGAGGCCACGGCCTTCACCACGCTGCCGGCAAAGCTCGGGTGGGTGTCGCCGATGAAGCTGACATGCTTGCCGTTGTTGTTGTACGAGGTAAACGCACCGAAGTCCGGGGCCTTGCAGTACTTGATGGCGGCGACCGGCGTGAGGTTTTCGTCCTGTGACTCGTGCGATTTGTAGTGATTGCCGTCCAGTTCGAAGCTGCCGCGATGCTCGAAGAAATAGGCGATGTTCGGTTTCGCGCCGGTGGCCACGAAAATCGCACGTGCCGGGATTCGTACCTCTTCGTCGCTCTCGACCAGCTTGCCGTCGGCATTCTCCTTCATGCGCCGGCACACCAGCGCCGACACGTGTGCGTGCTCATCGAGCGCGGCGGCCACCGGGCTCAGAGTGTCGGCGTAATATATGCCTTCCTCCATGGCCTTGATCACTTCCTCGTGATTGCGCTGGTAGGCGGGCGATTCCGAGAGCTTGCGCCGGTAGGCGACGGTGACGCCGCCCCACTGCTGGATGAGGGCGGTGAAATCCGGCGTGCGTTTTTCCTTCTGTGCCTGCACGCGTTCGGCGCGCGCCAGTTTGCCGTGTGCCAGAAACTCATCGAGTACCAGCTTCGATTCTTCATCCAGGCCCTGACGCACATGGGCATCACCCGATATGGCAACCAGCTGCTCATAACGGAGTAGAGTCTTCTCCACCTGTTTGATGTAATACGCCTGCACCTCGGTGGCGGTATCGATGCCGGTGAGACCGCCGCCGATCACCACCGCCGGCAGCCGCACCTGGAGATTGGCGAGGCTGGCGTTCTTGGCCGCGCCGGTGAGCTGCAAGGCCATGAGGAAGTCGGCCGCCTGGCGCATGCCGCGTGCCAGGCTGCCGGGAATTGGCAGCGCCTGCGGCAGGCCCGCGCCCACCGCGATCGACACATGATCGAAACCCAGCTCCCAGGCGTCGTCGAGCGTCACCGTGCCGCCGAAGCGCACGCAGCCGAACACCTGGAAATGGGTGCGGCGCGCGAGTGTCAGGTAAATCAGCTTGAGGAAATTCTTGTCCCAGCGCACGGTGATGCCGTATTCGGCCACGCCGCCGAAGCCAGCCATGACACGTGTGTCGAGATCTTCTTCGAGTTCTTTGTAGTCGTACACCGGGCCTTTCACGAGTGCGTCTGGCAGGGCTTCGATCTTGAGGCCATCCACGCCTACCACCGCGAAGCCTTCCTGCAGCAAGTGATTGGCGAGTGTGAAGCCGGCCGGGCCCATGCCGGTGACCAGAACCTTCAGGCCGTTGTACGGTTTCGGCAGCCACTGCTTCGGGCGCAGCGGGTTCCAGCGCGTGAGCAGGTCGTAGATCTCCACGCCCCAGGGTAGTGACAGCACGTCGGTCAGGCAACGTGTCTCGATCTGCGGGATGTTGACCGGGTCCTGTTTCTGGTAGATGCAGGCCTTCATGCAGTCGTTGCAGATGCGGTGGCCGGTGGCCACACATCGG
>Ga0315268_10007250_pt1 | contig 11691 bp, 9 predicted proteins | sample C1_top_MG_FD_204535 | JGI IMG/M metagenome (GOLD analysis project Ga0315268, IMG submission 204535) | Sediment microbial communities from Yellowstone Lake, YNP, Wyoming, USA - C1_top | ecosystem: Environmental > Aquatic > Freshwater > Lake > Sediment | place: USA: Wyoming | collected 2017-08-01 | reverse complement strand
AATGAATTTAAGAAAAGAATATGGCATATCAGTCTGATTTGACTGGAAATTGACCAAAAGACTAATATGCAATTACGGGAATAGTCGCCAGGAAAAACTAATATGCAAAATTTGGAATAGCTTTTTGATGGCGGGGTGCAATTGCGACCTATCCGGATAACATCCTGAAGCAGTTCTGCGGTTCAGGATGCAGCCTGAACCTTGCGTTAAGGTTTTGGTTCAATCAGGATGATTGAACCAGCATAGGAATGATTGACCAGCGGAGAGAAACGTTTCGATTTGCGTCCCTCGCGCCTTCGCGGTGACCGTCCTTCTATTATTTATTGCCTTTCATGAACCGCCGCACCTCTTCCGTCCACACGTCATACCCCTTGTTCGCCAGGTGCACGCCGTCCTCGGACAGGAGGCCGATTATTGGCTTGCCGTTCTGATCCACGAACCGGGTATAGATGTCCAGATATGCCGCGTCCTGTTCGCGCGCGATCTGTTCGAGCTTGCGGTTGGCGTCCAATATCACCTGCAGGTCGATCCAGGTCAGCTCGATCGGCAGGATGCTCTGGACCACGATTTTCGAGCGCTTGTACCATGTGGTCAGGTTGCGAACGATCTCGCGATAGGGGTCAAAGATATCATACATCTCGTTCGCGATATTGTTGATACCGGTCATCAGGAAGATGAAATCGGGGTCCTTGATCTGTGCGCGGATGCGTTCCCGGCGCGCAAGCAGACCTTCCACGGTCTCGCCCGAGATCCCGAGGTTGGTGATCGTATGCTCCGGGAACCGCTTCTCCCAGTCGCACCATTGGGTCAATGAATCGCCGATGAAGACGAGGTTGGACATTAATATCCTTGATCGATCATTTCTTTTCCAGCACGTCGTTCGCCCATGAGAGCGCGGCAGAGACCGCGGGGAAGCCGATGGTGCTGGTGAGCAGGACAATGGCGTGTCTGATCTCGTCGGGTTTTGCGCCTGCGGCAAGCGCGCGGCGGGCGTGGGAATGGACCGAGCCCTCGGACCGTATGGCAGCAGCTGCTGCGATCTGAACCAGCTCCGAGGTCTTCTTGTTCAGCGGGCCGGCTGCTTTGGCGGTCTTGCCGAGGTTCTCCACGGCTTTGATCAGGTTTTTGTATCGTTTCTGGATGCTGGTGTACTGGTTCGGCAGTTTCGGCATGGGAGTCTCCTTTGAGATGTACTCGTTCTAGAATAATTGACAACCAGTGCAACGATGGATCTTGAAAGAGTTGAATCAAATTCAATTCAAAGTGGCAAGAATGTATTCGCGCGGAGCCGCAGAGGCGCGGAGCAAGACGTTACTGGTGGATCTTAATGCACAAGGCCTGCTTTCTCTGCGTCCCTGCGCCTCGGCGCGAGAAAGGTCTTGTCAATTCCTGATTGTCCTGGTCATGTAACGATCGCGATCCAGTGTATGCAAAGTCAACGCAAGAGTCAAGAAACAACGAAAACTGGGATTGACAGGTAGTTATTGGCATGGTATATTTAATTGCATAAAGGTGCATTTCCTTGGTAAGATAACATCGTAATACCTTCATGAAGCGTGTAAGCAGAAACAGGGCAGGGAGGCATGGTCATGGCTGGCAATAAACTTGGCGAACTGTTGATCCAGAACAACATCATAACCGAGCTGCAGTTCTCCAAAGCGCTCGAGATGCAGAAGTCGTATCCTGAACAGCCGATCGGCCAACTGCTGGTGCAGCTCGGCTTTGTCCAGGAGGACGTTCTCAAGGAGTTCCTGGATTACAAAGGCAAGCGCCAGAAGCTCGGCGAGATCCTCCTGCGCCAGAAGTTCATTGACGAAGTGCAGTTGAGCAATGCCCTGACCGTGAGCAAGGAAGAGAACATTCCCTTCGGCCGCGCGCTGATCAAACTGCGGTACATTGAAGAGGACAAGCTTGGCCGGACCATTGCCACCCAGTACGACCTGCCGTTCATCACCCTCGACCGCTTCTCGTTCGACCCTGAACTGTCTAAGCTCATCAATTTCAGCTATGCCCAGATCCACAGGATCGTGCCGGTCTCCCGGCATGACAAGGTCCTGACGCTCGCCATGGCATTTCCCCTGAACAGCGAAGAGGTCCACGCAGTGGAGCTTGCCTCCGGCATGAAGGTCGCCCCCGTCATCGCCATGGAGCGCGACATCATCATCGCGCAGCAGCGAATCTACCGCACGCAGTTCGACCTCGCGGCGCATCTGTCCGAGGAACAGGTGGAGTTCGAGATCTCCGAGGACGTGCACCGGGACGCTGTTGAATCGAAGTACGCGGACCAGTACTTCGGACCGGACACGGATTATCTTGTCAGCAGGATCATCTCCCTGGGAATCAAGGTCGGGGCAAGCGACATCCACCTCGAGAGCACGGCCTACGGCATGACGATCCGGTACCGAATCGACGGGGTGCTCCAGACGCTCGATCTCGGGAAGGACGGCCCTGCGATCAGCAACCAGACCAAGCAGATCATATCGCGGATCAAGATCATCTGCGATATGGACATTGCGGAAAAGCGGCGGCCGCAGGACAGCAGCTTTAAGATGAAGGTGACGAAAGAAGGCTCCGTGCGGCGGGTCGACTTCCGCGTGTCCACGGTGCCGACGCACTACGGCGAGAACATCGTGATCAGGATCCTGGACAAGCGGGGCGTTCCCGCATCGCTTGAGCGGTTGGGCCTGTCGGTGAATCATCAGGAGGTCCTGCGGCAGGAAATGGACAAACCCACGGGCATTTTCCTGGTCACGGGGCCGACCGGGTCGGGGAAATCCACAACCCTCTACGCGCTGTTGTCCCGGCTGAACACGCCCGGTTCCAAAACGTTGACGGTCGAAGACCCCATTGAATACACCATCGACGGCATCAGCCAGTCCGAGGTGAACGAAGTGGTGGGGAACAGTTTCGCGAAGCTTCTGCGCACGTTCCTGCGCCAGGACCCGGACAACATCATGATCGGCGAGATCCGCGACAGCGAGACCGCGTCGATCTCCGTGCGGGCCGCATTGACCGGCCATACGGTCCTTTCCACGCTCCACACGAACGATTCGACCAGCGCCGTCATCCGGCTCATGGACATGGGGCTCGAGCCGACGCTTATTTCGTCGACCATCCGCTGCGTGCTTTCCCAGCGTCTGGTCAGGATCACCTGTGCGCGCTGCAGGACGGAGTACACGCCGCCGGAACCGTTGCTGCGGGAATTCCTCGTGCCTTCGGACGCGGGGCTGAAGTTCTTTTTCGGAAAAGGGTGCGGGCACTGCAACTATACCGGTTATGCCGGGAGAAAACCGATCCTGGAGCTGTGGGTGCCGTCCCGCGCCGAGATCATGCATTTCAACAAACGTCCGGACAACCAGACGCTGCGTGAGATCGTGTTCGACCACGGGAAGCGGCAGACCATGATCGAGGACGGGATCGCGCGGGTCCTGCGCGGCGAGACCACGCTGGACGAACTGCTGCGGGTCGTTCCGTATGAGCAGATCGCGGAATTCCGCAGCCGGGTAGAAAAGGGACTGTATCTCTGGACCGCTCCGCAGGCTGTGTTCCCGCTCTATTCTCAGGAACGGGCTGACGATTGACGATATGTTGATAGTTCACGGCAAGACAACAGCATTCAAAAGCCTAACACGAATTGACGAAGAGGACGAATTACACGAATAAGATTTGATGCCATCCTGTTGACAACAACTTCCTTTCGTGTTCATCCCCAAACCAGCAGATCTATTCGTGACATTCGTCCATTCGTGAAATTCGTGTTCGCTTTTATTGTGGTTCAGGTTCGTCCGCAGTAGCCCCCCCCATTGTCTTCACCATTGATGAAACCTCGAATCTTGACAAGCAGTCGTCCCTGGTGTATTTTATCGAACACGAGATTCGCATCTGGCAGTGTCATGCGTATGCTGTGTCGGAGGCATTTGCCGGATAGTTTGCTGCAGGGGAATGTAATTCAAGGTTTCCACTGCGACCTCTGCGGTGAAAGATCTTGACGTTATGTCGCGTGTGACGAGGAGGACCGTATGCGTTCATTTCGCTTGTTCCTGCTGCTTTTCCTGATTGCCGCCTTACCGGCTTTTGCGGATGAAGGGCAGTCTGCCAAGGAGGGTTTCAAAGAGGCCCACGAGGGCATGAAAAAGGTGGTCAAGTCCGTGGACAAGAAGGCGAAAAAGGATTTGAAGGCCGCGGACAAGGCTGCAAAGAAGACCTTAAAAAAAGCGGACTCGGACATAAAAAAAGCCACCAAGGATTAATATTATTGTCAGGGCAGCGCGTAGTCCAGGACCAATCACGTTGCGCAGTTCTTCATTGACATTCCGCATGCGCCATTATATCCTGTCCCTGTTCTTTCCCGCAAACATCCTCTGCGAGGTGCGCAATGATCCTGACCAGAATACAGGAGGCTGCATTACGGTATCCTGACCGGACAGCTCTCCAGATGAAGGTTGGTGAGCTGTATCAGAAAAGCTCGTACCGCGATCTGATCGTGCATATTGCGTCTGCCTCGCAGGCGTTTTCCGGACAGGGGATCGGCAGGGGCGATCGCGTAGCAATCCTTTCCGAGAACCGTCCCGAATGGATCATCGCATATCTTTCCGTGGTCTCGCTCGGCGCCGTCGTTGTTCCGCTGGATGCGCAGCTTACGGACAAAGAGGTCGCGCTGCTGCTCGCCAACTCGGGGGCAAAGGCCGCCTGCGTGTCTGACGCGTGCAGGCAGAAGCTGCCGCGCGTTAACCCGCTTATCGTCATCGCGTTCGACCCCGGGGAAGGGGTGTCGTTCCAGGAGATGACCACGGCGCATCCCGTTGCCGCCATCCCTCCCGCGCCCGCGGCCGGAGACCTGGCGGCCATCTTGTACACCTCGGGCACGACCGGCGATCCCAAAGGGGTCATGCTTTCGCACGGCAACCTCGCGTCGAACTGCGCAAGCGCGATCAAACTGAACATCGTGTTCCCCTCGGACAACCTGCTCCTGCTGCTGCCGCTCCATCACACCTATCCCGCCATGGCCTGCATGCTGCTGCCGCTGTCGCTCGGCGCCACGGTCACGCTCCTGAACAGTCTCAAGGGTCCGGACATCATCGCCTGCATGCAGGATACGGAAGTCAGCGTCCTGATCGGCGTGCCGCAGCTTCTGGCTGCGCTGAAGCGGGCCATCTTCGACCGGATCGACCAGAGCCCGGCCCATCTCCGGCTGATCGCCAGGCTGTTCCTCGCGTTGAGCGGCTTCGCGCGCAGGTACTTCGGCATCATGATCGGCAAGGCGCTGTTCGGCAAGGTCCAGGCGAGGTTCGGCCCCGTGTTCCGGCTCATGGCGAGTGGAGGCGCACGGCTCGATCCGGACGTGTTTACCGGCCTTTCGAACCTCGGGTTCATGGTGATCGAGGCATACGGACTGACCGAAACCTCTCCGGCCTCAACGTTCAATCCTGTGGGCAAGCAGAAGGCGGGCTCCATCGGGGTCCCGATCCCGGATGTGGAGGTGCGGATCGCGAATCCCGACGAGCATGGCCAGGGCGAGATCGCCATCCGCGGCCCGAATGTCATGCTCGGCTACTTCAACAAACCCGGGGAAACAGCGGAGGTGCTTCGCGACAACTGGTTCTACACCGGCGACCTGGGCTATCGCGACCACGACGGATACTTTTTCATCACGGGCAGGTCCAAGGAAATGATCGTGCTCGCGACCGGCAAGAAGATCTTTCCCGAAGAATTGGAGAAGTTCTACAAACAGATCCCTGCGATCAAGGAGATCTGCCTCATCCAGGGAGAGCGCGGGCTTGAAGCCGCCGTGGTGCCGGATTTCGATTATCTGCGGAAGATGAACCTGTCCAACTCTCGCGAGACCATCGCGTTCGAGATCGAGGACCTCGCCAAGGACCTGCCGCCGTACAAGCGGATCACGGGTCTCAAGATATTCAAGGACCCGCTGCCGGTCACGCGGCTGGGCAAGCTCAAACGCGTCACGGTGCGCGAACTATATATGACGAGCGGCGAACGGGCTGAAAAGGCGGTCGCGGAGATCGACAGCAGTCTGCTGTCATCGCCCCTGGCCAAGAAACTGCTCCAATGTATCGAACCGTATTCCGCGAAAAAGAATATCGTGCCTGACGACAACCTGGAACTGGACCTGGGCCTGGATTCGCTGGCGCGGGTGGAACTGGTCGTGAGCATCGAGCGCACGTTCGGCATCAGCCTGCCCGAGTCCTTCGGCAGCGAGATCTTCACGGTGAAGGACGCGGTGCTCAAGCTGCAGGACCTGCTTGCCACGGGCGCGGTGAAAACCGGCGAACAGGTGCGGCTCAGCTGGGCCGAGATCCTGTCGCAGGACCCGGCTGACGAGGCCCGGGAAACGATCCGGCTTGAGTTCGGCTTGATCGCTTCGGCAATACGCTATACGGTCAAACTCCTGCTCACGGCCATCATGCGGACCTACGGCCGTTTGACCGTGTCGGGAGTTGAGAACCTGCCTGCAACGGGGGCCTACATCATAGCCCCGAACCATCTGAGCCTCGCGGATGTGCCGTCCGTGAGCGCGGCGCTGTCCTGGAGCACGACGTCACGGATCTTTTCGCTCGGCGCAACGGAGTACTTTCACGGCAGGTTCGTGTCGAGCGTGTCGAGGCTGTTTCACGTGATACCGGTGGACATGGATACGAGGCTCTACAGCGCGCTTCAGCTGTCGGCATACGTGCTTCGGCGCGGGAAGATCCTGCTGGTCTTTCCGGAAGGCACCCGCTCGCGGGACGGCAGCATCAAGGAGTTCAAGAAGGGCGTGGGGATCATCGCCCGGGAGCTGAACATCCCGATCGTGCCGGTCGCGATCCGGGGCACGTATGAAATGCTGCCGTCCGGCAGGAGGTTCCCGAAGCCGGGCAAGGTCCGTGTGACGTTCGGCAAGCCGGTGTACCCGCAAGCCAGGGATTACGACGGGATCGTGAAAGCGGTTTATGCGGACATTGTAGCAATGTTGGGTAAAGAATAAGTTGCGGGCAACATTCTTCGATCTCGGGAAGTGAGGGTATGGACATGAACAAGGTTAAACAGTTCGTTACGATCGTCGTTCTGCTTGCGCTTGCCGGCTGCGCTTCCACGCAGGGTCCGCTGTCCGCGGACCTGCCGAGACCGAAGGTCGCGCTTGTGCTGGGCGGAGGCGCTGCACGGGGGTTCGCGCATGTCGGCGTGATACGGGTGCTGGAGCAGGAAAAGATCCCGATCGATATGATCATAGGGACAAGCGTGGGCAGTCTCATCGGTGCGATCTATGCCAGTGACCTGAACAGCTTCGAACTGGAATGGACCGCGTTTACCCTTGAGCGTGACAATCTCATGGATTACGGGATTTTCTCCGCGGTAACGGCGATGGGGCCGGTAAAGGGCGACAAACTAGAGGAGTTCGTGAAGACCAAGGTCCCGGTCGCGAACATCGAGAACCTCAAGCTGCCGTTTGCCGCGATCGCGACCGATCTGAACAGGGGCACGCGGGTGGTGCTTGACAGCGGATCGGTGGCGCGGGCAGTACGCGCGAGTAGCGCGATCCCGGGAGTGTTCAATCCCGTGGACTACCAAGGAAAACTGCTGGTGGACGGCGGGGTCATCGATAATCTCCCGATAGCGGTCGGGCGCGAAAAAGGAGCGGACATCGTCATCGCTGTGGATATCAGCGAAAATGTGGTGAACTTCAACATAACGAACATGGTCGACGTGATGCTCCAGGCGGTGACGATCATCACGGCGGAAAACACCAAGGTCAAGAGAAAGGCCGCTGATGTGCTGATCGCGCCCGCGGTCGGATCAGTCGGGATGCTCGATTTCACCCAGAAGAAGCGGTGCATGCAGGCCGGCATCGAGGCTGCGCAGAAGTCCATGCCGGAGATCCGGAAAGCGATCGAGGAGTGGGGGAAGAAAAAAGCGGCGCAGAAGTGATATGATCGCTTTTAAAGAAGGATGTGGGCTTTTTGCATTTACTCCCATGCGAAAATATAGACAGGCGATGCCATCTAAGACCGCAGTTAATGCAAGTCTCATGACGCGGACAAGTAAGAGGTCTATACGTGATTGACAAGATCAAGGTCATCCTCGAGATGATCAAGTTCGAACACACGATATTCGCGCTTCCGTTCGCGTTCACGGCAGCGCTGATGGCTGCGCGCGGGCTGCCGACGTGGGGGCAGGTGTTCTGGATAACGCTCGCCATGGTCGGCGCTCGGTCGGCAGCCATGGGTTTCAACCGGTGGGCTGACAGGCGGTTCGACGCGGCAAATCCCCGCACCAGCGAACGGGCACTGCCCAAGGGCCTCGTGTCTCCTGTGCAGGTGATCGTATTCAGTGCGGCTTCTTCGGCGCTTCTGCTGTATGCGGCTTACCAGCTGAACATGCTGAGCTTTTACCTCGCCCCGCTCGCACTGGCGATCGTATTTTTCTATTCCTTTACCAAGCGGTTCACCTTTCTGTCCCATGCGTTCCTCGGTCTTGCCATAGCCGGGTCCCCGCTCGGAGCCTGGATCGCTGTCGTGGGCGGGCTCGAGCCTGCCGCGTTCGTGCTGGGTGGTGCCGTGCTGTTCTGGCTCCTGGGGTTCGACGTGCTCTATGCCCTGCAGGACATGGATTTTGACAAGAAGGCGGGGCTGCATTCCATTCCCCAGCGATTCGGCGTCAACCGCTCGCTCTGGATAGCGCGCATATCGCATGTGCTGACGATCGCGGGGCTCTTCTGCCTTGTTCCGCTGAGGGGGCTTGGAGGATGGTATCTTGCGGCCGTCGTCGTTGCCCTGGGTTTGATCGTTTACGAGCACTCCCTGGTGAAGGAAGGGGACCTGACGAAGTTGAACCTGGCGTTTTTCAATATGAATGCCTATATCAGCATCATCATCTTTGCCGGGACCCTGATCGATGTTTTGCGATGAAGACCCGTTGCAACCGGTCATTCCGGCAGCGGGCAGGAACCGGGGCAGCATTTGACAAGTATAAAAAATATGTTACGCTTAGAGAACAAGTGATTGGACTAGACATGCGGTATTGCCGATGTACGCGGATAGCCGCAGTCTCGTTGGTCCCCTGATAGCAGAGGGTTCATTGAAAAAAAACCACGAAAAGGAGAGTATATGAACGTTCGGATGATGTTGGGAGTATGTCTGGCACTGGCAGTTGCGGGAGGCGTGTCTGCTGCGGAGAAAACAGAATTGAAGACCCAGAAAGAGAAGTCAAGCTATGCGATCGGTATGGACATGGGGAACAGCCTGAAGCGCAACAGCATTGATGTCGACCCTGATATCCTCGCTCAGGCCATCAAGGATGTGCTGAAAGGCAAAAAGCTGCTCATGACCGAGCAGGAGGCGCGCGCGACCATGACCGGGCTCCAGAAGGAACTCCAGGGAAAACAGCAGGAGAAGATGAAGGTCCAGGGAGAGAAGAACAAAAATGAAGGCGAGGCCTATCTGACTGCAAACAAGAAAAAGGACGGCGTCAAGACGCTCCCGAGCGGGTTGCAGTACACGGTGCTTGCCGAGGGTAAAGGCAAGTCGCCGAAGGCCACGGATACGGTTTCGGTGAACTATAAAGGTTCGTTGATCGACGGGACAGAGTTCGACAGCTCGTACAAACGGGGAGAACCTGCAACGTTCCCGGTCGGCGGCGTGATCAAAGGCTGGACTGAGGCGCTCCAACTGATGAAGGAAGGGGCCAAGTGGCGTCTGGTCATTCCCGCTGACCTTGCATACGGACCGCAGGGCACGCAGGGCGGACCGATCGGACCGAATGCAGTACTGATCTTCGAAGTGGAACTGATCTCGATAAAATAACCGGAGAACAGACAGGCGGCTGAAACTCGCGTTTCAGGCCGCCTGTTTTTTATTGATGCGTGAGCAGATTGTTGAATAAATCATCTTTTTAGGTTAGTATGTCATCCCCGCCTGTGTGGAAACGATTGAAATAAGGTAGAACGGATGAAGACAGCAGGTTCGAACATATTCGCAGCACTCCTGGTGCTCGCGTGCGCTGCGGGACCTGTTTGGGCGTCAGAACCCCCATCAACAGCAAAGGCGAACGATTGGTTCGACCACGCATACGAACATGTTAATCGCGGAGAGCTTGATCAAGCCATTGCCGCCTACACCCGGGCACTGGAGATGAAGCCGACGTTTGTTCAGGCCTATATCAACAGGGGGCTTGCGTTCACGAAAATTGGACAACAGAGCAGGGCTCTGGAGGATTACGGCAAGGCGATCGCGTTGGACACAACCAATGCCGCGGCACGCAACAACAGGGGATTGCTCTACTTCACGATGGGTCAGTATGACAACGCGATCGAGGATTATACAATCGCGATCAGGTCCCGGCCGAACGATGCGACCATGTATCAGAATCGCGGAGCAGCGTACGGGAAACAGGGAAATACAGCCAGGGCGCTTGAGGACTTCGGCCGTTCCATCGCGAACGATCCGAAGAATGCCGGCGCGTATAACAGCCGCGGGATGGTCCATTATGCTGCGGGTGGTCTCAAGAGCGCAGCGGATGATTTTTCAAATGCGTGCGGTATGGGTGTCGAGGCAGCATGCAAGAACTTGAAGGCGATCCCGAAAAACAAACAGTAAGTATAAAGAGTGTTTTACCGCAGAGGACGCAGAGGAAGGCCAAGTTCTTGATAGGGTATTGTAAATGTAGCTGTTTGTCCTAGAAAAAGCATTTGGACACTGAAGAAGCTGATAAATTCTAAAGCAAAGCATTCACCTCTTGAGTGAACGACTTGCCAGAGAATAATCCGCTGTTATCCGACTCTTATCCTGATTTGATCAGTGTCAAAAGCCGTTTTCAGGTTTATTGTAGTGCGCACCTGTAGTTCGTCACCCCGGCATGTCGTTAGCCGGAATCCAGGGTTCTAGATTCAAAAACCGCTGTTTTCCGCTTCCCACTCCTTCAGCTTCGTTGTGATAAATCCTACGATCTCTTCATGCTCTTCAGTGCCGCGGTCTCTGATCGACATTGGTTTTCCAAACGCGAAATGCACGGTCTTCAGCGGGTCGATCTTTCCATAGTCCTTCAGCAGGGACCCGTTCGCCCAGGCATCGGTCTTAAGTGCGACCGGGACCACCGGGACCCCGGCCTTTTTCGCAAGCTTGATCCCGATGCTGTTGAACTGCGCGGGATCGAAGTGCTGCGTCCGCGTGGTCTGGGGGAAAATAACGATCGAGACGCCGCTGTGCAGCTTCGCGGCGCCGCCCTCCAGCACGGCACGCAGGTCGTCGCGCGGGTTCTGGCGGCCGACCGTGATAGGGTCGCGCGACCGCATCACATACTTGAACACGGGGTAGTCGACCAGGCTTTGCTTGACCACGAACGTCGCATCCTTGTAAGGCGAGATGAGCGTAGGAAGCACGAACGTCTCGAGCGTGCTCATATGATTGCCGATAAAGACGCACGGTCCTTCGACCTCCTTGAACGCGGCCATGCCCGTGACCTTCAGCGTTACGCCCACGCGTTCGAGCGCGCGGACCGCTTCCAAACTGCTGCCGCACCAGTCCGCCGTATCGTAGCTGCCGCGCTTTGCTTTTCTGCTGGCACGTACGACGAGCGACATGACGTCCTTGTAAAAGAGGAAGGAAGGCAGGGTCCGGGCGATGAACGAAAGCCTGCGGGGTTCGGTGGTATAGGAATCGCCTTCGAATTTGAACATCGTGCTGAGTGCTCCATTGTGAA
>Ga0315268_10007249_pt1 | contig 11691 bp, 16 predicted proteins | sample C1_top_MG_FD_204535 | JGI IMG/M metagenome (GOLD analysis project Ga0315268, IMG submission 204535) | Sediment microbial communities from Yellowstone Lake, YNP, Wyoming, USA - C1_top | ecosystem: Environmental > Aquatic > Freshwater > Lake > Sediment | place: USA: Wyoming | collected 2017-08-01 | reverse complement strand
GCTTGGGCATCCAGTCGGGGCCCGGGAAGCTGCCCGAGTCGCCCACCACATAGGTGCGCTCGGCGCCCGGGATACGGCAGTGCGCATCGGCTTGCAGCAGGCCGCCCGGCGAGCGCGGCAACTCGGTGGCATCGAACCAGGTGTTGCCGGTCATGCCGGGCATGAAGAGGATCAGGTCGGCGGCGAACTCGCCGCCTTCGGTCACCACCTTGTCGGCCTCGAAGCGCTTGAGCTTGTGGCCCAGGTGCGTGCGGATGCCGCGCCGCGCCATCTCGCCCAGCAGGTGCTTCACGGCCTTGGGCCCCAGGCGGTTGCCGGGTTCGGTGCTCGGGTTGAAGAAGACGATCTCGAAGCGATCGCGCCGGCCTTCGCGCTTCAGTTGTTCGTCGATGCCGAAGAGGAACTCGAACATCGGCCCGCCGCGCACGGCGGTGGGCTCGTTCGGGTTGCCGGCGAAGCCAACGGCGATCGTGCCGCCCTGGATGTCGCGCAGCCGGTCGCGGATGCGCTCGGCGGCCGTGATGCCCTCGCAGGGCGTGATGGCGTGTTCGATGCCTGGCAGCTTCTTGATGAAGCGGCCACCGGTGGCGACGACCAGTGCGTCGTTGACGATGTCACTGCCGTCGGTATGCACGACGCGTGCATCAGCGCTCAGGCCGGTGACCTCCGCAGCAACGAAACGCACCCGCTGTCGCCGCAGGAAGTTCTCCAGCGGGATCACCAGGTCCTCACGCTTGCGCAGGCCGCTGGGGATCCAGATGATGCCGGGCAGGTAGTGCAGTTCGGCGCGCGGCGCTACCAGCGTGATGTCGACCTTCGGATCTCGACGGCGCAGTTCGCGAACGGTCGACAGACCAGCGAACCCGGCGCCCAGCACGGTGATGCGCAACGGTGCGGCCATCGCGGTCACCTCGCGCTGGCCAGGCGGTCCATCACCCGCCTCAGGGTCGCGCTGGCCAGCTCGCAGGCCGCGCGAACGTCGGGGTTGTCGCTTGCTGCCGCGATGACGCGCGGATCCTGCAGCGCAATGCGGGTGCGGCCCGGTGTCGCCTCGCTCACGCCGCAGCCGCAAGGCAGCAGCGCACCGATGTCGGGTTCAGCCGTGAGAAGTGCATGTGCGACCTTCGGGCTGCAGATGCCCAGCAGCTTCTGCGGGTGGCTGTCCAGGCCCAGCTTGGCCTTCAGCGTGGCCTGCACGTCGACCTCGCTGACGATGCCCATCTGTTCGGCCATCAGCGCGGCGCGCAGGGTCTCGACGGTCGCCGCCAGCGGCTGGGGCAGTTCAATGGTGAATGCGTAGGGTGTGATCATGGGAGTTGGGAACGGTTGTGGGTGATGTTGCAGGCAAGGCCTGCACGCGGGCCAGGAACTCATCCCGGCTGGCGCCGCCGAACCACGGATGCCAGCGCCGCTGCTCCAGCACGTTCGACACGGCGCGGGCCTGTCGGGCATGGCCACAGAAGAGCAGCATCTCGGAGGGCAGGGTGAAGACCTGGCGGGTGACGCTCTCCCAAAGTGCCCCTGGCAGCGCCGGTCGCGGCTGAAACGGACAGGTATCCACCGCCAGCAGGCCGCCGCAGAACAGGCGGTCGCGCCAGAGAAAACTCAGGCAGCCGGCGGTGTGCCCCGGCGTGGCCATCACGCGTAGGTGCTCGTGGCCGAAAACGATCACGCCATCTTCGTGTTCCGGCACATGATGCTGGATGCGCGGTGCGCCAAGTCCTTCCAGCGCAAGGGATTCGCCGGTGATGATGTCGTCGTGCTCATGCGTGCGCAGCAGCCAGCGCAGGCGCAGTCGCTTCTCGTCGAGCATGGCCGACAACACCGGCACATCGGCGCCGCGTGGATCGACCAACACCGCATCGCCGCTGTCGAGGTCGGCCAGCAGGTAGCTCACCGCGCCGCTGATTTCATCGTGCAGAAGTCTGAAGTACATGTGTGCTCCTCAGTGCTGAAACTTCAGCACCGCTGCCAGCAACAACGCCGTCGTGCAGGACCAGCCCGAGAACAACCAGCGCCATGCCAGCAAGCGCGGCACGAAGCCCACGCCGCGAATGAAGCCGGCGCTCATCGCCCAGAACAGTGCCATCGCCAGGGCGTGGTCGGCCTTGCCAGCAGCGTCCGCCATCAGCGGCGGGTACAGGGTGCCGCCCACCATGATGGTCAGCGCCACCGCGAGGCTGGGCAGATGGACCCGCGACGGCGGCGCAGGCATAGCGGCAGTCACTGGCGAGCCCCGTCGTCGCCATCCTTGGCGGCTTCGGCGCGGGCGTCCTCGTTCTCGCCCCACATCGCGTTCATCACGGCCAGCAGCACGGCAAAGCCGACACCGAGCATCCAGGCGAAGTACCACATGGCAGGTTCCTTTCAGGCTGCGGCGTCGTCGCCGATGAGGATCCGCGTGTCGCCCGCGTAACGGTACGGCGGTATCTCGAGGTTGGTTGGCGCCGGCTTGTTCTTGAACACCCGGCCGGCGCCGTCGAAGGTGGAGCCGTGGCAGGGGCAAAAGAAGCCGCCGGGCCAGTCGGCCGGCAGGCTGGGGTTGTTGCCGCCCTTGGGCGCGTCGCTGGGCGAGCAGCCCAGGTGGGTGCAGATGCCGATGGCTACGAACACCTCGGGCTTGATGGCCCGCACCGCGTTCTTCGCGTAGGCCGGTTGCTGCTCTTTCGTGGACTGCGGATCCACGAGTTCGGCGTCATGGCCTTGCAGCGCGGTCAGCATCTCTGGCGTGCGCCGCACCACCCAGACGGGCTTGCCGCGCCACTCCACGGTCTTCACGCCACCGGGCGGGATGTCGGAGATGTCCACCTCTACCGGGCCGCCGGCGGCCTTGGCCCGCTCGCTCGGCGCAAAGGTCGACACGAAGGGAATGGCCGTGGCCAGGGCCGCGGCACCGCCGGCAGCGCCGGTGGCGATGAGCCACAGGCGCTTGTCAGGATCGTGCGTCGTCGCATGGACGGACGGGCAGGTGATGGGCAGGGCGGGGTTCATGGTCGGTTCCTTGTGGCAGGCTCAGCCTGAGATCAGTAGGCCGTGTGTTCGTTGGCGCGTATGTGCGCCAGGGTGACCTTGCCGCGCATCACGCGGTAGGCCCACGACGTGTAGAACACGATCAGCGGCATGAAGATCAGCGTGGCCCAGAACATCAGGCCCAGCGTCAGGTGGCTGGAGACGCTGTCCCAGGCCGTCAGGCTGGCGTTGGGCTGGCTAGACGACGGCATCACGAACGGGAACATCGCGGCGCCTGCCGTGCCGATGACACCGACGATCGCGAGCGACGAGGCCACAAAGGCGGTGAGTGTTCGACGAATGGCCACAAGGCCTGCGGCCAGCAGCGCGCCGACGATGCCCAGAACAGGCAGCAGCCACAGCAGCGGCTGTTTGGCGTAGTTCACCCACCAGGCGTCCGCGCTGCGCACCACGGTCTTGCTCAGCGGGTCGGGCAGCGCGCCAGGGTCGATCGTCGAGGTGATCGCATAACCCTCGATGCCGCCGAAGCGCAGCCAGAGGCCGGCACCGACGAAGGCGGCCACCATCAGCAGTGCAGCACCCACCGCACCACGCACCGCACGCTGCTGGATCGCGCCTTCGGTGCGGTGCGCCAGGTACATGCCGCCGTGCATCGTGATCATCGCGCTGCTCACCACGCCGGCCAGCAGCGCGAACGGGTTGAGCAACTGCCAGAACGTACCGGTGTAGGTGGACACCATGTAGTCGTCGAAGCCGAAGGGCACGCCCTGCAGCAGGTTGCCGAACGCAACGCCGAAGATCAGCGGCGGCACGGCACCTCCGACGAACAGCCCCCAGTCCCAGGTGCTGCGCCAGGTGGCGTTGTGGATCTTGCTGCGGTAGTCGAAACCCACCGGCCGGAAGAACAGAGCCCACAGCACCGCAAGCATCGCCCAGTAGAAGCCGCTGAAGGCCGTGGCATAAACCAGCGGCCAAGCGGCGAAGATCGCGCCGCCACCGGTGATGAACCAGACCTGGTTGCCGTCCCAGTGCGGGCCGACGGTGTTGATGACGACGCGGCGCTGCTCGTCGCCCTGGCCGACGAAGGGCAGCAGCGTGCCCACGCCCATGTCGTGGCCGTCCATGATCGCGAAGCCGATCAGCAGCACACCCACGAGCAGCCACCAGATGAGCTTCAGAGTCGGGTAGTCGAGCATGGTGATGTCCTCAAGCCGGCAAGGGTGTGGCGGGGTGGAAGGGTTCGCTCTGATAGCGACCGGTGCCCAAGCTGCCCGGCCCAAGACGCGCGAACTTCTGCATCAGGTAGACCTCGACGATCAGCAGCACGGTGTAAAAGCCGACGAAGCCGGCCAGCGAGCCATAGAGGCTGCCGACGCTGAGCGTGGATACCGACAGGTGGGTCGGCAGCACGCCGTAGATGGTCCAGGGCTGGCGACCGTACTCGGCGACGAACCAGCCGAGCTCGCACGAGATCCACGGTGCCGGCAGCATCCACAGCGCCCACGTGAGCAGCCAGCGCTTTTGCATGCAGGCGCTCTTGAGGGTGCTCCAGAACGCCAGGCCGAACAGCGCCAGCATGGCGAAGCCGAGTGCGACCATGATCCGGAACGACCAGAAGATCGGCGCCACGCGGGGGATCGTGTCGCCCGCCGCCTTGTCGATGATCTCGGGCGTGGCTTGGCGCACATCGACCACGTACTTCTTCAGCAGCAGGCCGAAGCCGAGATCGGCCTTGTGGGCCTCGAAGACGCGCTTGGCGTCGGCATCGTCGCGATGCTTGCGCAAGGTTTCGAGTGCCGTCACTGCAATGACGCCGTTGACGATGCGCTCGCGGTTCCTGACCTTGATCTCCCTGATGCCCGGGATCTGCTTGCTGATCGAGCGCGTGCCGATCAGGCCCATCACCCAGGGAATCTCGACCGCCCAGTCGTTCTTCATCTCGGCCTGGTTGGGCCAGGCGACGGCGGTGAACGATGCCGGGGCAGGCTCCGTCTCCCACATCGCTTCGATGGCAGCCATCTTGGTCTGCTGCGCCTCACCCACCGTGTAGCCCGACTCGTCGCCGAGCACGATGACGCTGAGCACCGACGCCAGGCCAAACGCCGCTGCCACGCGAAAGCTGCGCTTGGCGAACTCGATGTCGCGCCCCTTGAGCAGGTACCAGCTGGAGATGGACAGCACGAACATCGCACCGGTGACGTAGCCGGCCGAGACCGTGTGCACGAACTTGGCCTGCGCATCGGGGTTGAAGACGATGGCCCAGAAGTCCGTCATCTCCATGCGCATCGTCTGGTAGTTGAACTCGGCCCCCACCGGGTTCTGCATCCAGCCGTTGGCGATCAGGATCCAAAGTGCCGAGAGGTTGGTGCCGATGGCCATCAAGATCGTGACCATCAAGTGCTGGGTCTTGGACAACCGGTCCCAGCCGAAGAAAAACAGGCCGATGAAGGTCGATTCGAGGAAGAAGGCCATCAGCCCTTCGATGGCCAGGGGGGCGCCGAAGATATCGCCCACATAGTGCGAGTAGTAGGCCCAGTTGGTGCCGAACTGGAATTCGAGCGTGATACCGGTGGTGACGCCGAGTGCGAAGTTGATGCCGAACAGCTTGCCCCAGAAGCGGGTCATGTCCTTCCAGACGACCTTGCCGGTCATCACGTAGACGCTCTCCATGATGACCAGCATCCACACCATGCCGATGGTCAGCGGCACGAAGAGGAAGTGGTACAGCGCGGTGGCGGCGAACTGCAGCCGCGAAAGATCGACGAGTTGTTCGGAAATCACTGCGGTACTCCTGGAGGCGACGATGGGTTGCCCATGTGTGCGCCGATGTGTGCGGCCATTTGTGCGGCTGTCTGATCGGCGTCCACGTGGACGCGGTCATCGCGCACGAACAGCCACCACAGCGCAGTGAGCAAGGCGAGCTTCACTGTCACGGCAATCACCAGATGGCGCAGGAGGCGCTGTTCGTCACGGGTCATCGCCTTACTTACTCAAGCGCCGTGCCAAGCCGGCACAAATCGGAAAGTTCTTATGCGACAACGACTTGGCATCCCATTGGGGGATGGGGCTGCCACGCTGTCGCACGACATGGCTGCCGAAAGTGGCAGACTACTGACATTTGCGGCAGATGACAGTTCGTTGGCGCACTTCTGCCAGCAAGCCGCGCCTCGCCGCGCAGAGGAGACCCGAAACATGGCCAGCGTCCTGCCCGAACTGGTGTCGTACCTGGAAGGCTTGCCGGAGCCGCACATCCTTTTGGACCGGCAGTACCGCATCCTCTCGGCCAACGCCGCGTACCGACGGCAATTCAGCCCCAAGACTTCGGTGATCGGACGCACCTGCTTCGAGGTCTCGCACCGCTTCGAGGTTCCGTGTGACCAGGCGGGTGAAAGCTGCCCGCTGGCCCGTGCACGCGAATCCGGCCAGCGCGAGCGCGTGCTGCACCTTCACCACACGCCGCAAGGCGAGGCCTACGTCAACATCGAACTCGTGCCGCTGCACGACGCGACGGGCGAACACGCGTACTTCATCGAGAAGATGGAGCCGTTGCGCGTGGCCCAGGGGCAACCCGCTGCGCAAGGGCTGATAGGTCGCGCAGCGGTGTTCCAGCAGATGCTGGAACTGGTGGCTCGTGTCGGCCCCTCGGGTGCCAGCGTGCTGTTGCTGGGGGAGTCGGGCACCGGCAAGGAGCTGGTGGCCCGCGCGATCCATGAGTCCAGTCCGCGCACCGCTGCGCCGCTGGTGGTGGTGGACTGTGCCAGCCTGCCGGAAACGCTGTTCGAGAGCGAGCTGTTCGGCCACGAGCGCGGCGCGTTCACCGGCGCCAACGTGAGCAAGCCGGGCCTGGTCGAGGCGGCCAGCGGCGGTACGCTGTTCCTCGACGAGGTGGGCGATATTCCGCTGGCCATGCAGGTCAAGCTGCTGCGACTGCTGGAGAGCGGCACCTACCGGCGCGTGGGCAGCACCGAGCTGCGTCGCACCGACATCCGTGTCGTCTCGGCCACGCACCGCGAACTCAAGACCATGGTCGCAGATGGGCGTTTTCGGGAAGACCTTTACTACCGGCTCAGCACCTTCCCGATCCGGTTGCCGGCGCTGCGCGAGCGCGCCGGCGACATTCCGCTGTTGGCCACGGCGCTGATCGCCCGCGTGGCGCCCGAGAGGCGCCTGGCGCTGTCGCGCGAGGCGCTCGCGCGGCTGCACCAGCACCCGTTTCCGGGCAACGTGCGCGAATTGCGCAACGTGCTCGAGCGGGCAGCGCTGCTCACCGACGGCACGACGATCGAAAGGGTGCACATCGAGCGCGCGCTGTCGGCCGATGCGCCGCTCGGGTTGGCGTCAGCAGACCTAGCGCTGGCGCGACCGTCGCTGGCGAAGTCGGAAGGTGCAGACCTGTCCTTGCGCAACATGGAGCGGGCCGCATTGCGTGCCCAGTTCGAGGCGCATCGCGGCAGCCGGGCTGAGCTGGCCCGCAAACTGGGCATCAGCGAGCGATCGCTGTACCGCAGGCTCAGGGCCCTGGGCGAAGACCCGCCCGCCCGCTGATTCTGGGCAGCGGCGCCCTCGGCACGCCTATGCGGACGGAGCGCGCGAGAACTCGTCGAAGGCCGCGATCACGCTCGCCGCATACATCAACGACGGGCCGCCGCCCATGTAGGTGGTGACGCCGAGCGTCTCGTCGATCTCTTGCCGAGTCACCCCCAGTTTGACCAGGGTCTGCATGTGAAAACCGATGCACGGATCACACCTCGCGGCCACGCTGAGCGCGAGCGCGATCAGCTCCTTGGTCTTCTTGTCGAGCACCCCGGTGGCTGTGGCGGCACGCCCGAGATCGCCGAAGCTCTTCATCACCTCAGGCGTGCTGGACCTCAGCGTCGCGAGACCGGCCGATACCGACTGGGTCAGGTCACGAAAGTTGTCGGAAGGATTGGACACGGCGTGCTCCCGACGGGCCTACGGTTTGGCGCCTGGCGTCTTTGCCGGGCAAGTGCTCAGCCCGAATGGCATGTACGCCGGACAGAAGCGAAACACTCCTGTGGCCAGGACAACCACGCCGATCCAGCCCCAGACGCCGATAACGCCGAGCAGGCTGCCCGCGATCAAGGCCAGTCCGGCGAGGATTCGAATGACACGGTCAACGGTACCGACGTTCTGCAGCATGGTTTTCTCCTTGATAACGGGTTCATCATCGCTTTTGTCGGCCAGCGTGCCATGAGCAAGGTCAAGGCATACGTGGATGGGTATCGTTCCTGCCGACTGTCAGCCCAGTGATGCTACCGCGCATTCCGAATCTTCCCGGGTCTTGAGTGCGCTACACAAGCTGACAGGAAGTATCCTGACCTTGGAGCCACCGCCGTGAGAGTTCAACGCCCCACCGACAACTCCGGCAGCCACTTGTTCACTTGCCGTTCATCTGACGTGCTGATCAGCGAGCCGCATCATGTGTGAACTGCTGGCCTTGTCGAGTTCTCATCCCGAGCACCTGACCTTCTCTCTTCACACCCTGGCAGCGCGCGGCGGCCAGGGCATGAGCACCCGTGATGGCTGGGGCGTCGCCTTCTATCAGGATGTCGACGTCGCCCTGTTCCGGGAACCGTTCGCCGCCGGTGACAGCGATCTCGTGCGTTACCTCGAGTCCCACGGGCCGAGCACGCAGCTGGCGATCTCGCACATCCGACACGCCACGCGCGGGGCGATCACGCTCGCCAACACCCAACCCTTCGCGCGCGAACTCGGCGGCCGAATGCACGTGTTCGCGCACAACGGCAATCTGCCTGGCATCGACGATTCCGCCTCACTGACGGCTGGTTCGTACCGACCGGTCGGGCAGACCGACTCGGAGCTTGCCTTCTGCGCGCTGCTTGCCCGGCTCAATGGATTGTGGACGGGCGATGCCCCACCGTCCCTGGACGCGCGGACATCGCTGCTGGCGACATTTGCCGCCGACCTGCGCCCGCTTGGACCGGCCAACTTTTTGTACGCCGACGGCGATGCGCTCTTTGCCCATGGCAACCGACGCATACAGGGCGCGGCGGGTCGCATCGCTCCCCCTGGGCTGTGGCTGCTGCAGCGGCATTGCAAGCTCGGCGACCCTGCACCGGATTGCGACGGTGGTGTGGCAATCGGCACAGGCGAGCGCACTGTGGTGTTGATCGCGAGCGTTCCGCTCTCCGATGATGCGTGGCGGCCGCTGTCCGAAGGCGAACTGGTCGTGGTGCGAAACGGCGAGGTGCTCACCCAGCGATTGACGGCTTAAAGGCCGTTCTTTACGTTGGTAGCTGGGAACAGCGCCCTGTACGGTCATTCAGGCGCTGGACGCCCGTGATCGCGAAAGAACCAAGGTTGCGCGCAAGCCGCCGGATCCACGGTTCTCCAGGATCAACATGCCGCCGTGGTTAGCCGCTGCGGCGCGCACGATCGCCAGACCCAGGCCAACCCAACCCGACTCGAGGCTGGTGCTGGTGCAACTCATGCTCGATCACGTCAATACACCAGGCGTTTGCCGCTTCGAGGCCCTGTCGCCCGAAGATCGTTTCAAGTTCCTGCGCGCGCGGAGGCCGGCCTCTGTGTCCTACTTCGTTCTGCTTCTGGTGTCGGCTTTCGCGCTCACGCTGGGGCTCTTCTATCGCAAACGACGCCGCCCCTGCGCGGAGCATCTGGTCTTCGGGCTGCACTGCCAGACCTTCCTGCTCTTCATCCTGCTCTTCGAGGCGGGTCTGCCTTCTCTGGTGGCTGACACCTTGTCGTACTCGGTGGTCGCCTACTTCGTCATCGCGCTCAACCGCGTATACGGTGGTACCTGGGTCGAAACGGCAGGTCGAGGTGCCCTGATTCTGGCGCTCGACTTCGCCATCTTCTTCGCGGCGAATCTCCTGCTGGTCTTCGCGCTCCTGGCGCTCTGATGTCTTGCGGTGGCGGATGATGCCTGGTGTCTGAATTCTTCAAGACCTCGACAATCTGGGTGGTGGACTTCCGCTACGAGGGGCGGCCGCGGCGCTGGTTCAAGTCCTTCGGTCCCGCCGACGAGGTGCACGAACAGATGACCGTCCTGCTGCATGACCTGTTCGGCGAACGAGCGCAGTTGATCGAGGTCCGAAGGGCGACGCAGGACGAAGAGACGCAGTACCTGCGCGGCGAGGAGCCGAAGAACGTGCTTTGTCCCACCGGCAGGCATGGACGGACCGATCAGGAACCCTGATCAGAGCAGGAAGCCTGGCAGGAGCGCCGACATTGCAGCGGCACCGATCGTGGTGCGAAGCCAGTACTGTGCCTTCTTCAGGGAACCGCAACCGTGGTCGAGCACTCCATCACGCAGCTTGGCCCAGATCTGGGGAATTGCAGATGTCAGACGAGATCGACGATGCCTTCGAAGAAGAGGGCCGGCACGACGGCGCGATGGCACGCAAGACCGTCGGGGGACCGGGCCAAGCACGGGTGGCTCGATTGGTCTCCCGCGTGTATGGCGCAGCCGGTGCGCCGCTGCGTGCCAGGATGCTGGCTGCCTTGTTCGCCCGCTCGGTTCTCTGGGCTTGATGGCGGTCGCGTCCGGGGCCTTTGCGCGTTTCCTGCATCGCAGCGGTGAACACGGCGCAGGCGTTCCGCTCGACGACCTGGGGCGCTATTCGAACGACCAGATCTTCGAACTCGCGCGCTTTGTCGAGCAGGTCAGCCCTGAGGCCATCCAGCAAGTCGCCAGCCTGTTCGCGGACAGCCCGGTCGGCGTCGCTGCCTTCGGCGCGGCAGCTGCCATGTTGTTGGTGCGTGCAGTGAGGGGCACTGACCCGAACGGCGAGAGGACGGTGCCGCCCAAGTCCGGTGAAGCGCCCATGGATCACGTTGGGGATGATGCCGGGTGAGCGCCCTCACGTCACGGCCTGGGGCACAAGCCAACGGGTCAGCACGACCTTCACGGTGTCGTTGACCACGAGGCACGCGACCAGGGCGAAGCCGAACAAGGTAAAGGTCTGCCACCAGGGCAGCGGCAGCAGGCCCGGAAGCCCGGCATAGGTCAGTGCCGTGCCGAGCAGCACATCGGCCGCCAGAGCGGCGATGAGCGTGGCGCTGGGCATCGTCGTCCAGAAACGGCGGCGCTCGCGGGCGGAGACGATGGAAAACGCGGCCAGGTACAGCAGCAGCAGGAAGCTGAAGGTGTATAGGGCTTCATCGTGGGCGGCCAGGCCGAAGCGCGTCCATGCGAACCACAGCAGCGCCAGCGCCTCGGCCAGCATGCACAGACCCAGCGCCACGGAGACGGCGACGAAGCCGCCGATCTTCCAGGTCTCCGGCCGGCGTGAAGGATGCACATGGTCGGTGGCGATGGCGATCTTGGCGAAGTCGGTCATGAAGGTCAGCAGCAGCATCACAAACGCGGACACCACGAACTTGCCCGTCGTCACATAGGCGACCGCGACGAACGCCGACTTCAGGATCGTGCGGCTGATCTTGTTGATGATCCAGGTCAGGATGCGCTGGTAGATCGTCCGGCCCTGCTCCACGAGCGCGATGATGTTCGTGAGCCCGGCATCGGTCAGCACGACGCTGGCTGCGCCCTTCGCGACATCGGTGGCGGTGCTGACGGCGATGCCGACCTCGGCCTGCCGCAGCGCCGGCGCGTCGTTGACGCCGTCGCCGGTCATGCCGGTCACGTGGCCGGTGGCCTGCAGGTGCTGCACGACGGTGTACTTGTCCTGCGGGTACACCTCGGCAAACCCATCGACGCCG
>Ga0315268_10007247_pt1 | contig 11692 bp, 8 predicted proteins | sample C1_top_MG_FD_204535 | JGI IMG/M metagenome (GOLD analysis project Ga0315268, IMG submission 204535) | Sediment microbial communities from Yellowstone Lake, YNP, Wyoming, USA - C1_top | ecosystem: Environmental > Aquatic > Freshwater > Lake > Sediment | place: USA: Wyoming | collected 2017-08-01 | reverse complement strand
TGGATCGAGAGCGTCAGCTCGTCGATCAACGGCAGGGCCGCCGCCGCGAACGCCGGCTCGGCGAGGCCCCAGCCGTTGGAGACCACGGACGTCTTATAGCCGAGCTCCTTGGCGGCCTTGAGCGCGCCGATGAAATGGGGGTGGACGGTGGGCTCGCCCGCGCCCGCGAAGGCGACGCGCTCGACGCCTTCGCGACGCTTCGTCGCCAGCACCCGGGCGATCTCCGCCGCGCTCACCGGGGCGCGCCGGAACTCCTCCAAGCTCTCCGACTCGGAGCAGAACAGGCAGTCCTGCGGGCAGGCATAGCTGAGCTGGAACTCCATCGCCTTGATCGCGCTCATCGCGCCCCCGCCGCGGACCCGCTCTCGTCGCGGGCGAGGCCGAGACAGAACTCCGTCAGCGCCGCGTCGGCCGCGCGCGTGGAGTCCAAGACGCCGGCGGGAAACGAATCGCGGAGCACGCTCGCCGCGTCGTCGGCGGGGCGCTCGGCCAGCCGTCCGGCGCCGCTCACGCGCCCGAGACGCAGGCGCCGCCGGTGCGGCCGGACGGCCGCGGCCAAGATCAGGTTGGAGCTGTAGACCTCGCCGTCGACGTCCACGACCAGGCCGTCGTTGTAGAGCGGGGTCGTGCCGCGCCGCGACAGATTGACGGCCTCGGCGGGGCGGCCGGCGGCGGACCAGCGCCTCAAGAGGCCGCGCACGCCCGCGAAGGCGGCGGCCAGCCCCTCGAGCTGCGCGGGCGTCCAGAGCGTGAAGTAGGCGGGCAGGAAATTGAAGCGGGAGAATCCCAGCCGGCGCGCCAGCGCCAGGCGCCGGAGGGTCGCCGCCGGAGCCTCGCCGGGCGCGATGAGGAAATTGTGCGCCGCCCGCGGCAGGCGCGCCGCCGCCGGGTCCGCCCGGCTGACGAAGACCTCCACTTCCGGCCGGCGCGACAGGAGACCGGCCACCGCGCTCAGCCCCCCGCCGTGAGTGGGAAGCTCCACCGCCGTCCCCGGCGACATCTGCGCCAGGCGCTCCACGGCCCGCGTCACCAAGTCCGGACGCAGCAGCGGCTCGCCGCCGAACAGCTTTACGCGGGCGGGCGCGCCCAGGCGGGGCAGAAGGTTCTCCAGCGCGGCGTCGAGCGTGCTCTCCGCCATGTCGGCGTCCTCGAAAGCCTGCGGGCAATACCCGCAGTTCCGGCCGCACCGGTGCGTGAGGACGAGGACCAGCAGGCGCTCGCTTCTCAAGGAGACGCTTTCCTCGCGGCGGCGGCCGCGGCTTTCTTGACCGGCGTGAACTCGTCCCAGCCGAACAGTTCCGGGTACTCGCGCCACGGTCCTTCGCAGACGTCGTGCCAGTCGCACTCGACGCATCTAGGCCCGCGGCTCTTGCCCTCGTCCACGCGCGTCTTGGTGTAGTCGGGGATCACGCAGTCGGCGTCGTAGATGCGCGTCCGAGGGATGATCCGCTCGGCCACGTAGTTCTCGTAGCCCGTCATCCGGCAGTACGGGATGGCCTCGGTCATCACGGTCTTGCCCGCCTTGATGCCGACGTCGAGCGCCTTCTTCACGTAGGGCTCGATCAAGGTCTTGCGCGCGGTCAGCCAGCGCTTGTTCTCGCCGGCCCGGCCGCTCATGTGCATGAAGGCGAACTGGAACTGGTCCACGCCCAAGGCGACCAGCAGGCGCGCCAGGTCCGGCAGGTCGCGGTAGTTGGCCTTGGTGATGACGGAGTTGGTGATCACGCGCTGATTCATCTTTTTCAGGAGGCGCATGCCGGAGATCGTCTGCATGAAGGCCCCGGGGGAGCCTGTCAGGTAGTCGTGGATCTTCGCCGTCGAGCCGTGCAAAGACGGGCCGAACTCGTTGACGCCCGCGTCGATGAGCTTCTTGCAGAACGCCTCGTAGCAGAAGGTCCGGCCGTTGCTCTGGACCTGGATCAAGGTGTAGCCCAGGTCGCGCGCGCGGCGCGCGATCTCGACGATGTTCTTGTGAAGCGTGGGCTCGCCGCCGGTGATGACCACGCCCGTCGCGCCTCCGGCCCGGCCTTCCTCCAGCGAGCGGTACAGCTCGCCGCTCTCCTTGGCCGGCAGGCGCTCGCGCTTGTCGCCCTGCACGCAGAAGTGGCAGTAGTTGTTGCAGCGGAAGCCCACCTTCAAGTCGACTCGCTCGCTCACGCCGCCTCCCCCCGCACTTTCGCCGCGACGGCCTCGGCCGGCGTCGGCAGGGGGCACAGTTCGTCGGACGAATAATAAACGTCCATCTGGTACAGCCCGGCGCAGATCTTCTCCAGCGCGCAGTCCGTCTTGCAGCGCGGGGCCTTGCCGTAGGTCCAGGAGCTCACGCCCTGCGTGCGCCGCCCCTTCTCGTCCAGGAAGTAGATGTCGCGGCCCTCGTCCTTGACGAACTTGCGCGTCTCGGTCGAGAAGTGGGCGAAGTCGGACATGAAGCACAGCGGCACGCGCTCGACGCGGAAGCTGCGGCCGACGGACGCCAGCCAGGTCATCGCCAAGTGCAGCTCCACCTCGAAGGAGCGCAGCGTCGGCACGAGCGCCGGGTTCAGCGACGCCGTGTTCATCAGCGGGTCCATGTTGTTCCAGACGAAATGGGTCAGGAACGGGAACCGCTCCACCAGGAAGCGCGGCGTAAAGCTCAGGTGTCCGGCGTTGAGGCTGTTGATCACCGTGTTGACGTCCACGCGCACGCCCAGCGTTCCGGCGTTCTCCAGCGCGCGCAGGATGTTGGGCAGGGAGTTCGGGTTGCCGGTCAGCTCGCCCTGAACCTCGGGCTTGGCCGAGTGGACCGAGACGTGCATGTGCTCCAGGCCCGCGTCGGCCAGCGCCTTCAAGTAGTCCGGCTTGGCCGCGCGCTGGCCGTTGGTGATCAGCCGCGCCGGCAGCCCCTTCTTTTGGGCGTACGCCACCAGCTCCGGCAGGCGGTCGAACAAGGTCGGCTCGCCGCCGGTGAAGATCACGCCCGCCGCCTTCTGCGCGGCGAAGGAGTCCACCAGGGCCGTCGCCTCCTTCCACGTGATGACGCGCCCGTTCTCCGGGTTCGAGCAGAACAGGCACTTCTGGTTGCAGATCCGCGAGACCTGCAGGTAGGCGAGGGTGGCCATCAGTCCGCTCCCCGCGGCGACAGTTCCGCGCTTCCGAACGCGTCGAGGTAGCGCTCGAACACGCCCGCGCAGGCGCGGCGCGACGCGCAGGCGCGGCACGACGCGGGCTTGCGCCGGCCGCGGCCGGCGTCGCGGCTGACGAAGCCCGCCAGGCCCGGCCGACCGTCCACCGAGCGGCGCTCCACGGTGACGCGCGGCGAGAAGTGCAGATCATTGGACAGTTCCGCGCGCCCGCCGAGCGCGCACAACGGCAAGCCGAAGAATCGCAACGCCGTGCCGGCGCCGTCGAACGGACGGGCCAACGCGGGCATGCGCTCGCGCCACGATTGGAGCGGCACGGCGAGATCGCGGTAGGCGCGGGCCGCGCGGCCCTCGGGGGCGACGTTGGAAACAAGGCAGTGTTGGAATTTAGCGCGCGCGCGCAGAAGGCGAAGCGTGTCCTCCAGCGAATCCCAATTGCGGCGGGTGACGACGGTGTTGGACAGCAGGAACGTCTCCGGTCCGAAGCGCTCGATATGATCGAGAGCCTTCATCGCCCGCGCGAAGGAGCCCGGCGTTCCCGTCGACTGGTCGTGCACGGCGGCGTCGGGGCCGTGGACGGACAGACACAACTCGTCGACGAAGGGCAGAACCTTGCGGGAATAGGACTCTTCCGCGAAGCGTCCGCCGTTCGTGGTCAGATACGTCTTGAACCCCAATCTCCGCGCCGCGGCCAGCGCCGCGGGCAGCAGCGGGTGGGCCGTGGGCTCGCCGCCGGTGAAGGTCACGTGCTCGAAGCCGGCGCGGCGGCGCTCGACGAGCACGTCCGCTACCTCCTCGCCCCACAGCGGGGCTTTGCGCCAGCGCGCCATGCGCCGGCTCTCCGAGCAGAAGGCGCAGCGCTGCCCGCAGGCGTAGGACAGATGAAGCTCCAGGCGCCGCGGCGCCTCAAGGGCCGTCTCTCGGGCCTTCATGCGCGGCTCAGCTCCCCGAGCTCTCCGGGCCGCTCCCGGAGATGCTCCTCGAAGGTTCCCGTGCAGCTCTCGCGGTCGGCGCACTCGCGGCATTCCTCGGGCTTGACGAAGGCTTGGTGGTTGAGATAGAGCTTCATCGAGTCGGCCACTTCCGCGCCGGGGCACGAGGGCGTCCCCTGAACGCTCCGCGCCACGCACGCCGGGAAACCCGTCAGCGAACGCACGCGCCCGTTCAAGGCCGCGCGCAGCTCCGCGTAGTCCGGGGCGATCTCGCGGTAGGGGACGTTCATCCCGCCGGAGTCCTTGGGCCGCAGCGGGTGTATGGAAAATGGGCAGCCCCGCGCCCGGGCCAGGGCTTCCAGCGCGGGAAGATCGGACAGGTTCGTCCGGCAGGCGCTGGCGTGGACGAAGACGCGCGCGCCGGCCGCGCGCGCCGCGTCCAGCCCGCGCAGCGCGGCGTCGAACGAACCTGGGCGGCGCGTCACGGCGTCGTGAACTTCGGCGCGCGAACCATGCAGGGCCAGCGCGTAGGACGTCACGCCGGCCTCGGCCAAGGGCCGCGTCAGCGCCTCCAGCCGCAGCCCGGACGTCATCACCTCCACGTCCGAAAAGCCCCGGCGGCGGCACAGCCGCACGATGTCGGCGATGCGGGGGTGCGCCGCGGGCTCGTTGCCGACCAGGGCGATCTTCTCGCGCCGCAGGGACGCATTGTCCGCCAGGCGCGCGTCGATCCCGTCGAGCGATTCGAAATCCGACTCGGGCTTGTTGCGGCAGAAGAGGCAGTCCAGATCGCAGCCGCCGCGCAGGAAGAGGAAAACCCGGTCCAGCCAGGGCATGCGCTCCTTGAGGAAGCGGTCCTGCTCCAGCAGGCTCGCCTGAACCACGCCGCGCCGGACGGCGGGGTCCTCGGAGCCGCGCTGCCCCACCCAGTGGCGGCGCAGCGCCAAGCCCACCTTGATGTTGTTGAGGATGACGTGGCCGCCGGGAGTGGACGCCGGATAGGCGGTCAGCAGGCGCTCGTAGGGCTGGCGCGGGTCGCGGTCCAAGGCGTCCACGTCCAGGCCGTCGTCCAGGCCGCCGAGGCGCAGCGCCTCTCGCACCCTCGGCAGGGCCGCCTCGAGAAAGAGCGCCCCGTCCCAGTAGACCCCGCCGTCGACGTCGACGATGGCCTCCCGGCTGAGCATGACGGGTTCGCTGTCCGAGACGCGGTTGACGAGCTCGGCGCGCCCGCGGGACGCGTAGCGTTCGAGCGCGGCCAGAAGATCGCGCAGGGCTTCCGGGCTCCAGAGCACGCCGACGCGGCAGCCGAACTGGATGCGGCGCGCGCCCAGCTCCTCAAGGGCCAGGAGATCGGAGTCGAAGCGGGACGCGCGCGCCGGATCGACGACGGCGTTGACGTGGTACGGCAGGCCCGAGGCCTCCAGCCGGCGCAGCGCCGCCTCCATCGCGGCCTGCGCGCCGGCGCCGGTCCCGCGCAGGCGCGCGGCGTTGGACTCCAGCGGACCGTCGAGGCTCAGATGCACGTAGCCGTCCTGCTCTTGAAAGAAGGCGATCTTTTTCTCGTCGAGCAGCATCCCGTTGGTGGTGAGGTTGATCCGCAGCGGCCGTCCTTCGCGGCGCGACCGGGCGTACAGCGCCGTCCGGCGAACCAGGTCCCAGGCCAGCAAGGGCTCGCCACCGAAGAAATTGAGCAGCAGCCGCTCGGCGCGGGAGGACAGCAGAAGATCCGCGCCGCGCCGGGCCGTGCGCTCGTCCATGCGCCGGGGGCCGCGCCGCACCCGGCAGTACGCGCAGCGCAGCTGGCACTCGTACGTGGTCATCAGCATGAGCGAGCGCGCCGCGCCGGGAGCGTCCTCAAACCGCATGGAGTTCTCCCTCCCCGTGCCGGGCGAGGTAATCCGCCCAGACGCCGTCGCAGGACGGACGCCGCGCGCAGCCCGCGCAGGCCGGACCGAAAGCCCGCCGCGGGCCCCGCCGCGCGCGCAGCGACACCGCGGCCGCCGGCCCCGAGACCGCCTCGTCGTAGAGGGCGCGGTCCTCGTGGCGCGGCGCGAGCCCGCCGTCCCACAGGCAGGGCGGCAGGCCGAACACGGACAGCGCCAGCCCCGCCTCGCCGGCGGCCCGCGCGGCCTCGGCCGCGGCCGCAGCGAAAGTCTCCAGGCGCGGGCTGTCCTCCAGCGTCAGGCCGCCCCAGCCCGGCGGCGGCTCGCGGTACGACAGCAGCGCCTCCCGCACGCCCTCCGCGGCCAAGCGGCGCGCCCACGAGGCCAGCTCGGGAAGATCCTCCTCCATGGGAAGAAGCCAGGCCCAGACCTCGCCGCCGCTGCTCAGCCACCGACGCTGGCCGAGCTTCGTCTGGGCCAGCGCCCCGGGCACGCGCGCGCGCGCGTCGTGCCGCGCCGCGTCGGGGGAATACAGCGGGACGACCGCCCGGCGCAGCTCCCGGCGCGCGCGCAGGACCGCGACCCGGCGCGCGTCGGCGAGAGGGCGCGCCGTGGTGTAGAGGCTCAGGTCGTGGATCTGCAGCGCCTCGGCGTCGTCCAGGACGCCCTCCAGCCCGTCGATCAGCAGCGCTTCGCCCCCGCCCAGCACGGCCCGCTCGGAGCGCAGCGCCGACTGCGCCAGCGCGGCGGACAGGGCCGCCTCAAGCCTTCGCGCCGGGCGGCGCAATGAGCAGCAGCCGTTGACGCAGCCGGGAGACGCCTCGACGTAGTGGGTGCGCGAAGGCAGGAGGGCCTTCATTTCGTCGATCTGCGCGAGGCTGCGCTCGACCGTGTACACCGGGGCCTGATGATCGTCGCCCTCGTAAAAGCCGGGAGGGATCACGCCGGCGGACGCAGCGGTCGCATGAATCGCGGTGCCGGGATAGACCTTGGTCCTGTGCACGAGGACGCGGTCCGGCTCGACGCCGCGCAGGAAGGCGGCGGTCTCGCGCGTGGACTCCAAGTCGTCGCCCGGATTGCCCACCATGAGCATGAGGACCGCCTGCATCCCCGCCGCGCGCGTGGCGGCGAAGGCCGCGGGCACGAGCTCGAGATCCAGACGCTTGCCGATGGCCTTCTGCACCCGCGGCGAACCGCTTTCGATGCCGTAGGAGATCTCGCGGCAGCCGGCCGCGGCCATCTCCCGGGCCAGCTCCGGATCCATGGCGTCGGCCCGCGTCATGCAGATCCACTGGATGCCCGGCGCCTCGCGGCGCAGAAGGGCGCAGATCTCCAGCACGCGGCCGCGGTCGCGGGTGAAGAAGTTGTCGCCGAAGACGAAGTCGCGCCAGCGGTAGCGCCCGGCCATCTCGGCGACCTGCCGCACGAAATAGGCGGGAGAGTGGAGGCGGGGCGCGCCGCGGAAGGTGCTCATGGGGCAGAACACGCAGCGATAGACGCACCCGCGCGAGCTCAAGAGCATGATGGCGCTGTGCATGGCCAGGCAGCGGCGTCCCGCCGCGGTCACGGGACCGGCCAGGGCCTCCGCGCGCGGACGGCGGAAGCGGCGCAGATTCTCCGCGGCGTCGAAGAGGTCGAAGTCCGGAGACGGAAGGGAGTCCAGGTCGGTGAAAGGCTTCCTCTCCGGGGCGAAACGGGCCGCCCCGTCCTCGAGCCAGACCAGGCCCGGCACCGCCCGCGGGTCCGCCCCCGACGACAGCGCCGCGACCAGCTCGGGCAAGGTCTCCTCGCCGTCGCCGACCGCGGCCCAGTCGGCGCCGGTGCGGCGCAGGACCAATTCGGGATCGGTGCTCGCGAACGCGCCGCCGACGACGACGCGCAGGCCGGGCGAGAGCGCCTTCAGGTGCCCGACCAAGGACGACACCGCCGCGCGATTGGAGCTCTGGCAGGAGACGCCGACCAGGTCCGGCCGCTCGGCTCGGACCAGCGCGGCGGCTTCGCTCAGCATGTCCGGCGTCGCGACGCGGTCGAAGTCCCGGCCCACGACCGCGTCCCCGCGCGCCTTGAGGATGGCGCCGAGAAGAGAGAGGCCGTACGGCGGCCCGAAGTAGGCGGGCGGCGGATCGGGGTTGGGCGGATTGAAGAGGAGGACCTTCATCGCGCGCCCCCCGCGAAAGACATGCCCAGCTCCAGGTTGCTCAGCAAAGTCCCGCGCAGCGGGCCGTCGCCGTAGGCGGAGGCCAGCAAAGTCAGGTTGTCGAAAGGCGTGGTCCCGTAGCTCTCGAAGAGCCCCGCGCGGCGCACGTCGACCACGCGGAAGCGCTTCTTCATCTCGAGGAAGTCCTCCTCGAGGCAGACGCCGGTCTCGCGGAACACCGTGCCGTCGCAGTCCACGGTCAGCTCGCTGTTGAGCACCACCGGCTCGCGACGGCGCGACGTCGCATTGACGAACTCCACGCCCAGGCGCTCCGCCGACCGCGCCGCGAGCTCCAGCGAGCCGCGCAAAGCCGCGCTCCGCTCCGGCGACCACGCGCGGCCCAGGGCGTAGTTGAGCTGGATGCGGCGGTGGCCCGCCTCGGCCAGCGCCTCCAGGCGCTCGTGGGCGCGCTCCGCGTCCTCCGGCAGGACCACGGAGATGACCTGGTAGCTCACGTCCGCGGCGCGCAGGCGCTCCAGCCCCGCGCGCAGAAGCTCCCAGGAGCCGGTCCCCCGCGCCGTGGGCCTTTGGGAGTCCTGCGCGCTCATGGTTCCGTCGCAGCTGATCTCCACGGAAAAACCCTTCCCGCCCAGGTAGGCGACGGCCGCGTCGTCGAGCGCCAGGCCGTTGGTCGTCAGCAGGAAGCGCACGCGCTTGCCCGCCTCGGCGGCCAGGCGCTCGGCGAGCTCCACGGCGCGCTTGACCACGCCCAGCGCCAGCAGCGGCTCGCCGCCGAAGAACTGCAGTTCGACGTCGTCGCGCAGGGAGCCCATCAGCCAGCGCACGCCGGCCTCGGCCGCCTCGGGCGTCATCGTCGCGCCGTACTTGCGCACGCGGCAGTAGGCGCAGCGCAGCTGGCAGGCGTGGGTGACCAGCAGGATCAGGCGGTCGCTGCCCGAGCCGCAGAACAGCGCGCGCAGGGCGTCGGGCCCGGGACGCGCGCCGCGCGCGGCCAGACGTCCGAGGATCCGTCTTCGGTAGAACGCGTAGCCGGCCAGCTCCCGGCGGCGCGCGGCCGCGGGCGAGCCGTCGGGCGCGCCTTCCGCCCGGCGCAGGGCCTCGAGGAGGACCGCGTCGAGCGCGGCGAGGCGGCGGCGCGCGTCGCCGCCGCCGTCGCGGGCCGCGCCCTCCAGCGCCGCCTCGATCCCGTCCAGCGACGCCTCCAGGACGCGCGTCACGCGGGCACCTTCCCCAGATTCCCGGACTGGGCGCGGAAGAACTTTCCGACGCGCAGGCCGAAGGCGATGTTGTTCAGCAGGGCCGCGCGCACCTTCGGGCGGCCGTCGTGCAGGCGCACGAGGGTGTAGTAGGAACGGAAGCGGCTCCAGGTCAGCGCGTTGATGTCGGGCGCGTCGTGGACGGTGCCCAGCGGGAACGGCGCCGTCCCCGCGGCCGGGGTCGTCTCGAACATCCACTCGCTCATCTGGTGCAGGCCGCCGTCGACGTCCACCATCAGCTCGGAGTTCAGGATCGTGGGCTCGACGCGCTTGCGCGCGTTGCCCAGATAGATCTTCCCGGACGCCAGCGCGGCGCGATGGCGCTTCAGGATCGTCTCGAGCTGGGCGAAGAAAACCGCCTCGTCCTCCCGGCTCCAGAGGCCCCCGATGGCGTAACTGATGTCGACGCGGCGCGCGCCCAGGTGGAGCAGATGGTCGAAATTATCCGCCAGGCGCCGCACGTTGGCGGGGCTGGCGACCATGATGACGAAGTGCGGCGCGTCCGAGCGCACGGCGCGCTCCAGTCCCGCGCGCGTGGCCGCGTACGCGTCCAGGCCGCGGTCGTGAGCGGTCTTGAAGCGGTTGTGGTCCTCGCGCGCGCCGTCCAGGCTGAGTTCGAGCAGCACGCCGGCGCGCTTCGCCCAGTCCAGGACGGCGTCGTCCAGCAGCACCGCGTTGGTCACCATGTAGAAGCTCAGGTTCTTGCCCAGCGCCCGGGCGCGCCGCGACGCGTAGTCGGCGGTCTCGCGCACGACGTCGAAGTTCAGCAGCGGCTCGCCGCCGCCGAAGTCGAGCCTCAGGCGCGACGAGCGGTGTCCGAGCAGGAGGTCGGCGCCCTTGCGCGCGGTCTCCGGGGACATCGAGTCCTCGCCCTTGAGGATGGGGCAGTAGCGGCAGCGCAGCTGGCAGCGGCGGGTGACGAAGAGCTGGAGGTTCGCCTTCAGGCCGCCCGTCACGCGCTCCCCCCCGCGGCGGCCAGGCCGGCGTGCGCGTCCACGGCGCGGCGCAGGCGCGCGGCGCGCTCGCGCTCGACGCCGCGCGCGGCCAGCCGCTCCGAGCGCAGCAGCCACTCGAAAAGGACGCTCTCGAGCTCGCTCTCCCAGTCGACGCCCGCGCCCTTGCCCGCCAGGCTCTCGGCCCAAGCCGCGACGTCCGGATCGGCCGGCTCGTCGCGGTCCACGAGCGGATAGTCGAATTCCGGGAAGCCCTCCACGCTCAAGAGGCCGCGGCGGCGCACCTGCGCCAGCAGGCCCTCGCGCGCCAGCGAACGCCAGCTCGGCGTCCCAGGGAAGGACTTCAGATGGCTGATCGCGGGCTGAAGGACGGAGAACGCGTCTCCGCACTCGGCGCGCAGCGCGACGATCCTCGTCAAGCTCTCGAGAACGTCCGTCGGCCGCGTGCGAACGTTGCTGGCGATGAAATGATGCGCCTGGCGCAGCCCCTTGGCCGAGAGCGTCCGCGCGACGGACTCGACCTCCGCGACGCCGTAGCCCTTCCCCAGACGCGTCAATTCCGCGTCGCAGAAGCTCTCCGTGCCCAGGTAGACCTGGGGATGCGTCGACGTCCCGCCGGGCCGCCCCTTCGGTTCGAACAGCGACGGCTCCAAAATGTCCGCGTTCCCGGGCGGGACCAGCGAGCGGATGGCCGTCTGGACGAAGCGCAGGTGGAACGGCGACGCCTTCACGACCGCCAGGACGGCGCGGGCGCGCGCCGGATCGGCGAGAAAGTCGTCGTCGTAGAAGCCCAGGGCGAAGGCGTCGGCCGGGGCCGCGCTCCAGGAGCCGTACAACTCGCGCAGGCGCCGCCCGTACGCGGCCAGCACGCGCCCCACAGCCTCGGGGCTTTTCCCCGCGAAGAGTCCTTGATCCGGCGAGGTGCAGAAGAAGCACGCGTATTCGCATCCGCGCGAGAGGCAGAAGGTCGCCCCCGACTCCGCGTCGCGCGTCTCCACGAACGAGAAGTCCAGGACGGACCGGTCCAGATCGGCGACGCGGTTGACGCGCTCCGCGCCGGCCCACACGGCGCACGCGTCGTCGGCCGCCAGCGTTCCCTCCAGCTCCAGCAGGGCGCCGCGCGCCGCGTCGTCGAAACGGCCGGAGGGAGCGGCGCCCGCGAGGGCGGCCAGACGCGGCAGCATCTCCTCCCCGGCCCCGCGCACGACGGCGTCCGCCTCGACGAAATGGGCCAGAGCCGCCTGCGGGTCGCGCGTGGGCATCAGGGCGCCGACGGCGACGCGCGCGCGCAGCCTCTCGCGCAGGAAGCCCGCCAGCTCGCGCGCGTCCTCGAAGTAGGCGTCGTACAGGCTCAGGCCCGCCAGCCCGATGTCCGGATGAAGCGCGAGCAG
>Ga0315268_10007246_pt1 | contig 11692 bp, 6 predicted proteins | sample C1_top_MG_FD_204535 | JGI IMG/M metagenome (GOLD analysis project Ga0315268, IMG submission 204535) | Sediment microbial communities from Yellowstone Lake, YNP, Wyoming, USA - C1_top | ecosystem: Environmental > Aquatic > Freshwater > Lake > Sediment | place: USA: Wyoming | collected 2017-08-01 | reverse complement strand
TCAACTTGGTAGCCGAGCTTTTCAATGCGTTCTGTGATCTTGGAGAGATTGATTTCTTGTGTGTCGTATTCTATTGTGACCTTGCCTGTTATCTCGTCAACTTTAACTTTCGAGATTCCGTTTAGCCTGGCAATTGCATGTCTGAGATTATCTGCTTCATAATCAGTTGCACATGTGCGGCATCCAGTACAATCTGTTTTTGAGGCGTTCAGGATAACTTTCTCAATATTCGTTGGCTCACCAAAGGCAGGTAGTCATATTCAAGAATTTAAATCTATTGTTATAATCCCCGTGTTTCGCACAAGTATGCCTTCAAAAAAATCAAATGACATTTAGTTTGCGCATGCCTTCAAAAAGTTCAGGATTAGCTATGCTATAGAAAACCCATTTTCCTTCTTTCCTGTCCTTGATCACCCCAACATTCTCTAGAATCCTCAGATGATGAGAAGCGGTAGGCTGAGTTAAATCAAGCGCAACCATGACTTCACAGACACACATCTCACGGGATGATAGCAAGCCTAAAATTCTAAGCCTAATGGAGTCTGCAAGAGCTTTGAAGACTTTGCTCTTAGCTTCACTGTTTTCCGAACTTATGCCTTTATTGGCTAGTTCCTTTAATTCGTCAGCGTATTCTGAGGCAGTTTCGCAAGAGCAAATTCCTGATTCGGCTAACCGTTGTAATCTCTCACCTATTTTTGATGCAGCCATATCTTTTCAAGTAACCAATAATAGCAACGTATTTAAATATGTTTTTTTGGTCCTGATCGATCGATCTCGATATATGAAGATAAGTTCCTGCAGAACCACGAAGATGTTGTTAGATTAACATTCTTAGTGCGCGCGCAGTCAGGTTTGCAGGCAGAGGTCACAGGAAGTTTTTCCACTCTTATCTGGAAGGACTTGTCGTCGGAACAATCGTTACTGGGGATTTAAAAGGCGGAGTGGCTGGCGCTTTGCATGTCATGTCCTGACTGACAAAGCGTGTACCACGGACAACAGCATTAGGAAGCTTTTAGAGTTTTTAGCGGCATGAAGTAGTGCGCGCGCTTTTCTGTTAAAGCAAAAGCCTTTTCCGAGCTTGTCAGACACTGTATCCAGCGGAGACTTTACTTGGAAACGGTTGCTTCGATTTGCCCTTATTGCGGTTGTGGGTGCCGCCTTCTGTTCATTCTTGATGACAACCGGATCGTGAAGATGTTGCCTGACAGAACTGACAATCCAAGTGAGGGAACAGCGTGTATCAAGGGTTTGACCATCCACGAAACGATGAGCACAGACGAGGGTAGAATTCTGAATCCAATGGTCAGAAGCCAGAAGCACGAACCATTTCGCGAGGTGTCGTGGGACGAAGCTTATCGCTTTATCTATGAACGAACTAGGGATTTGGCTCCAAGTGAAGTCTTCATCAACGCTTCAGGCAGAATAACAAACGAAGACTGCTACGTAACGCAGAAGTTTGCGAGAATCGCGTACAAAACCAACAACGTGGATGCTTGCTGCGCGAGGCTGTGCCATGTCACGACGGTTCAGGGATTGGAGAACTGTTTTGGGAGCAGGGCTGCATTCTCAAGAATGGACGATGTCTATGGGCTTGACTGCCTATTTATTATAGGTTCTAACCCTGCTGGAAACTACCCAGTTCTGTACAACAGGATAATGCGGGCCAGACGAAAAGGATTGAAAGTAGTTTCCAGCCACGCTCTTTATGGTTTGACGGCCAAGTTCTCGGACGTCTCACTCCTAATCTATCCTGGAACGGAACTGATCTTGCTGAACGGCATAATGAACGCGCTCATTCACCGACACGGCTACGACCAAAGCGCCGGGAATGTTGACGGATTTGAAAGACTCCGAAGCGTAGTAGAATTGTACACGTTCGATTTTGTACGCCAAGCCTGTGGGGTTGACCTTGAAAAGCTTGACCAACTAATCGATCATATCGCCAACGCCAAAGCTTTGGGCATAATTCATGGCATGGGCCTGACCCAACACGTCACGGGATCAGAAAACGTTCATGCCTTGCTAGACCTGATGATCCTCAAGAATGCCCAACTGCTGTCGCTGCGAGGCGAAATCAACGTCCAAGGCGTCGGCGACATGGGATGCCTACCCGACCGCGTCCCGACCGGACCGCTCGCTACAGCACCATTCCTTGAAAGCAAATGGAACTCCAAACTCCCGAACAGCAAAGGAAAAAGCATCGTTGAAGCGTTTCTGATTTCACCTTCCAAAGCAGTGTTCATTTCCGGAATGAATGCCGCCCAATCACTGCCCAACTTGAACGTGGTTCATGAGAACCTTCAAAGAATGTTCGTTGTGGTCATGGACCACTATTACAACCTAACGACAAAGTTCGCGGACGTGGTGCTGCCTACACCATTGCTGTTCGAACGCGAAGGAACGATCACGAACGGCGAGCGCAGAGTCAGACACGTTCGCAGGGTCAGAGAACCATGTGGAAACTGCAAGCCTGAATGGCTAATATTCAAAGAACTCTCTGCGTATTTCGACTGTGCAAATCACTTCGATTATGAGACGTCCAAGGCTGTTACTGAGGAAATTGTGAACGTTGTGCCAGCCTATGGAAAGCTTGACGTGGACAGCGTCTATGGCGACGTAGATGCCTGGCCTGAAAAGACCATGCTTTTCCGAAGGTTTATGCCGGAACACTTCCAAGGTGTCGAAGACATCCGCAGCGACAAGTACCCACTGATCCTAACGTCATTCCGTTCAATGCATCACTTCTTGACTGGAGAGATGACTAACAAGTCGAAAACCCTAATGGGCTTCGGTGAAGGACCATACTGCTACCTGAGCGCTGTGGACGCTAAGCGGCTCAGCATATCCAACGGCGACACTGTAGAAGTTTCCAGCAGTGTAGGCAGCATAAAATGCGAAGCCAGAACAGACGAAAACATTCCTCGAGGTCGGGTGGGCATGCACTTCCACTTTGAGGAACTCTTGGTCAACAAGCTTTTCCCAACGCAGTTTGATGACAAAACGTTCACTCCAAACTACAAAATGACACCCGTAAGTGTGCACAATCTCAGCACGAAATTGGAAGATCAACGTTAACGCGCGTCTCATGGAAACCGACGGACATAGTCCAGCGTCGATGGTGCAAGATCTCGCAATCTTGTCGCAGCCACAAGTCGTGCAGAGGAAATTAGTGCACATGATATTTCAATTATGGCATAGCCAACAGAAGAAAGGAAGTCGGGCAAAAGCCAAACAACCTAATGGATTCCCAACAGTTCTAGTAGGTTGTATTTAACGATCAAGACTGCGAGCAGTGAAGCAATCAACGACATCACTGTAATCAGCGTGTTGAGCGAAGGCCCTGCAGTGTCTTTGAATGGGTCTCCGACCGTGTCGCCCACGACCGCCGCTTTGTGTGCGTCTGATCCTTTGCCGCCATATTTTCCTGATTCAATCAGTTTCTTGGCGTTGTCCCATAAACCGCCTGCGTTTGACATCAATAGGGCTAACAGCAAGCTTGAGAATATTGAACCGGCCAAGAAACCTCCGAGTGCTTTTATTCCGCCTGCGAAGCCAACAATCAAGGTTGCGGCGATTGCCACGATACTCGCTGGCATAAGTTCATGCAGTGCTCCAACCGTCGCGATGTCAACACACCGTGCATAATCTGGTTTTACGCCTGGTTTCCCTTCCTTGAGCCCTGGAATCTCTCTGAACTGTCTCTTGATTTCTGCGATCATTCTGGTCGCGTTTCTTCCAACGCCCAGCATGACCATCGCGGAAAACACTGCTGGAATTGCAACGCCTATGAGGGCGCCTAATAGGACCATCGGGTCCATGACGTCGAAGACAACAGTCTGGCCTGCTCTGGAGGCTATTTCTTGGAATGCTGCCAAGAGTGCGATTACGGTCAGTCCTGCTGCGCCTATGGCGAATCCTTTGGTTATGGCTTTTGCTGTGTTCCCTGCAGAGTCAAGTTCGTCTGTGATGGCTATTACTTGTTCGCTCAGTCCTGATTGTTCGGCTATGCCTTTAGAGTTGTCGACGATCGGACCGTACGCGTCGTTTGAGACAGTCAATCCGACAATCGAGAGCATGCCAAGGGCGGCCATGGCTATTCCATAGACAGCAAATTCTGCGCCTGTCGCGTTGTATTGTGCGGCGAGGGGTTCACAGATTTTATATGCAACAGCCGCTGCAACTGCTATTCCGATCAATGGAAATATGATGCTGCGCAAACCGTATGAGAATCCTGTCAGGATATTCAATGCTGCTCCAGTTTCGGATGCTTCTGCGGTTCTTAAAACTGGGGCTTTGTCTTCTGATGTAAAGTAATCGCTTGTCACACCAATTATTATTCCGGCTGCGAGACCGACTACTGCGGCTCCCCATAATTGCCATGGATAGTTCAAGTACCATGTTGCCAGGCCTGTCAAGATTCCGAATATTATGCATGTTATGTAGGTTCCTGCGTTCAATGCTCCTCCAGGATTGCCTTTCTTGCCTACTCTGACCGTTAAGGCGCCTATGACTGCAGCCAAAATGCCTGAGCCTGCAAACACAAGTGGAACTTGCACGAAAATCTCAGGCGCGTTCATTTGTCGCGCGATTAGGTCTAGTCCTACGCCAAGTATCATTACTACTACTACGCTCGCCACGTAAGAGTCAAAAAGATCGGCTCCCATTCCTGCGACGTCGCCTACGTTGTCTCCAACGTTGTCAGCTATGACTGCGGGGTTTCGTGGATCATCCTCTGGTATTTCCAGCTCCACTTTGCCGACCAGGTCTGCGCTGATATCTGCTGTTTTTGTGAAGATGCCTCCGCCTGCCTTGGCAAAAAGTGAAAGAGAGCTTGCTCCAAAGCTGTAGGCCAGTACTGCTGGTATTGTTCCTTCCATCCCGGTGAGATAGAAGACTACGCTGATGCCGAGCAGACCGACGCCGACTACTGACAATCCCATGACTGCGCCGCCTCGGAAGCCGATTGGAAACGCTTTGTTCAATCCGCCTTGTGCTGCGTTTGCGACTTTGGCGTTTGCTTTTGTTGCAATGTCTAGTCCCAAGTATCCTGCCATGCCTGAGCAGAATGATCCGAACATGTAAGCTATTGGCAATTGCAGGTTCAGTAAGCGGTTGTGGTCTTCCCAAATTGGCTGTGGCAGGAATATGCCGATGAGTACTGCGACAACGGTTATGAACATTGCCAGCGTTATATATTCTCTTCTGATGAAAGCTGCGGCTCCTTCTCTGATCGCATTGGAAATCTCTTTCATTCTTTCTGATCCACTGTCCTGCTTGTTTACGTAATTGTAGAAGTAGAGTCCGACTAGTATCGATACCAATGCAGATAAGGGTGCTAGTAACCATGCGTCGAATATCATCTCTCCTTTTCTCCTGTTCAAGTTTCACTATTTTTTTAAGAAACTCTAGTTTGAGCAAGGAGCACTTATAAACCTATTTGCCGAAATGCATCTCGCATTAGAAAAGAATATATCCCGTCCTTTTAAGATGCTTAGCTTCTACGTCTGCTGGAGAAGGGTGGCGTTGGCTTCCAAATCTTGGCATGCGAGAAGTCCTGAAGAAGCTTTGAAGGAATTGAACTCTGCTGAGACTGGTTTGAGTCAGGCAGAAGCGCAAAAGCGACTGGCTGAGTTTGGTCCGAATGAACTGACAAAGGAAGAGCGCACTTCTCCGATAAAGATGTTTTTCGAACAGTTTACCGACATACTCATGATAATCTTGCTGATAGCCACGGCGCTTTCCCTGGCCGTCGGTGAATTCATCGACGCCATAGTGATTATCGCTATAGTTTTGGCTACGGGCATTCTGGGTTTTGTCGAGGAGTTCCGGTCCGAGAAGGCTGTAGAAGCTCTTAAGAAGATGACAGCACCTACCGCCGCGGTCTTGCGTGGTGGAAAAGAAGCAAGAATTCCTGCCAGCGAGATTGTGCCTGGCGACATCATACTCCTGTACACTGGTGACAAAGTCCCGGGTGATGCGCGACTTGTCGAAAGCGTCAATCTCAAAATCGACGAAGCGTCATTGACAGGAGAATCTTCTCCAGTAAACAAGAACGTTACTTCCTGCGGAGAGGAAACCGCGCTAAATGACCGTCGCAACATGGCTTTCACGGGAACGATCGTTGTGTATGGTCGAGGAAAAGCCGTTGTCACAACAACCGGCATGAACACCGAGTTCGGGAAAATCGCCAAAATGGTGCAGATGACTGAAGAAGAGGTAACTCCTCTCGAAAAGAGAACTCAGTCTATAGGAAAATGGATCGGCATATTGTCTGTGGCGATTTGTCTCGGAGTGGGCGTAATTGGGATGGTTGAAGGACGCAACATCATCGACATGATTTTGTGGGGAATCAGTCTGGCAGTGGCGGCTGTTCCAGAAGCGTTGCCCGCGATCGTCACAGGGGCTCTTGCCGTTGGCATGTATCGGATGGCCAGAGTTCACACCATAGTTAAGAAGTTGCCTGCCGTTGAAACGTTGGGTTGCACCAGCGTCATATGCTCCGACAAGACCGGAACAATGACGAAAGGCGAGATGACGGTGCAGAGAATCTACTTGAATGATGAAGCTGTCAAAGTAACGGGGGTTGGATACGAACCCAAAGGAGAATTCCTGATCGAAGATAAAAAGATTGATGCGAAAAGTGAGGGGCTTCGCATTCTTCTGACTGTCGCAACACTGTGCAACGACGCGAAGCTCGAAAAAGACGCAGACACACAAAGATGGATTGTCAAGGGAGACCCGACAGAAGGATCTCTCATCGTTGCAGCGGCGAAAACAGGTTTGTGGAAGCAAGAACTTGAACAGCAGCAACCACGTGTGGGCGAAATTCCCTTCTCCTCAGAAACGAAACGCATGACAACTATGCACGTCATTTCAGGTGGGAAGAAGATAGCCTACATGAAAGGAGCTCCAGAAATAGTCTTGGAAAAATGCACGAAAGTATTGACGAACGGCAAAGCCTCGAAGCTCACTGAAAATGGCCGGGCAAAACTGCTCAAAGTGAATGAGGCTATGGCCAGGCAAGCTTTGAGAAACTTGGGCTTTGCGTTCAGGGAGCTGCCTGAAGCAGTAGACGCTTGCGATGAGAAAATTGAGAAAGACTTCGTGTTTGTCGGCATTATGGGTATGATTGACCCACCGCGTGAAGAAGTCAAGGATGCAATATACACCTGCAAGAAAGCAGGAATAAACGTTGTGATGGTGACGGGCGATCACAGGCTTACCGCAATAGCAGTAGCGAAAGCGCTTAACCTGCTCGGCGAGGACGAAGAAATGGGAAAAGTGCTGACCGGTGTAGAACTAGAAAAGCTCAATGATGAGCAGCTGGCTGGCATTGTTGAAAAAGTTGTGATATATGCCCGCGTTTCACCTGAGCACAAGATGAGAATCGTCAAAGCTTGGAAAGCAAAAGGCGACATAGTCGCTATGACAGGTGACGGAGTAAACGACGCGCCAGCACTCAAAATGGCGGACATAGGCGTTTCCATGGGCATAACGGGCACCGAAGTGACGAAGGAAGCCTCAGACATGGTCTTGACAGATGATAACTTCGCTTCCATAGTCAAAGCAGCAAGAGAAGGCCGTGAGATATATGACAACATCAAGAAATACCTCACTTATCTTATGCGTTGCAACATCATGGAAATCCTTGTTATGTTCATAGCCGTAGTTTCCGTGCCGTATCTGGCAAGAATCTATTCACCTGGCTCACCCACCGCGGTCATCGGTGACGCAACGATAGCGTTAACCGCTGCACAGTTACTTTGGGTGAATCTCACAACTGACGGTTTGCCTGCATTAGCACTGGGCATTGATCCGGGCGACCCAGACATAATGGATAGGAAGCCCCGTGACCCGAATGAAAGCGTTTTCACACTTGACGTTAGACTCTACCTATCGCTGATTCCAATACTGATGACGGCTTTGCTTCTATTCGGATACTTCTTCTACAGACCATGGGAAGGTGAGGCTCAACTATTGGAAGCAAGAACTCAGCTGTTGACGTCTATGATCGTAATGGAGCTGGCCAACGCCATATCAGCGCGTTCACTGAAATACCCAGTCTGGAAGGTCGGTGTGTTTAAGAACAAGTTCCTTTGGTACGCCGTAGGATCATCGTTTCTCCTGCAACTCTTCGTACTCTATACGCCAGGCATCAATTCAGCCTTTAACGTCAACGCGCCTGAGTCGCTTGACTGGGCATTTGCAATATTGTTCACGGCAATTACCTTCACTGCGTTGGAACTGGGCAAATATGTAGCAAGCAGAAGACGGAGAACAAAGGCTTAGAAAGACTTACTTGCGAGCTCTGAAAACAAGACCTCTTGTGACCAAAAATTGGAAGGCTTGACAAGAATGGCTGAAAAACTGCGAATCCCGCGAGCGCTGGTATGCAGTGCTGTCGTCATTCTCCCTTCAACTGATAGTGCTCTATGTACAAGGTCTCAACTCAGTGTTTGACGTGCACGCACCTGAACCACTTGACTGGGCATTTGTAGTACTGTTCACGGCAACAGTCTTCATTGTACTAGAGATGGGCAAGTACATTGCAAGTAGAAGACGAAAGGTACGGAACTAGAAAGGCTATATGACGATCGCAGAAAACGAGCAGCGCGCGCTTTTTTGGGAAGTGCGAGCTAGTATAAGGCAGAATCGTAGAGTGTGCTTTCTGACGATACCGTCAACCTTGGCTAGCACGCGCGCCGAATCATAAACAGTTGTATTAGGCGCGTACGCAGTTGCTGACGGCGATGATATTGATGGGATTGGCTAACGCTATTTCAGCCCGGTCGCTTAATTACTCGGTGTTCAAGGTGGGTGTCTTCAGGAATAAGTTTCTCTGGTATGCAGTGCTTTCACGCTTGGTCTCCAGCTGCTAGTGCTATATATGGCTGGTCTCCAAATACTGTTCGGTGTGAACGCTCCTGGGCCTGTTGAATGGGGATTTGCCCTACTCTTTACGGCAATAACGTTTGGTTCATTGGAGATCGGCAAATACGTTGCAAGTAGAAGGCGTAAGACATAGCTTCAGAAAAACTTAAATTGGATAGAGCATGAAGAGAGCCACTAATCAATGAAATGAAAGGGTTGAGAGAATGGCGCAAAAAGTAGCAAACCCGGCTCCGCTCGGACTTTTGGCCTTTGGACTGACAACCGTTCTGTTGAATCTAAGCAACGCTGGCTTCTATGGTTTGAATAGTATGATCTTGGCAATGGGCATTGCCTACGGCGGATTGGCTCAGATCATAGCAGGCGCAATGGAGTTTAAGAAGGGCAACACCTTTGGCACAGTTGCATTCTCTTCTTACGGCTTCTTCTGGTGGTCTCTTGTCGCCCTGATATTGATACCAAACGCGGGTCTCGGAGTTCAAGCACCTGAATCGCAGGCGATGGCAGCATATTTCTTCATGTGGGGCTTATTCACCTTTGTAATGTTCTTTGGGACATTGAAAGCAAACAGGGCGATACAATTTGTGTTCATGAGTCTCGCTATTCTGTTCTTCTTACTGACTGCGAAAGAATTGACCAGTAACGCAACATTAGGCACTGTAACTGGCTACGAGGGAGTCATCTGCGGGCTTAGCGCGGTTTACCTCGGCTTGGCTGAAGTATTGAACGAGGCCCATGGAAAAGCCTTCCTGCCCATAGGTCCTATGAACACATAAATGTCTTCACTCTTTTTTATTCTCCACCCGAAAACGTTTATATTCTGGAAAGAAGGTTGTTCCACAAATTCACGGAAGGCATGAAGATGTCAGAAGCCAGCTTACCCTTTAACGAAAGAGTGTATCCGGGAAAAAAGCTTAAGGATGAATGGGAGAAGTCTATCAAGAACCCGCAGGAGTTTTGGGCTGAAAAAGCCAAGGCTATTGATTGGTTCAGGACGTGGGACAAGGTTTTGGATGATTCGAACCGGCCCTTCTACAAGTGGTTTTCAGGCGGGGTACTGAACATATGTTACAACGCTTTGGACAGGCACTTGGAGACGCCTAGAAAGAACATGCTTGCCTACATTTGGGAAGGAGAAGACGGCCAAGTCAGAACCTACACGTATTATCAGCTTTACCGTGAAGTGAATAAGCTGGCGAAGATCTTCAAGGAGTTTGGGCTTAAGAAGGGTGACAGAGTGGCTGTTTATCTGCCCATGGTTCCAGAGTTACCCATAACATTGCTTGCGGTCGCGCGAATAGGTGGGGTTCACACTGTTGTCTTCTCAGGCTTCAGTGCAGAAGCACTCGGCGACAGAATAAACGACTGCGGAGCTAAGATCCTTGTAACTGCAGACGGTGCTTTCAGGCGTGGGAAGACAGTTGCCTTAAAAGATACAGCAGACCGCGCGTTGCTGAGTAGTCCAAGTGTTCAGAAAGTTGTAGTTGTTAAAAGAACCGGGCAAGAAGTGCCAATGAAGGACGGTCGGGACTACTACTATCAGGATTTGATGGCAAAAACTGAGCCGAACGCGTATGTTGCACCTGAGCCGATGGAGGCAACAGAGCCACTGTTTATACTTTACACGTCTGGCACAACGGGAAAACCGAAAGGGGTTCAGCATGGCATTGGTGGCTACCTTGTGTGGGGATATTGGACGCTCAAGTGGGGCTTTAATCCGAATGAAGAGGACATTTGGTGGTGTACAGCGGACATCGGCTGGATTACTGGGCACACTTACAACGTTTATGCACCGTTAGCATTGGGAATAACGTCGTTCATTTTTGAAGGAACGCCCGACTATCCTGCTCAAGACAGATGGTGGGAAATGATCGAAAGGCACGGCGTTACGATACTGTACACTACGCCTACGGCGATTAGAATGTTCATGAAGTTCGGTGAACAATGGGCAACGAAGCATGATTTGAGCACGTTGAGACTCTTGGGAACCGTTGGTGAACCGATTAACCCTGAAGCTTGGAGATGGTATTACCGCGTGATAGGAAAAGACAAGCTGTCGATCATAGACACTTGGTGGCAGACTGAAACAGGTGGTTTCATGATTGCACCTCTTGCCGGTCTGGAACTTGTGCCGTTGAAACCTGGTTCGGCGACGAATCCGTTGCCAAGCATTTACGCGGAAGTGTATGACGAAAAGGGACAGCCGACGCCGACGGGGATTAAGGGCTTTCTGGTGATTAAGACGCCTTGGCCAGGCATGCTTGAGACCATCTGGAAAGACCATGAAAGATACAAGCAGACGTACTTTGGAAGATGGCCAAACATCTATTACACGGGCGACTACGCTGTGAAAGATCCGGATGGCTACTTCTGGTTGCTGGGAAGAGCTGATGAAGTCTTGAAAGTTGCTGGGCACAGAATAGGCACTGTTGAGATTGAAAGCGCGCTTGTTTCCCATCCAGCAGTTTCAGAAGCCGCGGTCATGGGCAAGGAAGATCCACTTAAAGGCGAGGTTCCAGTGGCCTTCGTCGTCCTCAGAAGCGGTTTCTCACCCTCAGACGAGCTACGTGCAGATCTTGTGAAACACATCAGAAACACGATCGGTCCCATAGCCACGCCAGACGCAATTGTAATCGTCGACAGGTTGCCTAAGACACGCAGTGGAAAAATCATGAGAAGACTCTTGAAAGCAGTGCTGGCCGGAGCAGCGTTGGGCGACGTTTCCACGTTAGAGGATGAAGGTTCGGTTGACGAGATAAAGTCAACTTACGACGAATTGAGGAGACAATTGGAAAAGAAATAG
>Ga0315268_10007245_pt1 | contig 11693 bp, 8 predicted proteins | sample C1_top_MG_FD_204535 | JGI IMG/M metagenome (GOLD analysis project Ga0315268, IMG submission 204535) | Sediment microbial communities from Yellowstone Lake, YNP, Wyoming, USA - C1_top | ecosystem: Environmental > Aquatic > Freshwater > Lake > Sediment | place: USA: Wyoming | collected 2017-08-01 | reverse complement strand
CTCTTGTTTCCTGCGTGCTCATGGCCTTACTTGAACAGTGCCAAGCGTAACTAGATCGTCTTGCGTGGGTGTGCTGGCCGAGCGCACGGGCAGGCGCGTGACCGAAGGATAACTGTATGCACCCACCCGCAGTAAATAGGCGCCAGCGGGCGCGTCGCTGGGCAGGGTCAGCTCGTACCGTTCACGCACCATCTCATCTGGTTGCCAAGAGGTCGTGCGATACAGCCCCCGGCCCAGCTCGTGATCGTCTTGTGTCACCAGGCGGCCGTCCGGCCCAACCAGGTGTATAAAGCCCGTATAGTCATCGGACATGGCGCCGATAGCTTTCCAGTAGACGGCGACGGTGAGTTTGGCGCCGGGTACCAGATTGTCTGCGCTCGGCTCGTATCCAACCACGGCGAGTTGATCGGCCAGGTTAACCTGCGTGGCGCGCACAGAAGGCGCAAGGGGTGTGCCTTCTGCGAGCACAAAGATGGGTTTGCGCACCTGCCGCGCGTCTGCAATCGTGTAGACGCCATAGCCCATCTTGCGAGCAGCTTGAATAGCAGGCGAGTCCCAAACGATCAGATCGGCTTGAGACCTGGCGCGGGGCACGTCGTCTTTGGATAGGATGAGAGTGACACGCCCGGCCTCTTGCCCGGTCGCCAGCCGCTCCATCAGGCGCCCAAAGTTCATCATCGTATATGGCACGTGGTTGGCGGCTAACAAGTATTCGGTCGGGTTGAACGCATCTAGCGTCTCGCTGAGGTAGATCTTTTCGCCGCGCCACTGCTGGGCGAACTCGTCAAAGAAGGCAAAGTAATGTGCGTTCGTCTCACCGCGCGTCTCGGCGCGCTGGTAATACCGGGCGAGCGAAACGAGCGGCCAGAGGCTGAGTGCTACGAGCAGCGCGCCCGCCAGCCAACGCGTTGACTCGACCCGGTTGGGATTTTGCGCGCGAAAGTAACTCCACGCGCCCTCCGCCAGCACTCCCATGGCCACACACATCAAAGGTGTGAGGTGGTTGGTGAAACGAGTTGCGCTGGTTACTCCGTAGAGACTGCTCAGCCAGGGCATGATGAGCGCCTGCGAACCAACAGCCAATGTCGGCAGACCAACAGGTTGCCGTAGTCGCGCTGTGTAAATCAGGCCGGCGAGGGCCCATGCGCTGAGCAAGAGTTGCGGCCCGGCCAGCGTTCCTAGAGTCTCATCGCCTTCCGTGAGCACGCCGCCGGCTTGGTGGCAGAGTTGAAGCACCAGGCGTCCCAGGTTCTGCAAATAAACTGGCAGAGATAGATTGGGCTGCCAGACATAGGACCTGGTCCCGGCTACCGCCACGCCTACCCATTCGTAGCGCAAGTTGTAGAAAATCACTGGCGCATAGCCTAACACGAACCCAGCCGCCGCCAGGTATGGCCAGCGCGTGCGCGGGCCGATGGTTAGCTTGCGCTGTGCCAGGAACCACACTGCCACGCCCGGCAACATGAGCGCCGGCACAGGGTTGCCCTGTAAGGCCATCCCCAATAGCACTCCCGCTGCAACCAACCACACCCCGGAGCCGCGCCTGACGCCCAAAGCCAGCGCCAGCATAAAAGCTGTACTGAACAATGGGATCGTATAGGTAGCGCCAGAAATGTGGCTGTTGATGAGGATGTGGTGGGGATTGGCGGCCATCAACAAAGCGGGCAGAGCAGCCCATGGCCGGCTCAGTCCCAAAGCGCGCGCCAGCAGGAAAGTCAATCCCACCGTCAACGCGCCCATGACCGCCATCAAGAGGCGCGGCATCGCTGAAGTGGAGCCAAACAACCGCAGCCATCCTGCCAGCAGGTACGCAAACAGCGGCCCGGAGTAAGCGTCAAGCCCCTTGAGCGGCATGAACTTGCCCGGCTGGATGCTCAGCGCATACATCGTGTGGATGACGCCATCCGTAAAGACCGGCACCAATGCCACGTACGGCAGGCGCGCTAGTAGCCCGCCCAATGACAGCGCCCCGGCGATCAGCAAATCCCACTTGATGGATGAGCGCCCTATGTGACTATTCTCTTGCATCCTGCCTCTGGCCTCTTGTCTCACGCGCGCTCACGGTCCCGCTCGGAAAGTACCCAAGGTGATCATATCATCCTGAGCGGACGTGCTGGCCGTGCGCACCGGCAGGCGCTGGAGCGAAGGGAAGCTGTACGCGCCCATCCGAAGCGCATAGTCACCACCGGGCATGTCTTTAGGCAGAACCAGCTCGTACCTTTCGCGGATCATTTCGCCCGGTTGCCAGACGTTCGTCCGGTACAACCCCCGGCCCAGTTCATGATCGTCTTGCGCCACGAGACGCCCATCTGGCCCGTCCAAGTGCAGGAAGCCCACATAGTCATCGGGCATACTACTGATCGCCTTCCAATAAACGATGACGACCAGTCGTTCGCCAGATGCCAGTGTGCTCGAACTCGGCTCGTATCCGACCACACTGAGTTGGTCGGCAAAATTGGCTTGCAGGGCGCGCACCGTAGGCGAGAGGCGCGTATCGGTGAGCACAAAACCCGGCTTGCGCACCTGTTGGGCGTCGGCGATGATGTACACGCCATAATCCGGCTTTTGGACGGGCTGAATACCAGGCGGTTTCCAGGCGACCAAGTCGGCTTGCGACCTGGCGCGGTTCATCTCCTCCTTGTCCAGGATGAGAACGATGCGACCGACCTCTTGCCCGGTCGCCAGGCGTTCCATGAGACGTCCAAAAGATATGAAAGTATACGGCACCCGCCCGAGAGTTAAAAAGTACTCGGTAGGGTTGAAACGGCCGAGTGCGTCGCTGACATAGATCTTGTCGTTGCGCCACTGCCGGACGAATTCGTCATAGAAAGCATAGTAATACGCGTTGGTATCGCCCTCAGCGACTCGATGCTCATAATAGCGGGTAAGTAAAGTGAGCGGCCACAGGCTGAGCGCCACCCATAGGGCGCAAGTAGCGAGCAGCACGCCCGTACTCCAATCTACGCCAGGATGGGCTTGGGCACGGCGCAAACGGGCGCGCGCAAATGTCCACATACCGGCTGCCAACGCGCTCATCGCCACAACCATCGGAGGCGTCAACTGGTTGGTGAAGCGGGTTGTGCCAGTTAACCCATAGTGCTCGCTGAGCCAGGGCATGATGAGCACGTGCGATCCGACGGCCAGCGCTAGCAAGCCGAGAGGCTGCCGGGGTCGCAGTGTGTAGAAAAGCCCGGCGATGGCCCATACACTCAACACGAGTGGCAAGCCGATCAAGTCCTTGAAGGTCTCTTCGCCCTCCAGTACACCGCTCACCTGGCTGCATAACTGGAGCACCAATCGCGACAAGTTGTGGGCGTAGGCCGACAGCGAGGAGGTGGGCTGGAAGACATACATCTGCCGGGTCTCGACCACTACCACGCTCACCAGGCTGTTCTGCACATTGTAAATGATTATCGGCGCATACGCCAGCACAAATGCGCCCGCCGCCAGGTACGGCCAGGATGTCCGCAGCCCGATGGACGACTTGCGGAGCCCGAGGCCCCCCGTGGGTTGGGCCAGAAACCACACGGCTACGCCAGGCAGCATGAGCGCAGGTATCGGGTTGGCTTGCAACGAAAGCCCCAACAGTGCGCCCGCTACGACCAGCCATGGCCCAGACTCGCGCTTGACCGCCAGCGCCAACGCCGCCAAGAACGCAGTGCTGAACAAGGGCAGAACGTAAGTGGCACCGGCCGTATGGCTGGCGATGACGATGTGATGCGGATTGGCAGCCAGCAACAGGCCAGCGAGCGCAGCCCACGGCCAACGCAGCCCGCAAGTGCGCGCCAATAGATAGGTCAACCCCACCGTCGCTGCACCCATGACCATCGCGATGATCCGTGGGGCGACCGGTGTAGCGCCCAAGATTCGCAGGCAAACCGCCATGAGATACGAGAACATCGGCCCGGTGTAAGGATCGTTGCCCACCAACGGCAAAAACTTGCCCGGCCAGATGTTCAGCGCGTATACCGTTTGCATCGTTTCGTCTTGAAAACTAGGGATCAATGCCAGGTTTGGTATGCGCGCCAGTGCCCCGCCCAACGTCAATGCCCCGGCGATCAGCAGGTCTAGCTGGATAGAAAGCCGTTTCTCAAATCTCGTCATTCGTCTTTCGTCGCTCGTCGGTTTGAGTCGAAAACTCGTAGGCCGCCGCTGCTCAGCGCAAAGTGGGCGTCGGCTACAGTTGTCTCCGCAGAGGTCAATCCATCGGCAAGGTCACCACGCCCAGGTTGTGAAACGCACCGGCCGCGTCGCGTGTGTACAGGCCAACTGCAAGCAATCGCGGTGTTTTGCCGGGCGGTACACTCAGATCATAATCCTCCCGCACAATCTCGCCCGCTTCCCATTTAGTGGTTGGATACCACCCATAGACCGGGTTTTGGCTGTCGGCCTGGGCAATAATGTCGCCGGGTGCCGCGATCTGAGCCTTGTCTGAAAGATGGACCAAGACGCTATAGTTTTGCGAGGGCGTTTGGGTCGCCTGCCAGTAAAGTGTTACGCGCAGCGCACCATCCATCGGCTTGACCTCGCGCGCCAACAGGCGAATCCCATCGCCCAGATACACTGGCATGTCGGGCGGCACGTCGGACAGCGTGAGCGTTGGCCTGGCGCTGATCTCGACCAGCCCCAGGCCCGCCGAGGTTAGATATGCTCCGCCAATGCGCGCTCGCCACCACGATTTGGGCAGTTCGATGAACGTCGAGGGCAGCGTGATGAGACGAGAGCCACCGTCCACGATCTGCTTGAAATCTGCTCGATGGTCTACCACGTGGAACCCTTGCAGTTCGCCAGTGACACGGCTGCCATAGACCGCCGCGAAATAGTCACCACCCCAAAGTGCTATAAAAGTCGGGTCAGTCCCTCCCCGACCGGTCGGCATCTCGGCCTTGAGAAGAGAAATGACCTCACGTCCGCGCGGGTCGCGCGTGAGCGCCAGCACTGTGTTGCGATATGTGACGCCGGATACGCCAGCCAAAGCCACGAGCGCGGCTGCGCCAGCTACGCCGGCCCACGTACGCGCTTGCCACAGCCATGCCACCAGAATCGCTAGCGCCAGCGCCAGGACAGCGCTTACCCACAGCAGCACCTTTTCCGGCGATACGGCCTGGGGCAGAATGAAAAGGTAAAGCATGTAAGCACCTACCCAGGCGATCAATGCCCATCCAAGGCGCCTCGTCTGTCGCCAGGCAACTGACACTATTAACCCTAACCCGGCCACGATCAAGCCAAGCGCCGTCCATTCAGGAACGAAGCTGGCGAAAACGACACGCACGTTGGCAAGCAACTCGGATATGCTGGACGGCGGAACCATCAAGAACGGCACCTCACGCGCCCAGAAGATGAACCAAAACCCTTGCCACGTGCCAGGGTCGCCATAAGTCCAGGCGCCCGTGCGCGCGCGCAACGGCAGGTAAAGATAAAATGCGAACGCCAGCAGCCCCATGCCCGCCGACCCGGCGAGCAAGCGGAGCGCGCGCCGCCGATTACTCGAGAAACCGGGGATAACCAGTATAGCTAGCGCCGGGGCCATAAAGACAGCCAGCCGGTGATGGACGATTGCCTGACCCCAGACAAAAGCCAGCGCATAGAGTGTTTTGGCGGAATGTGTTTCAGCGTAGCGCACGGCCAGCCACAGAGAGGCTGCTGCAAGCGCCAGCGCAAAACCGCGTGACTCGGCAATCACGCTGTTGATCCAGAACGAACGGCCAAATGCCAGCGCCAACACTGCCGCGCCAGACGCCCAGGGGTTGCCTGTCAGATGAGTGCCCAGTGTGTAAATAAACCCCAGCCCTATCAAGGTGCATGCCACACTAAAAAGAGCCGCGCCGGCCGCTGGTGCGACACCCAACAGCCGTAGCAGCGCCACGAACGCCGCGCCCACCAGCGAGTAGGTTGGCGCGCCAGTGTGGTGAACCGTGCCCCACAACGCCAGCGCGATCTGATACTCGCCCGAGTCAATCACATACTCACTGACGTTGCTGCAAATGTCGGTCTGAAAGGTGAGCAGGTAAACCGTCGCGACGATCAGTAGCATCACTGCTCCGACTAGCGCGCCTTGCAGCTTGATATGTGAGGTCTGAGGTTTAGAACTCATACCGATACAATGTCACTTGAGCGAACTCGACGCGGTCCGTTCGCCGCCCGTGCGCCTCGAGCCACTTCCAGACTTGGAGGTGGCTGTCCCACATCTCCATTTCAGATGCCACCAGCCAGACGGTCTTGCGGCCAGCCACTATCGCGCGCATCTGCGTGTCCACCTCTGCATCGCTCATTCCATAATTGGTGTACAGCCCATCGGCCCAGTCATAAGGCCCCGGATGATAATAGTTGAAGGTATACCGCACATAGGGAATCTGAAAGATCACCAGGTCATTGGGCGAGCGATGCGCCTCAAAGTAACGCGCCGCACCGCGCAAGTCCGACTTGATCGGCGTGACAGCCTGAAAGTGCGCACCTGCTATGATGGTGCTGATCACTACAATGACGGCTACAACGCCCACCGGTCGCCACAACCGCCATAGCGCGGCCGCGCCCATCGCCACCAGCAAATAAAAGGCCGGGCCGATCCAGATCAGGTATCGATCGGTAAAGATCGGCCGGTTGAGTGAGATGAGAAAAACAACCAGCGGCGGCAAGAGCAGCCACACTATCAACACCGCTTTATCTCGCCATCGCGCCGCGCCCGCAAGTGTGCCGACGATCAGCAGGATTCCCGGCGGCCACAGTGTCACCTCCTGCAGTTTCCCACTGAGGCCATTGGAAAAGCCTTTTAGCATCACCAGGAGCATCTGGTCAAGTGGGTAAAAGATGAATCCGGTCTGCGCGGGCGTGAGCGCGAGCGGGAATTGCCAACGCAGCAACGGCAGGTAGGGCAGCGTCAAGCAAGCGAACGACACGAGCGCGTCTTGCCACCAGCCGGCGCAGCGTGATCTCACGCCCCACATCAGCGCCAGGATCATCTCCACCGGGATGAGCAACGCCGCCAGGATATGACAGTACATGGCGATACTGGTGGCCACCACGAGCATCGCCCACCATGCCGCACGCCTTCTCTCTCTGACATCCAGTGCCCGCCGCAGCGCATAGATCGCAAGTATTGCCAGCGCCAGGATGAGCGTGTACATCTTGACTTCCTGGCTATACCAGATAAAGTATGGGGAGAGGGCAGAGAACAAAGAACATAAGAAGGCAACCAGCAGGTCAGATAGCCGCCAGGCGAGAACAAAGGCAAGCGCCACAGCCAACACACCAGACAAGAGTGAAAAGTATCGCATGGCCAGCTCACTCTGGCCGGTGAGCGAAATCCATCCGCGCAGCAGCGCAAAGTACAGTGGTCCATTCCAGCCGGGCTGGGTGAACGTACGAAGCATCTCGGCCCACGGTGCGGTGGCAAATCTCAGCGCGTCTACCTCATCGCGCCAGAGGCTTTGGTAGGTCAGCGTGGACACTCGGGTGGCAAATGCGATGAGAAGCAGGCCAACCATGCTCCAACGCACGAGACCCGCCGGACGTGCGGCTTGCATGGCGCAGATTATACCGCAATCCGCAAATCGTGGAACGTAAATCGTCATTGCGCAAAACGCGCGGCATAGGTATAATACTTTCAGATTGCTCACAAGGAGAACCCTTTGTCACTCAAACAATTCTGGTGCGTGACGATCCTGGTCATCCTTCTGGCCGCATGTAGTGTATCGGAAGTTCCACCGCAGAATGCGCCCGCCACGCCCCCGCCTCCCCCGCCTACAAGTGCGCCGGCAGCCAAGACAGCTGCGCCTGCTCAGCCCTCGAACAAGCCTGCTCAATCCACTGTAGCGCCGACCGCGGTATCTGATCAGGCCGCCGTGGCGGCGCGCGTCAACGGGCGGCCTATCTTGATGGCCGAATTTGAAAAGAATATTGCTCGCCGCCAGGCAGAGATGACCAAGCAAGGTATCGACTTTAGTACGCCTGAGGGCCAGACGGCGCTCGCCGAGATGCGCCGGCAGATTCTGGAAGGGATGATCGAACAAGAGTTGATGGATCAGCAAGCGGCCATGCTGGGCATCTCGGTGGCTGAGGCTGAGGTGGATGCGGCCATCAATCAGAGCATCGCCGAAACAGGCGGCCCGGATGCCTTTAACAAATACCTGGCTAATGTTGCCGGGATGACGATGGACGAGTGGCGCGCCGGCCAGCGCGAAGCTATGTTGACTCAAAAGGTCATTGAGCGTATCACGCGCGACGTGCCCACCAAGGCCGAGCAAGTCCATGCGCGTCACATTCTGGTTGATACTGCCGCCGAGGCGAATGCCCTGCTAGCTAAACTGCGTGCCGGGGCCGATTTTGCCAAGCTGGCACAGCAGTATTCCAAAGACACCGTCGCCAGCGCGGGAGGTGGTGATCTGGGTTGGTTCCCACGCGGCGGGTTGTTTGATGCGGCGCTCGAGAAAGCTGCGTTCGATTTGCAGCCCGGCCAGATCAGTGGCGTGGTGCAAAGTGATCTGGGTGGGCAGACTGTCTATCATATCGTCCAGGTCATCGAGCGTGACCCGGCCCGCCCACTCTCCGATGATGCGTTGAGAGAAGCGCGGCAGATGGCTGTCCAACGCTGGCTGGACGGCTTGAAAGCATCCGCCACGATTGAGCGATTGGTCCAATAGGATAATGCGCTTTGCCTAGTGCTACGGCCAAATCCTACATGGTGGTTTGCGCCGCAGTCAAAGCGCGGCGGCAGTCAACAACTGGGCAAACACGAACTGTCAGCCCACCAGTGTCCGCAGAACGAGAACGCTGAGCGCTCAGAGGCCAAGATGTCGTTACTGCGGCGGGCGCAAAAGGGCAGTGCCCTTCAGGGGTATGATGGACACCACAGTACGGAGGCAAAAATGATCAAGGGCGGCAATGGGTCCGCTTTTAATGTGCTCGCGACAGTGTTGCTGGGCCTCACCGCGCTGTCGTGCCTGTGCTACACGACGGTGTTCTTTATGCCGAGTCTGGCCGGGCCATTCGCTCTGCTCCCAGCCACGCCTAGCTCTGCATCCCCCACGCCCACGTGGGCGCTGCCGCCGACTTGGACGGCTACTCCCGAAGGCGTCCCGACGGAGACGCCGACGCCGTTCGCCACTTTCACGCCGGAACCGACGAATACACCGCGCATGACTATTACGCCAGCGCCCACTCGCACAAAGACAGTGACGCCCGGCCCATCGCCGACCATCACGCCCACGCGCTCGAAATATCCATACACAGCCGCAGTGACCTATCAACCATCACCGGTCAACGCTTGCGGCGCTTCTTACATCCTGGGCACGATCACGGATCTGTCTGGTCAACCGGTGACAACGAACAAAATGATCATCCACGTCGAAGGCGATGGAGATATTGATTCGGGTTCCGCGTTACATCCCGGCGAGCAAGTCCGGGGTAATAAAATGGATGGCCCGTCCCCGTACACGGGAATGGGCTTTGGCCCTTCGGCTTGGGATGTCGTCATCAACCTGTCGGGCACGTCGGCCGGGACATGGCGCGTGTGGCTGATCCAAGGTGGGCAGGTGTCTGACCAGATCGAGATCCGTCTCGAGTCCACCTGCGCGCTCAGCACGGCTGTCGTGAGATTCCAGCAGAATCACTAGGATGCACAATGCCCAAAGGATGCCGGGCAGGGTTCTTTAACTTTTCAGCGATGGTGTTCTTGGGGTTATCGGCTGTTTCATTGGGGTGGGTGGTAGAGGTTGCCTTAAATCCTTACGGGCGGCTTAATCCGTTTCCGCCGTCTACGCCGGTCGCCGCCGTGGCGCTGCCGAGCGAGACGCCGACGCCCGACTCGCGCATCGATACACCGTCGCCGAGCTGGACCGCGGCGCCCGCCGATACAGAGACGCCAACGCCGTTGCCCACGATTACGCCGAGCGCGTCGCCGACACTTTTAGCATCGACGGTGACGCCGTGGCCAAGCCCAACACGCTCGGTCTTTACTTACACTGCTGCCATTACTTACCAGGTCCATCCTGTGCAGTTGTGTGATTGGATGGGTGTGGCCGGGACGGTGACCGACCTCCAGGGGCGACATGCGTTGGGCACATTTGTCCATATCTGGGGATTGGGCGGCATAGACGAGATAGTGGTGGCCGGCGCCAACCCCAGCTACGGCGCGTCGGGCTGGGAAGTGCGCCTGGGGCGAGCACAGATCGTCGGAAACTGGAACATACAGCTCGTCGCGTCGCCGGACACCAAGGTCTTTCTATCGGACGTGTACACCATCTCGATGCCCGGCGACTGCAAGAGAAACCTGGCCTTTGTTCGCTTTCAACAGAACCACTGATACGACCTGGGAGGAAACAATGCCTAAAGAAAGAGTGGCCACTGGAGTACCTGGCCTGGACGAGATGCTATCCGGCGGATTTGTATCGGGCTCAGCCGTGCTGGTGCGCGGTGCGCCGGGCTGCGGCAAAACGTCGATGGGATTGCAGTATCTCGTACACGGCGCGCGCAACAATCAGCCGGGCCTGCTCATCTCGTTTGAAGAGTTCCCCTCTTCGATTCATCGGGACGCCGAATCGCTGGGCTGGAATCTAGCCGAGTTGGAAGAGACCGGCCAGTTGCATCTGATGTTCACTTCGCCGCAGATGCTGCTAGATAGCTTGTCTTCTCCGCAGAGCGCACTGGGCCGGCTGATGTTGGACGGCGGCATTCGGCGGGTGGTGCTGGATAGCATCACACACCTGACACGCCTCACCGACGACTCGATGAAACTGCGCGCCATCTATAACACAGTCATCAACGGTCTCAAGCGCGAGGGCGTCACTTCGCTGCTGCTGGGCGAAGAGAGCCGCATGCCCAACCCGCACCAGGAAAAGGGCAGGCTGTCCTTTGTCGTAGACTGTATTCTCCTGTTGCGCTATGTGGAAGTGGAAAGCGCCATGCAGCGTGCGATTGTCGTGCTCAAGATGCGCGGCAGCGACCACGCCAAAGACATTCGGCGGCTGGAGATCCGCAAAGGTGGCCTGGCCGTCACCGATGTATTCGAGGGACGTGAGGACATCTTGAGCGGCATCAGCCACCGGACCGCTGCCGTGCGTTGAAGATCCCTACTCTCCCTCTTTAGGGGGTGGGGGGACCGACTGGCTTTCTGTGTGGACCTTGACCCAATCTGCTCCGGGACAGCTTGTAGAATATCTGCTGGATGCCGATGGCGACAAGTTAGCCGAGACGATGGTGGCGTTCGCCAACGGTGACGGCGGCACTGTGTTGGTCGGCGTGGACTCTACGGGCCGGCCGACGGGCCGGGTCTATGCCGAGGACGTTGAAGGGGCACTGCGCTCAGCAGAGCTCCGTTGCCGCCCTCCGGTGCAGGCCGGGTGGGAGGTGCAAGAACTGGGCGGGGCGCAGGTCGTCGCGATCATTATCCCCCGCAGCACGGAGCTACACAGTCTGGACAACGGGCGCGTGCTGGTGCGGGTCGGCGCAGCCAACAAGTCGCTGGGAGGCGAGGCCATTCGCCAGTTGGCAGCCACCAAATCGTCGGCCGACTATGAGGCCGAACCAGTGCCGGGGGCGACACGCGCTGACTTGGATGACGCCGTCATCACCGAATACCAGACTGAACGCGAGAAGCGAGGTCGCAAGCACATCGGTTCGCCCGACGACTTGCTGACCGAGATCGGCGCAATAACACCTGCCGGACAACCGACAACATCTGGTATTTTGTTGTTCGG
>Ga0315268_10007244_pt1 | contig 11694 bp, 12 predicted proteins | sample C1_top_MG_FD_204535 | JGI IMG/M metagenome (GOLD analysis project Ga0315268, IMG submission 204535) | Sediment microbial communities from Yellowstone Lake, YNP, Wyoming, USA - C1_top | ecosystem: Environmental > Aquatic > Freshwater > Lake > Sediment | place: USA: Wyoming | collected 2017-08-01 | reverse complement strand
ATCGCAATCTACGCCGTGACGGTTCCTCTGATCGCGTTCGGCTTGATCGGCTTTCTTCTTTACAGGAAGGACCCCAAGAAAGAATAGACGAACATCATCTCTCACATGGCCCTTGCGAGGTATATCGGTTTCTTCGTTGATTTGCCGCAGACCACGCATTTGCCGGTGTAGAGCTCATCCTGGACAGGCGTGCCGAGGATGTTCCTGTCCGACTTCTCCTCTATCGTGCGTCCGCAGCCTTCATCGCCGCACCAGCCTGTCCTAATCATCTTCTCTGGCAGGTTATCGAGACTGTCCACGGTCACTGTGTTCGTGATCATGTCTTTGCGGGCGCGTTCGAGCATGTCTTTGGCGACTAGAGCCAGCATGTCCTTGACCTTCGATGCGGTAAGGTTTCTCGGTTCTAGCGATTTCGCACCAGTGTCTCGGCGGACGAATGTCACGACCCCCTTCTCGATGTCCTTCACCCCGAGTTCCAGCCTGAGCGGGACGCCCTTCAGCTCCCAGTCGTAATACTTCGCACCTGGCCTGACATCTCGCTCGTCCAAGTGCACCCGGATGCCGCTTGCCTTCAAATCCTCGTAGAGCTTCCTCGCCGCCTTGGCGACCTTCTCAGTCTCGCCTTTGGCCAGCACGGGTATGATCACGACCTGGTCCGCCGCAACGTCTGGCGGCAGCACAAGCCCCTTATCGTCCCCGTGGATGGCCACGATTGCCCCGACGAGTCTCTCGCTCATTCCGAAAGTCGTCTGGTGGACGTACTTGTGCTCTCCCTTCTCATCTTCGTACTTGATATCGTAGGGCTTCGAGAAGTTGTCTTTGTATTGGTGGATCGAGCCCAGCTGGAGGCTCCTGCCTGAAGGGAGCAGAGTGTCTATGCCGACGGTATAGAACGCTCCTGGGAATTTGTCCCACTCTGTGCGCTTCAGAAGTTTGTAAGGCAGGCACCACTTCTTTGACAGACTCTCGAGTATCTGATAGTCTTCCCTGACCTGCCTCTCCGCGTCCTCGAAGCCATCATGACAGGTGTGCGATTCGAAGAAGTGTATCTCTCTGACCCTGATGAATGCGCGGGTCTGCTTGGTCTCGTACCTGAACGTGTTGACTATTTGATACGTCTTCAAAGGCAGGTCTGCGTGCGACCTCACCCACAGCGCGAAGATCGGGTACATCGCCGTCTCGCTAGTCGGTCTCAGGAGCAACTTGACCTCCAACGGGTTAAGCCCCGCGTGGGTAACCCAGAAGACCTCTGAGTCGAACCCTTTGATGTGTTCCTTCTCCTTAGCGAACTGGTCTTCCGGAATAAGGAGCGGAAAGTACACCTCTTGATGATTTGTGGTGTCAAACCCATGGCGGATGTGGGCGTCTATGGCCTGCATGATCTTCCAACCGTAGGGTGTCCAGACGTTCATGCCCTTGACTGGATAGCGCTTGTCCGTCAGGTTGGCCTTCTCGACTATCTCGTTGTACCACTCGCTGAAGTCCTCTGCCTTCTTCATGGCATGGTCTGGAAATGTCGAGCCCTTTATGTAGGTTTGGGTGATTTGCGACTTGGTCCACGAACTGGCCCGTTCCGATTTCTCTTCCGCGTGGTTGGCGAGCAACTGCCATGACGCAGGGAGCATGAGGACCGTAGCTGTAATCCGCATCGTTGACCTCTCGTCCTACGAAAACACGCGATCATCATGGGTCAGGATGGGCTACTCGAATCCGAGATAGTCTCAATCCGTCACTATTCGGGCAATCTCCGGAGCTACAGTAATGCATGTCTTGGGATTCTCTATCGTGTCCGTCGTGCAGACCTCGTCACATGCGGCCATCAGCTTCGGGATCGCGTTCCCAGCGAACACTCCATGTGTGCAAGTCGCGTAGATTCTGGCAGCGCCCTGCTTCTTGAGGTGCTCAGCGGCCTTCACGATTGTCCCACCCGTGGAGATAATGTCGTCGACGATTGCAACCTTCTTGCCTTTTACATCGAGGCGTTTGGGCGTAATCTTCACAGTCTCTCCGTCGAGTCGCTCCTTGACAAGGTAGTCCGCCTCGCAGTTCACGACATCAGCGACGCGCTTCGCGTTGTCGGCCCGTCCTTCGTCCGGGGACAGAACGAGATCGATTCCTTTGCCCTTCAGATGCTTGCCTATCTGAGGATAGGCAACGACATTTCTCGCCTGGATGCCCTCGAACCAATCGATCACGCTAGGTGCGTGCACATCGACAGTCACGAACTCGTCGGTTCCGGATTGTATCAGACGCGCAATAGCGCGCGCGCTTATCGGCTCCCCAGGCTTGAACTGTTTGTCCTGCCTCGCATACCCGAAGTACGGGACAACGGTCGTGAGCGAGGAGACATCGAACTCCCGGATGGCATCCTGGAGCAGGAAGAGCTCGATGATGTTCTTGTCAGGCCAGGTCGTCTGCACAAGGAACACGTCCTGGTCGTCGAGGTCATCATCGATCCTGACGTAGCATTCGTCATCGGGAAAACGCTTGATTTCGACCTTGGCCAGCTTGGCTTTCAGGCACTTCGAGAGCTCCCCCGCGAGCCCTTTCGACGCAGATCCCCCCACTACGAACATTCTATCCTTCTCAGTGAATGAGCTACCCTCTTTAATATTTGACCGTGCGCGGGCGAGGGACCGAGCCTGCGAAAGAATTAATAGAATCTATGGTGTTATGTTGAACAGTCGGATGGGATGCAGTTGAATGAGACTGTTGGTCAGACTGTTCCATCTCAGCAGATGCACTCTTCGGGGAACATCGGCGCCGGACCTCAGGGGCATCCGGAGATACGAAAGAGGGACAGCTCTGCATCTAGAAAGCTCGTCGCCGGCCTGACGCCGGTCGGGATCGTGTACGGCAACGTGGGGACTCTCAAGTTCAGTTGTGGGGTGACGGCTCCTCTCGAGAAGATGGAGTACGTCCAGGTCAGGCACGAGATCGACGGGTGGGTGCTCGGACAGGTTTCCGAGGTCGAGAACAAGACTAACCTGACTATCGACGGTGTAAAAGTCATGAGCGACGGCACTCCTGTCCAGTTCGAGGAGAAGCAGTCAGCAGCGGTTTCAGTCATCGGATATCGGGATGACAGGAACCTGCTACAGGTGCCTCGGACGCCCTTGAAGGCTGGCTCCGTCGTTTACAGGGCTGAGGAGTCGCTCATCAAGAAGGTAGTTGGCATCCAGGAGAACACTGACACCGGCGCATACATCGGCCTGCTGGCTGGTCACAACGTCCGCCTGGAGCTCGATATCAATGTCATGGTCCAGAAGCACGTATGCATATTGAGCAAGACGGGCGGAGGGAAATCGTACTGCTCCGGCGCCATCATCGAGGAATTGATGAAGCACAACGTCACGGTGTGCGTCGTCGATCCTCATGGCGAGTACTCTAGCATGAAGCACAAGGGGATCATCAAGAAGACCACGAGGGATTTCGGCGTGAACCCCCGAGCATACGATGACAAGATAGTGGAGTTCGCGACAGACACGACGATCAACAAAGGCGCGAAGCCGCTGAAGTTCACCTTACACAACCTGGATGCCAGGGAGGTCCTCGGACTCACCAACATCAAGAACGTCAGGACCTTCTTGACGATGCTGAGAAAGGCCATAGATATCCTGAAGGAGACGAAGCCGAACTACACGATAGCCGACATAGTCGCCGTGCTCGAGCAGGGAGGAGAGGCATCGAGCGGCACGTTGGTTAGCGAACTCGAGTACCTCAACGAGATAGACGTCTTCGCCGAGCAGGGGACAAAGATCGACGAGCTCATACAGAAGGGTAAGTGCACGATCATCAACCTCCGCGGGACGCCTCCGGATATCCAGGAGCTTATAATCAACAGGATAGGAAGCGCCTTATTTGAGCTCAGGAAGTCGGACAAGATACCGCCCATGATGCTCGTAGTCGAAGAGGCCCACAATTTCTGTCCGCAGCAGGGCCAGGTGGCCTGCTCAAAGATATTCAGGACCATCGCCTCAGAGGGCAGGAAGTTCGGTCTGGGACTTATGGTCATAACTCAGAGGGCGGCTAAGATTGACAAGAACGTGCTGAGCCAGTGCAACACGCAGATTATACTCAAGGTCACGAACCCCAACGACCTGAACGCCATTGCATCATCGATCGAAGGCCTCACGGACGGTATGGAAGAGGAGATCCAGAGGCTCCCGATCGGGAGTGCAATCGTGACTGGAGGAGGCGTCTCGATGCCCCTTCTCGTCGAGATCAGGCCGAGGGAATCGAAGCACGGCGGGGAGAGCATAGAAGTCATCCCCACGAAGTGACGGTCAGATGCCAGCTAAAGGTGCGCTCCTGACAGAGGAGCGGGTCCAGAAGTACATTAGGCTCACATGCGACGCCCTCGACAAGATTGAGATAGCGGCTCCCGAGAGGTCATTCAACCGGAAGCTCGCGGATGACTTCGTCAAGATGGCAAAGGCATACTATGAGGACGCCAAGGATTTCGAGGCCAAGGGCGACCTCGTGAACGCCTTCGCTTGCATCAACTACGCCCACGGCTGGCTCGACTGCGGTGCGAGAATCGGCTTGTTCGACGTTGGGTCTGACGATCGATTGTTCACCTTGTACGAGTAGAATCCTGGTTCGGATTTGACTACGATCCGAGGGTGTAAGTGACTAGAGTAGTCTCGGCCCTTCCACATCAACCTTGCATTCCCAGACTGGCCCATGCTTCTTGAGGATGTCGCTTATTCCGGCGGAGTCGCCCGTGGCGAACACCGAGTTCCCCAGCATCGTCATGCTAGCCATCCCGACCGAATTGCACTCGTCGAGTATGCCTAGTATCTCCTTCGAAGCGAGCCCCGTGTCGATCGAGAATGAGTGCGAAAGCGACATCAGCTTTTCGAGCGTCCGCTCCCCCAGTATTCGGTCGACGCATTTGCCGCCGCTTCTGTTGATGCCCATAGTCTTCGCGGAGTTCAGCAGAACGCTCTTCGTCAGCATTTGCCTTCCAACGACCCCGAGTACCAAATCCGGCTCGCCATCGATCCTCAGCACCTCTCCGATCGGAGGGAGTCCGGCAGTCTTCCTTATCGTGATGCCGCCTCTGTGGAGAGCTGATACATCTCCCAGGCCGCTCCCGCACTCGACCTCTGCCATGTGCGACGCCTCGAAGGCTCTCTGCCTTTCCTGGCCGAGCAATTCTGCCAATGCAATTGATGCTGAAAGAGAACCCGCAGCGCTCATACCGAAGCCCTGGCTGACCGGAAGATCCAACCCTGTGGTCACCCTGACCTCCGACTTGACCTTGCCGAGCAGGTGCTTGACTGCGATCCTAGTGACCTCGGCCCTCTGTTCCTTGCCATTGATCGAGATCTTTATCGTCTGCCTGTCCGAATCCCGCAACTCCACACTGCTCGTCGCCCCGAGAGTAAAGCAAAGGCCGGCCCCGCGCGAGCCTGTCGATAGCAGATTGTCCGTCCTGTGTATCTCGAAGAATCCCGTGATGTGACCAGGACAGAAAGCTCTCGCCCTGCTCATCCCATCATCCTTGCAACCTTGTCTATTATCTGGTCCGCTACGCAGAATTTCGTGCCTTCGAGTTCTTCTGTGGCGCCGCTCCTGTCAACGAGGACGACTCTAGTCATCCCTTTCTTCACGTCCTCCACCCTGTTCGCTACGACAAGGGCGCACTTTGACCTCTGGCAGAGGACCATAGCCTCCTTGACGAGCTTCTCATCGGACATTCGAGCTTGCGCCTTGAACCCGACTACGACACGTGCCCGGATATGGTCGATGAGCTTCGGGTTCCTCTTGAGGGATATCGTCAGGGTGTTCTTGTCAGATGGAATCTTGCCGCGGGACTTCGTGGGGGAGTAGTCCGACACAGCCGCGGGGAAGAACACGATGTCGAGCTTTCTGCCCTTGAGCATCTTCGCGAGATCGGAGAATGACGAGAATCTCGCAACCTTGATGTAGTCTGGGAGGGCGACCTCGCACCTGCCCATCCAGAGCTCGACTTCTGCTCCTCTTTCCTGAGCCGCCCTCGCGAGCTCCACTCCTGTCTCCCCGGAGCTTTTGTTCGTGACGACTCTGATGTCGTCGATTGGCTCCTCGGTGGATCCGGCTATGACGAGGACCTTTCTCCTCAACAAGTCCCGCTTGCCAACGACGGCTATCACGCTCGCCGTGATGTACTCAATGGATGGCATCTTCGCCTTAGACTCTTCGAGCTTCGCCTCTAGAACGGTCACGCCTATCTTCTTCAGCTTCCGGATGTTCTCGGCGACGACCTGGTGTGCGATCATCGAGTAGTGCATGGCCGGTGCCACGATGACGGGGATGCCAGATCCGATGGCGGTGGTCGCCATTGTCGTGACCGGAGTGTCATCTATGCCGTAGGCCATCTTCGAGATCGTGTTCGCGGTCGCGGGAGCGATGAGAAGGAGGTCTGCTTTGTCCGGGACGTCCCCGCAGAGTGATACATGCTGAACTCTCCCATCAATCTCCGTTGTCACAGGCTTTCCTGTGGCGAATTCGAGGGCGTAGGGGTGGATTATCGTCTGCGCGTCCTTTGACATCACGACGTGTATCTCCGCGCCGTGCCTGATGAGCTCCCTGCAGAGCTTGACGCACTCAACGGCCGCGATGCTACCCGTGACTCCAAGGACGATCTTCCGCCCCTTCAGCTTGTTGCTCTTTGTACCTCTAAGGTGGTCAGCTGGATGCATAGCAACGACAATGAGAATCACCAAGGGCTTAAAGCTTCCTCTTCTTGATTAGCGAAAGCACCTCATCGACCACCGATTCTAGGTTCTGGTTGGCGTCGACCTTCACTATGGATCTGTCCTTCTTAGCTAGCTTCAGGTAGTTGCTCTGGACTTCCGTGAGGAAGTCCAGCCGTTCGAATCTCGATAGCTTACCCCTTCTTCCCACGCGTTCTAGAGCGAGTTCTGGGGATATCGTAAGCAATATCGTCAGGTCAGGATGCATAGAGATGCGCTTGTTTGCCTCCAATAGCCACCTGAACGCGTCCCCGCGGAACTTGCCTTTCAGGAACGCCGCCTGATAGGCGACCGTCGAATGATAGTACCTGTCGCATATGACCACTCGGCCCTTCTTCACCAGCTCCGAGATTGCGATTGTGTGCTTGGCCCTGTCAGCCATGAAAAGCAGGGCATCAGTGTAGGGACTGACCTTTTGGCTGTCCCCTTTCCGGACGGCCTTTCCGATCCAAGACTCGGTGGGTTCCCTCGTTAGTACCGCTCTCTTTCCGAGCTTGGCAGCCACGAGCTTGGCAACGCTAGATTTGCCACAGCCGTCGATGCCCTCGAGGACCACAAAGCCTGCCATCGCCAATACCGATGTCGAATTGTGGCGTTCCGTAGATAATCTTTCCCTAGCGCCAACGAATCTGGCCAGTAAATCGATAGGTTATAAGTACGCATAATCACGTTACGGGCCAATTCGGGTGATCTTGCTGGCAATCGCTTTCGTTCTGATTACTACCGCAACCGGGAAAGAGGGTCAGGTCCTCGAGCACCTCAGGAAGCTTCCAGGTCTGTCCGAGGTTCACCAGCTCTTCGGCCAGTTTGACATGATTGTGAAGATGGAGACGGTCGACTACGATGTCCTCTGCGAGGAAGTGCTTGGGAAGATAAGGACCATCCCCGGGGTCACCAGCACGCGCACGCTCATCTGCGCGAGGTTCAAGCCTAGCTAGATGTCCGGCCCGCTTTCTTCTCGTATTCGCGCCAACTGAATATCATCTCTCTTGCGGCCTTGGCTTCGTCGAGGCGTCCACGCGCGGTGTTGTGAGGAGCCGTTCTGAGTGTTTCCGGATCCTCCTTGACAATCGCCTTACATGCTTCGACGAAAGCATCTAGCGTGTCCTTCGATTCGGTCTCGGTCGGTTCGATCATGATTGCCTCGTCAACTATCAGAGGGAAGTAGATGGTCGGTGCGTGGAAGCCATAGTCGAGTAGTCGCTTTGCGAAGTCGAGCGTCCGGACTCCCTTCGCCTTCAACGGTCTTCCACTGAGGACGAACTCGTGCTTTCTCAGATCCTGGAAAGGCATCTCGAAGTCCCCCTTGAGTCTGTCCTTGATGTAGTTCGAATTCAAGACCGCGTTCTCGGATACTGAGACCAACCCCTTTCCCCCGAGCATCCTGATGTAGACATAGGCTCTGACCAGGATTGCGTAGTTGCCGAAGAAGGCGCGGACCTTTCCGATGCTCCTAGGTTTGTTGTAGTCCAGGGAATAGGTTCCGTCCCTGTCAACTATCCGTGGTACTGGCAAGAGCTCCTCCAGCTTCTTCTTGACACCGACGGGTCCCGCTCCAGGACCGCCTCCGCCGTGCGGCGTGGCGAAAGTCTTGTGGAGGTTGAAGTGGACAATGTCGAAGTCCATTTTGCCAGGCGATGTCTTGCCCATGATCGCGTTGAGGTTCGCCCCGTCGTAGTAGAGGAGCGCGCCCACATCGTGCAATATGCCTGCGATTTCCCGGACGTCTTTCTCGAATATGCCAAGCGTGTTCGGGTTCGTGAGCATGAACGCGGCGGTGTCCTTGGACACGGCCGACTTGAGCGCCTCGACGTCGACGCAGCCGTCCTTGGATGGGAGATCCAGGACATCGTAGCCCACCATTGCAGCGCTCGCTGGGTTCGTCCCGTGCGCAGTGTCAGGCAAGATGACTTCTTTCCTTCTCTCCCCATTCGAGTCATGATACGCTTTCACTAAGTGTATCCCAGTGAACTCCCCGTGAGCGCCCGCTGCGGGCTGAAGTGTGACGGCGTCTACTCCTCCGATCTCGCAGAGAAGCTTCTCCAGCTCGTACATGAGCTTGAGCGCTCCCTGGATTGTTGATGGGTCTTGGAGCGGGTGCAGGTCGGCGACTGTGTTCCAGGAGACTATCTCGTCACAGACTTTGGGGTTGTACTTCATAGTGCACGACCCGAGCGGGTAGAGCCCGTTATCGACCCCGAAGTTCATCTGCGAGAGGTTGACAAAATGCTTGACGACGTCGCGCTCAGGGAGATCTGGCAGGTTGAGATCCGCGCGAAGTATCGAATCCGGAAGTCTCCCCCCGACCGTCTTGTCGAATCTGCTATCAGTCAACGATCTCTCGCAGTTCTCGAACAGCATCGGAACATCGTGCACGGCCTGGTGGTAATTCATCGGACCGCCTCAAGGGCCTCTACTAGTCTCTCAAAATCTCCCTTAGTGTGCATCTCAGTCGAGGCGTACAAGGTAGAGTGGCCGAGATCAGGGAACATATGGTCCAGGACAAGCCCGCCCTGGATGTTCTTATGGAGAAGGGACTGGAGTATTTTGTTCGAGTCCGCCTGCGAAGAGACCACGAATTCGTTGAAGTGAGGGCTCTTGAACAATGGAGCTTTAAAGCCCGGGATCTTGTCGACCATGGCCGCGAGGTTGCCTCCGTTCGCGACGTTCTTGGCGGCGATATCTCTCAGCCCGGAGCGACCGACAACGGCCAGATACGCTGCTGCAGTGAGAGCTAGCAACGCCTCGTTTGTGCATATGTTTGAGGTCGCCTTGCTCCTCCGGATATGCTGCTCCCTTGTCTGCAGGGTCATGCAGTAGGCACGCCTTCCTTCGACATCCGCAGTCATCCCGATGATCCTTCCAGGCATCTTCCTGACGTGCTCCGATTTGCAGGCGAAGATGCCGATCATGGGACCGCCTAGGTTCATGGGGCATCCGAAGACCTGGGCATCGCCGATCACGATGTCAGCTCCGGACTCTCCCGGGGGTCTTAGCAGGGCGAGCGAGAGTGGGTTGACGCCGACAACCATCGTCTTGTTGCCAACCACCTTGCGGATCTCATCGGCACGCGTCTCGATGGGCCCGAGGAAATTCGGGGTCTCGAAGTAGAAACCGGAGACGTTGTCTTTCATCTTCGACTTCAGGTCATGTAGATCCACTTGGCCGGTCTCTTTGTCAAATCCGACTTGTTCAATGGTGATTTCCGCTCCTCTAGCATAGACCTCTGCGACAGCCTTCTTTTCGGGGCTGACCGCCCTGCTCATAAGGAACGTGTTTCCCCCGGATATCCTGTGGCTCATAAGTACCGCTTCACCGAGGGCGGTCGATGCGTCGTACATGCTTGAGTTGACAACATCCATGGCCGTGAGCTCTGCGATGAACGACTGATACTCGAACAACGATTGGAGCATACCCTGGCTGATCTCTGCCTGATAGGGGGTGTAGGAAGTAGTGAACTCGCCTCTGGATACTATTGTCTTTACGGCCGCAGGGATGAAGTGGTGATACACGCCAGCACCCAGGAAGCTCGGCCGGGATGATGCGGGTTTGTTGGACGACATCATCTGTTCGAGCTCTCTCCTAAGTTCGAGCTCCGAAAGACCATCTGGAATTCTGAGGCCATCAATCCTCACGTCTTTGGGAATGTCTCCGAAGAGCTCCTCGACGGACTTTAACTTGAGATGACGGATCATGTCCAGTGAGCACTCGGACAGAGCCATGTCCGTTCAATCGAGGTACTGCACTAAATCTTTTTGCCCTCAACCATTCCACGCACGCCTCGGATGCATTGGTTGGCCAGCGGTGGAGGCCTTCAGCCTGTCGATGAATGTGGGCATGCTCTCAATGTCCTTGATCTCCTTCTTCGAGAGTATGACGATCCGGGCTCTCAGCGTGTGGTTGGCCGCGACGCCGTTTGCTGCCAGCGCTTCCCTGAGCATCCTGGCGAGCAGCCCCCCTCTCCGGTCCCAGTCGGTCAGTATCACCGCCTTTCGATGCCTCTTCGCAATCTCCTCGGTGAACGCGAATATCGTATCGCCTCTATGCAACGCAGTGACGTTCTTCGTTATGCCCAGACGCCTCAGTGCGGCGACGTCCCTATTCCCTTCGACGATTATCGGCGTGCTCTCGCTCAGGTCCTCGAGCTCCTCGAAGATCTTCTCCAGTTGCTCCAGGCGCTCCTCCGGTGAAAGCAATCAGTCACCAGCTAGTAGTGACCAGACGCTGTCTGCGTCAAGGGGCAGAAGGACAGTCTTGTGGGCCGACCTCTTGCCCTTCAGGATTGTCATGGAAGACCTTGGTATCGAAAGTCTCTCGCTCAAGAACCTCATGAGTTCCTCGTTCGCCGCTCCTTCTTGTGCTTGAGCCGCAATCTTAATTTGAAGCGAGCCCCTCCATTTGTTGACTCCGACTATCTGGGTCGCATTTGCCCCAGGCGATGCATCAATCGTGAGCGTGCATCCCTTTTGACGGGGTAGTACGAAGTCCTTGTGATCCATTCACTCAGCTTCCTGTCATAACGTCCAGAGTATTATCATCTTCCGGGACCTGCACAGTCTGCACGTAATCATCAAATATATCGAGGGTGTATGTCAAAACCGATGGCTGCAGAGAGGGGGGATATGAGCTATGAGGATATCATGGGCCTTTTCAGACAGGAGGCGAAATCCTCTCAGCTCACTAAGGTCGACCCTGCCTTATACGTCAAGATGATGACATACATCAAGAACTTGAGGAAGGAGAGCGAGCGCGAGGTCGCCATGAACCCGACGTCCCAGGCGAGCATGATGCTCAACGACCAGCTCAAGAAGGCCATCGAGAAGTCGAAGAGGGTCTACGAGCTCAGGCAGAGAAAGATATCGCTCATTGCTCTGAGGAAGGTGGCAGGAGACAGCCCCGACACAGGCAATCTCACCCCTGACGAACTCGTCCTGTTCTCAAGCATGACATC
>Ga0315268_10007243_pt1 | contig 11695 bp, 13 predicted proteins | sample C1_top_MG_FD_204535 | JGI IMG/M metagenome (GOLD analysis project Ga0315268, IMG submission 204535) | Sediment microbial communities from Yellowstone Lake, YNP, Wyoming, USA - C1_top | ecosystem: Environmental > Aquatic > Freshwater > Lake > Sediment | place: USA: Wyoming | collected 2017-08-01 | reverse complement strand
GTAACGAAAAGAAATTCGAGCAGCGCACGCCCCAGTCCGCCACGCTGGCGCTCGGGAATCACGCTGATATTGAGCAGATGCGCCTCATCCACCACCGGCATCGTCACCGCAAACGCCACCAATGCGCCGCGCTCACGTTGCAACCAGGCAGCGTGGCCGGCCGTCAGGGAATCGCGAAAATTGCCCAGTGACCAGGGAAAACGATGAATGCGTTGCTCGGCGACGAGCACCTCAGCGAGATCGCCCTCGACCATCGGCTGGTAACTCATTTCAGGCCGCCGCGCGCTTTCCGCTCGGCAGTCGTCAGGGCAACCTTGTCACGAATATAGAGCGGCATCGCCAGGGCGGCAGCCACGCCCGCACCGCTCGCCAGCAGCGGTGCCGCCAGACGCGCGACCGCTGCGGCGGTGGGATAGACGCTCGCGTCGTCACCACAGAGACGATCGCCCAAACGCTGGCGCAACGCAGCGCCCCAGACGCCGAAGCCATCACCGGCACCGCGCCAACCGGCACCTGCCGGCAATGACACCGTCGCGCCAGCGCCGACATTGGGCGCCATCACTTCCTCAACCATCTCACCGGATACGCTGTAGGCCGCGACATACACCTCGTTCATACGCGCATCGAGACAGGCCAGCACCTGACCATCGCCACTGGCTAATGCCAGGGCCGCCAGCGACGACACAGGCACGACCGGGCAATTGAGACCGAACGCCAAGCCTTGCGCAACGCCGCAGGCCAACCGCAAGCCGGTAAAGCCGCCTGGCCCGGCGCCAAAAGCGATGCCGTCGAGTTGAGGCAAGCGCACGCTGGCTTCGGTCAGCAATTCACCGGCCCAAGGCAGCAGGCGCTCTGAGCCACCATTTGGCACATCGAGCGACTTTTCCGTGACTACGCCGTCGCACCAGAGGGCAACTGACAGACGGCGGGTGGAGGCTTCAAAGGCAAGGAGTTTCACGGCATGAATTTTAATCGACGCCTGTCACAAACCCGCTGGCAGGCCATGGTTATGATGATTTAGAATGTTCATCATACGATCACAAGGATATTGGCCAGTGCCCCTACTGATTTTTCTAATCGCCATCGCCTGCTCGATTTCCCCGGCCACGGCCCACGACCTCTGGCTGGAAAAGGACGGCAAGCGCCTGACGCTCTACCAGGGCCATCGTCTCAGCACCCATAGCGGCGCAGAAATCATGGCTTACGGTGGCAGTTTCGTTACCGCCGCACAATGCTTTGACGCCCGTGGCGGCCTCCGTCCACTGGGCGTGCTCGGCACCTCGCCCTGGACAGCCGTTGGCGACTGCACGGCCTTACTGCTTACGGTCTCGTCCGGCTACTGGAGCAAGACACCGTGGGAAACCAAGAACGTGCCGAAACCGCAGGCACCGGGCGCCATCAAGAGTTGGTTATCCAGCGATAACCTGAAGCGCCTCGAGCGCTGGAGCCCTGCCTGCGCCCATCCATTCAGCACGGGTTTGGAAATTGTGCCGCAAGGCGATCCGTTCAGCCTCAAGCCCGACGACAAGCTGGTGGTGCGCGTCTTCCGCGCCGGCCAGCCGCTCGCTGGCGTGCCGGTGGCCTATCACGGCGACACACGCGGCACGACCGATCCCGACGGCCGCATCGCCATCCGTTTGCGTCATGCGGGCATACAACTCATTTCCGCCAGCATCGAGGTAGCGCTGCAAGACGGCAAGGCCGACGTTGAAATCCTGGCCGCGACCTTGCAGTTCGAGTTGCCGCAATGAAGGCCTGGCTCGTCCTGATCCTGTTATGGGCCGGTGCTACCGACGCACACGAAGTGCATCACAACATCGCCGTCCATGCGGCCGTGACCATCAGCCTGGCCTACGCCAACGGCGCACCCTTCGCCTATGAGAAATACGCACTCTATCCAGCCGGGCAGGAAACGCCCACGCAAGTAGGCAACACCGACGCCGCCGGTCGCGTCGTCTTTTTACCTGGTGAAACGCACAACTGGCGCCTGCAAGCCACCTCGGCTGATGGCCATGGCGTGAATCTCGAATTCGCGTCACCGGTAACTACTGCGTCAGCCACAGCACCCGCCGAGGGCTTGCCACGCTGGCTACTGGGCGGCTTCGGCCTGTCGCTGATTTTCGGCCTATTCGGTCTCATCCAGCTTTTCATGAAGAAAAAGCCATGAAACATCTGCTCCTTGCCGTCCTGCTAGCGCCGACTTTTGCCCTCGCCCACCACGGCGTTGCCGGTGTCGGCGCGGCCGCCCTGGAAGGCCCGGGCGCCCCGGTCGAATCGGCCAGTTCCGCCGTCCTGCCGGAAGGCAAGACCCTGCTCTACGCCAAGCTCGACTACGGCAAGTTCAAGACCTTCGACCCGAACCCTGCCAATCCCGAAGCCGATCAAAACCAATACTGGATGCTCGGCGTCGGCCACGGCTTCACGCCTTGGCTGTCCGCTTATATTTTCGCCCCCTACAACGTCAAGCAGGACGAACCCGGCGGACTGGACAGCCAGGGTTGGGCCGACATTTCCTACATGGGACAGATCGGTTTCAAGTACGACCAGGGTTTCAAACTCGTTCCCGCCAACGAGAGCCTCGACGATCAGGAAGACTGGCACTTCACCGTGTTCGGTGGTGGCAGCCTGCCCAGCGGCCGACCCAATCACCGGCTCGCCGACGGCAGCATTGATCCAGGCAAGTCGCTCGGCTTCGGCAAACCTTCCCACTCGCTCGGCGTCACGGCCACCAAGCTGCTGACGCGCGATCTCACCTTCAACCTCGAAGCATCGTCGATCCGCTTCCAGGCATACCGCTACGATGACGGCAACCGCGTCAAATTCGGCACGGAAAATCGCCTCAACGGCAGCCTGGCTTGGCGCCTGCACACCAACCCGGACAGCCGTTTCCGCGTCGATGGCGTGTTTGAGGCACAGTATCTCGTGATCGGTCGCGACATCGAAAACGGTGTCGGCACCACGGCGACCGGTGGCAAAATCCTCTATCTCCTGCCCGGACTGCGCCTCTACAAGGACAACATGAGTTTCGCCCTTGGCCTCAAGCAGCCGGTGTGGACGCAGCTAAACGAATCCAGCCAGCAGCAGGGCGCCGAAGGCAAGGAAAAATATCGCTTGATCTTCTCCACCTCGATGCTGTTCTGATGCACATCCCCGATGGTTTCCTCTCGCCGCAAACCTTTTTGCCCGCCGCCGCGCTAGCAGTGGCTGCCTGGGCGTGGGCGCTACGCGGATTACGGGAGCGGCTTGACGAAACCACCGTGCCGCGCCTGGCGATGCTTACCGCACTCGCCTACACTCTTGGCTTGGTGATGGTGCCACTGCCCGGCGGCACCTCGGGACATGCGCTCGGCGTGGCGCTGCTGGCGTTGATCTTCGGCGTACGCCTGGCCTTTTTGGCGTACAGCGGCGTCTTGCTGCTGCAGGCATTGCTGTTTGGCGCTGGCGGCATTACGGCGCTGCCGGTGAATGCGCTGGCGATGGGGCTCGCGGGCGCCACGATCGCGCGGGCAAGCTACCGACTGCTACGCGGACTCAATGAAACCGTTGCCGTCGCTGGCGCGGCGTGGCTCTCGGTCATGCTCCCCGGCGTTCTTGTGGCACTCGTGCTGGGCATCCAGCCGCTGATCGCCCATCAGCCGGACGGCACGCCGCTGTTCTTTCCCTTCGGCCTGGAGATCACGCTGCCGGCCGTGCTGTTGCCGCACCTGTTCATCGGTATCGGTGAAGCCGCGCTCACCTTGCTGGTGTGGCGCTACGCCAAAGCGCGAAAGTGGCTGACCCAATGAGCGCACGCCACTGGCTCTATGTTTATCTCGCCGTCCTGCCAGCGCCGACTTTCGTCCATGATCCCCGGCTGCTTGGCGGTGGGCTGCTGCTCGCCGTGCTGTTCAGCGGCGCCGAGCGCTGGCGCCTGCTCAAGCGCAGTGTGCTGGCGATCCTGGCCTTCAACCTCTCCGTCAGCCTCGGCTACATTCTCATCGGGTGGTGGCGCGGCGACTTTAATCCCGACTGGCTGCTGCTCGCCAACCTGCGCGTGCTGCTGATGGTTTATCTGGGGTTCTGGTTCGTCGCCCGTGTCAATCTGCTCGCGGCGCTGGCCGGCTGGCCGACCGCCACGCTGCTTGCCACACTGGCGCTGAGCCAGGCGCGTGCCTTCGAGCGCATTGTGCGCGACTTCCGACTGGCCTTCGAGAGTCGCAACATTGCCCGGCCGCGCCTCATCGACCGGCGGCATCAGGCCGGTGCGCAAGCTATCGCGTTACTGGACAAAGCACAGGCACAATCAACAGAAGTGGCACTGGCGATGCGTTCACGGGGAGCCTTCGATTCTTGAACTGGATCGCATCTGCTTCGCCTGGCCGGAAGGTGCCACGATCGTCGAGGATCTGTCGTTGCGCATCCGCCCCGGTGACAAAATCGTCATTCTCGGTGCCAATGGCTGCGGCAAATCGACCCTGCTGAAACTGATGAACGGTCTGATCTTCCCGCAGACAGGGCAGGTCAGCTATCGCGGCACGCCGCTCGAAAAGTCGGCGCTGGCCGGACGGCAAGACGCGCGGCAGTTTGCGCGCCAATTCCGCCAGGAATGCGTGCTGCTGTTCCAGCACCCGGAAGCGATGCTCTTCAATCCGACGGTGCGCAACGAAATCGCCTACGGGCCGCGCCAGTTGGGGCTGCCCAATGTCGCTGCACGCGTCGCCCAGTGGGCAGAAGCTTTGCACCTCACGCCACTGCTGGATCAGCCGCCCTTTCTCATCTCCGGCGGCGAAAAGCAGAAACTCGCCCTCGCCTGCCTGCTCGCCGTCGATCCGCAATTGCTGCTACTCGACGAACCGTCGGCCAGCCTCGACCCGGCCACGGTCGGCTGGCTCATCGACACGCTGCTGGATTCAGAGAAAACCGTGGTCGTCAGCACACACAACTTATCGCTGGCTGCCGAACTCGGCAGCCGTTGCCTGGTGCTCGGTCAAAGGGGAAAACTGCTGTACGACGGCCCGGTGGCCGCCGCGCTCGGCGACCTGCCCTTACTCGAGGAAGCGCGCCTTGCCCATCGCCACCAACATCGCCACGCTGGCGTCGCGCATGTCCACGTACATGTACACGACTGGGAAGCGAGATAGCTCAGTCTTCAGTCAAAGCGGCGATGGTGCCCGCGCGGATAGAGCGCCTGCCCGGCGGCACGAATATCACTGCGCAACTGGTGACGATCTTCCGGGCTCATTTGCTGCCACGCTTCACGACGCTGGCGCGATTCCTCACGTTGTTCCGCGCTCATCTGGCGCATCGGCATGCGCGGCATCGGCTCAGCCAGCGCCGCACGCGGCGGGCCTGGCACGTCCGTCACCGCCTGCGCCCGCGCCTGCCCCATCAGGGCTGTCGCGGAGAGACCGATCATCATGAAATTTGCGAAATTCGCAGCAGGCTTGCTCATGCGCAGATTCTAGGCTGTCGCCAACAACGGCCAGCGCAAGGTTTGTAACAATCCTTTGCGAACTTGCCTGCCGGCAACATCTCGCAATGCCCATTTGCAAAACGGCAGTATCCTTTCGCCCATGAATACCGAAACCCGCAAACCCAAAATCCTCGTGGTCGATGACGACGTGCGCTTGCGCAGTCAGCTCGAGCGTTATCTTTCTGAACAAGGCTTCACCACCAAATCCGTCGCCGATGGCGTGGGCATGGATCGCGCGCTCGAACGCGAGATTTACGATTTGCTCGTGCTCGACCTGATGCTGCCCGGCGAAGACGGCCTGTCGATCTGCCGGCGCTTGCGCGGCAATGGCAACCATGGCAACGCCATCGCAATCCTCATGCTCACCGCCAAGGGCGACGACATCGACCGCATCGTCGGCCTCGAACTCGGCGCCGACGACTACCTGCCCAAACCCTTCAACCCGCGCGAACTGGTGGCACGCATTCATGCCGTGTTACGCCGGCGTGCCGCGCCACCACCGGCGGGCGCACCCGCCGCGACGCACGAGGTGGTGAATTTCGGCAAGGTGGCCGTCAACCTCGCCACGCGCGAACTGACCCGCGAAGACACCACCACGCTGCTCACCACGGGCGAATTCGGCCTCTTGCAAGTGCTGCTCAAACACCCGCGCCAGCCCTTGTCGCGCGATAAATTGATGGAGCTGGCGCGTGGCCGCGAACACGGCGTATTCGATCGCGCCATTGACGTGCAGATCTCGCGCCTGCGCAAGCTCGTCGAGGACGACCCGGCCAAGCCGCGCTATTTGCAAACGGTGTGGGGCTTCGGCTATGTCTTCGTCCCCGACGGACGGGATGCCGGTTAGCCGCTTGCGCTGGATGCGACTGTTACCCCAAAGCCTGCTGTGGCGGGCTTTTTTACTCATCGCCACCCTGATGTTGCTGGCCGTGGCCGCGTGGCTGGCCATCTTCAGCGAAGCCGAACTCGAACGGCGCGCCCGCCAGATCGCGCAGATGGTGACGAGCGTCACCAACCTTACGCGCGCCGCGATTCTCGCCGCGCATCCGGAAAGCCGCCGGGACCTGCTGGAGGAACTCTCGGCCCGCGAGGGCATGCGGGTTTACCCGGCCGAAGCTGACGACAAGATCGTGCCACTGCCATCCAATTTTTTCACGCATCGCCTGGAAACCCGGCTGAACGAAACTCTCGGCCCGGAAACCCAATTGGCCTTCAATTTGAATGGTGAATCCGGCCTCTTCATCCGCTTTCGCATCTTCCCGGGCAACGAAGGCGACTACTGGCTGGCGCTGCCCCGCGACCGTCTCGAACGACATTTCCCCTGGCAATGGCTAGGATGGGGCGCAGCAGTACTGCTGCTGTCGCTGGCGGGGGCCTGGCTGATTGTCTTCCGCATCACCCGGCCGTTGAAAGCGCTGGAAAGGGCGGCGCGGAAAATCGGCGCTGGCGAGACGGCGCCCATCCTTCCCGCGCGCGGCCCGCAGGAAATCGTCGCCGTCACCACCGCTTTCAACCACATGAGCGCCGATCTCCAGCGTCTGGAAGAAGATCGCAGCCTGTTGCTGGCGGGCATTTCTCATGATTTGCGCACACCGCTGACGCGCCTGCGCATGGAAACGGAACTCAGCGTCACCGACGAGGAAGCCCGCGCCGGCATGGAAGCCGACATCGCCGAGATGGATCGCACCATCGGCCAGTTCCTTGACTTTGCCCGACCGGGTCAGGATGCAGCACCGCCTGAAGCGACGGATATCGCCGCCCTCCTCGATGACATCGCGGGACGCTACGGCGAGCGCGTACAGCGCATCAGCCGCCTGACCCCAAGCGCGACATTTCATCCCGCCAGCGCCGACGTAACCGCAGCGTCGGTCATGGTCACGATCCGTCCCCAGTCACTGCGCCGCGCCATCATCAACCTCATTGAAAATGCCTTGCGCCATGGCGGCAACCAGGCGCCGGTTGAACTGGCTCTGACCACTGACGCCAAGGAAATCGTCATCGCCGTGTTCGACCGCGGCCCCGGCATCGCCCCCGCCGAAGTCGAGCGCCTCAAACAACCCTTCACGCGCGGCGAAACGGCGCGCACCGGCGCCGGCGGCGCGGGGCTGGGCCTGGCGATTGTCGAACGCATCGTGCACACCCAAGGCGGTCGCCTTGAACTGCTACCCAGGGAAGGCGGCGGGCTGGTAGCCCAGATCTGCCTGCAGCAAACCTAATTCAGTTTTTCGCCACGCTCGATACGCTCCAGGAAGGCGCGCGCTTCTTCCTGGCCGTGACTGGCCGCCATGCGCAGCCACTTCATTGCCAGGCGCAGGCTTTTGGTGACGCCCGCGCCCCGGTAATAGGCCGCGCCCAGTTCGTATTGCGCATTCACTTCGCCCAAGAGCGCCGCCCGGCGCAGGTGGCGCAAGGCCTGTTTCGCATCGCGGCGCACGCCTTGGCCGTGCAACAGGCAAAACCCCAGGCTGTAGAGGGCAAAGGCATCTTCGTGCTGGGCCACCGCCTGCTCGTACCAGCGATAGGCCTCACGGTAATTGCGTACCACGCCTTCACCGTGATAGTAGAGGTCGGCAAGGGCCAGCTTGGCGTCGAACAAGGTCGCTGCCTGCCGATACCAGGTCACCGCCAACGCCGCATCCACATCACCACCCAAGCCATGCCGCAGGCACTCGGCCAGCATGTAGGCGGCACGCCGGTGGCCCAGTTCGCCCGCCTTGCGATAGCACAGACGCGCCCGCGCCACATCGGCGACCGCGCCATGCCCGTGGAAATGGCGCTCGCCCTCGGCGAACCAGTAACGCTCCAGTTCATCCAGCGCCGGTTGCCAACCGTTCTCGGCAGCCTGTTTCAGCGCCGTCTCACCGCGTGCTGTATCAACCTTGCCGCCGACGCCGAACAACTGGCAGCGGCCCAATTCGGCCAGACCATGGGGTGCGCCGGCATCTGCGGCAGCCTGGTAGTGCTGCCGCGCCGCCAGCGGATCGGCCGCGATGCCCTCGCCGTGCTCATGACATTCACCCAGCCAGATATGGGCAGAGGCTTCGCCCCCCTCGGCGGCGCGCCGGTACCAGGCGAGCGCAAGACGTTTATTCTCTGCCACGCCTTCACCCCAGCGATAGCAATGGCCAAGCTTGAGTTGAGCACGCGCATGCCCACGCCGTGCCGCCGCACGCCACCACTTGACGGCCTCCTCAAGATCGCGCGGCAAGTGGGCGCGGCCGGCAGCATGAGCTTCACCCAGCTCGAATTCTGCCTCACGGTTGCCGTGCTCCGCCGCGCGCCGATACCAAGCCAGGCCGACGTCGGGATCGGGCGTCACCCCGAAGCCAAAAGTGGTGCATTGCCCCAGGAGAAACATTGCAGCGGAAACCTGCTTGCGCGCCGCAGCACGAAACCAGGTCACGGCCTCGGCATGATCGGGTGCCGCCCCTGCGCCGGCATACAGGCACAAGCCCAGGCAGAACATGGCAGGCGCTACGCCCTCTTCGGCCGCCGCGCGCCACAGGCGCAGCGCTGTGGCGCGATTTTCCGGCACGCCACGGGCGAAGAAATGGCAACGTGCGAGCAGGTCGGCAGCACGCGGCTGACCATGCTCGCTGGCACGTTGCAACCACTGCGCGGCCTGCGCGAAATCGCCCGGCAAATGCTCCCCCAGATAGAGCAGGCGACCCAGCCAGTATTGCGCCAGCGGGCTGCCCTGCTCCGCCGCCTGGTGCAGCAAAGCACCCCCGCGCACGACATCGGTAGCCACACCATGGCCGCGCAGCAAACAGAGCGCAAGCCAAGTCATGCCGCGACTGTCTTGCGCCACGGCGGCATGCTCGAACAAACGCGCCGCCTCGACATAATCCTTGGGCAGCCCCATGCCGTGGTAGAGCAACCAGCCCAGCACCGCCTCGCCAGCGGAAGATTGTTTTTCGGCACTTTGCGTCGCCCAGTGCACTGCATCGGCCACGGACTTCTTCATCCCCGTACCGGCCGCCGCACGCCAGGCCAGCTCCGCCTGCGCCGCCGCATTGCCGCCTTGTGCCATGCGCTGCAACTCGGCAAGCGGCACCGCGCGCCAAAAATCATCGGCATGGCCGAGAATTTCGAGTCCATGCGCCGCACCGCGCTCGACGAGGCTGCTTTCCAGCGCATCGCGAAACAGGCTGAGCAGCGTTGTCGTTCCCAGAGGAAGCAATTGCATCAGATTGATCGCACCAAAATGGGGGATGAACAAGCATACGCCGTCCCGATGTCCAGGCTTATCCACAAAAACTGTGGAAAAGTCTGTGAGTCTCTTGCGCACGGATGCGCTAAGTAGCCAGTAGCAAAGGACTTTTGTTACTTAGCGCCAAAAGTGACCAAATTACATTACCTTATAAATCATAATGTTGCACGAGACAATCAGGCTTCCCAGCCAATATTTGCCGATTTTTTTCATACTTTGCCGAAATTTGCCCGCCTGTGGATGAGGTACCATCGCGACGCGCCATTTCCCCATTTATCGCCGCAGTGCAAACGCCTTTTGACCGCCGAAATCCTCACCAATATTCTCACCGTAAGCGAGCTCAACCGCCAAGCGCGTCTGCAACTGGAGCAGCGCTTTCCCCTGCTGTGGGTGAGTGGTGAAGTTTCCAACCTGACGCGCGCTGCGTCGGGGCATATTTACTTCTCGTTGAAGGATGCCCAGGCGCAGGTGCGCTGCGTGATGTTCCGCTCGCGCGCCCAGCTGCTGCCCTGGAAACTCGACAACGGCCAGCAGGTCGAGGCGCAGGCGCTTGTCACGCTCTACGAGGCGCGTGGCGATTTCCAGTTGACTATCGAAGGCCTGCGGCGCGCCGCCACCAGTCTGGGCCGCCTGTATGAACAGTTCTTGCGGCTGCGCGAAAAACTCGCTAGCGAAGGCCTGTTCGACGCGGCAAGAAAACGCTCGCTACCACGCGTTCCGCATCGCATCGGGCTCATCACCTCACCGCAGGCCGCCGCCCTCCGCGACGTCATTGCCGCCCTGGCACGCCGTGCGCCGCATGTCGAGTTGATCATTTATCCAACTCTGGTGCAGGGTGCGGAAGCCCCTGCCGCCATCGTCGCCGCCCTGGCAACCGCCGTTGCCCGCGCGGAATGCGATGTGCTGCTGATCATTCGCGGCGGTGGCAGCATCGAAGATCTCTGGGCGTTCAACGATGAAGCCGTGGCGCGTGCCATCGCCGTCTCACCAACGCCGACTATTGCAGGCGTCGGCCACGAAACCGACACCACCATCGCCGACTTCGTCGCCGACCAGCGCGCCGCCACGCCCACCGCCGCCGCCGAACTCGCCAGCGCCGGCTGGTTCGAGGCCGCCGCTGAAGTCGCTGAACTATCCCGCACGCTGCGGCGCACCCTGCGCCAATCCATAGAAACGCGCATGCAGACCGTCGATCGCCTCGCCCTGCGGTTAATCCACCCCGCGCAGCGACTCGCTGCCAGCCAGCAGCGAGTCGACCACCTGAGCCATCGCCTGCGCCAAGCTGCCCACAACCTGACCGCTAGACAAAGCGACCGCCTGGCCTGTTGCAGCAGCGCGCTGGCCGCCCTGTCGCCCACCGCCACCCTGCAACGCGGTTACAGCATCGTGCGCAATGCTGATGGGCAAATCGTGCGGGATGCAGCCCTGCTCGCCAGTGGAGAAATCCTCAACCTGCATTTCGCCCACGGCGAGGCGACAGCCGTGGTGGAAAAAGCGGGAAAGGGGCCGGGCTCGACTTAATTCGCTCACACCGGCTGGCTAATGTCAGCATGACAAAAAGATTTTGGTTTGCCAACTTCAGCGACTATGATTCTCCTGCTGAACTATTCAAGGTGAGGTGAGCCATGTCCGTCGCACTGAAAAAACCCAGGTCATCCGTCGCTCCCGCAAAGCCAAAGCCGGCATCGAAAGCCGTGCGTGTTGTCAGCGAGGTCGATGTCCTGATCGCTCGACTCAATAAAATCAAGAAGGGCCAAACCAGCAGTTTTGATGTTCGCCAAGCCATCGATGATGGCCGTCCCTGATGTCGTTTGTCGTCGACAACTCGATTGTCTCCGGCTGGTATTCGCCCGCCAGACGTCAGAAAAGCAGAGCTAGGATCGATTTAATTTAATCATCAACAGGTCAAAAATGAAGCCTCTCGTTGCTGTCACAATGGTTCTTCTGTCCTCGGCAGTATTTGCTGTGGACATTCACAAGTGCAAAGACCCCAAGGGGAAGGTCTATTACACCGATACTGATTGCCCATCAAA
>Ga0315268_10007242_pt1 | contig 11697 bp, 19 predicted proteins | sample C1_top_MG_FD_204535 | JGI IMG/M metagenome (GOLD analysis project Ga0315268, IMG submission 204535) | Sediment microbial communities from Yellowstone Lake, YNP, Wyoming, USA - C1_top | ecosystem: Environmental > Aquatic > Freshwater > Lake > Sediment | place: USA: Wyoming | collected 2017-08-01 | reverse complement strand
GCGGGATAAGGCGAAGAGATCCACGCGAAGAGTTTCGCTCGTTGACGCTCAATTGGCTAAGGAGCTCCGGCAGAGGGGCACATATATTTCTTCTGCGGTGGACACGAAGTATTATTGTGTTTCGTGCGCTGTGCACCGTGGCATCTGCAAGGTTCGTGCTGAAGACGAGCGGCGAACGCGTCCGAGAAGATTCTAGTTTTCAACTTTTTTCTTCAATTTTCTGTAAACGTGCACGCTTCTTTGCAGGACGGTTAGGTTTGAGAGTATTGCGAGAAGAATTATGCCTGCGTTTATGATTGTTTGTGGCTGATAGAAGAATGCGATTACACTAGCGATTGCTAAGATGAGCATGCGTTCGGCTCTTTCGGCTAGACCGATAGATTCCATTTTTACGCCTGCGGCTTCGGCTCTTGCGCGGCTGTAGCTTACCAGTAGCGAGCCTGCAAGTGCGATTAGGCCCCATATGGGTTCGCATAGGCCGCCTATGATTATGCCTGTGTAGATGGCGGCGTCTGCATATCTGTCCAGCAATGAGTCTAGAAAACCGCCGAAGGGCGTTGTTTGCTGGTAGAGTCTTGCCACTATTCCGTCTAGAGCGTCGCAGAACCCCGAAAGCAATAGTAGGACGGCTGCGAGCAAGATGTAGCTGGGTTGGTTTTGCCATTCCGCGTAGGTCATTGCTGACATGAGGGCGAGAGCTATACCCATTGCGCTTGTTCTGTTCGGTGTCAGCCGTAAGTAGTGGGCTATTTTTGCTTCGGTGGTTAACATCGCTTGGATTTTCTGTTTGAGTTTTGTCAGCATGGCGGTTTCTCAAGTTTTATTCGGACAATTCTTATTTAAGCTGAATAGATAGAATTGGTTTGCAGGTGTTTGGCATGATTAGTGTGATGTCGGTTAAGGTCGGTGATAAGGCTTGTTTGGGTGTGCGGGTTGAGCTTCCTGATTCGCCGCCTCTGCTAGCTGTGACCGCGGATAAGGGTTTTGTTATGTGTGGTTTTTTGAATGTTGAGGCTGCGGAGAGACTGGGCGTTTGTGCGGCCATGGTTAGTGGAGTGAAAACGTTTGAGGACATATTGAACGCTCAGGTTAAGGCGGCAACGTCAAAAGCGAAGAGCTTTGGCGTTGAAATTGGTATGACTGGCGCTAAAGCTTTGCAGCATATGTGTTAGAGACTATGCCTAGAAACGTATGTCAGCTTTCAACATGCTATTGGAAGAAAAATCAGCCAGTACAAACTCTATCCTCCCTGGGTTTTCAGGGTGAAGGTCGAATGCGAACGTGTTTGGTTTGATTGGCTGTTGATGTTTATAAGAGTAGAATATGAAGAAAGCCTGGGAGAGGGTTCGTTTGTCTGTGGAGAATCTATTGGGTGCGGTTGCTGCTGAGGTCGTAGTGTGCACGAAATGTTCTTTGTCGAGGACTCGTAGTAATGCTGTTCCTGGTGCGGGTAATCCTGAGGCCAAGATTATATTTGTTGGTGAAGCGCCGGGTCAGTCAGAGGATGTTAAGGGTGAGCCTTTTGTTGGGGTTGCCGGCAAGTTTCTCGACGAGTTGCTGTCTGAGATCGGGCTTTCCAGAAAGAACGTGTTTATCACCAACGTTGTGAAGTGCAGGCCTCCGCGGAATCGTCCACCAGACCCCGGTGAAATTGCAGTGTGTAGGCCTTATCTTGATAGGCAAGTCGAAATCATTAAACCCTGTTTCATCGTTACTCTTGGGAATCATTCGACGGCTTACGTGTTTTCCAAGACGGGTTTGGTTTTTGGTGGCATAACTCAAGCGCATGGAAAATCCCATCGGATAACCTTGCATGGCATGCAGGTGATTGTTTTTCCGACGTTCCATCCGGCATCGGCTCTCTACAACCCAAAATATAAGGAAATGCTTCATGCTGATTTCCGGCTACTGAAGAACGAGATGTGTAAGCAACCTCTTTTGTGAGAAGCTAGATTTCGATTTCAAAAACGCAATGGGCTTTGTCCATCGTTTTTGTTTGTAGAATGTAATATTTGGCTTTTGGATTAAGTGCATGCACTATGCCTTTTTCCTGCTTGACCAATTGCAATGCACAGTTTTGGTGTGAAATATTTTTGCCATACACAGCTGTGACAATGGTAGACAATTTTTCTGCCGCTCTTTTCGACCTCTGACGCTTTCATACCGAAAATCTTGCGCTCAATATTCATTGCAAGCGCTATGTCTTCTATTGTGTTTTCAAGCGGTAATTCTTGCTTCAGGCTTTCTCCAAAATCTAGCCCTGTCTTGTAGGCTACGTTAGCCAACGTTTTTCCAGTTCGTCATAGATTGCTCTGTAGAGTTTTCCAAGACCTTTTAGGACGAGCTTCCGTTTCATTGAGGAAGAGAGTTATCTCTTAGCCAAGTGTTTTTTCAAACTCAATTCTCTTCGTTCCTTGTTATGCGCTTATTTTTGGTGGCGGGCGGACGGGTTTGCCGAGTTTTCTGCGTAACGCGATGCGGTACAGTTTTCTTAGTGTTTTTACGAGCTGCTCGGTGGTTGGCAGATTTGAGTATATGAGTGGAATTTGATCGTATTCGGCCAGTTTTATTGAATGCTCATCCGGTTTGGTGCCATGGAAGACTACGACGCGGGGTTTGAGGTTGCTCATGCGGATAATGAGCATCGGGGATACCCCGTTCTCTATATTCGTGAATACGAGGACACGTTCGGTCGTGGTTCCGAAGAGCTGTGAGAATTCTAGGCCTGAAAACGTTTCAACCGCCTTTTGACTGTCTGCGATGGTGTACCCGCGGACTTCTTTGACAACTCTGTTTGTTGGTGCCACTATTTCGCCTTGCAACGCCTTACGCAGATATTCTACATGAACAGGTATAGGGAACTCGCGAAGATCGATTATGGCATTGCTTGGCGAGCCTGTGAGCTTGGCGAATTCGTTGATGAATCGGCTACCACGTTCCTCGTCGATCTTCAACAACGCCCATACGAATCTGCGTACGAATTTGGTTCCGGGGCTTTCTCTTCTGCCGCTTTCGTAGTCGCTTATGACAGCTGATGACGACAGCCCCATTTTGTCTGACAGCCGCATCTGTGAGACTGCGAAAAGCTCTCGCCATTTTCTCATAGCGGCACCTGGCTTGTTTGAGAGGATTATTTCGCCAGCAATTCTTCTTGCGAGAACCTCGCGGGCGCTTGGGGACACCGACATGTAAACGCTTCCTTCAAGGCTGTCAAGTTTCCCTTAAAACCAGCACCTTCTATAAAAACCTATACACAGTAGAAAAAACGTTGTCAGACCAAGAAAAGGAGGAAAATCCCTGCAACAATCACTATCGAGCCAAGCGCGTCTCTCCTTGTCACCTTCTCGTGCAGGAAAACCATTCCAGCCAATGTAGAAAACAGAGGCGTGGTTGAGGAGATTGGAACTGCCCGCGATTCCGGGATTTCGGTGAAACTGTATGATAGGAAGAACCAGCCTAACCCAAGTGCTACCACCCCACCAGCGATTAGTGTCGCTATTGTCCTCTTTCGGATTTTCAGAAAGCTTCTTTCCCTGTCGAGCACAGGGGACAGAGCAAGCAGCGAGACGGCGATTGTCATCACTCTTATGGTGTTGACGGCCAGTGCATTGTCTATCCCGCTTTTCTCCGGAAGCGTTACTGCCAAGTCCATCATGGTTATGCTTATTGACCAAATGGCGGCCGTTGCCAGTGCACAGGTGACACCTATGAGCAGATTTCGCTTTTCAAGAGGGCTTGCTTCTTTTTCTGTCTCTCGGCTCAACAGCCATGTTCCGAGGACTACCGCAATTGCTCCTGCGAGTATGGACAGTGTTACTTCTTCGCCTGCCAAGATAACTGCCCACAAGAGTGTGAACAGCGGATAAATGCAAGTTATCGGGACAGCGCGAACTACGCCTATGCGTTTCAAGCTTATCATATACAAGGTATCGCCGAAGCCTAGACCGATTATGCCGCTGAAACCTGCGAGCATGAGCGCATTTGTCGGCAAGCTTGCCAGAACGCTGATTTTTCCGATGGCTATTACGATCAGTAATAGTATTCCGCCAGTGCATGTCAGTCGGATGATGTTTGCTACTACAGGTTTGGTTTCTTGGAGAGCTTTTCTGTAGAACATAGCTGAGAACGTCCAGCTTATGGCGGCGCCAAATGCGGCAAGCTCACCGAGGGTCATTGTTCCGTATTCTTCCTGAACCAGTTTAGTTGGAGAATTCGTTTGAGGTTTGTTAAATACCTAGCGTATGCTATGGACGTGAATTAACAAAAACAAGGGATATGCGCATGGAAAACGTTTGCTGTATTCAGCGTGTTTTCCATGTCTTTGTGTTTTGGTTCCTTCCATTTTTGCATATTCTAGTTTTCTAGTTCTGCTTGTAGGGCAAGGAACTTGTTTTTCTTGTGCGTGTCACCGTTTTTTTCTGCGCTGTCTATCACTTGTGCGACCCACTGTTGGAGTTCGCATAGGCATTCGACGTTGCGAGATTTTGTCGGTGCGTGCATTGCTTGTTTCGCTTTGAACATGGTTTTCACCTCGAATTTTCTTGTTAGCTTGATTTCCGCCAGAAGTAGGAACTATCAGTTTCGTCCTGACTTTGCTCGCAAGAATCTTGCTTAACTCAAGAGGATGCAACCGCGACATATTAATCTTCTCTCAGGAACCGATGGAAAACAATGCTCAAGCAATCTTGAGAAACGCATAAAATCATCTAAAACACCACTCTGTAGATGCAGCTGGAGATTAGCCATATGCAACTAGATGTTCATTTTGATTCCGCGGTTTCAAGCAAATTCCCAGGATTAGCCGTTTGCATAGGCACTATAAACAATGTTCATATTAAAAGAAATAATGAGGAAATTAGGAAGCTCAAAAACGCTGTCTACGAGCAAGTCAAAAACAAATACAACATCGAGACGCTGAAGGAAAATGCAACGGTGCGAGCTTATCGTGACTTTTATTGGAAGCTTGATATTGATCCAACCAAGACGAGGCCAGCTGGTGAGGCTCTACTCAGGAGAGTCTTGAACGGAAACGAGCTACCAACGATTTCCAGTTGTAGACGCTTACAACTTGGCTTCTATGAAAACCATCGTGCCCATCAGCGGGTTTGACCGAGACTACCTGCATCCGTTACTTCAGGTTAGATTCGCAAAAAACAGTGAAAACTTTACTGGAATTGGTATGGCTAAGCCACTGATTTTGACAGAGAGGATTCTTGTTATGGCTGACGAGAAACAGGCGCTAAGCATCTACCCTTACCGCGATTGCGATTACACGAAGATTACGATGGAAACACAGAACGTTCTGGTCGTTGGTTATGGGGCTTTAGGAATTACTAGGGAGCAATTGAAAGAGACTGTGGAAACCACGTTGTCCTACATTACTCAGGTTGCTGGCGGCGAGACCGAGACGACAAAGGTTTTTAGTTCTACGCCTGAATAGAGAGACGGTGTCGTGGCTTGTCTTTCCGGGCTAAGATTGAGCAAACCGCAAAAAGCAAGAACTCCTGCATTATTCCGGCTCTTGATTTTCCTTTCGAGAACCCCGAAACCCGAGAACCCCTCTTCGCTAAGGCTGAACATGTTTTGGACGAGATTCACCCCTACGTCTGTGCGGTCAAATTCAACCATCACCTAATCCTCCCGCTAGGCGTATTTGGTGGTGTTCAGAAGCTTGTAAAAAAGGCTCATGATTTTGGGCTTGTGACGATTATGGATTGTAAGGCGAATGACATAGGTGCCACTAACCAAGTTATAGCAGAGTATTATTATGCAGTTGGATTTGACGCTTTGATCGCTAACCCGTTCATTGGCTGGAAAGAAGGCTTAAAGCCCATATTCGACGTAGCACATCGACTCCAGCGAGGCGTAATTTTACTTGTTTATATGAGCCACAAAGGCGCAGTCGAAGGCTACGGGCAAACAATCATCGACGCTGAAACAGGCCAAAAAACGCCTCAATATATAGCGTTCGCCAAGAAAGCTCTGAGATATGAAGCAAGCGGCGTAGTGGTCGGCGCAACCTACCCAGAGAAAGTAAGAGAAGTGCATGCCATATTAGATGAAAAGATTCCTATTTTTTCGCCTGGAATCGGCGCGCAGGGTGGAGAAATAACCGCCGCGCTGGAGGCTGGTTCGCGTTATCTTATTGTTGGCAGGTCTATTGCACAGGCCAAGAATCCGGCTGAAGCGGCTAAGGAAATTAGAGACTTGGCTGGGTTAAGAAAATAAACGTGTGGATGAGATGAGCGGTTATTATCGGCCGCGTCTTTCCCAGAGTTCCTTTTTGAGCAGGTCTCTTACGGCTGAGCGTATGGCTGAGCTTCGACTCTGGTACATGTTCGCTCTCACAAGTTCATCTAATCCTTCCAGATAAGCCTCAGGTAACAATACTGTAACGAGTTTCATGATTTCCCCTCAAACTCGTATATTCATATAACATGCTGCAAATATAAAATCTAACCACTGCTTCGAACAGTTTAAACGAGGTTTTTCATGTCGCGAAGCTCTTTGAAGGTCTTCTGAAACGTCTTAACTGCGTCATCCACGTACAGAGTGCGTCGCTTGATGCCTTCTTGTACGGTTCCGGCTGCAACTAACGCCGCGCCAACTACATCGCTTACTGTCGGATCTGGAAATGCAATCAGCGCCACACCTACTTTTATCAGAATCGACTTGTTGCTGGTCCGCCACAGCTTCTTCGTGGCCTCGGCCTCTTGGGCGGTTCGCCGAGTTGCGTTAATCGTGCTTGCGTAGCTTTCACCAAGTTCATTTGTTGCTTCTGTCAAGGCTTTTACGTCTTTTGCGTTCATCGAAGATTCACACTCTGTTATTGCAAGCGAGTATATTGAGTGCAGGAACAGAAAAACTTTGAACTGTCAAAACTGCGTTCCAGAGCAATTGTCAACCAGCGAAACTTTGTGTTTGTTTATAGATATCGTGTAACTTTCCTGTTGTGAAACGGCGGTTTTTATGATTAAAAGTGAAATTGTGGAACACGCGATTACGTAAATCATAAAACTGCAACCCTGCTATTAGTCTAGAAAGGAGTCGCGTGACTATGTGGGAATCCTTTGACCCAAAAACTTTTGTCGAAACCAAAATAATCGAAGTGAAAAAAGCGATAGGCCACGAGAAAGCATTGGTGGCCGTCTCCGGAGGAGTCGACAGCACCACCTGCGCCATATTAACACACAAGGCTATTGGCGAAAACCTCGTCTGCGTGATTTTGGATGATGCCTTCATGCGGGAAGGCGAGCCAGAACGCGTAGCCATGATGCTGTCTAAACCTCCATTCAGCGTACCGATGAAGATTGTCAACGTTCGTGAAACCTTCTTGAAAGCAATGGAAGGCCTGAGAGATGCGGAGGAGAAACGCAAGAAATTCCGCGAAACCTTTTATCAAGCGCTCGCTGAAACCGCCAAGAAGGAAGGCTGCAAAATCCTTGTGCAGGGAACTATTCATGCCGACATATTGGAAACTGTGGGCGGCGTGAAAACGCAACACAACGTTCTTGAGCAGATGGGCATAAATCCGATGGAGCGGTTCGGCTTCAAGGTTGTGGAACCTTTGTTGCCTTTATTGAAGGAGCAGGTGAGAATGACTGCCAGATATTTTGAGATGCCCTCCGAGTTTGCTGAGCGGCAACCGTTTCCTGGTCCCGGGCTTTCGGTTCGCGTGGTTGGAGAAATTCGCGAGGACAAATTGGAAACAGTGCGGAAGGCTACGACTATCGCAGAGCGTTTGCTGGCTCAACATAAGCCCGGCCAGTACTTCGCGATCATTATGGACAACGAAGAATCCACGCAACAGTCGAAAGCTGTCCACATCCAAGAGATTGCAGCTCGGTTTGTTAATGTCCCATCCAGAAACGTTCACGTGAAAATCTTCGCGAACAAGGCTACAGGCGTGAAAGCCGGCGAAAGACGTTATGGCGATGTTGTTGGCATAAAAATTGAAACTATGAACGGCAAGCTTCACCACGCCACGATCCAAGACCTTATCTCGTTGCAAACACAAATAATTACTGAGAATCCGACGGTGTCGCGGGTCTTTTACTCGGTTAAGGATTTGCCACAGAAGAAACCTTATGTTATTGGCATAAGAGCCGTGCAGACAAAGGACTTTCTCACCGCGCAGATTTCAGAGATTCCGTGGATGATGTTGGATTTGATTGCTGAAGAAGTGCTAGAGCAATGTTCAAATGTTTCGACGATCTATTACGATGTCACTCCAAAGCCGCCAGCAACCATAGAGATGGAATAGGCTATGTTTCGCGTAAGAGTGCACAAAATCGAATCCATTCAAGATCTGGATGGAAACCTGGGGAAACGTATAGAACTGATTGAGGAACGTGAGGATGTTCCACGTTTTGCTGTTAGGCCGCAAAGTGAAGAGGCGCGAATGGTTCAGGACGTTATTCAGGCGTTGCAGCAGCAGATTCCAATAATGGGCGGAAAGGCGCAGTTTGCGTTTCCAAAAATAATCTTCTTCCTGACCGAACAGGAGTATGAGAGTCTGGGCATCGAGTTCGACGTGAACCAAACCTATGAGATAACTTTGGAGAACCAGTCCATAAAGTTCAGGAAAACCTCATAATCTCTTTCCTCAAATGTCTCAACATTGTGTGCTTCGGATGGAAGGACAAAACGAACATCATATTCCTTAACGTTGCATAGATTTCTTGAATTTCTGACTTTTCGCCATTGTTGCAGTAGATAGGTATGGGTTCCTCGTCACCGTTCTTGTAGTAGACATATATGGGCATGAACTTCCTGCGGAAGGTAACGACTTCTACGTTTGCCTTCAACACCTTCGCCATCTTCTCAACCGCAGAACTCACATGAGTCAGACGCTTACCATGCGAAGTGAAGCTAGAAGTGTAAACGAGCAACTTTCCACTTGGACTCTCCAACTCACCAACGCACCTTGAAGAGCCGCTCTGCTTAGGAGGCTTTAAAAACAGACGACGAAGCGACACTTTCAAGTGAGGGAGAGACAAATTAAAGTGAAGGCCACATTAGAAAGCAGTTTCAAAAAACTTGATGGAGACCGTAAATGAAGGCTCGAGCACACCTTTTCATCAGCGGTGCAGTTCAAGACGCATTCTTCAGATCTGAAATAAAACACAGAGCATGGAAACTCTGCGTCAAGGACTGGATCCGCAACTTGCCAGACGACAGAGTAGAAGCTATCTTCGAAGGCGAAAAAGACAGGATAAAAGAAATAATCGCCTTTTGCAGGCAAGGTCCTCCAAGAGCCAAAGTCACGGCCACAGACGCCATCTGGAAAATCTGCACAGATGAATTCAAAGTTTTTAAGATAAAATACTGAAACAGTCTTTAACCGATGCGCCCAATTAAAGAGCAAAAACGCTCTCCCATATTGGAGACAACAGGAAAACAGAACCACGCACAACCGCTGGTTTTCTGTGTTTGTAACGTAAAGCTGCGTCGTGGCTCGGCATATTTAATCGTATTTATAAGAAAGGTTCACACTTTATTTTTGCAGCAGCGTTCCGTCGTTCAACGACAAACGACACAGCAACGCTACACGCTACAATCAACAAAAAAAGGAGTGAAAGAAAAATGGCAGAAGCAGGAACCGTCCTGATTGGAAGGAAACCAGCAATGAGCTATGTCCTAGCCCTCATCACAGGCCTATCAGCATCAAACGTAAAAGAAATAACCCTTAAAGCTCGAGGAAGATCAATTGCAACCGCAGTAGACGTGGTCGAAATAGCACGAAGACGATTCATCAAAGACATGAAAGTCAACAAGATCGCAATAGGAACCGAAGAACTACCAGCACGCGAAGGCGAAAACAGAGCACGCATGGTTTCAACAATCGAGATAACAGTAACAAAAGAGTAAGAACCACAAACACTATTTTTCAACACCTCGCTTTTCTTTCAAAAAACATAAAACAACTCATTTTCTCATACAATGGCACTTAAATGAGATTGTTTAAAGCTGCATTCAATTTTCCCAGATAAAACAGTAATGAATTTGAACGTGAAGCACCAAAGTACGCAACCGAAAACAGTTGAAAGAATAAGTAAGCTTCAACGAGTTTGGTCAGCAACCGAGCGCGCTCTAGTTCAGTTTTTGCCTGCTTTGCACTCTTTCAACTGCAAACTCGGCAGGGAACAATTGCAGCTTCTTTCCATTAACTTGAATATCCTTCTTTGACGCGTAACCTCTCCTCTCCCGCTTCAATATTTGAAGCTTAAGATCCAATCCTCCACCGTATCCGCCTAGTGTAAAGTCTGAACACACAACCCGGTGGCATGGAACAATCGGCGCAAAAGGATTCCCAGCCATAATGTTGCCTACCGCTCGCGGCCCTCCGCCTACTGCTTTCGAAACAAGTCTATAAAAGGAAACGTACCCTGTCGGAATCATGTAGACTGTTTCGAGAACTCTCCGCGTGTAGTCTGGCAAATGTTTTGTAGCCAAAGCAAACTTTAACGAAACATCTTTTCCATCATAGATGTCTTTCTCAACAGCAATCACGCGCTGAGCAAAAGCCGAAGCTTTTTGAGGTTGTTTAAAAGAGGCTCCGAATGGAATGCCCTTCAGCAATCCGCGCAAGGTACTGTTCTCATCAAAGCCAAACCATGTAGAGTAGACTATCTCTTCTTCATAAGCAACTCCAAACCAGATTTCATTCATTTTCCGCGTATGAACATCAATCATCTTCACATTTCCCCATACACTGGTACACTGCATTAAGTTTAATAGTTTGTCCGTGCATAACAACGAGAAAGGCGAACTGCATGGAAAAACAAGCTCAAGATGGTTACGCGTGGATTCCAGGTGCAACGACAATCGGCGCAGTTTTCAAAGATGGCGTAATACTTGCCTCTGAAAAACGCGTCTCTTACGGATACCTCATCGTCAGCAAAGGTGGCAAAAAAGTATTCAAAATAACAGACAGCATCGGTGCAGCATGCGCTGGGCTCGTTTCAGACATGCAAATCTTGATACGCGAGATGAACGCTTACACTAACCTTTTCAGTCTAGACGCTGGCAGACCAATCTCTGTAAGGTCAACAGCCAAACTCATGGCAAACGTGCTCTTCTCCAGCCGGATGGCTCCCCTGATCACACTGACTATTGTCGGAGGAGTCGATGACGAAGGCCCATCACTATACGTGCTGGATCCTCTAGGATCATTAATACCGGACAAGTACTCAGCCGTAGGCACTGGCACAGAAATCGCTATAGGAGTGCTTGAAGAGGAATACAAAGAAAACATGAACATGGAGGAAGCCAAAGTTCTGGTTACGAGAGCAATAAAATCTGCCATAAGCAGAGACATCATGAGTGGCGATGGTATAGATTTTATGATAATAACAAAAGAAGGAATAACGGAAGAAAGCATAAAGTTCTAGCCTTCAAGCTTTTTCTGAAAAGTTTAAACGCAGACCTTACTTTAAACATTAATTCCGTCGAAGCAAGCTATAACCATAGATTGAGGAAAAATAAATTGTCGTTTGAGCTAGGTCAAAAAGAAGGAGAACTCCTAGTCAAGCTCGCACGCACTGCTGTGGAAGAATTCCTAAAATTGGGTAAGTATGTCAATATTCCAAGAGATATTCCAACTAAACTGATGGAATCCTGCGGCGTTTTCGTCACAATTAACAGTTTGAGAAACGGTGAAAAAGAATTGCGAGGATGCATTGGCCTTCCCTATCC
>Ga0315268_10007241_pt1 | contig 11698 bp, 11 predicted proteins | sample C1_top_MG_FD_204535 | JGI IMG/M metagenome (GOLD analysis project Ga0315268, IMG submission 204535) | Sediment microbial communities from Yellowstone Lake, YNP, Wyoming, USA - C1_top | ecosystem: Environmental > Aquatic > Freshwater > Lake > Sediment | place: USA: Wyoming | collected 2017-08-01 | reverse complement strand
GATGTATATGCAGGAAGGAAAGAGCGAGGCTTCCGGGATTGTGCTGCCGTGGGCGGCGCGAGCTTCGCTGGCCGTCAGCATCGTGGGAATCTTCTTCTTGGGGCTCTTCCCCAACCTCCTCATGGGGCTGGCCACGGCCGCCGCGAACCCCTTGCCGTGATCTTCGCGTGCTGGCCGCGAGACCCGCGCTACGGCGCGAGGGTCACGACGGCCACCCCCAGCGCCGGCAGACTTACCTGATCCTCCCTGGCAGGGGCTGTCCGCGGGGGATCGAAGCCCGTCGTCTGGTCCACGAAACCCACCTGCGCGCCCTTCACCCCGGGAATCGAAACTTCCATCGGGCGATTGCGTTTGTTGACCAGCAGAATCTTGTGGCGGCCATCCCGCGTCACAAATCCCTGCGCCAGCACGTACGGAACGTTAATCTCGGTTTCGACCAGCTTGTCTCCGGGGCCGAAGTTGTCGCGGAGGAGCTTGAGCGCCCAGTAGCGCGCATTGGGCTTGCCGGTGGTCCAGTCAATCATCGTGACGCTGGGAAACTGGCTGGGATAGCCCACCAGTTGCGACTCCCCCGCCGCGTCGATTCCCTGCCGGGCGAGTTGGGCGTAGACATAGGCGTAGAGCGCCGCGCAGAGGTTCCAGTAGGCGCCGGGAATAGGTTTGAAGACGTAGCCGGGTTCGCCCTGCGCGCCGTCCTCCGCGGCGATCGCGCCGATTTCGTTGATCATCGTGCCGGTCCCGGGCGAAAGGCGTTCGCGGATGGCCTCAATGTACCGAACCACATCCAGGAAATGGTCGGCCTGCTCGAAGAAGGTGAATTGCTGCGCGTCGAGAGACTGATCGGGCGTGGGCGACGCGTAGAAATGATAAGAGATCATGTCGAGCGGAATTCCGGGTTTGTGGTTCTTGGGGTTCAGAAAATACTCGAAGAATCGCGGGTCTCGGGACGGGGCCGCCAGCGCCAGTCCAACAAACTTCATGTGCGGCGCCACCCGCCGGATCCCCTCAACCATCGCGTCGTAGCGCGCCGTATATTGCTGGGGCGTCATGCTGTGCTCGAAGTCCACCTCGTTAAGGACTTCCCAGAAATCCACCTTGTAGTGGTGGCCCGAGGCATGCCACTGCCCAAACTCGTCCTTGAAACCGCCTTGGGTGTACCACGCCACCAGGCGGCCGTAATAATCGCCCAACTCCTTCATGCTCGGATCGCGCAGTTCCGCCCCCTGTTGGTAGTTCCATGTTGCCTGGTCGGGATTCTGCGGATACGAAACCGGCTTTGGGGTCCTAAACATCCACTGAGGAATGATGCTGAAGTTCAACACCACGGGGTGACCCGCCGTCGCTTCGAGAAAGTCCACCGTGAGCGGGTCCACCAGCGAGAAGTCCCAGGAGGTTTTCCCCTTCGCCGGCGGATCGAGTTCAGCGACCCCCAGCTTGGGATAAGGCAGCCAGGGCACATAGCGCACGAAATCGGCCTGGAGGTCGTGCAACGCCGCGAAAGCCTCGTCGTGGATCGGCGAGCCACGGCGCACCATCGGGTTCACCACCACTTGCAGGGTGGCCGTGGTTTTCGAAACTCGCACCACTTTGCCCCAGGCAACATTCACCTTTGCCGAGGATTCGTCGCACCAGGCAGAACCGGCCGCCGCCCCAAAGAAAAGGACGAGCAGCCATAAGCATCGAGTCACTTTGCTGAGGCTCATCAAAAGCTCCTGCGGGGTTTCGAGCGGCGCCGACCGCCCCCCTAAGCAAATTCAATCACCACGCGCCCCGTCACCTTTCCGGCGCGCAGCCTCACGAAGACTTCGTTGATTTCTTCCAAACGGCAAGTTTCAGCGACGCTCCGGATTTTCCCGGCGGCGGCCAGCGCCAGAACTTCTCGAAGGTCCTGCCGCGTGCCGACGGCCGAGGTCAGGATGCGCACGCCTTTCGCCACGCTGCGGGTAATCGGCAGCGTAAAGCTTCCCGGCGGCATGCCGACCACGACGAGCGTTCCACCCCGGCGCAGCGCCTCGAAGCCCTGGGCAATGGCCTCCGGCGCCGGCGCAAGACTGATCACCACGTGGGCTCCGCCCATATCGCGGATGTATTTTTCGGGCTTGCCGCTCGAAGCATCGGCTACGGCATCGGCGCCCAATTCACGCGCCAATTCGAGCTTCGACTCCACCGTATCCACCGCCACCACTCGCGCACCCATGGCTTTGGCAATCTGCACGGCGTAGTGGCCCAGCCCGCCCACGCCCCACACGGCCACCGTCTCTCCGACGCGGAGGCCGGAGATTTTCAGCGCGCGGTACGGCGTCAGGCCCGCGCACATCAAGGGCGCGGCGTTCACCGGGCTTATTGCGGCGGGGATGGGCACCGCATGGGAGGCTCGGGCCTTCAGGTATTCCGCGTAGCCGCCATCCACCATGAAGCCGGTCACGGAAATGTCCGGGCAGAGGGCTTCGCGGTCACTCGTGCAGAACTCGCACGCGCCGCAGGTGGAATATATCCACGGTACGCCCGCGCGGTCCCCGGGTTTGAAGTTCCTGACGCCGGCGCCCACTGCGGTGACCACTCCGGCCACCTCATGCCCCAGGATGAGAGGCAGTTTCGATAAGCGCCAATCTCCGGCGGCCAGGTGCAAATCGGTATGACACACACCACAGGCTTCAACTTTGATCAGGATTTCGCCCGGGCCGGGTTCCGGATCGGCAACCGACTCAATGCTGAGCGGCGCTCCGGGCTCGCGGAGGACGGCGGCTTTCATGGCAAACTCGGCGTGAAGAAGTCACTTGCAGCGGGTCATTCTGATGCTAAGCGGTTGCCATTTCAATAGGATTCGGGCCTCGCAGACTAAGTCCTGCTATTTCTTATAGATACTGGCTTCGTGCGCTTGTCTTCGGAGCCTCATCCTTTATTATCAACAACATCCAGGCTTCGTTCCTCGAGAAAAGTTGTTAGACTTCTCCGTGCGAGCGAAAAGTCCAACCTCCTCCGCCCCAGGGCGTCCATCGTGAACCGGCCTTATAGGCCCTTTCCGGGTTCGGCACGAGAATAGGCTACAATAGAAGGCTCTACTTGGCAAGAGACATTATGGCGCTGCCGGCGCCCCTGCCAGCCAAAGAAAAAGGGGAGGCCGCAGCCTCCCCCTTTCGTTACTTGTTGGCCGCAACCAAATTATCCCGTGAAGTTTGGAACGACCTTGATGAAGATGATGGCGAAGGTGTAGAGCGCCATCGACTCGATCAACACCAGGGCCAGGATGAGCGAGAACTGGATACCCGGCCGGGCTCCGGGATTCCGCGCCAGGCCTTCGCAGGCTGCCGCGGTGGCCTTCGACTGCGCGTAGCCGCAGGCCGCCGACGCAATCGCCATGGCAAAACCCGCCGTGATGGCGGCCCACATGATGGTTCTTTCGCTGGCGGGAATTCCCCCGCCGCCCTGCGCGAACGCCGGCGCTCCCACGAGCAGCCCGGCGATGGCCGCAACGAACATCAAAGCATAACGTTTCACTTTCCCTCCTTTGACCCCGTCACGGAGAGCCGCAACGCGGTCCACATGAATTTCCGCCAGGAGGTGGTTCCTCGCCATCCCTCGTGCAGGCGTGGCTCACATTGGCGGCCGTGCAGTACAGTCGACAGTCAAAAACCAGAACAGACTCCGGAACGCCGTGCTTCGCAATCCAAAATCCAAAATCGGCAATCCAAAATCGTTAATGTTCTTCCGCCACCGCCATGCTGATGTAAATCGCCGGCAGGAGCATGAAGATATACGCTTGCAGCAAAGAAACGAAAAGGTGCAAGGCCATGAAGACCGACGGGACGGCAATCGGAATCAATCCCGTGAAGACGGCCTCGAGGATGTCGCCCACAAACATGTTCGCGTAAAGACGCACGCTGAGCGAAAGCAAACGCCCGAAGTTCCCGATGACTTCGATGGGGAACATGATGATGGCAATGGCGAGCATCGGCCCACAGAGATGCTTCAGATACCCGACCACTCCGTGCTGGCGCAATCCCTGGAAGTTGTAATAGAGGAATGCGGCGACGGCGCAGCCGAGCGTCACCTGTATTTTCGCCGTCGGAGTCTCGAGCGTCGGAATCAATCCCAAAAGGTTGCAGAGTCCGATGAAAATCCCCAGCGTCCCGATCATCGCCACGTAGCGTTCCGAGCCGTGACCGATGATTTCCTCGCCCATGCCTCGAGTGAACTCCACCACCACTTCCATCATGTGCTGGAACTTGCCGGGCTTCTCGACTGAAAGGCTTCTCCGCAGCAATAGCGCGCCCGTCAGGATTAGGAGAAGGACGAAGATTTCCATGGCGATGTAATTCGGAATCGGATGCGCAGGATTGGCGGGAGGGACGCCGACCTTCGCCAGCAGGGACGTCACCCCGCCGCCCAGCAACTTATTCAAAATCGCGGTAAACCAAAGTTCGTGTTCCATAAGTTAGCCGTCAGCAACCAGCCGTCAGCTCTCAGCAACCCAGGATGGAAATTAGAAACTGGAAGTTGGAAACTGGGGGCCGAATTTCGAGCTTCGAGTTTCGAATTTCCAGTTTCTAGTTTCCTCTCACACTCTGGCGCAATCCTTCGCCCACCTGAATGATGCTTTCCAGCAGAACCCCCGCGACGGGCACGAAGAAGCCCGCCAGAATTGCCGCAAACGGCAGCCAGCCGGTTCGGTAGAACAAATACATTCCGGCAAATGCCAGGGGGTACCGCAGCGCGAATTTGGCAATCACGCGGCGCGGCACGCGACCCTGCTCCGCGGCCGTCAATGTCTCCACGGCCTGGTGAAGCCAGAAATAGTTCAGGATGGCAAGGCCTGCGCCCAGAGCGAAGCCGCCCGCCGCGCTCCAGCGCCCGGTGAAAAGCGCCGCGACGGTTCCGCCCGCGGCGAGCGCCATCATCCAGCGCGGCAAGCGCGCCTCAGCTCGCAGGAGGTCCGTTGCTGGAGTCGTTTCCGCTTGCACGCTTCTCCGCCCTCCTCAAAACGCGCAGGACTTCAATCACTCCGCTCGCGGCGCCCAGCAAGGCCAGAATGAGCATCAGGACGGGCGAGGTCTTCCATTCCTTGTCCAGCCACCAGCCCAGCAACAGTCCTGCGACGGTGCTTGCCGGAATGATAAAGCCCAGGGTTGTATAGAACCCAACTTGCGCCCAGAGACTTGCCTGCTTCTGCGCAGGCATAATGCCTTCCCGCTACATGAAGAGGGGCCGGACGGCTTCGCGCGCCAGCAGAATGAAGGGCTGCGGGTAGATGCCGATGATCAGCGTCATAGCCACTGTTACCCCCAGCGCGACCCTCAGGCCCAATCCGGTCGCCAAGGGAACCGTATCCGCCGGTTTCTTCATGAACATGGCGACGACAATGCGGAAGTAATAATACAGCGCCACGACCGCGTAGGCCACTGCTAAGACCGCCAGCACGTAATGTTTCGTCTCAATCAGCGAAAGGAAGATGAAATACTTGCCGATGAAGCCGGCGGTGGGCGGGATGCCGGCCAGCGAGAGCAGGAAGATCAGCATCAGGACGGCCAGGCCCGGGGCGCGCGCCATGAGGCCCGAGAGGTCGTCGATCTCGTCCCCGATCAAATCCTTGCGCCGCATGACGATGATCACGGCAAAGGCGCCCAGGTTCATGAACGCGTAGACGAGCAGATAAATCACGATGGCCGTTAGGCCCTCCCGGTTGCCGTCCGCCACGGCCACAATTCCCAGGAGCAGGTAACCCACGTGCGAAATCGTGGAATAGCCGAAGAAGCGTTTGATATTGGTCTGAGTGATCGCCGCGAGATTCCCCACGGTCATGGTGGCGACCGCGACGCCGATGGTCAGCAACTGCCACTCGTTACTGAGCGGCCCGATCCCCGCCAGCAGGATGCGGATGAAGAAGGCGAACGAGGCCACCTTGGGGGCCACGGAAATAAAGGCGGTGATGGAGGTGGGCGCTCCCTCGTAAGCGTCGGGCGTCCACTGGTGGAACGGCACCGCCGCGATCTTGAAGTAAATCCCCGCCAGCAAAGTGATCATCGCCACCCAGGACAGCGGGTCGGGTGAGGGGCGTTCCGCCAGCCGCGCCCGGATCACCGCCAGGTTCGTGGACCCGCCGATCCCGTAGAGCAGCGACATGCCGTAGAGGAGCAGCCCCGAGGAAAATGCGCCCAGAAGGAAGAACTTCACGGCGGCCTCGTTGGAGCGCCGGTTGCCGCGCAGGAAGCCCGTCAGGACGTACTCGCAAAGCGCCATCAGCTCCAGGGCGATGAAGAGAACAATCAGGTCGGTCCCCGAAGCCATGAACATCATGCCCACGGCCGAAAAGAGCAGGAGCGCGTAGTACTCCCCGAGGTTGGATTCCTCAATCTCCAGGTACTTGACGGAAATCAACACCACGAGGGCGGTCGCCACGACGATGATGAGCTTGACGAAGAGGGCGAAGGTGTCGAGCGTGAAGGCGCCGCCAAAGCCCGGATAGGGCCGCTGCCCCGCCAGGATGCCCCAGAACATCCCCAGTTGTGTGGCCGCAAATCCCAGGCCCAACAGGGCCAGCACGGCGTTCATGTACTTGTCGGCTTTCTCGAGGAGAAAGTCGAAGAGCAGGATCGCCAGGCCGAAAATCGTGAGGAGGATTTCCGGCTTGATGGCCTGGTAGTCGGAGCTGTGAAAGAAGGCGTTCCACAACATCAGCGTGTCGCTCCGGGTTTGCGGGGAGTCGCCGCGGCGCCCGGCTCCTCGAGGGAGACCGGAGCGCTCTGCGGGGCCGGGGGCGTTACGGCGCTGGATTGCGAAGACGCAGCCGGGCTGGCATTCAGTTTCGCCACAATCGCTCCCACGGGCTGCTCAAGAATCTTGAAAAACGGCTTGGGATAAAGTCCGATCCAGAAGGCCCAGACGATCAGAGGCACCAGCGTCATGACCTCGCGGAAACTCAGGTCCTTGAGGACCTGGTTCTTGGGATTGTCGCACGTCCCGAACATGGTCCGCTGGTAGAGCCACAACATATACGCCGCGCCCAGCACGATTCCCACAACGGCCCAGGCGGCGTATTTCCAGCTCACCTCGAAGGCGCCCTGCAGGATGGTGAATTCGCCGATGAAGCCGTTCAGCAGGGGCAGCCCAATCGACGACAGCATAACGATCATGAAGAGCGTCGCATAGACGGGCATCACGTTCGAGAGCCCGCTGAGTTCCTTGATCTCGCGCGTATGCCGCCGCTCGTAGATCAATCCCACAATCAAGAAGAGCGCGCCCGTGGAGATGCCGTGGTTGATCTGCTGGATGACGCTGCCCGCCAGGCCGTGTTGATTGAGCACGAAGATCCCCAGCGTGCAGAAGCCCAGGTGGCTGACCGAGGAATAGGCAATCAGCTTCTTCATATCGCGCTGCATCATCGAAACCAGCGCGCCGTAAACAATCGCGATGATGGAGAGGACCACCATCACCCGGACGATGGTGGGGTTCGTGCTCGCCTGCGGCAACAGCGGCAGCGAGAAGCGGATGAACCCGTATGTCCCCATTTTCAGCAGGACGCCCGCCAGGATCACGGAGCCCGCCGTGGGCGCTTCCACGTGCGCGTCGGACAGCCAGGTATGGAACGGGAACATCGGGACCTTGATGGCGAACCCGATCATGAACGCCCAGAAGACCCAATACTGGATATTGAGCGGCCACAGGCTGGCGTGGTTCATCAGGTCGAGGAGGTTGAAGGTGTACACCCCGGTGTCGGAGTGATAGCGGAAATAAAGGGTCAGGATGCCGAGCAGCATCAGCACCGAGCCGGACAGGGTGTAGAGGAAAAACTTGATCGCGGCGTAAAGTTTTCGCGGGCCGCCCCACACGCCGATGATGAAGTACATCGGCACCAGCATGACTTCCCAGAAAACGTAGAAAAGGAAAAAGTCCAGCGACATGAACACGCCGAGCATCCCCACCTGGAGCAGCATGAACATGGCGTAGTACTCTTTGGTGCGCTCCTGCACCGCCGTCCACGACGAAAGCGTGGAGAGGAAGCCCAGCACCGTGGTCAGCATGATGAGCAGGAAGCTGATGCCGTCGATCCCCAGGTGGTACTGCGCCCCGATCGAAGGAATCCAGGTGTGCTGTTCGACGAACTTGAACAACTGCTCCTTGGCCGGCTCGCTCCCGAACCAGAAGACCAGCGGCAGCGACAACAGGAAATCGACGAACATCACCAGGTTGCCCCACCAGCGAATGGCCGCCTTGTTCTCCCCCGGAATGAAGAACAAGGGGACCATCCCCACGAGCGGCGCGAACAGGATGATGCTCAGGATGTGGTCGTGAACAAATTCCATTTTCAACCTCGGCGAGCTGAGCAGGAAGTCAGAAGACAGAAGTCAGGAGTCAGAAGAAGGGAAATGCCCACTTCACCCCGTGGAGGGCCATGCATCTCCGGCTTCTCTGCTTGCTCGTCCCTCCCCATTCTGACTTCTGTCTCCTGACTTCTGGCTTCTGTCTTCTGACTTCTGACTCCTTCTTCAAAAATGAATCAGGTAATACGCGAGGAATATGAGCACTCCCAGCGTGATAAACCACGCGTACGATTGCACCAGGCCGGTCTGGATGACGCGCGCGGGGTAACTCAAAACCTTCACCACAAAGGCGGCCACGTTCACCAGGCCGTCGATCACCCAGATATCCCACAGGCGGGAAAGTTCGGCGGACATGCGGGTGGACCAGCCCACGCCGTTCACCCCGCCATCGACGACGCCCAGGTCAAACGCCGCCAGGCCGTTGCCGAGGTCCTTGCTCCGGTTGACGAACAGTGCGTCGTAAAGTTCGTCCACGTAGTACTTGTTCAGAACCACCTGGTATGCGGGCCCGGCCGCCGCGGCCGCACGCTCCGGCAACTCCGGCCGCTGCACGTACAGGCGATACGCCCCATAAATGCCCGCGGCGGCGGCGACGATGGAAAGAAGCATCAACAGGTATTCCAGACCCTGCGAATACCCGTGGGCGGGCGCGGGAAGATTTCCCTCGAAGACCGGATCGAGAAACTTCTCGAACCATGCGCCACCCAACAGGGCCTTGGGCCAACCGATGAACCCGCCGATCACCGAGAGCGCCGCCAGGCAGACCAGCGGACCCAGCATGGTCCGCGGCGACTCGTGGATGTGGTGCTCCACGTCGTGCGGGACACGCGACTCGCCCCAGAAGGTCATGAAGATCAGGCGAAACATGTAAAACGCCGTCAGGGCCGCGGTCACCCAGCCCACCGCCCACAGCCCCCAGTGGCCGTGGGGGCCGGCGAAAGCCTGCCAGAGGATATCGTCCTTGCTGACGAAGCCGGCCAGCGGGGGGATTCCGGATATCGCCAGCGCCGCCACCGCCATCGTCCCATACGTCGTGGGGATCTTGTGGCGCAGCGCGCCCATCTTGCGCAGGTCCTGCTCGCCGCTCAGCGCGTGGATCACGCTGCCGGCGGCAAGGAAGAGGAGCGCTTTGAAGAAGGCGTGCGTCATTAAGTGAAAGATTCCGGCGTCGTACTTCCCCACCCCGCAGGCCAGGAACATATACCCGAGCTGGCTGACCGTGGAATAGGCGAGCACGCGCTTGATATCGTTCTGGACCAGTCCGATGGTCGCGGCGAAGAGCGCCGTGGCGGCGCCGATTCCCGCCACCAGGTGCAGCGCCGTCGGCGACAGGGCGAACAACGCATTGGAGCGCGCCACCATGTACACGCCGGCGGTCACCATGGTGGCCGCGTGGATCAGCGCGCTGACGGGCGTGGGACCTTCCATGGCGTCGGGGAGCCAGACGTAGAGAGGAATCTGCGCGGACTTGCCCGTGGCGCCGATAAACAGCAGGATGCAAATTGCCGTGACGATGCCGTTGCCGACCTCAAACTGGCCGCTGCGCGCGGCGCGCGAGACCTCCAGGAAGTTGAGGCTCCCAAAGGTCACGACGATCAGCATCATGCCCAGCAGGAAGCCCGCATCACCAATCCGATTGACGACGAAAGCCTTCTTCCCCGCGTCGGCGGCCGACTTGCGCAGGAAGTAAAAACCAATCAAGAGATACGAGCAGAGTCCCACGCCCTCCCAGCCCACGAACATCATCAGGTAGTTGTCGGCCAGGACCAGCGTCAGCATCGAGAACATGAACAAGTTCATGTAGCCGAAGAAACGGTAATAGCCGCCTTCATGCGCCATGTACCCGATGGAATAGAAGTGGATGAGGAAGCCGACGCCGGTCACCACCAGCATCATCACGGCGGAGAGGGGGTCAAGCTGCAACGCGACGTGAACATCCAGGTACCCAAGCGAGCCGTTGCTGAGGTGGAAGGCGCCGGCGGGAAGCCAGGAATAGATGTCCTTGATGAATACGTGGTGGGACTGCTCCGGCAGGCCCAGGAACTGGAAGAAACACCCGACCGCCCAAACGAAGGAAAGCCCCGGGAGACCTACTGAGACGAACGAGACCGCCTTGTTCGAAAGCTTGCGGCCGAAGAGGAGCTGGATCAAAGCCCCCAACACGGGCAGCACGGGAATCAGCCAGATGAAGTTAAGAAAATTCATGAAAGATTCTTCTCGTTCTGTCCCTCGTCCCTTGCCGGTGGTGCGTCGTTCGTCGTTCGTTGTCCGTTGCAACGGACGACGGACGTTCTGATTGTCACCACTTCAGCAAATCGATCTCGTCGGCGTTCACCGTCTCCTTGTTGCGGAAGAGGGCGATAATCAGGCCGAGCCCGACCGCGGCTTCCGCAGCGGCATCGGTAATCACAAAGATCGCGAAGACCTGGCCATCCACCGCCCGGAAATACTGCGAGAAGGCGACCAGGTTGATGTTCACCGCGTTCAGGATCAATTCAATCGACATCAAAATGACCAGCACATTGCGGCGCGTCAGCACGCCGACCACGCCGATGATGAAAAGGGCGCTGCCCAGGAACACGTAATAATCGGTCGGGACCGGAGTCATTCCAGCTTCCTTTTCGCCATGAGCACCGCTCCCACCATGGCGACCAGCAGCAACAGTGAAGCAATCTCCACCGGCAGCATGTAGTTCTGGTACAGGGCCATGCCGATCGCCTGGGTGTTGTGCTGCGGCTCGGGGCCCAGCGGCGGCTGCGGCAGACCGAAACCCCGGCCGCCGTTGTAGAACGCGTAGGCCAGCAGGCCGCACAGCAGCCCGGCCGTCACCACGGCGACCTGCCATTGCCGGTTGAATTGCGCCTGCGTGAGTGTCACATCCAGGTTGACCAGCATGACCACGAACAGGAACAGCACCATGATGCCGCCCACATAGAGAATCACTTGCACCGCGAAGAGGAACTCCGCGTGGAGCAGCAGATAAATCCCGCCCACGGCGAAGAGCGTCACAATCAGGGCGATGATGCTGTGCACGGCGTTCCGCCGCGTAATCACCAGAATCGCCGAAACGATGGCGACGGCCGACAAGATGAAAAATGCGATGAGTGGCAACATGTTCAACAAGAAGTCAGAAGACTGGGGTCAGAAGTCAGAATAAGAACTCTCCCCACTGGCGTCTCCCAGCTCCGAAAGATCATAGCCGTTCTCTCTGAACGTTCCGCGCGCTCTTTTTGAAGCGGTTTTTCACGTTGCTTCTGAATTGGCGCGCCCTCCAAGAGTTCGACCTCCTCTGGCTCCTAGCAGGGTGCTGAAAAACTCCTGTTTTGGAACTGCAGATGCCGCTCGAAACGCACGGAAGTAAAAACTCGCAGCTCCAAATC
>Ga0315268_10007239_pt1 | contig 11700 bp, 7 predicted proteins | sample C1_top_MG_FD_204535 | JGI IMG/M metagenome (GOLD analysis project Ga0315268, IMG submission 204535) | Sediment microbial communities from Yellowstone Lake, YNP, Wyoming, USA - C1_top | ecosystem: Environmental > Aquatic > Freshwater > Lake > Sediment | place: USA: Wyoming | collected 2017-08-01 | reverse complement strand
TCCGAAAAAGATTGCATTCCTGCAATGCGTGGGCAGCCGCGATCAGACACATGACTATTGCTCGTCGGTGTGCTGCATGTATGCGGCCAAAGAGGCCATGATGGCGCTCGAACACGCCAAAGCTGAAGGCTGTGAGCTCGAATGCCACGTTTTCTTCATGGACACGCGCGCGTTCAGCAAAGGTTACGAGGAATACTATCGGCGCGCGGAGATCAAGTACGGCGTCAAGTATCACCGCACGCGCATCAGCGCCGTCAAGCAAAATCCCGCCAACGGCAATTTGGTTGTTCAACATGCTGAATCTCACGATTCGACATTCGACGTTCGACATTCGGAATTTGACATGGTCGTGCTCTCGGTGGGGATGGAGATGAGCGATCAAGTCAAGGCGTTAGGCAAAAGCCTCGGCATTGAATTGGACGACTATGGCTTTTGCCATACAACGCTGTTCGACCCGCTGCAAAGCAGCCGCGCAGGGATTTACGTGGCCGGGCCATTCCGCGAGCCTAAAGATATTCCCGAATCGGTGGTGGAAGCGAGCGGCGCAGCGGGCGCAGCGGGAGCGCTGCTCGGCGCAGCGCGCGGCACACTGGCGCGCAAGGCCGAATACCCGCCAGAGCGAGACATTGCGGCAGAAGAGCCGCGCGTGGGCGTGTTTGTCTGCCACTGCGGGAGTAACATTGGCGGATTCCTGGACGTGCCAGGCACGGCGGCCTCCGCCGCCAGGCTGCCGTGCGTCGTCCACTCGGAGGACAATCTCTATGCCTGCTCGCAGGACGCCATCAAGCACATCATCGAGACCGTTCGGGAAAAGAACCTCAACCGTGTCGTGGTCGCTTCGTGCACGCCGCGCACTCACGAACCGCTGTTCCAGGATGCGTGCCGCATGGCGGGACTCAACCCGGGTCTGTTTGAGATGGCTAACATCCGCAACCAATGCTCGTGGGTTCACTCGGACAACTGGGATGGCGCAACACGCAAGGCAGAAGACCTGGTACGTGGCGCCGTCATGCGAGCGACGCGGCTCGATCCGGTTCACACGATCGAGTTGCCCGTGCAAAAAGCGGCGCTCGTCATCGGCGGCGGCGTGGCGGGAATGCATGCCGCACTCACGCTGGCTGATCAGGGTTTCCCGGCGCACCTGGTCGAGCGGACGGGGCAGTTGGGCGGCGGGCTGCGAAATGCGTACTTGACCGCAGGCCGCACGCGAAGCGCGCAGACGGCAGATGATCCTCAAGTTTACTTGCGCGAATTGATCGCAAAGGTTGAAGCGCATCCGCTGATTCGCGTCCATCTCGAAACAGAGTTGATCGAGACCGGCGGCTTCCGAGGAAATTTCGAAAGCAAGCTCCGATCAAAGGACGGCATCATCACCGACATCGCTCACGGCGCGACAGTTGTGGCGACGGGCGCTCAAGAGTATCGCGGGCAGGAGTATGGATTGGGCGGCGATTCGCGCATCATTACGCAGACGGATTTTGAAGCGCTACTCGCAAACGTGCTGACCGCAGGCCGCAGACCGCCAACTTCCCGCCCTTCAGGCGTCCGACTTCCGACCTCCGTCGTCATGATCCAGTGCATCGGCCCTGCCGAACAGTATTGCTCGCGGACATGCTGCGCCACGGCGCTCGGGAACGCGCTAAAGCTGAAAGAACTCGACCCGACTGCGCAAGTCACCATCCTCTACAAAGACATGCGAACGTTCGGCTTCAAGGAGCAGTTGTACACTCTAGCCCGCAAGACCGGTGTGCTGTTCATCCGCTACGACGATGCACACAAGCCACAAATTTCAAATTTCAAACCCCCTAAAGAGGGAGATTCTCAAATCTCAAATGACCCATCTCTGACCATCCGTGTTTGGGAGCCAATGCTGGGACGCGAGGTCACGCTGACGCCAGACATGGTCGTGCTTAGCGAGCCCATGATACCGGCGGACAGCACAAGAGAGCTGGGCAGCCTTCTGAAAGTGCCAACGGACTTGGACGGCTGGTTCCTGGAAGCTCACGTCAAGCTGCGGCCGGTAGACTTTGCCAGCGACGGCATCTTTATGGCGGGCGCGTGCCATTACCCCAAGTTCCTCGACGAAACGATTGCCCAGGCGCAGGCCGCCGCTTCGCGCGCGGCGACGATTCTTTCGCGCGAGACGCTGACCGCGGGCGGCATCGTCGCGCAGGTAAACGCCGAGCAGTGCGTGGGCTGCCTGACATGCGTGCGCATCTGCCCGTACCAGGTGCCCAAGATTCAAATGAACCTGTCCGGCGTGGGGCGCATCGCGGGCGCGGCGTACATCGAAGCGGCGACGTGTCACGGCTGCGGCATTTGCGCGGGCGAGTGTCCCGCCAAAGCCATCCGGCTGGTCAACTATGCTGATGCACAAGTGATGGCGACGGTGGAGGTATTATTTGGAGAAGTTTTGAGGGCAACTGTCCCCGCATGAGCAAACAGATGGATTGCAACGAGGGAATGACGACACATCAGGTGTTGTGTCAATTGCCAACGGAGAAAAGAGAAAAACATCCATGTGCCAGACCAGCAATTTCCAACCCCACATCATCGCCTTTGCGTGCCACTATTGCGCGTATGGCGCGGCTGACCTCGCCGGCTCGATGCGGCTTTCATATCCTGAAGGCATCCGCATCGTCAAGCTGCCCTGCACCGGCAAGATAGATGTGCTGTTGGTGCTCGACGCATTCGAACACGGCGCCGATGGCGTGATGGTGGCCGGCTGACTCAAGGGCGATTGTCATTACCTGGAAGGTAATGTCAACGCAGAGCGAAGGGTCAAGCAAGCTCAAGACTTGTTGGATCAGATCGGGCTGGGCGGCGCGCGTGTGCGAATGTTCAATCTATCCTCTGCCGAAGGGCCGCAGTTCGCAGAGTATTGCAACGAGTTTTCAACCCACATCGTCAAACTAGGACCCAATCCACTCAAACGACCATTGACGCAGTCATAGGGTTGCGTCATTGGAATGAAACCTCCGAGCCGCCACTGGAGCCTCGGAGATTTTTTGTTAGTTCTTTCGGACTAGCAGCCGCCTCTTGCCGTCTTCCGACGGGCTATAGACACTCCTTGTGCATTGTTTTACAATCTTCACAGCACGACAGAATGTCATGATACCTGTCATGCTGCCCTCAAAAATAGGAATAATGACAATGGGCAGGCTTTGGCTCTGGATGTAAGCTGTGGATGGCGATGTGAGAGGACGGCCCTCATGAAACAACCGTTTGATGGAACCAATCCCGCCGGAGCAGTGCTGGTCATCGGCGGCGGCGTGGGCGGGCAGCGCGCAGCGCTCGATCTGGCGGAAGCGGGCCTGCGGGTGTACCTTGCCGAGATGACTCCGATTCTGGGCGGGCGCGTCGCACAACTTGGCTTCATGTTCCCCACGCACGATTGCGTGCTGTGCCGAGGCACATCCGATCACGGCTATGGCTGCACCCGCCCCACGATTTCTCCAGCGTTCCTCGATCACAACGCGCACCCCAACATCGCCGTGCGAACCAGCAGCGAAGTGACGTCGGTGAGTGGTCAGGCAGGCGATTTTACTGTCACAGTGGAACATCACCCGCGCTATGTGGATGCTGGTCGTTGCACCAATTGCGGATTGTGTGAGGCGGTCTGTCCGGTTGCTGTGCCCAATGAGTTTCAGAGCGGGCTGGCCCTGCGCAAGGCAATCTACAAGATGGCCCCGCGCGTTGCGCCGAACTCGTACAGCGTGGATCGCGCACGCTGTCAACCGGGCTGTCGCCGCTGCGAGACGGTCTGCCCCACCAATGCGGTTCGCCTGGACAAAAAGCAATCCACTGAAACGATCCACGTAGGCGCCATCATCCTGGCGGCGGGCTATCGCCTGTTCGATCCGCACAAGGCCGAAGAGTTCGGCCATGGGCGCTTCCGCAACGTGTTGACTTCGATGCAGTACGAGCGGCTCGCCTCACGCTCTGGACCGACCGAAGGCATCGTGACGCGCGTGAGCGACGGCAAGCCTCCTCAGAAAATCGCGTGGCTGCAATGCGTGGGCAGCCGCAACCAGGATCATCCGTACTGCTCGACCATCTGCTGCATGTACGCCACCAAACAGGCGATGCTCAGCAAGCAGCGCCTCGGCCCGGAAGCTGAAGCGCGCATCTTTACCATGGACGAACGCGCGTTCAGCAAAGAGTTCAACGCTTACTTTGAGCAGGCCAAAGACATGGGCGTGGATTACACGCGCTGCCGCGTGTCCAGCATCCGCGAAGACCCAGAGACGCGCGACCTGTACGTGCACTCTGTACCTGAAGGCGAAAGCAAGCCGATCGAAGAGCGATACGACATGGTCGTGCTGTCCGTCGGCACCGAGCCGCCCAGGGAAGCCAGCGGGCTGGCCCAGGCGATGGGCATCGAGCTGAATGCCTTTGGCTTTTGCATGACCGACAAGTTCACGCCGCTGGAGACTTCGCAGCCTGGCGTGTTTGTGTGCGGTACGTTCTCTTCGCCAAAGGAAATCGCCGAGACGATTATTGACGCGGCGGGCGCAGCGGGCGCGGTCATGCAATTGATGCACGATCAGTTGAATCAAGCCAAGTCGAGCCGCGAGTACCCGTTCCTCGCCAAGGGCGGCGAGTTCCAGCCCGAACGAGATGTGACGGGCGAGCCGACTCGCACAGGCGTGTTCCTTTGCCGCTGCGAGCCGAGCATTGACGGCGTGGTGAACACGGCTGAGGTCGCCGATTACGCATGGAACCTTCCCAATGTCGTCCACGTCGAGCGGCTGGACTATGCATGCTTCCTCGAAGCCGAGTGCTACATCAAGAACACGATTGCCGAGCGCAACTTGAACCGCGTGGTGATGGCCGGCTGCAGCCACCGCACGCACGAATCTCTCTATCAGCGCGTTGTCCGCGAGGCGGGGCTGAATCCATACTATATGGAAATGGTCAACCTGCGCGAGCAATGCGCGTGGGTTCACATGGACGAGCCAGAAAAAGCCACTCGCAAGGCGAAAGAACTAGTGCGAATGGCGGCAGCGCGCGTGGCGACGATGCGCCCCGTTCACAAAGAAATCGTCAAGCCGACGACACGCGCGCTAGTGCTGGGCGGCGGCGTGGCTGGCATGACCGCCGCACTCACGATGGCCGATGCGGGTTATGATGTGACCCTCGTCGAGCGCGAGGACGCGTTGGGCGGCAATTTGCGGCAAATCTATTATGTGGCCGAGGGACAAAATCCGCAGCGGCTCTTGCGCGACCTCATCAATCGCGTGCGCGGTCACGAGCACGTCGAAGTGCTGACGCAGGCCGAGTTGCAGGAGCATCAAGGCAACGTGGGACATTTCGTCAGCCGCATTCGCGTCAAAGGGCAAGATCGTCTCGTCCATCATGCCGTGACGATTGTGGCGACGGGCGGACAGCAGAGCCGCGACGGGCGTTATCAACTGGGGCGCAACAAGCGCGTCATTACCGCCCAAGATTTGGAAGACATCATCGCACACCGCCCCGAAGAGATCGAGGCGCTCAAGCAACTGGTGATGATCCAGTGTGTGCGCCAGCCCGGAGACATCGAGTACTGCTCGCGTATCTGCTGCACCAACACTATGAAGAACGCGACACGCGTCAAACAACTGAATCCGAATTGCCAGGTGATCGTGCTCTACAAAGACATCATCACTTATGGCTTCCGCGAGCAGTATTACACAGAGGCGCGCAAGCGGGGCGTAATCTTTATCCGTTACACCGACGAGACCAAGCCCATCGTCGAGTCGCTGCCCGATGGCCGCGTACAGGCCAAGGTGCACGAGCCGAACCTGCACCGCGATATGACGCTTGCGCCTGATCTCGTGGCGCTTTCGATGGCGATTGTGCCCAGCGAGGGAACCACCGACCTGGCCGACAAGCTTCACGTGGATCTTTCCCCGGAAGGCTTTTTCATGGAAGCGCACTTGAAGATGCGCCCCATGGACCTGCCGGTCGAAGGCGTGTTTGTGGCGGGCATGGCGCATTATCCCAAGTTTATCGAGGAAACCATCAGCAACGCTCAAGCCGCCGCCGGTCGCGCGCTGACGTTCCTGGGCAAAGATCACATCTATATCGGCGGCACGATTGCAGTGGTAGATCAAGACAAATGCGTCGGCTGTCTGACGTGCGTGCGGACGTGCCCGTTCGAAATCCCGCGTGTGGATTCGTCTCGCGCCGGCGTGGGCGGCATTGTGGGCGCGGCGTGGATTGATCCAGCGTTGTGCCACGGCTGCGGCACCTGCACGGGCGAATGTCCTGCCACGGCGATTCAACTCGTCAATTATCGCGACGAGCAGATGCTTGGAGTGCCCAACTTGCTCGGCGCGTGGCTGCCCGAAGCAACCTGCGTGGAGTGAGAAACAAAGTAGCGGCCCGTGAGGCCGCCCTGAAATTTTTGGGGCGGCAGCGTGTGCCGCCGGAGGTCTGAGTGAGCGACAACGGCAAAGCGTCGAACGGGTTCGAGCCCGAAATCACTGCGTTCATGTGCAACTATTGCGCCTACATGTCCGCCGACACGGCGGGCACTCAACGCATCCAGTACCCGGCTAACGTCAAGCTCGTGAGGCTGCCCTGCACGGGCAAGACCGACATCCGTTATATTCTCAAAGCGTTCGAGGATGGCGCGGACGGCGTATACATTGTGGCGTGCCCCATCGGCAACTGCCATCACGTGAGGGGCAACGAGCGCGGACTGCGCCGCGTGCAAAAGGCCAAGCAGATTCTCAAAAGCGTTGGGCTGGAACAAGACCGGCTGGATATGTATTTCATGAGCGGCGGCCAGGGACAAGAGTTTGCAGGCAAAGCTTCAGAGATGACCGAGCGCGTGCGCAAGCTGGGGCCGAATCCACTGAAGAAATGACGAGCCTCGAATGACCGCTTCGCGGGATGAATGCAGCGAGGATGACCCGCTGTTTTTGTCTCACATTGATGAGGTCAACACTACATACAGGCTGAGGTCGCCCTCTCGCCCGCCCGCACGAAAAGTTTCCACGACGTTCAGCCCAGCCTGCGCAGCCAGCGCGCGCAGTTCGTCCTCGCCAATCCAGTGACAGTAGCGCAGGCCCGAACCGCCGCGCTTCCAGTTCAGCAGCGCATCGCCCGGTTCAAGCTCACGTTCGTCAACGCCCACCGTGCTCCACGCCACGATCTTGCTTCGCATTCGCTCGTTGTCCATAAACTGCCACGTCGAGACGACGGCGCGTCCTTGCGGCGCAAGCAGCTCGCGTACTTGCTGCAGGATGCGTGCTCGCACCTCACTGTCGGGGATGTGGTGCAAGACCGCAAGAAGCAAGATGCCGTCAAATCCCCTCATCCCCCGCCACCTGCCCCCGTCAGAGGGTTCTCCCTGAGGGTGAAGGGAATCGGTCCAGTCAGACCGAGCAATGTCTGCTACAACAAAACTAGCTTCCAGTCCACTTGAAATTTGAAAGCCTGCCCCCCATTTTTTCAGGGGGTTGAAATTTGATATTTGCTCCGCCGACGAATCCACTCCCACGTACACCACGCCCTGTCGCTCGCGCGCCAAGAGCGCCGCCACACGCCCATTGCCGCAGCCGATGTCCAGCACCCTTGCGCCGTTGGCGATGTAAGGTAAAATCACTTGCAGATCACGCGCCGACGCGCGCGTTTCCGAAAACGAATCCGCACATGTCGAGTAAAACTCGCGGTTGATTTGGCAGAGTCTCTCGATGAGCTCAGGTCTCATAAGCTGATGCTGCGAACGTGAACAAATCGTGCATGACTTTTCGCACATCAGAATTATAGCACGGTGTTGTAATGGCAACTGAGCAAGAACTTGCCCAGCGGCGCGCCAAGTGGCAGGCGGCGCACGGGCAAACGATTGACATAGACGAATACGAGGACGAACTCGTCGCGATCATCGAGCAGATCGCGGCGACAGAAAAGCTTGAGCCCCAGGACATTACGCGGCTACTGTATCGCGTCTCACGCGGAGATGGGCCGCTCGCCAAAGACCAGCTCATACACAGCTACCGCGAACTCGTAGCGCGCGGCGTGCTGCCGCCGTCGCGCGAGACACTCGCTCGACTGCGCACCAAACCGGTCCGCACGATCTCGGGCGTTGCGCCGGTCACGGTGCTGACCAAACCCTTCCCCTGTCCCGGCGAATGCATCTTTTGCCCCGAGTTCTCTTCGATGCCCAAGTCCTATATTCCTGACGAACCCGGCGCACTCAGGGCAGGACAACTTGAATTCGATCCATACTTGCAGACCGCGCTCCGCATCCGTGCACTGGACAACATCGGCCACAGCACAGACAAGATAGAGTTGCTCATCCTCGGTGGAACGTGGTCGTACTATCCGACTGATTACCAGGAGTGGTTCATCCATCGCTGTCTGGATGCGATGAATGGTCGAGATTCTGACACATTGGAAGAGGCGCAACGGCTCAACGAAACTGCACCACACCGAAACGTTGGGCTGGTGATCGAGACGCGGCCCGATTACGTGGACGAGAAAGAAATCGTGCGCCTCCGGCGAATGGGCGTGACCAAGGTCCAAATCGGCGTGCAGAGCGTGGACGATAACATTCTGTCCCGCAACAAGCGCGGTCACACCGTCGAGCAGACGCGGCAAGCGTTCCGGCTGTTGCGCGCGGGCGGATTCAAGATTCACGCGCACTGGATGCCCAACCTGCTCGGCGCGACGCCGCAATCCGATCTCGAAGATTTTGTCCGCCTGTGGGATGACCCGGCTCTGCGGCCGGACGAACTCAAAATCTATCCGTGCTCCTTGCTCGCAAACACGGAACTGTATCAGCACTGGGAACGTGGCGAGTATCGCCCGTACACTGATCAGGAGTTGATTGTCCTGGTCGCGGATTGCAAGACGCGCGTCCCGCCGTATTGCCGCATCAACCGCGTGATGCGCGACATTCCCGCCGGTCACGTCGTCGCGGGTTCCAAGCAATCGAACTTGCGCCAAACAGTGCATCGGGTGATGAAGGCCCGCGGGCAGGCTTGCCAGTGCATCCGCTGCCGCGAAGTCCGCGGCGAAAAAGTGGAGGCTTCGACGCTGGTTTTGCAAGAACTGGCTTACGACACCGATACGACCCGCGAGCACTTGCTGTCATTCGTCACGCCAGAAGCCGGGCCTGGGCGAGCGCATCCGCTCCTGGCCGGATTCTTGCGACTCTCATTGCCCAAATCGAGGCCAAGGTTCCTCGACGAGGTTGCAGACGCGGCGATGATCCGTGAAGTGCACGTCTACGGCCCGGCACTAGAGATCGGCGAAGAAGGCGATGGAAAAGCTCAACACTCCGGGCTGGGCACACGACTGATCGAGCGTGCGGTAGGAATCGCACGCGAGGCAGGCTTTGCGCGGTTGGCCGTCATCGCGGCCACCGGTACGCGCAGCTATTACCGCGCTCGCGGGTTCGGGTTGGGCGAGTTGTATATGGTACGAGACATCGGCGGGTAGAGTCAAGCTTCCGGTTGCGCAAGACTGCCGACCGCCGAATAAAGAGTCTGTGGTCAGTCGGCGACAGTCTTTTATTGGGGAGCGAATGAACAGGTACGACGTGATCGTGGTCGGCGGCGGGCCAGGCGGCTCGAGCGCCGCTTATCATCTGACGCGCGCCGGAGCGCGTGTGCTCGTGTTGGACAGAGCGCGCTTTCCTCGTTACAAAACTTGCGGCGGAGCAGTCCCTCAGTCTGTCTTGCAACACTTTCCTTTTGATTTCGGCGCTATACCGTCAGCGCAGGTAGCCGAGGTTCGCTATAGCCTGGCAGGCCAAAGGGAAGTGCGCGTGCCGATGGCCGAGCGGCTGGTGAAAATGGTCATGCGCGACACATTTGACATGTACCTGCTCCGCCACTGCGGCGCCGAGGTGCGCGACGGATGCGCAGCGCGCGAGGTGACTGAAGAAATCCAAGGCGTCCGCGTTGTCACCGAACAAGGCGAGGTCATCCAGGCCAGGTACCTCGTCGGAGCAGACGGAGCAAAATCGTTGGTGGCGCAGCAACTGGGAGTGCCGCGCGCCCGGCGGCCCGGCGGCGCAGTCGAGGTCGAGGCGCCCATACCACCTCACCTCTTGGGTCGTTACGCCGATGTGGCGCTGTTCGAGCTCGGCGCTGTGCCCAATGGCTACCTGTGGATTTTTCCCAAGGGCGGGCACCTATCGGTTGGGATCGGCGCGATGAACGCCACGCACGCCGCTCTCAAAGAGACTTTGTGGCGCGAGATGAAACGCTTCGGGCTGGATCTCGATGGTGCGGTGGCGCACGCGCACCCGATCCCGGTCTATCCGGGCCGAAAACGCTTTCACTCGCGGCGATGCCTGTTGGTGGGCGATGCAGCCGGGCTGGCCGATGGGCTGATCGGCGAGGGCATCCGTTACGCCGTCAAAAGCGGCCAACTGGCGGCAGAATGTATCGCGCGCGGCGCAGTGGAGGATTACACGCGCCAGGTGCGCCGCCGGATTGGGTGGAGCTTGAGTTGGGCCAACTTGGGCGCGTGGATTTTCTACCTCTTGCCGGAACTCTGCTACTATGTGGGCGCAGTCAATCCACATTCCACTGAGGGCTTTATCGGCGCTTTGAACGACCAGTATGGCTATGACTTGCTCGTGCCCTATATCTTGGGCTGCGCCGCCGAGTCGCTCGTGACGTTCAAGTGGGTGAGGACGCTGTTTGATAGTCAACCGGCAGATTTCTTTTCCCGATAACTCATCGTCGCCGAGGCTTGCGCCACAGGCATCACCGTCATCTCGTTGATGTTGACGTGCGGGGGACGTGTGGCGGCGAACACAATCAGATCCGCAATGTCGTCACCCGTGAGCGGCCGCAAGCCTTCGTAAACTTTGTCCGAGCGTTCCTGATCGCCGTGAAAGCGTACAACACTGAACTCGGTCTCGACCATGCCGGGCTGAATGTTGGTCACGCGAATCGGCGTGCCGAGTAAATCCATCCGCAAGCCTTGCGAAAGGAAACGAACCGCCGCCTTGGTCGCGCAATACACATTACCGCCCGGATAAGCCTCAACGCCTGCAATCGAACCCAGGTTGATGAGATGGCCCACGCCGCGCTTGATCATACCGGGGATCACTGCACGGCTCACGTACAGCAAGCCCTTGACGTTCGTGTCAATCATCTCTTCCCAGTCTTGCAGGTTGCCTTCATGCAATTTGCTCATGCCGCGAGCCAGGCCCGCATTGTTGACCAACACCTCGAGGGCTTCCCACTCGGGCGACAGACTCGCCATCGCCTTTTCGACGGCAGGCTGATCGCGCACGTCGAGCTGAAAAGCGTGTGCCGCCACACCGTGTTCCTTCTTCAGTTCGGCCGCCAATGCTTCGATCCGCTCGATGCGCCGCGCACACATGAGCACCCTCGCTCCCTGTGCGGCAAAAGCTCTGGCGCATGACGCGCCGATGCCAGAGCTTGCGCCAGTGATGAACACGATCTTGTCGCGTAATGAATACATGCTCGCCCTCCCAGTCATGTTTGTCGGCTAGTATACAACTACACTGCGCGACAAACAAGCGCGAGCGGCGGTTGTTTCCCTCAATTCATTATCAACGGCACAAAAGTCTGCAATATCCGGCTAACGACTGAGACGGTCGCCGCGCGACTATCCACATGACCTGCTCCATTGCTCACTCTCACCCAATAAGAAGTCATAGTGCTAAGCGATGGAGTGGTAAAAGTATTGCTGTTTGAACCCACCGGCTTGCTGGTGTCCCCCGTG
>Ga0315268_10007238_pt1 | contig 11700 bp, 9 predicted proteins | sample C1_top_MG_FD_204535 | JGI IMG/M metagenome (GOLD analysis project Ga0315268, IMG submission 204535) | Sediment microbial communities from Yellowstone Lake, YNP, Wyoming, USA - C1_top | ecosystem: Environmental > Aquatic > Freshwater > Lake > Sediment | place: USA: Wyoming | collected 2017-08-01 | reverse complement strand
TGGCGGCCAACGAAGCCATCGTCGCCGCCGTGCTGGAGACGCTCGGCGCGGCGCAGGACTTTGCCGGCGAGACGGTGCTTATCACCGCCGGGCCGACCCGCGAGCCGATCGATCCCGTTCGCTACATCAGCAACCGTTCCAGCGGCAAGATGGGATACGCGCTGGCCGAAGCCGCGCTGCGCCGCGGCGCGCGCGTCCTGCTGGTCAGCGGCCCCACCGCGCTGGCGCCGCCCACCGGCGCCGAGGTGCTGCCGGTCGAGACCGCCGCCCAGATGCGCGACACGGTGCTGGCGCACGCCGCCGAGAGCACGGTGATCATCAAGGCCGCCGCGGTTTCCGATTACCGCCCGAAGTCCCCTGCGCCCCAGAAGATGAAGCGCCACGCCGCCTTTCAGCTCGATCTGGAGCCGACGGCCGACATTGTCGCGGAGTTGCGCGCGCGCCAGCAGAACCAGATCGTGGTCGGCTTCGCCGCCGAAACTGAAAACGTGCTGGAGAACGCGCGCAAGAAGCTGGTCTCGAAATCGCTGGATGCGATCGTCGCCAACGACGTTTCGCAGCCCGGCGTCGGCATGGATTCCGACCGCAACGCCGTCACCATCATTACCGCCAGCGAGGTGATGGACGTACCCGAGTCCAGCAAGCGCGAGGTGGCCCAGCGCATCCTTGACGTTATCCATCGCATTCGCACGCAGCGCGGAACGCCGGTGAAAACCTGACCGCGGATTTGCACGGATGCACGCGGATTTCTTCTTTCCAAGATTTTCAAGATTTGTTGCTTCTTTTTTTTGATTTGTGGGCTTTGCAAGATTTAGTTTTGATTTGTGGGCCCCGGCGCCCTCGCCGGGGCTGCGCTTGATACAAACGAAATCACCGCTCCTGCGGGCGCCCTCGCCCGCAGGGAGATACGCTTCAGGCACGCCGCGATTTCGTATAAACTCACTCTGCGCCTCATGCCAAAACAACTCACCGCAGACCAGAAGCGCGCCCTCGCTGCCCGCGTGAATTACTATCGCGAGCTGGGGATTTACGATTTCTACCGCCGCGAGGTAGATGTGGCGCGGGCGCCCTCGCCCGCGGAGGACGACCGCGAACTCGGCGCCATCATCACCGCTCCCGCCGTCGATCTCTTCGCCCCACAGTTGCCGGAGCGCGCCGCCGCCGATACCTCCGAGGCGCTGCGCATCATCCGTCACGACCTGGGCGACTGCACCCGCTGCAAGCTGCACAAGCTGGGCCGCAAGCAGATCGTTTTCGGCGTGGGGGACCCCAAGGCCGAGCTGATGTTCGTCGGGGAAGGCCCGGGCGCGGATGAAGACGAGCAGGGCGAGCCCTTCGTCGGCCGCGCCGGCCAGTTGCTGAACAAAATGATCGAGGCCATGGGACTGAACCGCCGGCAGGTTTATATCGCCAACGTGGTCAAGTGCCGCCCGCCGGGGAATCGCACCCCGGAGCGCGACGAAACCGAGACCTGCTCGCCCTTCCTGCTGCGCCAGATCGAGACCATCCGGCCCAGGGCGATCGTGGCCCTGGGCGCGGTGGCGGCCAAGGCGCTGTTGCAGATCAACGCCTCCATGGGCGAACTGCGCGGGCGCACCTACGATTTCCGCGGCTCGCGCCTGTTCGTCACTTATCACCCCGCCTACCTGCTGCGCGACCCGCGCCAGAAAGGCGAAACGTGGAAGGATTTACAGCAGGTGATGAAGTTTTTGGGACTGCAGGCGCCGAAACGCAGCGATTAGCGATTAGCGATTAGCGATTAGCAATTAGCAATTAGCAATTAGCAATTAGCAATTAACGATTAGCCCGACCCCCACTAACCACTAATCACTAATTACTATCGGCGGGTGCCCCACATCTGCCCGCCTTTGGCAGATGTGGGCGGGTCCGCTAATCGCTAATCGCTAATTGCTAATGGCTGATTACTGCGACGTCGCGCTGCCCGTGCCGCTGGAGGCGAACTTCACCTATCGCCTCAACGGCCCGGCGCCCGTTGTCGGCGGGCGCGTGGTGGTGCCGTTTCGCGAGAAGAAGCTTTCCGGCATCGTGGTCGCGCTGCACGACCGCCCGCCCACGGCGCCGGCGAAAAATGTTCTGGCCGTGCTGGACACCGCGCCCGTGCTCGACGCCGGCCTCATGCGTCTGGGCCAGTGGATTGCCGAGTACTACGTGGCGCCGCTGGGCGAGGTATTCCGCACCATGTTGCCGCTGGGGGCGGAATTCCGCCGCGCCCGCGGCTATCGCATCACCCAGCGCGGCCGCGAGGCGGCGCATCACGCAATTGCTTTCCGATTAGGTGATACTCCCGCCCCTTCGCTTCTGCCAGCGCCGGAGGCGCAGGATTCGCCGGGGTCCCCAACCCGCGCGCAGCGCGAGTTGGGGTGGCCGTTGGCCCAACGCGGAAGCGCTGGGACGGCGAACAACATTGGACCGGAGCCCCGGAGGGGCGGCGCCCCCGGGGCGGAACATGCCATCCTCGATTACCTTCTCGACCGCGACCTCGCGCGCGAGGAAACGCTGCGCTCCGCGACCGGTGCGTCTAAGAATTTGCTGAACGCGCTGTTACGCAAGAAATGGATCGAGCGCGTAGATATGTCCGGCGTACGGGATGCCGCCCGCACCGTGCGCGTGGCCGTGCTGGTGCCGTTCCTACGGGACTTGGAATCTGAAGCGCTGCCTGACCCGGGACTTACGTCCCGGGCTAAACCGGAGCCCCGTAGGGGCGGCACGAAAAAGCTGAACCCGAACCAACTCGCGTTGTTGGAGGCGATCAGGAAATCCGGCGGGCGTATGGCCATCGAAGAACTGCGCCCACTGCCGGTCCCGCCAACCACGCTGAACACCCTGGTCAAACGCGGCCTGGTCGTCATCGAGGAACAGCCGGCGGGATTTCGCCTCTCCTCGCTGAAGTCCCGGCCGCTGGATTTCATCTTCAATCCGCGGCAAAAACAAGCGCTGGAACACCTTCAGGCCGCCGTCTGGTCGCGCAAGTTCTCCGTCACCCTGCTGCACGGTGTCACCGGCTCCGGCAAGACCGCGGTGTACCTGGCCGCCATGCAGGACGTGCTGCGCAGCGGCCGCGGCGCGCTCATGCTGGTGCCGGAAATCGGACTCACGCCGGTTGCCGCCGCCGATCTGCACCAGATGTTCGGCGGCGAGGTTGCCATCCTGCATTCCGGCCTCAGCGACGCCGAGCGCGCCGAGCAGTGGCATCGCATCCGGCGCGGCGAGGCGCGCATCGTGGTGGGCACGCGTTCGGCTGTCTTCGCGCCCATCGCCGACCTGGCGCTGATCGTGGTCGACGAGGAGCACGACAGCTCCTACAAGCAGGAGGAAACGCCGCGCTACCACGCCCGCGACGCCGCCGTCATGCGCGCCAAATTTTCTGGCGCCGCCGTGGTGCTGGGCTCGGCCACGCCCTCGCTGGAATCCTGCTACAACGGCAACGTCGGCAAGTACGCGCTGCTGGAATTGCCGGACCGCGTCGAGCGCCGTCCGCTGCCCGAAGTCGAGCTCATCGACATGCGCGAAGAATTCCGCGCCACCGGCCGCGAGCAGGTGATCTCGCGCCGGCTGGCCGAGGAAATCGGCGAACGCCTGGCGCGCGGCGAGCAGATCCTGCTGCTGCTGAACCGCCGCGGCTATTCGGCGTTCGTCCTGTGCCGCGCCTGCGGCGACACCGTGCAGTGCAAGAACTGCGCCATTGCCATGACCCACCACAAGCGCCAGCGCAAGCTGGCATGCCACTACTGCGGCTACGCGCGCCCGGTGCCCCAGACCTGCCCCAAGTGCGGCAGCGAATACGTGCAGTTCCTGGGCTCCGGCTCGGAGAAGCTGGAAGAGCTGCTCCACGGCATGTTCCCGCAGGCGCGTCTGGCCCGGCTGGATCGCGACACCGTGCGCGGGCGCGGCGACTTCGAGCGCGTGCTCGCCGCCCTGCACGCCGGCGAACTCGACATCGTGGTCGGCACGCAGATGATCGCCAAGGGACACGACATCCACGGCGTCACCCTGGTGGGCGTGGTCGGCGCCGATCTCGGCCTCACCTTCCCCGACTTCCGCGCCGCCGAGCGCACCTTCCAACTGCTCACGCAAGTTGCCGGACGCGCCGGGCGCGGCGACGCCCCTGGCAAAGTCGTCCTGCAAACTTATTTCCCCGACCACTACGCGGTGCAGTTCGCCAGCGCCCACAATTACCGCGGATTTTACGAGAAGGAGCTGCGCTACCGGAACTGGATGCGGTATCCGCCGTTCAGCGCGCTGGCCAACGTGCTGGTGCGCAGCCACAAGCTGGAGGACGCGCTCAAGTGGTCGGGCCTGCTGGGACGCTGGCTGGAGCAGGCGCCGAAGGAAGGTATCCGTGCCATGGGGCCTGCGGCGGCGCCGCTCTCACGCCTGAAGACCGAGTACCGCTACCACTTCGTGCTGAAATCCGCCAGCCGCGCCAAGTTGAACGCACTGCTGCGCGCCATGCTGGCCCACGCCGCGGAGCAGAAAATCCCGCGCCCGAACGTGGTGGTGGATGTGGATGCGCTGTCGCTGCTCTGAGCGGCCAGCACTCAGGATCCAGCGCTCAGCCAGCAGCATTCACCAGTTACGTCCAGCGCCGGCACAAGACCAGTTACGCCCAGCGTCGGCACAAGACCAGTTACGCCCAGCGTCGGCACAAGACCAGTTACGCCCAGCGCCGGCACAAGAGCGACGCGCGCGTCCCGCCAGGGACGCGTTGAAAATAGCCCGCCACTTCAGTGGCGGGATCGCTGCGGCAAAGAACGCGAGTCCCGGAGGGACGGCTGATCTCTTCGTTTCAGTCGTCCCTCCGGGACTCCGCGTTAACGCCGCCTGCCCCGGACTGAAGTCCGGGGCTATTTTCATTCGGCCCCTCCGGGGCGGGCCGACTGAGAGAACTCCTAATTACTGAATGCTGATTGCTGCAGGGTTAACGGCTAATCGCTAATCGCTAATTGCTAATTGCTGTCTCACCGCAGTGCTGCCCCGCGGAAGGGTTCGGGCACGAAGGTCAGGATGAGCATGGCCAGCCCGAGCAGCGCCAGCAGTCTCCTGCGGCCACCCACCGCAGGCCACGACGGCACCTGCGGATGCCGCATGCCGCTGATGGTCAGCAGCAGCGCCCATACGAACCATCCTGCCCAAAGAAAGTAGCCCATGGGCAGCAGCATGCCCACGGTAATCCGCGAAACGTGCGTGTGGGCGCGGGGTGAAAGCGCGTACACGATGTGCCCGCCGTCGAGTTGGCCCCCGGGCAGCAGATTGAGCGCAGTGGCGAACATCCCGACCCAGGCGGCGATGGCAGTGGGATGCAGGTAGGCGGCGTGCAGCGGGATGCGCCCCGGCCCGCTCAGTCCGATCGCGCCCAGCAGCCAGTGCGCGAAACTGAAGATCAGCGGGTAGCCGAAAACAATGTCGGACGGCGCCATCCCCGCCGGCATCGGCTTGGAAAGCGTCAGCGCCCCCAGCAGCGTGATGCAGGCCACCACGAATCCGGCGATGGGGCCGGCAATGCCGATATCGAACAGCGCCTCGCGCGAGCGGATCGGCGACTTAATGCGGATGAACGCCCCCAGGGTCCCGATCAGCGTGGGCGCCGGAATGAAGAACGGCAGCGTGGCCCTTACCCCGTAGCGCACGCAGAACAGATAGTGCCCCATCTCGTGCGCCAGCAGGATGATCATCAGCGTGGCGGCAAAGGGGACGCCGAGCAGCAGCCGAGCCGGCGCCGCGATGATCCAGCCCAGCGGAAACATCGGCAGCGTGTTGTCGTCCAGCGAGAAGGCTGGCAGGTTGTTCAGGAAATTGAATTCCAGCCGCGCTCCCACCACCAGCGTGGTGAACAGCGTCACCACCAGCAGCAGGGCATGCAGCCAGAACCGCCGGCGGGGGCGCTCCGGCGCCAGGAACACTTCAATCGGCCGGAGTTCTTCGACGCTCGACGGTACGGGGGGATTCGGATCCGACATTGCCGAGTTTCTAGTTTCCAGTTTCCGATTCCAGTATAGCGGTCCCGGCCCTAGCACAGACTAGAAACCAGAAGCTCGTCGCCCACTTCAGTCAATCGACTGCAGTTCCTTTCCCGGCTTGAAGCGCACCGCCTTCCCGGGCGGGATATTGACCTCGGCGCCGGTGCGTGGATTGCGCCCGATCCCGGTCTTGCGCGGGCGCACGTTAAACACCCCAAAACCGCGCAACTCGATGCGGTCGCCGCGTGCCAGAGACTTCTTCATGCTCTCGAACACGGTTTCCACCGCCAGTTCCGCCTTGGTTTTGGTGATGCCAGTCTTGTTGACCACTTCGTTGATGATGTCCAGCTTGATCACGGGTGGCTCCGCGAGAGGTTTGCCCCATCCGCCCGGTAACCTGCGCCGGACGATGCGGTTGCATGGCAATCGTCGCCAAGATGTTGATGCTAAAGGCCTGAAGCACTATTGTCAAATCCCGAGTTGTGAGTTGTGTGTTTTGCGTTGTGAGTAGCTGGTTGCCCCACCCTTGTCGCTCCCGGTGGAGCCTGCCCTGAGCGCCAGCGAAGGGAAGCGACAGGGTGGGGTAGTTCCTGCACTGGTCCGAGCGCCGCGGCCCCTTCTCCACAAGATTTTTCGTAATCCACAGATAATGCACGATCGGCCCCAGGTTTTTGCTTTGTGCGCCGCCAAGGTTCCGGCAATACTCAGCCATTCCCCGTATGCTGACAGGCAGCGCACCCGCGAGGAGAACAATGTCCATTAAGAGCGACCGCTGGATCCGCAAAATGGCCCTGGAACACGAAATGATCAATCCCTTTTCCGAGAAGCAAGTGACCAACGGCGTCATCTCCTATGGCCTGTCTTCCTACGGCTACGACCTGCGGGTGGCCGACGAGTTCAAGATTTTCACCAACATCAATGCCACCATGGTGGACCCGAAGAATTTCGACGAGCGCTCCTTTGTGACCGTGCGCTCCGATTGCGCCATCATCCCGCCCAACTCCTTCGCCCTGGCGCGCTCGGTCGAGTACTTCAAGATTCCCCGCGACGTGCTCACCATCTGCCTCGGCAAGTCCACCTACGCCCGCTGCGGCATCATCGTCAACGTCACCCCGTTTGAACCGGAGTGGGAGGGATTCGTCACCCTGGAGATTTCCAACACCACCCCGCTGCCGGCCAAAATCTACGCCAACGAGGGCCTCTGCCAGATCGTGTTTTTCCAGTCCGACGAACCCTGCGAGATCAGCTACGCCGACCGCAAAGGCAAGTACCAGGCGCAGAAAGGCATCATGCTGCCGAAAGTGAAATAGGCTTTAGGCTTGAGGCTTTAGGCCCTAGGCGGAACACTCAAACGCCCTCGCTCCCGCTACCATTCCGTAAAATGCCAAGCGCCCAGCTTTCGCTGAGCGCATTCTGAAGTCCGATGCCTTGAGCCTAAAGCCTAAAGCCTAAAGCCTAAAGCCCAAAGCCTACTTCCTCACATCCTCATTCGCCTTGAACATGTACTTGATGCCCGCCTTGTAGATCAGCATGTTAGGCGCGCCGGCGCGATTCACCTTGATGCAGCTCTTGTCGTACCACTCCAGAATGCCCTGCACGGTTTCGCCGTCGCGCAGGACGATAACCATGGGCGTTTTGGCCTGCATCTGCTTCTGGTAGTAAAAGTTCTCCGCGTGCGTCTGTTCGGGAGGCGGGGTTTTCTTGCCGGGGCGCTCGGGCCGCTCCGGCCGTTCGCGGCGTTCCGCGGGCGCCTCGGACCGCATCTCGGGCCGGTTCAGCGCCGGCCGGATGAGCTTACGGGCGGCGAATTCCTCCGCTTCCGGCGCTCTTCCTACAGCCGTGGAATCCAGTGCATCCTTCATGACCTTGGCGGGCCTCCTGCGACCGCGGCAGCCTCCACGAGCTCGGGCTCCGGCGGCCGGTTATTCCGACACGGCTCCCCGGCGGAATGCCACACACTAATAAAGATTGCAGTTACGCCTGAGATATACAGGGGTGTGGACTGCTCTTACCGTATCACAGGAGTTCCCCGCAAAACAATCCTGAGTAGCGAAGCGCCAGGCTTCAGGCTTCAGGCTCCAGGCTTCGGGCGTGTAGGGTCAGACGAGAGCCTCAAAGCGCGAAGTTGAGCGTGGAGCATAGCGCCCGAAGCCTAACGCCTGGAGCCCGAAGCCTACTCCAGCCCCGCCACCATGGCGTCCAGCGACAGCGACCGCAGCAGGTTGCGCCGCATCCCGCTTTCCACCTCGGCGATGCGCTGCGCGGCGGCGGTGATCCAGGCAAAATCCACCGCCTGGGCCAAGTCGCCCAAGTCGCGCGCCATGTCGGTGTTGCGCACCAGCTCGGGCGTGTTCGACTTCAGCAACAGCAGGTCTTCGAGCACGGAATAGAGCGCGCGCAGCAGCTCGTCGGTCTTCTGCCGGCCATCGGCGCCGGCGCGATAAGTTTCAGTGGTACGGAACAGGTCGGTGTGGTCGCCGCCGCGGATCGCCGTCGCCAGCAGGGTCAGCGCGTCCTTGCGGGCCGCCGTATAGGCCGCCACGTCAAAGGCCCGCGCGCGTCCCACGGCGCCTCCCGAGAGCCGCGCCACCAGCGCGCATTGCGCCGGCTTCCACTCCGGACGCAGCCGCGCCAGGTCGCGCTCGATTTCGGCCGGCTCCAGCGGCGCCAGGGTAAACGTGACGCAGCGCGAGCGGATGGTGGGCAGCAGCGCGCCCGGGTTTTCCGCCAGCAGAAACAGCGTGGCAAACTCCGGCGGCTCTTCCAGCACGTTGAGCAGGGAATTGGCCGCTTCTTTCATGAACGCCGCGCCGGTGAAGATGTAGACCCGACGGCGCGCCTCCCCAGGCCGGTAATAGATGGTGCCGATGACGTGGCGCACCTGGTCGACCTTGATCATCATCTGCGGCGGGTCGGGCGGGATGACGAGCACGTCCGGGTGCGTCTGCACCAGGATGCGGGTTTCCTTCTTGTCGGTTTCGCGCAGACCTTCGCGAGCCTCAACGGCCTCGGCGCAGCGGGCATCGAGATCGTCAGCCTGGGCGATACCCAGGCAGTTGCGGCAGGCGCCGCAGAAGTCGGGCAAATCACCCGGCGGCGGGCTGAGGCAGTTCATCGCCTTGGCCAGCATCTGCGCCAGCGTGTACTTGCCCGCGCCCGGCGGTCCGGCCAGGATTACCGCGTGCGCAAAGCGGTCGCGCGCCAGCATGCCGCGCAGACGCTCGACGACATCGCGGTTTCCGTGAAATTCGGAAAATCCCATGGATCTATTTCACCACGGAGGCACGGAGACACGGAGGGTAGAAATTATTACGGCAAGAATTGTGCTCCTCCGTGCCTCTGTGTCTCCGTGGTGACTTCGCCGCTACTCCACGCTGATCTTCGTCCCCTGCTGGCCGGCGCCCGACAGGTGTTCGATGCGCTGGTCAATCACGGCGCGGATTCCCTTGAGAAACTCGATCCGGGAATTGTTGAAATGCTGCTGCACCTGGGGCGAAACCCCAAGATACGCCCGCATTTGCGCCAGGAGTTCGCGGCACAGGCAGGGCTCCGGTGCGGCGGCGGCCGGTGGCTTTGCCGGTGGTCTGGGCTGTCGCTTGTTCATTGCGCCTCCTTCATCTCAACCGTGAGGACCCGGTTATCCAGTCTGGCCCGGGCAGGAATCAGGGCCGCCATGGACGTCGGCAGGCCGATGTGGCGGCGGAACGTCCCGATCTCCACCACCAGCTCGTCGTTCTTCTTGAACAGCCCGATCTCGCCCTTGGTGGCGAACGGCAGCGCCACCCGAACCTGGTAAACCCCGTTCTCCTTGCCGAAGCTGTAGGGCTTGTCGGCGCGGGTGACGGCCGCGGGGTCTTCGTCAGGATATAGCACCCGCGCCAACTCCTCCAGCCGGGCGCGGCCCAGCACTTCATGCGAAAACAGGGGCACCCGCTTCACCGGAATGGGCGCGAAGTACTCCTCGATCTCGCGCAGAAAGCGTTCCTGCGAGGCGTGCCATTCGTTGAACCAGGTGTCCTTCACCTCCGGCGGCAGCACGCGGTTCACGACCACGGTGTCGATGGTCAGCCCGTGCAGCGAAAAGTAGACGAACGCCCGCTGCGTCTCGCGCAGCACCATCTTTTCCGGGTTGGTCACCAGCCGTACGCTGGTGATCTGCGGGTCTTCCAGGATTTCGTCCACCCCTTCCAGCTTCTCGAACAGGTTGTGGATGTTGGCGAAGTAGCGGTCGGGCGGCAGTTCGAAGGGGCCGAGGCGGTTGGCGATGGGCCGCACCGCCTTCACCAGGCTGCGCTGGTAGGTAAAGATGTGCTTCATGTACCAGTCCAGGGTGGTGGGCATGCTGATGAAGCGCATGGACTCGGCGGTGGGCGCGGCGTCCAGCACGATGGCGTCGTAGCGCTCCTCGCGCCGGTACTGGTTGATGTACATCATGGCGCTGAGCTCTTCCATGCCCGGCAGGATGGCCAGCTCCTCCGCCTGCACCCCGTCCAGCCCGGTGGTACGCAGCAGGGAAGTGACATACGTCGAAATGGCCTGCCAGTGGCGGCCGATTTCCCGCTGGATGTTCAGCTCCTGGATGGCGAGCCCTTTCTTGATCGTCAGCGGGTCAGCGGTGCGGACGTGAAACAGTTCGGTTTCCAGATCGAAGCAGTCGGCCAGGCTGTGCGCCGGATCGATGCTCATCACCAGGGTGCGATAGCCAAGCTGGGCCAGCTTGATGCCGGCGGCGGCCGCCAGACTGGTCTTGCCCACCCCTCCTTTGCCGCTGAACAACAGGATTCTCATGTGGGTATTGTAGTGCGGTGGGGAGAGGGTTCAACACGGAGTCACGGAGTCACGGAGGAATTTTGTAATTTTGTAATTTGTGAGTTTCATGACGATCACGTGCCAGCACCAGCATTCATCAGTTGCCAAATTACGAAATTACCAAATCACCAATTGCTATCTCCGTGCCTCCGTGTCTCCGTGGTGGAGTTTACTTTGACGCACCCGGAAATTTCTGCCGCACCGCTTTCAGGATCTCTTTGTACACCACGTCCGGCGTTCTGCGGGCGTCCAGCAGCAGCACCCGTTGCGGCTCGCGTTTGGCGATGGCCAGGTAGGCCTCGCGCACGCGGGCGAAAAAGGCGCGGTTCTCCTGCTCGAAACGGTTCTCGTCGCCTTTGCCGTCGCGCGCCCGGTTGCGCCGGCGGGCGCGGGCCACGCTGGCCGCCACCTCGGAATCCATCAGCACCGTCAGGTCGGGCTGCAGGTTGCCGCAGAGCACGCGGTGCATGGTCAACACCGCTTCGCTGCCCAGCTTGCGCCCGCCGCCCTGGTAGGCCTCGGAAGAGTCGGTGAAGCGGTCGCACAGCACCCACTTGCCCGTATTCAGCGCCGGCAGGATGAGTTGTTGGATCTGCTGCGCGCGGGAGGCGAACATCAGCGCCATCTCCGCCAGCGGCGTCAGCCCGGAGGTGGACGAATCCAGCAGGATGGAGCGAATGCGCTCTCCGATGGGCGTGCCGCCCGGCTCGCGCGTCTCCACCACCTCGATGCCCTCGCGCTTCAGCGCGCCGGCCAGCCGACGCAGTTGCGTGCTCTTGCCGCAGCCGTCCAGGCCTTCGAAGGTGATGAACTTGCCTCGCTTGTGGGGGCTCACGCGCAGCATGATAACACTGCATTTGCCGCCGGCCCTGACCGTCCAACCCGCTGTGCTACACTCGAATTTCCGCGTGGG
>Ga0315268_10007236_pt1 | contig 11701 bp, 10 predicted proteins | sample C1_top_MG_FD_204535 | JGI IMG/M metagenome (GOLD analysis project Ga0315268, IMG submission 204535) | Sediment microbial communities from Yellowstone Lake, YNP, Wyoming, USA - C1_top | ecosystem: Environmental > Aquatic > Freshwater > Lake > Sediment | place: USA: Wyoming | collected 2017-08-01 | reverse complement strand
GCGCTTAGGGTCGGCGTCGCGGGCTCGAAGAGGTCCAGGATCGTGAGGGCGCGCGCCAGGGAGGTGGCATTATAGCGAGGGGTTCGGGGCCAATCGGCCATGGGACCTCGGGGAGGACCGCCTTTCGGGGCAGACAGGCTTTCGGGCGTTCGGCGGTTCCCCTGTCCCAGGACTCCCGAATCCGCCAGAGGCGGGAACCGCCGAACGCCGTTGATGACTCGCCGCCGCGTCAGGCTATGCGGGCTGGTAGGGCTTGAACTCCTCTTTGAACTTTTTCAGCGATTCGCGCAACGTGTCCATGTCGCCCGGCTTCTTGCGCTCCACCACCAGCTCCAGGGGCGCCGACATGCCCAGGACGGGGAAGAAGCCGCGTTTGCTGATCTGCTCCTGGAAGCCGGCTCCCGTCTTCACGTTGACGCCGCCCGTGGGCATGACCATCTTGCCCTTGTGGCGGTCGCGCTGGTAGGGGGCCAGCAGGGCGCCGATCCCGCTGGGGCCGTAGATGCTGGCGTTGAAGACCTTGATGGCGTCCGGCTCCAGGCCGTCCTCGCGTTCCAGGTAGTAGTTGAACTCCGAGGGCGAGAAGGACCCGGGGCAGCCGAAGACCTTGGCCGCCCGGACGATCTTGACGAACTGGATCGGCTCGCGGCAGCCCCCCACGCAGGTGTCGGGGCCCACCACCATGTCGAAGCCCATCTCGATGGCCGCCTCCAGCTCGCGAGGGTTGATCACGCTGCCCACGCCGATGAGCATCGGGTCGCTGGGGTTGGTCCGGAAAATCTCCTCCCGGCGCTTCCGCAGTTCGCCCATCGCCTCTTTCACGATTCCCTCCGGGATGCGGAAGGTCACCTCGGCGACGTAGCCGGCCTCGTAGATGGCCTGGATGGTGTTGACGACATCCTGGGGGTTCCGGGCGTAATCCCGGCCCATGACCACCACGATGCCCTTCTGCCGGAGCGCCTTGTCCACCCGTGAGGGGTCTCTGGTGTAGGCATTTGCCATGATGATCTCCTCTCTATCAGGCTGTCGAAAAAGCCCCATCTGCTGCGTCAGGCACTCGTCGCGGCACTGCGCCGTACCCAGCAAAGTACGCCTCGTGCCTCGACTTCATGCCTTCCTTGCACCTGAGCCTTTTTGGCCAGCCTGGGTTAGCGGAGTGCTCTGCAGCACCCCGCCATGCCGTTTCTAGCGCAGCGCCACGACGCCGCCGCCCTTCTTGGCGCGGTTGACCTCGGCCTCCACCATCGCCTGAGTGACCATGGTGGTATCGCCCGGCGTCTCCTGGACCAGGATGCCGTGGGCGCCCCCCCATTCCACCGCCTCGTCGAGCGTCTTAGCCTTCAGCAGGGCCGCGATGACGGCCGACGCGAAGGAGTCGCCGCCGCCCGTCCGGTCGGCGATCTCCACGTCGCGCCGGACGGCCGCCTGGTACAGCTTGTCCTCGGCCACGTCGAACAGCACCGCGCCCCAGTCGATCCGATCGGCCGAATGGGCGCCGCGCAGCTGCGTCCCGATGAGTTTCAGATTCGGGAAGTCCTTGGCCACCTTGCGCAGCAGGCTCACGTACGCCGCCAGCCACTCCTCCATGGGGGCGCTCTTCGCCACGTCCGCGGTGTAGCCCAGGGCGTCGTCGAAGTCACTCTGGTTGCCCACCAGGAAGTCCACGTGGGGAACGATCCGGCGGTTGATGCTGCGGGCGCGGTCCTTGTTGGGCTCCACGTTGGCCCGGTAGTTGAGGTCGGTCGAGCGCAGGGTGCCGTACTGGCCGGCCTTCTTCAGGTACTCGACGGCGGTCTCGGCCGTCTTGGGCGACAGCAAGCTGTAGATGCCCCCGGTGTGGGCCCAGCGCACGCCCTCCTTGCCGAAGAGCGTATCCAGGTCGAAGTCGGCCGCCCCCACCTCGCGGATGGGCGTGTGGGCCCGGTAGTACTCGGTCTTGGACGGAACCACGCCCTTGCCCCGGAAGGTGGCGTTGATCCCGTTGTGCAGCGTGCCCTTCTTGTCGGTGGCGTACTTCCCCTTCCCGCTGTTGCTGAACCAGAGGACGTGGCTGGTGTCCACGCCCGCCTCCCGGAACTGGTTCTCGATGCTCCGGCCGAAGCCGTCATCCACCAGCGCGGTGAGGACGGTGGCGCGCAGCCGGAAACAATACGCCAGCCCCTCGGCCACGTTGGTCTCGCCGCCCCCGTGCCAGATGCGGCACGTGCGCGCCCGTTCGAAGGGCACGTCCACCGGGTCGAACCGGATCATCACCTCGCCCAGGGCCACGCCATCCCATTTGCACTGATCCGCCGGCTTGATGTTGAGATTCGCCATGATGTCCGGATACCTCCTTTCGATCTGACCGATTCGACGAAAACGGCGTGACATCCCCCTCCGCGAGTACATGAACGCGCGTGGCGCCGCCCGGGGCTTTGGCCCCGCAAGACGCACCCGGCACAGCCTGTTGACGGAATCACCGCCTGCACCCGCCCGAGGCCTTCCAGCCCAGGGCGACGAGCCCGGCCGGATCCAGCGCCTGGGAACGGAGCACGTTTTGCGTATGGCAAAACCGCTATTAGACTATCAAAAAGACCGCCCTGGCTGTCAAGCCCAATCCCCCCGCAGTTCGCGAGGGCAAACAACCCGGTTCGACCCCGACGCCAACCTCCATTGCGGCATTCCACAATGGCCATTGGCGATTGGCTCTTTCCCCCGGTTCCCCTCTTTCGCCTTGACACCGGCATCCGGAATGATACGGTTTGGCCACTTTGATGGCCGCGCTCTTGCCTCGACCGGGCCGACGCGGCTGCAGCGAGGGAAAGGCCGACCGGAGGCATCCGCGTGCTGATCCCCATCGGACACGAAGACCAACGAGTGGCGCGCCTGCCTTGGGTGACCATCCTCGTCGTCGCCGCCAATGTCGCCGTATTCCTTCTCATTCTTCCAGTCGTGAATCAGCAAACCGCCGAGACTCACCAGCGCCTCCAGGAGATCCTGCGCTTCGCCATCGAGCATCCCTACCTCCAGCTCCCCGGGGAGCTGGCCCCTATCGTTCCGGCCAGGCGCCCCCCGGCCGACCTCTCTGCCGAGGTCATCGCCGAGGAGCAGGCCCGCCTGGATCGGCTCTGGAGCGACTTCCAGGCGACGACCTCGCTTTCCGTCTACCGGAGCTACGGCTACATCCCGGCGGAGCCCCGCCTGCTGGCCCTTTTCACCTCGATGTTTATGCACGCGGGGTGGCTGCACCTCCTGGGGAACATGCTCTTCCTCTGGCTCTCGGGGGGGAGTTTGGAGGATCGGTGGGGCCGCATCTTCTATCTGATCCTCTACCTGGTGAGCGGCGTCGTGGCCACCCTGATGCACGCCGCCATGGCGCCGCACAGCCACATCCCCCTGGTGGGCGCCTCGGGGGCGATCGCCGGCCTCATGGGCGCCTTCCTCGTCCGGCTGGCCACCACGCGGATCCGCTTCCTGTACTGGCTCCTTTTCTTCCGTGGGACGTTTGAGGCCCCGGCCTACGTCATGCTCCCCCTGTGGCTCCTCCAGCAATTCGCCATGGCGCGAACCGGAACGGAGGGTGGTGTGGCCGTCTGGGCGCACATCGGGGGCTTCGCATTCGGGGCCGTGGTGGCCATTCTCGTCCGGCTGACCGCCCTCGAGGAGAAAGTCCTGGCGCCCGCCATCAAGAAGAAGACCACCTGGACGGCCCCCGATCGGCTGACCGCGGCCCTGGGGAAGCTCGACCGGGGGGAGCTGGACAGAGCCATCCAGGATCTGGAGGCGCTTCTCAGGGCCAGGCCGGATGACATCGGGGCCCGGACATCCCTCATCGAAGCCCTCAGCCGCAGGGGGGATCAGGCCGCCGCCGGCAGGGAGTCGGCGCTCCTCGTGGGCGCGTATCTCAAGGCGCGCGACATGGCCGGCGCCATGACCGCCGCGCAGGAACACAAGCAGGCCCATCCGGATGTGCCGCTCCCGCTGCGCGACCAGCTGGCCCTGGCGACCGACTGCGAGAAGCGGCAGGATTACCAGGAGGCGGCCGCCCGGTACCAGGATGCCATCGCGACGGGGTCCGACGATCCCCTGGCGCCGAAGGTGATGGTGAGCTACGGTCGGCTGCTCCTCCGGGTCTTCAAACAGCCCGCGGAGGCCCTGGAGGTCCTGCAGCGTGCGCACGCTCATCCTCTGGTCACCCCCGAGTTCCAGCAGGTCGGTGCGGAGATGATCGCCCTGGCGAAGAGGACCCTCCCGCAGACAGCAGGGCCCTCGGGCGTCGAGCCCGAGGCTGCCAACGAGCCTCCCCGTCGTCCTCCCACTCTCGAGGTCCCGATGCCAGAAGAGCCAGTCGCAAAGGTCCCTGCCGCCGCGCAGGCCCTCGCGCTGGCACCGGTCCCTGTCCGTGCGGTCGGAATCGACGCCCGGGGTCTCACCCTGCAGGACCGGCGGGGCGGAACGGGCCATCTTTCATGGCAGAAGGTGACGACCGTCTCCGTCGCCAGCATCGGCCAGCCCGGGGGGGAGGATCAGGTTGCCGAGACCCTCATCCTGGACCTGATCCTGGCCTCGAACGCCACCCCGGGGAATGGCCGCATCCGCTGTTTCCGTCTCTCGCTGAACGATTTGGCCATCCCCCAGCTTCAAACCGAGTCGTCTCCCATTCGCGCCTTCCAGCGCCTCGTGGCGACGATCCTCAAGGCCACGGGAGCTGCGCCTCATCCCAGCCGCGAGGCCTGCCTGGGCCTGCACCCCTTCCCATCCTTCCCCGACCTCACGGCATACGAGGCCGACCTCATCACCCACCTGTCCATCCAACGCTAGCGTCCTGAGTCTGAAGTCTTTTGCAGAAAGCCGCGCCCCACGGTCCTTGACTTGTATTGGCAGCGCTGCTAAAACGCCTGGGGAAGAGGTGGCATTGCGCGTTCGACGTCCTGGAGGATCCGTGCGATGCCGCGCCGACACCCTCGACACGACCCGCTCGATCGCCACGGATTCGTCCTCCGGACGGCGCCGTTGGTGATGCGCAGGGTCCCTGCCGTCGGAGCACGCTGAACATGGTCAAACGCCTCGTCATCGCCCCGGAGGAAGTCCGGCGGTCCGAAACCATCGACCTGGGGAGGATCCCGGTCAACGTCTATCGCCAGACGCTGGCGGACGAGCTGGCCGGCGCTCGCCTCACCGCCGAGGATGCGCGCCGCATCTACCGCGACATGTTGCTCATCCGCGAGTTCGAGGGAATGCTCGCCGAGCTCAAGCGGGTGCGGAGCTACAAGGGGATCGCGTACAACCACCAGGGGCCGGCGCACCTGTCCATGGGCCAGGAGGCCGCGGCCGTGGGCGAGGCGTTCCTCCTCGGCGTGGAGAGCCACATCTACGGCAGCCACCGAAGCCACGGCGAGGTCATCGCCAAGGGGCTGTCTGCGATCCACCAGTTGAGCGAGGCGGACCTCCAGCGGATCATGGAGGCGTATCTCGACGGCGCCATCCTCCGGGTGGTGGAGCGGCCGGCCCCCGCGACCGGCAAGGCCCTGGCGATCGAGTACCTGCTTTACGGCCTCCTGGCCGAGATCTTCGGGCGCGCCACCGGGTTCAACCGGGGCCTGGGCGGCTCCATGCACGCCTTCTTCCCCCCGTTCGGGATCTACCCCAACAACGCCATCGTGGGCGGGAGCGCCGACATCGCGACGGGGGCGGCCCTCTACAAGCGGGTCCAGCGGCGGCCCGGCATCGCCGTCGCCAACATCGGGGATGCGTCGCTGGGCTGCGGTCCGGTGTGGGAGGCCCTCCACTTCGCCACCATGGGCCAGCTCTGGACGCTCTGGGAGCCGGACTGCCGCGGCGGCCTGCCGATCGTCTTCGCCGTCATGGACAACTTCTACGGAATGGGCGGTCAGCCCCGCGGTGAGACCATGGGCTTTGAGCGGCTGGCCACCCTGGCCGCCGGCCTCAACCGGTGGAACTTCCACGCCGAGACTGTGGACGGCAACAACCCACTGGCCGTCATCGACGCCTTCCGCCGGAAGCTCTCCGTGCTCGCCGCGGGCGAGGGCCCCGTCCTCCTCGACATCCTCACCTACCGCCAGAGCGGCCACTCGCCCAGCGACGCCGGCTCGTACCGCACGCGCGAGGAACTGCAGCAGTGGCAGGCGGTGGATCCCCTCGTGGAGTTCCGCGGCCAACTCCTCGCCACCGGTGCGACCGGCGAGGCGGATCTCGCGGCCCTGGCCGAGTACGCCTCGGCGACCGTGGAGAAGGTCTGCCGCCTCGCCGTGGACCTCGCCATCTCACCCAGGCTCGCGGGGGAGGACATCGCCCGGGTCATGTTCTCGCATGCCGCGGAGGCGGCACTCCCCGGCGTCTCCCCCGGGGGGGTGAAGAAGCCCCTGGCGGAGAACAGCCGGGTGCAGGCCATCGCCAAGAAGAGCCGGGCGGGAATCGATCCGGCCACGGGCGAGAAGCTCTCCGAGGCGAAGGCCGTTTCGTTCCGTGACGCCCTCTTCGAGGCCATCGTCCACCACGTCTACCACGACGAGCGGCTGGTCATCTACGGCGAGGAGAACCGGGACTGGGACGGCGCCTTCGCCGTGTACCGGGGCCTGACCGAGAGCCTGCCCTACCGTCGGCTCTTCAACACGCCCATCTCCGAGGGGGCCATCGTGGGGACCGCCGTGGGCTACGCCATGGAGGGAGGCCGGGCTCTGGTGGAGCTGATGTACTGCGACTTCATGGGGCGGGCCGGCGACGAGATCTTCAACCAGCTCGCCAAGTGGCAGGCGATGTCTGCCGGCGTCCTCACGATGCTGGTCGTCCTGCGCGTGAGCGTGGGCAGCAAGTACGGCGCCCAGCATTCCCAGGATTGGAGCGCGATGGTGGCGCACGTCCCCGGCCTCAAGGCGGTCTTCCCGGCCACGCCCTACGACGCCAAGGGCCTCATGGCCTCGGCGCTCTCGGGAAGCGACCCGGTCGTCTTCTTCGAGAGCCAGCGGCTGTACGGCATGACCGAGTGGTTCCAGAAGGAGGTCCCGGCCGGCTACTACACGATCCCCATCGGCCTCCCCGAGGTCAAGCGGCCGGGAACCGACCTTACGATCCTCAGCGTCGGATCCACCTTGTACCGGGCGGTCGAGGCCGCCGACCGCCTCCGGGCGGAGTTCGGCATCTCGGCCGAGATCCTCGACGCCCGGAGCCTCGTGCCCTTCGACTACGGACCCGTGATCGAGTCGGTGAGGAAGACGGGACGCATCCTGGTGACCTCGGACGCCTGCGAGCGGGGCAGCTTTCCCCAGGCCCTCGCCGCCACGATCCAGGAACTCTGCTTCGACGCCCTGGACGCGCCGGTCACCGTGGTCGGCGCACGCAACTGGATCACCCCGGCCGCCGAGATGGAGGATCTCTTCTTCCCCCAGCCCGGCTGGCTGTTGGACGCGATCCACACGTCTCTCCTGCCCTTGCGGGGATACCGGCCGCAGACGGATCGGTCAGTCGAGGCGAGGCTCCGGGAGCACAGGACGGGCGTGTGAGGGAGGATTGAACATCACGACACTGTTCCGAGCGCTGATCGGCGGGTTTTTCCAGCAGATGCGGAAAAATCCCTTGCCTCCAGCGCGTCAGCCCTGTATAGGAATACGGCCTTGAGCCGTTCAGGGCGCGTTCATTCCGCGCAGTTCCGGAAGGTTGGTCGATCCATGGCAGAGCACCGAGATTCAGACGGCTTTCCCCGGATGGCTTCTTTCAAGAGCGTCGCCGCGCTCAAGGAGCACCTGGCCACCCTTCCCATCAGCGTAGCGTGCGATGACGAGCTGCTCCCGCCGGATCGGAATCCGTTGGCTCAGCCATTGACTGTCTATGGTCGGAGGGTCGGCAATCGGTTCGCGACCCATCCCATGGAAGGCTGGGATGCCATGCCGGACGGGAAGCCGTCGGACCTGGTGTTCCGCCGCTGGACGCATTTCGGCATCTCCGGCGCGAAGCTCGTCTGGGGCGGCGAGGCCACGGCCGTCCGCCACGACGGTCGCGCCAATCCCAATCAGCTCTGCTACTCTCAAGAGAACGAGAAGAGTCTGGCGGCCCTCCTGGCGACCCTCAAGGCGGCGCATCGCGAGCGCTACGGCACGACGGACGATCTCTTCGTCGGACTCCAGCTCACCCATTCGGGACGGCTCTCCCGCCCGGAGCCGGACCATCTGCCCCGCCCTCGCATCGCCTACCGACACCCCATCCTGGACGCCCGCTTGGGCATCGCGGACGACAAGCCGCTATTCATGGACGGCGAGCTGGAGGATCTGGTGCGGGACTACGTGGCCGCCGCCAGATTCGCCGCCGAGGCCGGCTTCGACTTTGTAGACGTCAAGAGCTGCCACGGCTACCTGCTGCACGAGTTTCTCTCCGCCCACACGCGTCCCGGACGCTACGGAGGGCCCCTGGAGAACCGCACGCGCCTCTTCCGCGAGATCGTGCGCGCCATCCGCCGGGACGTCCCGGGCCTTTACCTCGGCGCCCGCGTGTCCATCTTCGATTTCGTTCCCTTCGTGCATCCCGGGCCGGGCCAGGGGAGCCGGGGCGTCCCCGTGGACTTCCGCCCCTACCTGCCCTACCGGTATGGCTTCGGCCTGAATCCCGACAACCCGCTGGAGATCGACCTGACCGAGCCGCTGGCCTTCCTGCGCCAGTGCCTCGACCTGGGCGTTCGTCTTCTCAATGTGACCTGCGGGTGCCCCTACTACAACCCGCATCTCATGCGTCCGGCGATCTTCCCTCCCTCGGACGGGTATCCGCCGCCGGAGGATCCCCTCACGGGATGCGCGCGCCTGCTGGACGTGACCGCCCGCTGCAAGCGCGCCGTCCCGGACCTCACGATTGTCGGCACCGGCTACACCTACTTCCAGGAATACCTCCCCCATGTCGCCCAGGCCCAGGTGCGCCTCGGCCACGCGGACCTCGTGGGGTTCGGCCGGATGCTGCTGCCCTACCCGGAGCTGCCGCACGATATCCTCATGGGCCGGCCCGTGAGCCGCAAACGCCTCTGCCGCACCTTCAGCGACTGCACCACGGGCCCCCGCAACCGCATGGTCTCCGGCTGCTTCCCCCTCGACCCGTTCTACAAGGCCCGGCCCGAGGCCGAGGTTATCCGGGCCCTCGGGAGCAAGCTCGTCCGTTGGCGGGACTCGTGAGGGCCCCGGAATCCCCGCCCCCCTTTCGTCTTGACACCTGCTTCCCCAGTGATACCGTTTGGGCGGCGTGCCGCAGGATGATAGAGCAACTCCCCCGCCGTCTTGAGAGCGAGGTCGCCGATGGGAAATCGAACCACATGGCTGGCTGGCGTCATTCATCGCCTGCGGCGCCGTCTTGGGCCGCAGACGCACGATTTCTTCACGCTCTTTGACGAGCAGATGGCAGTGATTGGAACGGCCGTGCAGAAGCTGGCGCTCGCATGCGGGGAGGGGAAGCCCATCGGGCAGGATGTGGGATTCGACATCAAGAGCGCCGAAGAGGCGTGTGATGCGCTGACGAACCGCATCATCCGGCTGGACCAGGAGACGTTCATCACCCCCATCGACCGGGAGGACATCTACACCCTCGCCGTGGCGAATGATGACATCATCGACGAGGTCTCCCGCGCCGTCATGCGTCTGGCGGACTACCGGCTGCCGCTGGACCCCATGCTCATCCGGTTGGTGAAGATCCTCGAAGCCTGCTCTGCGGTTCTCAAGAGAGAGGTCGAGGCCCTCCGGACGCTGGATACAAGCTACTACGTGCACGCCGGCGAGATCCGGCCGCTCGAACGCGAAGCCGACGACCTCGAGCGGCGGATGATCCGCGAGAGCTACCTGGATATCCGGGAGGTCATGAGAGAAAGCGGGGCGCGGGGCCTGGCGAGCGGGTCAGAGCTTGTGGTGGCGGCCTTCGACAAACACACGCAGCTCCGCCAGCGGCGCGAGATCGCCGAGATCCTGGAGCGCGCCGTGGATGACTGCAACCGCGTCAACCAGATCATCGGGAACATCTACGTCAAGCACGGCTGAGCGTCCGGCGCCGACTACCGACTGCGGCTCCCACCCCCTCAGTGCTTCTTTCGCCTTGACAGCCGCTCGCCCGGTGGTACTGTCTAGCCTGTCGGCCCGCGCCTCTTCAGGCAAGGAGAGAGAAGGCCACTAAAGCCGCAACGTCCCCTGACCCAATGCGGCGGCGCAGCCGTCGCTGTGGTAGAATCAGGTCGGAGGTGTCGTCTTATGATCCGTGCGATCGAGGCCGTGGTGGACGAGCACGGAAACGTCCAGTTGCTCGAGTCGGTGAGGCTGCCGCGTGCGCAGCGGGCCTATGTCATGATCCTCGAGGAGCCCGCAGAAGCGGGTGTCCAGGAGGTTGCACTACTCAGCGAGTCGGCACTCGCGCAGGACTGGAACAGGCCCGAGGAGGACACGGCTTGGTCCCATCTGCAGCAGGGTCGGTAGTCCTCGTCCCCTTTCCCTTCTCCGACCTCACTCAGGCCAAGCTCCGCCCGGCGGTTGTGCTGGCTGATGCTGGACGGGGCGATTGGATCCTCTCCCAAATCACGAGCAAACCCTACGGGGATCCGCAAGCCGTTGAGCTGGTCGAGCGAAACTTTCGATCAGGCTCGCTGCGGATTGTGAGCTACGTGCGCCCCGGGAAACTCTTCACGGCAAACAACAGTCTCGTTGTGGGTGAAGTGGGAGTTCTGACCGATGAGGCACTGCATCAGATCGTGGGCGCCGTGATCAGGATTCTCAGGGGTGCTGGCTCGATTGAACAACAGCCATAACATAGGCCGGGCGACCCACGCCTGCTCCCTCCCCGAGGCTCCCCCGTATCACGGTTCACCCCCCCCTTTGTGGCGGTTCGTATCTCATCCCTCGCGGAACGCGCTCCCCGTTTCTCCCTCTCCCCGTCTCCCCGGTTCTCCCTTGCTCCCCCGCTTTGGCCTTGACAGCCGCTCGCCCGGTGGTACTGTCTAGCCTGTCAGCCCGCGCCTCTTCAGGCAAGGAGAGAGAAGGCCACTAAAGCCGCAACGCCTAACAGGGGCTCACATGCTGATCGTGCGGTCACGAAACGGTGTGCCTGTTCGCCTGACCGATGAGCGTTAGCGGCATGTTGTGAGCCGTCATCCGGAGATGGAGAGCCAGCGCGAGCGGACTTTGGAAACACTGGCGGAACCGGACATGATCCAGCAAGGTGACTTTGGTGAATTGCTCGCGATTCGTCTCTATCCCGACACACCTTTGACCCGCAAGTTCATGGTGGTGGCGTATCGAGAGATGACCCCCAAGGAGGGGTTCGTCCTAACTGCATACCTGACGACCAGACCGTCAGGCGCGAGGGAGACAATATGGAGGCGTTGAGAATCCTCGAAAAGCCGGCCGCAATCAGTTGGGATTACGATGAGGAGGCCGATGTCCTCTATCTCTCTGTCGGAGAGGCCCGACCGGCCGTGGGAGTTGACATCGGCGAGGGGGTCGTAGTCCGCTATGATGAAACCCGCAAGGAAGTGGTGGGGCTTACCCTGATGGGTCTGCGGGCGCGGCTGCTCCAGGGGCTGGTTGGCAACCCCTGATCAGCAGCACGACGGGGCCTGGCCTTTTGTCGCCTCCTCCGCTTGCCTCCTCGTCTCCGCTTCTCCGTTTCTCCGTCTCCCCGTTTCCCCGTTTCTCAGGTTCTCCGTCTCCCCCGGGGGCGGCCCCCGCGGGGGGGCCGCGGCGCCCCCGGC
>Ga0315268_10007234_pt1 | contig 11705 bp, 12 predicted proteins | sample C1_top_MG_FD_204535 | JGI IMG/M metagenome (GOLD analysis project Ga0315268, IMG submission 204535) | Sediment microbial communities from Yellowstone Lake, YNP, Wyoming, USA - C1_top | ecosystem: Environmental > Aquatic > Freshwater > Lake > Sediment | place: USA: Wyoming | collected 2017-08-01 | reverse complement strand
GTGTTCGGTTACATCAAGGGCCGCTTCACAGGCTCACACCCTGTACGGGCTGCCATCCAGACCATGCTGATCGGCGGCCTGGCGGCCGGTGCGGCATTTTTTATCGCTCATTTGATCGGGTAGGTGGCGGGATCGATCGGGAGGGTCGTTTGGGTATTAAATCGGTGCTTTGAAGAGGCCATTGTCGTTCATGAAGGCGTCATCTTGGGAATGTAGAATGCATGTATGAAGTGCGAGCAAACTTCATATTCTCCTCCCAAAGACATCCGAAGCGTGGGGCTTCGGATGTCTTGTTTAATGCATCATCATTCGCGCTGCGCGCCTGCCGATCTCCACTGCGAAGTTGGTACCGCGATCCCACGGATAAACCTGGCTCATCGAAGCGAAATACAATCCTTCGATCGGCGTTTGGATGGCCGGGATATTTTTGGAATGACCCAGCAGCGGCACGGGTTGGGCGTAATTCGTCCTGAACACCCGGACCTTCGTGATCCAGTCACGCGAGAACCCGGGGTTGATCCTTGCAAAGGCGGGCAGATAGGCTTCCAGCAATTGCGCGTCGCTCAATGAAAAATATTCATGGCTCAATTCCAGATAATCGCCGGCGTATACGATGTGGTCGCCGCCAAAATGCTCGGAGGAAACAAAGTTGGTATGTTCCACCAATGCCAGCATCGGAAAGCCCGCTTCCTTCGGAAGGTTGAACCAGTAATAGCCATCCTTTGACAGCTGCTGTTTCAATGAAAGGACCATTACCACCGCGCCCATGGATTTAAGCCCAAGCAGACCCTTGAGATAATCCTCGGGCAGATCGAGACATAACTTTGCCGCCTGCGCCGGGGACGTGGTTACCAGGACCTTGTCGAATGGCTCGACCATCCCCGCATCCACCAACAGACCCCTGGCCGGGTCCCGTTTAATGAATCGGATAGGCGTTCCCAGGCGGATCTCAACGCCCATCTCACGCAGTTTCCCTGCAAACATATCTGCGAAATTCTGAAAGCCGCCTTCGAATGTGCCGAGCCGGGTCGTACGGGCCTTGATGCGTGCCCACAACCAGGCCATGTTCACATCCTGGTAGTATGGCCCGAACTTTCCGATCAATAATGGCTTCCACATTTTTTCGTAAACATTTTTACCCGCCCATTTCAACATCCACGAATCGGCGGTCACTTTTTCCAATGCCTGCCAGTTGTTCGTTAATCGAAGGAACAGGCCGACAAATCCAAAGCGGATCTTGTCGAGCCCCCAGCCCAGGCCGGGGAACAGGGCCATTTTCAGGATCGAGTCAAATGGATGGAATTGTCCCCTGTCGTACATCACGGTCAGCGGACGCGGAAAAATCACCTTATCATCCCAGCCCAATTCGTGGATCAGGCCAAGCATGTCCTTGTCGGATTGAAACCAGTGATGATAGAACTTCTCAACCGACCAATCCCAGTGCGCTTCCTTGAATCCGGCTGCCAGCCCGCCGACATAATCTGCTGTTTCAAAAACGGTGACCTTGTGTCCGGCCTTTCTTAGATCATACGCGGCGGCCAGGCCGCCGAATCCTGCTCCTATAATGGCGATCTTCATTTTGCTTCCTCCCTCAGGTTGTCCGACCACTTGATGCCCTCACGGGTCATGAAGTACGCTCCCACCAGGGTGATCGGCAGCCAAAGTGCAACGTGCAGTGTGAGGGTATACCCTGCCGCAGTGGCCTGGTCCACACCGTAGGCGGTTAACACAGCGATGCCAGGAGCATCGAAAGTGCCGATATAACCCGGCGCGGACGGGATGGTCGTTGCCAGGTTGACAATGCCGTTCATCAGCATGAGTGCGAAGAACGAGACGTTGAAATTGAATGCGTGCATCACGAACCAGTATTTGCCGGTTTCCAACAGCCAGATCAGGACGGAAGTAAAGAAGACCATTAATGCATTCATGGGCGAACGCAGGGAGGCAAGACCTTCCAGAAACTTGTGCATGATGCCCAATATGTTCTCACGCATCCGTTCAGGCAGGAGGTGAACGATCAACCATTCCCCGAACTTTGCCGTTGTGTGAGGGAACATGGCTGCCAGCAGGAAGACCAGCAGCGCACCGAGGAAGACGCCCGTGCCGATCACCGCCACCTGCTGAATATTTCCGATAAAACCTGAAGCGCTGGTCAGTTTGGCGAGCTCCGGCAAATTGATGAACACGAATGACAACATGACCACGCCGTCGAAGATGCGCTCGACGATGATGGTTGCCAGTGAAGCGGATACCGACACGCCCTCCCTGCGCTTGAGTACCACAGCCCGCAGGACCTCCCCCGCCCGTGCCGGATAGATGTTATTTCCCATGTAACCGATGGTGGTGATGGGGAACATGGTGGTTGTGGGGATCTCTTTAATGGGTTTAAGCAGGTAATGCCATCTCCATGCCCGCACCCACATGCCGATGAAGAACACGCCGATCCCGGGGATCAACCACCAGTAGTTTGCCGATCCCACCACACTCCAAAACTCGTTTAGACGCAGGCCGCGCAGGGCCAGCCAGATAAAGACTATACTGATCAGCACGCCCAGCCAGAATTGCCAGTTTTTGAATATAGTCTGTTTTTTGACCAAAGTGGTTTGTTGTTTGACCATGGACGGGATTTTATCATGGCATCACGATATAATCCTGGTATGGAAATTGGACTGCCCGCCCCCGATTTTGAACTGCCAGGCCTCGATGGAAAAAAACACCGCCTGGGCGATTATCGCGGCAGGATCGTTATCGTCAACTTCTGGTCATGTGAATGCCCGCATTCCGAGCGTGCCGATCGCGCCATAATGGCCATGTACGTGCAGTGGCGCGAAGATGTGGTCATGTTGTCTGTCGCAGCCAACCGCAGCGAATCAGCCGAAATGGTGGCGGAGGCTGCCCAAACACGGCGCCTGCCGACGGTCCTGATCGACGCGCAGCAGGTCGTTGCCGACCTCTACGATGCGCAAACCACCCCGCATGTCTTCGTCATCGACCGGGACGGTCTGCTGCGATATCGCGGTGCGGTCGACGATGTGACCTTTCGTCAACGTACACCCACCCGCTTTTTCCTGGACGAGGCGGTGGAAGCACTGCTGGACGGGCATTTTCCTGCGCAGTCGGAAACCCCCGCCTATGGCTGTACCATCGTGCGTGAAATTTGATAGAATAAAACAGTGATCGCCACTCCCGCCCGTGCCGCGTTCCTCAGTCACATCCACCTCTTTCGTGATCTTAAAGAGGATGATCTGCTTCTGGTTGCCGAAAAGATGAAGGAGGAGTCGTTTGAAGAGGGGCAGGATATTTTCAAACAAGGCTCGAGCGCCGACCGATTCTTTCTCCTTTTTCAGGGGAAGGTCAAAATTACCCAGTTCCGCGGCAAAAAGACCTTTTACCTGGCTACACTGGTGATCAGCGACTACTTTGGCGAAGAGGCTTTGCTCTCCAGCCGCAGGCGTTCCGCGACGGTTACTGCCGTCGAAAAGTCCCTGTTGTTTTCCCTCTCCCGGGATGAATTCAACCTGCTCCTGAAAAAATTCCATAAACTCAAACCCAGTTTTGAGGTTTCGATCACCAGCCGCAGGCTGGCGCGTCAATTGCATTTTAATTGGCTGGCTGAAGGGGAAGTGGTCTATTTTGTGGCGCGCAAGCATGAGATCCTGCTGGTCCGCACATTGACCGGCCCCGTCTCTTCCCTGGTCTTTCCGGCGGGTTTGATCGTCTGGTTTTTCCTTTCGCACGCCATATCCGCCCTGGCCGTGGCGATCATTCTATTGGTGGCGATCGCAGGTTGGAGCATTTGGAACATCATTGATTGGGGGAATGATTATTACATCGTGACCAATCAACGTGTGATCTGGCTTGAAAAGGTGATCGGTATTTATGACAGTCGTCAGGAATCGCCGTTGAGCACGGTCCTGTCCGTGGGCGTGGAGACGGACGTAACGGGCCGCATGCTGGATTACGGCGATGTGATCATTCGCACGTTCACCGGAAAGATCCCCTTCAGCCATGTTTCGCACCCATATCAGGCCTCACACATGGTGGAGGAACAGTGGGCACGCACCAAACATGTCGCCTCCCGTTCCGAGAAGGAAGCCATGCGTAATATCCTGCGGCAGAAATTGGGATTGACCGTGGACAACAAAGCCGCCCAGCCCGCCCCATCGGAAAAAGTGTCCTTCCCCAGCCCATATAAAATGTCGTGGTGGAAGGTGGTGGCTGCCAACTGGTTCAAACTGCGCACGGAGGCGGGCGGTACGATCACGTACCGCAAGCACTGGTACGTGCTCTGGCGGCAGGTCTGGCAGCCGACGCTCCTGATCTTGTTAATGATCGCCGGCATTATTACGCGCGGTTACACCTTATGGGCAACACCAGGGGCAACGCTCTTTCCCTCCAGTGGAGCCCACATAGATACGACCGTCCTTGTTTTGATTTTCCTGATGCTGCCGCTTTCGCTTTGGTGGGCCTATCAATACGTCGACTGGGGCAACGATATATTTCAAGTCACCACCGATCAGATCCTCGACCTGGACAAGACGCCGTTCGGAACCGAACAGCGCCGCGCCGCCCCGCTCGAAAATATTCTGGGTACCGAGTATAAACGTCTGGGGCTGATGGGATATTTGTTCAATTTTGGCACGGTCGAGATCACGGTCGGCGGAACCAAGCTGGCATTTGAAGATGTACTCGACCCGGCGGGTGTGCAGGCCGATATCGATCGCCGGCGTGCGACGCGCATGGCCAGGAAAAGGGAAGCGGAGGCGGCCGGTGAACGTGAACGCATGGCCGATTGGCTGGTGTCTTATCATGAGAATGCCGACGAGTTCCGCGAGGAATTGAATCGTCCCAAACCTGAAACTAAAAGCGAGTAAAATCAGGCGGCGGCAGGCAGGTTTTGCGGCCGTGTATTGCAGGCAGCCAGCCTGGTGATCGGAAAATGGCACAAATTGCAAGGCCCCATTACACTATTGTTTGAGGAAACTTTATGGCATTAAGAACCATTGTTACATTGCCGGAACCGGTCCTGCGGCGCAAGGCCCGTCCGATCACGAAATTTGACGACAACCTGAAAAAATTGATCGATGACATGATCGAAACCATGCGCGATGCGCCGGGTGTCGGTTTGGCCGCCCCCCAGGTCGGGGTTTCCGAGCGCTTGATCGTCGTCGAGTATGCGGAAGAGCCCGAAGTGGAGGAGGGCCGGGAACCGAAGGAAGTCAAGCCGAAGTTGTACGTCATGATCAACCCGGAGATCGTGAAGTTCTCTGAAGAAAAGGAAATGGGCGTGGAAGGTTGTCTTTCCATACCCGGCCTGGTGGGGGAGGTGGAGCGTTTCACAACCATCCATCTTAAGGGCCTCAATCGCCGGGGACAGCCGGTGAAACTCAGGGCCGAAGGCTGGCTGGCGCGCATCTTTCAACACGAAGTGGATCATTTGAACGGTGTTGTTTTTCCGGATATCGCCACCAGGGTTTAGAAGCCTTCAGTGGACGAGGAAGAAGACATGGTCTAATGCCGAACATCCGCCGCATCACTCCGAACGACCTGCCGCGCATACGCAAGTTCTGGAAGGAATATTGGGGCGATGAATTCATCGTTGCCCGCGGTATCGTTCATCACCCGGAATTTTTGGACGGCTTCTTTGCCTGGGACGGAACGGAGATCATTGGGTTGATCACAGTTGCGCATTCGAGTGAAGGCTGCGAGATCATTTCACTTGACAGTCTGCGGGAGGATAAAGGCATTGGCACCGCCTTGATAAACGAAGTCATCAAGGCGGCACGTGAAAAAGGCTGCAGGCGTATTTTCCTCATTACAACGAATGACAACCTGCGTGCGCTCGGCTTTTACCAAAAGCGCGGGTTTGAGATCTCGGCAATTTACCGCGGCGCGGTGAATGAATCCCGAAAAATAAAAACCGGCATTCCCCGGATCGGGATGAACGGCATTCCCCTGCGCGATGAAATTGAATTGGAATTATTGTTGGGTACGTAAACGAACAGGCAAAGGGTTTATCCGGCAGCATCCCATGCATCTCAAACATCTCTCCCTGACCAACTTCCGCAACTTTGCCCGCCTGGATATTGATGTACCCCGGCGGGTCGTGTTGCTGGTGGGGGATAACGCACAGGGGAAAACCAGCATTCTTGAAGCAATATATTTCCTGGCATCCTTTACCTCATTTCAGACCAACGTCGACCGCCAATTGGTCAACTTTCACGAAGCGAAGAATCCGCTGGCCGTGGCGCGCCTTGTCGCGGAATATGAACGCGGAAAAAAGAAACACAAACTCGAAGCGCGCCTGATCCTCGAACCGGCCGGCATTAACGGCCAGCGCCTGCGCAAGGAGATCCTGCTCGACGGTGTGAAGAAGCAGATGAACGAGGTCATCGGCCATTTCAACGCGGTCATCTTTGTGCCGCAAATGTCACAGATCGTTGAAGGCGGGCCGGATGAACGCCGCCGCTATCTTAACCTGGCGCTGGCCCAGGCGGTCCCGGCCTATGCCGGGGTACTCGGCGAATATACGCAGGCACTCGGCCAGCGCAACGCCCTGCTCAAGGCGTTGAATGAACGCGGCGTAGTCCCGGGCCTGCCGAAGAGCGGAAACGGCGACCAGCTCCAGGTGTGGGATGAGACGCTGGCGCGACTCGGCGCCCGGATCATCCAGTGGCGCATCGAAGCCGTCCAGCAGATCGAACGTCTTGCAGCGCGCGTCCATCATGAGCTGACCCACGGGCATGAAATTTTACGATTGAACTATCAACCTGCATACGACCCGTTGGAAAACCCGGACGGACAGATCGGCCTGCGTCTGACCACCGACGTCGATCGTTCCGCCCTCAAGGTGGATGAGATACGCGCGGGCTTTTTGACCCGGCTGTTGCAGCTGCACTCCGAGGAGATCGCACGCGGCGTGACCACCATCGGCCCGCACCGCGATGAGCTGCGCTTTCTTGCCAACGGTATTGACCTGGGCGATTACGGTTCGCGCGGACAATTGCGCACGGCCCTGCTGGCTTTGAAGATGGCCGAAGTAAGCTGGATGAAGGAGCGCACAGGCGAGTGGCCGGTGATCCTGCTCGATGAAGTAATGGCCGAGCTTGATCTACAGCGCCGGGCGGACCTGCTAAAATACGTCAGCGAGAGCGAACAGGTCCTGTTTACCGCCACCGACGCAAAAATGTTCGCGCCGGAATTCGTTGAGAAGTCGGAAGTTTGGAAAGTGCAGGACGGAAGTGTGCGGAAAGTTTAATGTCTTTGCGAGGCGGTGTACTTCCGCCGTGGCAATCTTATATTCCTTGTGATTGTAACTTTGCAGGTTTATTGGGATTGCTTCGGGACAAACACCCTCGCAATGACGTTTGAAAAAGAAAGGATGCCAACCATGCCAGTCAAACACACTGTTGATGTCGAAGCCAGGGATGTGGCTGCGGGGAAGGATACGACCATTCAAGTCCTGATCTCTTCAAAGGAAGGCCCGAACTTTGCCCTGCGGAAATTTTCCATGCAGAAGGGCGGAGGCATGCCGCGTCATACCAACACCGTGGAGCATGAGCAATTTGTCCTGCGCGGACAGGCTACCATCACCATCGGCGATGAGACCCATCACGTCAGGACCGGCGATGTGGTTTTCATCCCCGAAGGGGCGATCCACTCGTATCAAAATGAAGGCGATGAACCGTTCGAGTTCCTGTGCATTATCCCCAACAAGGAGGATAAGATCACGGTGGTGGATGAGGCGAGTTGTTGAGACATATTTTCTTTATGTGATGCCTTTTGAAGGAATTCGGATGAAATGAAAATAAGGACTAAATCCGATGTCCGGGTATTTCTTTTCTTTTTTATTATTCTATCCGGTTGTCAGACCGTCCTGGGCCCCGCAGTTTCCAGAAATTCCATCGATCAATCAGAGAAAAAATGGATTAACCGAAAAATCCAGAATTATCAGATCGAGGTTCACTACTTCACGCTTGGAACTGATGTCTTCACGACTACAGAGGTCCGGGATGGCAAAGTCTCGGATACAAAATGTATTATCGGTCCAATGTTTGAAAATATGGGTGGAGATCAATGTGCCTGGTTTAAAAGAGCCCCAGCCACTTTTACTGTTCCTGAGCTATTTAATTCATCCAGGACTCTTGTGACACAGACTGATACCCTCTCGGGTGACATGAAAAAAGACGCATTCATTATTTTGTTTGATCCTCAATATGGATTTCCAAATAAAATAGTATGGCGACCACCCGAGTATACAGAATGGGATATCTTATCCTTCAAAGTGTTGCCGTGAAAAACTCGAATCTCAAGAGTCTCCAGATTTGGTATTACAGCCGTTGTTTCGCGAATATATCTGTTTTTGCCCATGCTCTGACCGGGCTTAGCCCCGTCAGAGCATATAAATTACGGATATTTCGGAAGAAGGAATTGCAAATGTTTTCCATCGTGGACACGGGAGGACCGTATGGAAAAGATAAGCGTTGGGGAACGAATCTATAACTGGTTTGAATCCGTTATTTTGGACAAACTGGTTATGCAGGACAGTCCGGGGCCGGTCTTTAAATGGATTTTCAAGATCCCAATCCTGCAATATAAACTCGGCCTGGGGTGGTTGACCGGCAAATATGTTTTGCTGCTGACAACCACAGGCCGCAAAAGCGGGAAACCTCGTTACACACCGCTCGAATATATTTACGATCGGGAGAATGACAGATACCGCATTGCAGCGGGTTGGGGTGGTCGCACTGATTGGTTTCGGAATGTGTGCGCTGATCCAGACGTCACCGTGCAGGTGGGGCGCAGGAAATTCAATGCAATGGCTGAACGGGCATCCGATGATGAGGTGGCGAAATACATGCTGGACGTTTCCCGGAGCCACCCGCGCATGGATAAGGTCTGGAATCGCTGGTCAGATCATCCGGTGGATGGTACGTTCGAGAGCTATGTCCATGCAGCGCGATTCTTCCCGTCGGTGTGGCTGCGGCCGGTGATTGGCACTTGTTCGCGCTAGCATAACAATCACATAAGAGTATATAAATCACAACGGTTGTTTGGCTGCCATGCCAGCCTTGCGCGGATATTTGGGCGGGGTGGCCGCGGACTTGTGGACCAGCACCAGAAACCTGTCATCGGCCACGCCCGGCAAATTGACCGGCATGATCTGCTGTAATTTCCCGCCCAATAATTTCATGGCCTTTTCAGCGGACTGCGCCTCGGCGGGTCCGCTTTCGCCTTTTTGTGCAAGCATCGTCCCGCCGACCTTGACCAGCGGCAAAAGATATTCAGCAAGGATGTTCATGCCGGCAACAGCCCGCGCCACAGCCCAGTCGTATTGTTCACGGTGCGCAGGTTTTTGTCCAAGGTCCTCGGCGCGGGCGTGGATAACGTTCACTCCCTCAAATCCCAGCACGCGCACGATGTGCTGGCAGAACATGGCTTTTTTGCCAACCGACTCAACCAGTGTCAGTTTTAATTGAGGATACAGGATCTTGAGCGGCAAGCCGGGGAAACCGGCGCCCGTTCCAACATCCACGAGATGGTGCGGGGGATTGGCGCCCCAGGCCAGAACACAGGAGAACGAGTCCAGGAAATGTTTGGTGCGGATATCTTCCGCGTTGCGAATGGCGGTTAAATTAAATTTCTGGTTCCAGTCGAGCAGTTCACGCTCATAGGTAATGAGCGACATGACATGGCGCCCACTCAAGTTGACGTGAAAAAGTTCCTGCGCGTTCCTGATGAGCTTGTCCATTGTTTGAAAATTATACCCCTCTCCTTTTTCGGGAAAGGGGTATAAGGCAAGGGCCGTTCGGGTGATTAACTTACCTTGCGCAAAATGTCCCGAAAGCTGCCGCAATTTGAGCCAGCTTTTCCTCCCAAACCTACGGGACGGTGCGCAGCATCCATGATCAACTTTTTGGCTCTTCCGCCTTGACTTTGGGCTTACGGGTCTTGCGGATAATGAAACGTACCAGCAGGAAGAGCAGGTAGAACGGAATACCGATGGTGATCAGGACCGGCAGGGTGTACAGGACGAAACCTATCAGCCAGTCAATGAAACCCTGCCAGAAATAGATCAAATTCTGGATGGCATCGCGTGCCACACCTTGCGGCTTCCATCCCGCAACCACGATGGGCTTGACGGTATCCTCGGCCACAATGTTCACACTGATGGCCGATAAGGCGGCAGACTGTTCGTAATATTTGATCTTGCCCTTCAGCACCTCGATATCGCTGTTGATCTGCTGCAGCTGCTGGTAGACCGCCAGTACATCCTCGGTCTTGGTGGCATCCTGCATGATCTTGAGCAGTTGGTCGGCCGCGGCCTGTTTGGCTGTAAGCTGGGATTGCAGGTCCACGTATTGATCGGTGACATCCTGTCCGGTGCGATTCTCATTTTGGACATCCACCGCGTCCTTTTTGACCTGTTCCAGTGCGGTGTCCAACTGATCGACCGGCACGCGGACGACGACCTGGGCCTGGGGCACCTGCGTGCCGTCATTGGCATACGTCTGGCCGATGTTAACCGAGACAACATATCCGCCCATTTGTTTCGCCATATCTTGAATTTGCCCGGCGCGTGCGTTCACATCCTTGACCACGATCGTCAGTTCGGCATTTTGGATGACGAGGCGGTCGGTGGTGGGGGCGGTGGAATTACCTGAGCCGGCGGCTGCCTGGTTCTGGACCAGGGACTTGGCCGAGTCTCCGGCAGGCGGCGCCGCAGCTTCCAGCGGAGCGGCTTGAGGCGCGCCTCCGCCCAGACCAAACGATCTGGCGGGAGCCGGTGTAGCCGCGGCGGCTCCGCAGGCCGACAAGGCGACTGCGGCGGCGATGATAATGAAAAAGAGTATCCGTTTCATGTCTTCCTCCTTCAAGGGAAAACGCAAGGTTGATTTCTTCGCTACAGACGCAAAGCGGGTTTGGAATGTTCCTTGAAATAAATTGTCCAGCAGTTCACCTGCTGGACAAAATAATTTCGACCTACCAACCTTCCGACAATCTCACCGCATGTTTCTCGGGCAGACCTGCTTTGCGAATCCTCTCCTGTACTTCGGCGATATTGTATTTCGCCCGCCGCGCTTCCCAGGTATGTGCCTTTGAATCGTAGATCGCGTAAGCGGCACGCGGGTCGCGGTCGCGCGGTTGTCCCACCGAACCCGGATTCAAAATGCAGCGCGGTGTGAGCGGCATGACATCATCCTCTTTCGTAACTTCCAGCGTCACGCGGTCAGTCTGCTCGTTCAACTGGAACAGGGCCTGTGCGTGTGAATGCCCCACAAAGCAATAGGGCGTATCGAAATGGTCGAAGTTCAAACGCGCCGAAAGCGTGTTCAGGACATACTCCCAGATCGGGTCGCGCGGGCTGCCGTGTGCCATCGTTACCTCGCCGCGTACTTTTGCGTTTTGCGGAAGCGTACGCATGAAATCCATGTTGTCGGCGGTCATGACTTTTTCCGTCCAAACCAGCGAACGGCGTGCGTCGCCGTTGAATGCTTCGAAGGGCATGCGTCCGATCACGGCCACATCATGGTTGCCAAGAATGCAGGTCAGGTGCGCCAGCTCCCGCACCTGTTCCACCACTGCATTTGGGTCAGGCCCATAGCCGACCATGTCGCCGAGACACCAGGTCTCGTCCACTGTTCCGGCGTCGTTGAGCACGGCCTCCAGTGCATTGTAATTTGCATGAATATCCGAAATGACCA
>Ga0315268_10007233_pt1 | contig 11707 bp, 8 predicted proteins | sample C1_top_MG_FD_204535 | JGI IMG/M metagenome (GOLD analysis project Ga0315268, IMG submission 204535) | Sediment microbial communities from Yellowstone Lake, YNP, Wyoming, USA - C1_top | ecosystem: Environmental > Aquatic > Freshwater > Lake > Sediment | place: USA: Wyoming | collected 2017-08-01 | reverse complement strand
CTCAGTTGCATATACCACAAAGAAACCCATCATCTTCCTTGGAAACGGCCAGCGATATGAGGATCTAATCCCCTTTGATCCAAAGTTTATTGTAGATAGGATTCTTGGCGATTAGGAGATGAAAACAGTTGAGTGTTAGAGGTCGCGATTTTCTGACGATGCAGGAATACAGTGTTGATGAATTACAACTCTTATTAACAACTGCTAGGGAGTTAAAACGCGATTTCCTTATTGGAGTAACGAAGAAGGTTTTGCCAAGTAAAGTTTTGGCCATGATCTTTCAAAAGCCTTCTACGCGAACCAGAGTCTCCTTTGAGGTGGCTATGCGCTATTTGGGAGGACATGCCCTCTACCTAAGTTGGAACGAATTACAGTTAGGAAGGGGCGAAACCATCGCCGACACAGTTAGAGTTCTCAGTCGCTATTCTCATGGGATAATGGCCCGAGTCTTCGCTCATTCAGACCTAGAGGAAATGGCGAAATACGCCACAGTTCCAGTCATAAATGGGTTATCTGATCGCCACCACCCATGCCAAGGTCTCGCCGACCTTTTCACAATCCAGGAGAAGAAGAAAGATTTTAAGGGATTAAAGTTGGCTTGGGTTGGAGATGGGAATAATGTCTGCAACACATTGCTCATAGGGTGCTCGAAATTTGGTGTGAATATGAGCGTAGCCTGTCCTAAGGGATATGAACCAGATGAGACGGTTGTAAAATGGGCTGAACAAGAAGCTGAAAGAAGTGGTTCTGAAATCGAAATAGCCATCGACCCAACGAAGGCTGTGGAGGCCGCTGACATAATCTACACCGATACCTTTGTTTCATTAGGGATGGAGGCGGAACGTGCAAAGCGGCTAAAAATCTTTCTACCAAAATATCAAGTGACTCCTAAGCTCCTCAAGCGCGCGAAGAAGGACGTTATCTTCATGCACTGCCTTCCTGCACATCGCGGCGAGGAAGTTTTAGATGAAGTTATAGATGGGCCTCACTCAGTAGTCTGGGATCAAGCTGAAAACAGGCTTTGGGCGACCATGAGCCTGTTATCACTGTTACTTTAGTTTACTAAGTAGCGAGTTTACTTCTTCGGGGAACTTTAATGACAATCTTAGTAGCCGCCTCACTTGTAGATAAAGCAGCCCTAAACATTGCAGATAAGCTGATCAAACGCTACGGCTTTGTTAAGCTGCGAGAGGTTTTCGGTGGGAAGCCAGTGTATAGGTGTGGGGATATCTTGCTGGTCTTCCCTAAAGTGGATGACGTTTACGCTAATAATTTAGATAAACACTTTGGGGTTGAGGAAGTGATATTTGCCTCTCGCCATAAGAGTGAAACTGGTAGGCCGACCCTTACCGTCCATGTTCCTGGCAATCTGACCAGTCAAGCCCTCTATGGGGGTAGACCTGGAGAAGTGGCTTGGGCGAGTCCTCAACGAATGAAGGCAGCGCTTTTGGCATTGGCATCGATTGGAAATAGGCTTAGACTAGGCTATTCAATCTCACTTGAGGTTACTCATCACGGTCCAACTGAGATGGGTGTCCCAGTCACATTTGTTGAGATTGGAAGCTCGGAGAAGCAGTGGACCGATGTGAAGGCTGGGGAGGTGGTTGCGGAAGCCATTTGGGCGGCTATAACGCGTCCATCGGAGAGTCCCTCCGCAGTTGGGTTTGGGGCTGGGCATTACGCTCCATCTCATACCAGAGTGACTATGGAAAGAGATCTTGCTATTGGGCACATCATCCCCAAATATGTGCTTGGAAACATGAATGTTGAGATGGTGAAAACAGTTTTCCAGAAGACTTGGGGCGGTTGTAACCGTGCTGTCCTAGATTGGAAAGGTATTCGAGGTGGAGATAGGAGAAAATTGCTTGAGGTCTTAAAGGAGATGCATATTGAGGTGCTGCGGGTGTAAACTACCCAGTCCCGCCTACTGTGATGCAAAACCGCAAACTTAAAAGACATGCTCAGTTTAGTTGTGTGAGAAGAATTGAGGTTTCCGTAGATATGAACATTAGGGCATTCCTTGATTCATGTAAACGGTTGTTGAGGCTTGCTACAAAGCCGGGGCGTGATGAGCTGTGGCTATCGATAAAGCTATGTTTCGCCGGCATATTCATAATTGGCCTAATTGGCTTTGTGATTAGGTTCGTATCAGCAATGTTCCAGGGATTTGCCCCTTCATAGGAGAGAATCCATTGACAGAAGAGAGAAAGAAGAGCTCAACAGCCTTTTTTGCAGTTAGAACCACTGCTGGTCAGGAAAGGAATGTGGTGGGCATAATCGCTGTGAGGGTTAAGGCTGGTAAGTTACCAGTAAAGGCGATTCTTGCGCCTGAAACCCTTCGAGGCTACATTTTCCTAGAAGCACCAGGTGCCCATTTTGTAGAAGACGCGATCGCCGGGGTCAAACATCTTAGATCGCGCGTTCCAGGAGTTGTGGAGGCTTCGGATATCGAACACTTCATCATTACGAAGCCGGTAATTGAGGAGCTGAATGTAGGGGATACTGTGGAGATAGTGGGAGGTCCCTTTAAGGGAATGAGGGCGAAGATCACGCGGGTGGATAAAGTGAAACAAGACGTTACTCTTGAATTGCTAGAAGCCACCTTCACTCTGCCCATCACTGTCCACGCTGACTACGTTAAACTAATTGAGAGGGCTGGCAAGGCTGAAGCAAAAGGGAAGGCTGGGGGAGAGATGGGAGTTGAGTGAAAGGAAGACGATCGACACTCTTGTCGCAGGTGGACACGCCACAGCTGGACCGCCCTTAGGACCAGCCTTGGGACCGCTTGGAGTTAACGTTTTAGCGATTGTTAACAAAATCAACGAGCTAACTAAGGATTATGTTGGCATGAAGGTTCCAGTCAAGATCGTTGTGGATGTTGAAACCAAAGAATTTGAGGTTCAAGTGGGGGTTCCCACAACAGCAGCATTAATTGTGAAGGAGTTAGGCATTGGGAAGGGATCTGGCAATCCAAAGATGGAGAAGGTTGGCAACCTAACATTGGATCAGGTAGCAAAAATTGCCAAGCTTAAATACCCCGAACTCCTCGCAGGGAACTTGAAGACAGCTGCAAAGGAAGTGCTTGGTGTCTGTGTGACTATGGGTGTCACCGTTGAAGGTAAGGATCCAAGAGAAGTTCAACTCGAAATTAACCAGGGAAAATTTAATAGCCTCCTAGGTGGATGAACTAAAGCTTCTTAAAATGATGGGCTTCAAGCCATTTGTGTGTATGGAGTTTGATTGAAAGTGCCAGTTGAAATTCAAAAACTTATAACAGCCGTTGAAAAAGCCAAGGCAAACTCTGGAAAACGAGCCTTTACTCAGGCTGTTGATCTAATCGTGAAGCTACGCGATGTTGACATTAAAAAGCCTGAAAATAGGATAAACGAACTTATAGAACTTCCCAACCCCTTTGGGAAACCAGTCAAGATCTGCGTAATAGCCTCTGGAGCTTTATCCGTCAACGCTAAAAAAGCAGCTGCGGATCTGGTGCTTGAAAAAGAAGATCTCGAAAGGATTAGTAAAGATAAAAAAGCAGCCAAAAAATTAGCGAATGATTATGACTTCTTCATCGCAGAGGCCCCACTCATGCCCATCGTCGGTAAAACTCTCGGTGCAGTTTTGGGGCCTCGTGGAAAGATGCCCACCCCCATTCCACCAAACGCCCAAATTGAACCAATTTTGGCGAAACACCGAAAGATGGTGAGAGTTCGAACGAGGGATCAACCGATCATTCAATGTCGAATTGGCACAGAAGATCTGCCTAACGAAAAAATCGCTGACAATGCTAAAGTAGTGCTAACAAGATTAGAGGAAAAATTGGAAAATGGCTTAAAAAATGTTAAAGAAGTCCGCATTAAGACCACAATGGGACAACTAGTTAAGATTGAATTCTAGGTGATCTGAATGGCAAAGGAAAAGTCTCATCGGAAAATGCAGGAAGTCGAAGAACTCTCAAGGCTCATAGAGAACCATAAGGTAGTCGGCGTTGCCAGTGCCCATAAAGTTAGAGCCCCACAACTTCAAGCGCTAAATAAAAAGCTCAGAAACGATGTGACAATTCATGTTACAAAAAATACTCTAATGCAAAGGGCTTTAGAAAAATGTGAGAAGAGTAAACCGCACCTTAAGGAACTCCTTGAACACATCACTGGTGCCAATATATTTATGTTTACAAATATGAATCCCTTCAAGCTATCAATCCTCTTAGATAAAAGCAAAGTAAAGACCGTGGCTAAAGCTGGGGATATCGCTCCAACCGACATCGTGATCTCAGCTGGAAATACTGGACTACCGCCAGGTCCGGTTATTGCTGAATTAACTGAAGTAGGCCTACCAACAAAAATTGAAACTGGTAGTGTTGTAATCACTAGAGACACCGTCGTGGCGAAGAAGGGGGGCGTCATATCTCCAAAGCTTGCCAGCATCCTCTCCAAGCTCGGCGTAAAACCAATTGAAGTGGGACTTGTGTTAAACACTGCCTATGACGACGGAGTCATCCTCACTTCAGATCTGCTACAAATAGACTTAGAGGCTGTGAAAAAACAATTCCAAGATGCATACTGGTACGCAAAAAACCTAGCCCTTAAAGGTGCATACCCCATCACGGAAACAATAGGTCTGCTACTCATGAAAGCCCGAATGGAAGGCTGCGCCCTAGCCATTAAGGCAGTTTACCCAGCAAAGGATGTGATTTCAGATCTAATTAGCAAAGCTTATCATGAAATGACTACACTATCCACCCTAATAGAAGAAAAAGTTGAAAAGGCAGAAGCCTAAGAAAAAAGGAGACAGGTGAAGAGTAATGGAAAACATCTACGCCGCTATGCTATTACACTCTGCAAAGAAGCCGATTAATGAAGAGAACTTGAAGAAGGTGCTTACCTCAGCTGGTGCCAATGTTGACACAGCTCGAGTAAAAGCACTAGTGGCTGCACTATCCGAAATCAATATTGACGAAGCAATAAAGGCAGCTTCAACAGTAGCCGTTGCAGCAACCCCAGTACCGGCAACAGCACCAAAAGCAGAAGAAAAGAAGAAAGAAGAAAAGAAGGAAGAGAAGAAAGAGGAAGAAGCCGCGCTGGAAGGTTTGGGTGCCCTGTTCGGGTCATAGGATGTTTGGTTCTAATAGTTTGTCGCGTTGTTTCGATGAACTTGGTAGTCAGCTACGGATTACTGCTTCAAGGTAAAAGGGAAGGATAGAGTGGGTTCGCCTTCGCCTTCATACACGTTGAGGGCTGTTCTCAGGCGGTCTACTGATTTTAGCTATCGGACTCAAGCTTTCTCTGAGCTTTCCCCCTCGCCTATAATTTCATAGTTAATAAAAAGGCGGCGAGGCTTCAGAGTTAAGGTTCAGGTGAGCTAACTCATTTTTTGCGAACGTAGTATACGCATCCAATTAAAATAAGGTAAAAGCTTGCGAAGAGAACAGCCTCATAGGTCTGGACGGGTGGAATTTCGGTGATAGACCGGTATGGAATGTCTGGGTTCAGATAATTAACCCATCTATTTATTATGGCATAAGTTTGAATAGTGGGGAAAAAGATGCAGAAGCTGATTACAGCTAGTGTAATTTTATACCCCCGAAAGTTGCTGTAAGAGAAGATTATGAAAATTACCTCAAAGAGGTATGCTAGAAAACCCATTGTTATCCCGGCGGCATTGTAGCCCAATCCTTGCCATATGAAAAGGGTAACTCTATTAAGTTCGTATCCAGGTCCAATTTTTGATACTGACAGACATGTACTGAATACGTCTAGACCTGCAAGTGTTAGGATTAACAATGCATAATTTTTGGTAGTAGCATGTTTATCAACAAAAATTAAGAAGGATTTCCAAACACCTTCAATCGCCGCGAGCAAATGAGATCATCTGGACTGTGTTTTTTTAATAATGAATCTATGCGCAGATATGGGTTTTCCCAATTTTTCTCAGGAAACATTGGACAATTGTGCTAGGAGCTAAGTTTCGTTGTTATAACTGCAGACGGACTGGGTCGGTTTTAGGATAACCGAAGGGTTAAAAATTATCCTTAACCTTTTCTGTTTGAAAGTCTTACATTCTTTATATCCGGAGGATAACTGTTGGTAGCGTTTCAGGAAGGCGAGTATCATGTCCCATTCTTCGACGAGCAGGGGTTTGCTAGGAAGAAATGTAAGATCTGTGGGGAATTCTACTGGACTCAGGTTCCAGATCAAGATATTTGCGGGGAAGCTCCCTGCCAAGAATACACGTTCATAGGTAATCCGCCGACTCGTAGGGGATACGATCTTCGCAAGATGAGGGAGACCTTTCTATCCTTTTTTGAAAGGAGAGGACATAAACGCATCTCCCCCTATCCCGTTGTGGCGAGGTGGAGGGATGACTTATACTTCACGGATGCTAGCATCGTGGATTTCCAGCCTTATGTGACGGATGGAATCATCCCGCCTCCAGCCAACCCCCTTGTAATCAGCCAACCTTGTATCAGGTTTGTGGACATAGATAATGTTGGGCTTACTTTCGGCAGGCACTTGACAATTTTTGAGATGGGGGGGCATCACGCGTTCAACTATCCTAAGAAGGAGGTTTACTGGAAGGATCAGACGATTAGATACCATCATCAGTTTATTACAAAGGAGCTTGGGGCGAAGTCTGAGTCAGTCGTCTATAAGGAGGGCGTCTGGTCTGGCGGGGGTAATGCAGGACCAGATGTTGAGGGCATCATCGGTGGATTTGAAGTTTGCACTTTGGTTTTTATGAATTACAAGGTTGTAGATGGAAAGTTCGTCAAGCTTCCGGTGCGGACGGTTGACACGGGCTATGGTATGGAGCGGTACACGTGGCTGTCGCAGGGTACGCCGAGCTGCTTCCATGCTCTATGTAAACCCGTGCTTGAGAGGGTTTTAAACATGGCGGGTTTGACGCCTGATGAAAAACTGCTCTCAGGGTATGCACGGCATTCGGGTGGGATGAGGGTTGAAAAGGTGGCTAATGTAAAGAAATTGCGAGAGGGGATTGCGAGAAAGATTGGCGTAGACGTTGATACACTGCACCGTTTAATTACGCCAGTTGAGAGTGTTTTTGCAGTCCTCGACCACACGAAAAGCTTAGTATTCATGCTTGCTGAGGGAGTTGTCCCTTCAAATGTCCGTGAGGGATATCTTACGAGACTGGTGCTTCGCAGAACGTATCGGCTTTTACGATTGTTGGGAGTTGAGAATCGGCTTTCAGATATAGTTAATTTGCAGATTGATTTCTGGTCTCAAGATTTTCCGTATCTGAAGAATCTGAAAGACGAGATCTTAGAAGTATTGGCTATTGAAGAGGAGAAGTATCGGAGGACTCTTGAACGTGGAGCCACGCTAGTAGGAAGAGTTTGTAGCGAGTTGAAGTCTAAAGGCGCACGGGAGATTCCAGTAAGCAAGCTCGTTGAACTTTACGACTCTCAAGGGCTTCCTCCCAATATTGTTTCAGAGATTGCGGCTAAGGAGGGTATTCACGTGCCTGTTCCCGATGATTTCTATACCAAAGTGGCAAAGCGGCATGTAACCGCCCCTAAACCTAAGATAACCGTCTTTGAGAAGGGGTTGGAGGATAAGGTTGCAGATCTAAAGGCGACTAGACTGCTCTACTATGAAGATGCGTATATGCGGAAGTTTAAAGCCCGTGTTTCACGTGTCATAGGTGGCAAATATGTGGTGCTAAATCAAACGGCATTCTATCCAGAGGGTGGAGGACAGCCTGCAGACCATGGACGAGTCTCATGGAAAACAGGAGAAGCTAGGGTAGTTGATGTTCAGAAAATTGGCAATGTACTTGTCCACATAATTAAAGGTGGCGTCCCCAAGATTGGAGTGAGCATAGAGGGAGAAATTGACTGGAGTAGGCGTATCAGCCTTATGCGACACCATACTGCGACACATATCCTAATGGGAGCTGCGCGGAGAGTCCTAGGTGAACATGTGTGGCAAGCAGGTGCACAGAAGGGAGTTGACGCTACACGCCTAGACATATCTCACTACAAGCGGATAACCCCCGAAGAGTTAGCTGAAATCGAGAGCTTGGCTAACATTGTCGTGATGGAAAATATGCCAGTTGAAGTGTCTTGGATGCCAAGGGAGAAGGCTGAGTCCATGTATGGGTTTAGGCTATATCAAGGGGGAGTGGTTCCGGGGAGGGAAATTCGGGTTATTAAAACTCAAGACTGGGAAGTGGAGGCTTGTGGTGGAACCCACTGCAAGTCGACTGGCGAAGTGGGGTTCATCAAGATCATTCGCACTGACAGAATTCAGGACGGTGTTGAAAGACTGATATTCTCAGCGGGGGTACCTGCTGTCCAAGTTGCACAAGCGAGGGGGGCTGTTTTACAGAAGGTGGCTGAAATTCATGAGACTGGCGTTGAAAAGGTTGCGGAAGCAGCTCAGAAGATGACCGCCGAATTAAAAGAAGCGCGAAGGGAGATTACTCGACTGAGAGAGGAACTTACAAGACACGAAGCAGTGAGGGTGCTTACAAAGGCAAAACCGATTGCAAACGTTAAACTGGTAACTCAATGTTTGAAGGAGGTCACTGCCGAACGCTTGATCAAATTATCGAGTGAACTGATTTCTGTAGAACCCAGCTTGGTTGCAGTCTTATGTAGCGTTAATGAAACCGCACGCATAGTAGTCATGGCTGGAAATCAAGCGGTCAAGGCAGGGGTCCACTCAGGCAATCTCGCTGGAGAAATTGCTAAGCTTATTGGCGGTGGAGGAAGTGGGAAGCCAGACTTTGGACAAGGAGGGGGGAATCTAGTGGATAAGGTTCCAGAGGCTCTAGCTACTGTGGAGAAGGTTATTGAGAAAATGATTACCAAGTCCGGTTAAAGTGTTGGAGGTAACTTGATGCCCATCGACTGGAAGCGCCTAGAGGAGAAATGGCAAAAAGCTTGGGATAAAGCGAGGATTTTCGAGGCGGATCCCATTCCATCTAAGCCGAAGTACTTCATAACTGTAGCCTACCCGTATCCCAATTCTCCACAGCACATTGGGCACGGAAGAACGTACACGCTAGCGGATGTTCACGCACGCTATATGCGCATGCGAGGCTACAACGTTCTATTGCCGATGGCATTCCACTACACTGGCACGCCTGTCTTAGCCATGTCTAAACGCCTAACCGAAAACGACCAAGACCTAATCAACGACTTTGTAAATGTCTATAAGGTGCCGAAAGAAAAACTGAAAGAGTTCGTTGAACCCTTCAACATGGCGCAGTATTTCCACCAAGAAATTAAGATGGGAATGAAGGAGATAGGCTACTCAATCGACTGGAGACGCGAGTTCACCACAATTGATCCCCACTACAACCGCTTCATAGAATGGCAGTTCGAGAAATTGCGCCAAAAGGGCTACATAACACGAGGAAGCCACCCAGTGGGATGGTGCCCCAAAGACGGTAACCCTGTTGGTCAACACGACACAAAAGGAGACGTTGAACCAGAAATCGGAGAGTTCACGCTCATAAAATTCAAGTACGACGGCTGGGCTTTGCCAGCAGCCACCCTGCGCCCCGAGACGGTCTTCGGCGTGACCAATATATGGCTGAACCCTAAGGTCGAGTACGTCAAGGCTATAGTTGACGGCGAACAATGGATAATCAGCAAAGAAAGCGCTGAAAAGCTGCAGTATCTAAATCGCAAAGTTTCAGTTCTAGGCATTTTTGAGGGAGAGGAACTCATAGGAAAGAAGGTTGAGAATCCAGCGACCAACGATAAGATTCTCATTTTGCCAGCCGAGTTTGTGGATCCTAAGAACGCAACTGGAGTCGTAATGTCGGTTCCTGGGCACGCACCGTACGACTACGTCGCTCTGGAAAACCTGAGAAGAGAAGCCTTAAAGCCGACCTTTAGATGGTATTCACTAAAGCTGGAAGAAATCAAACCAATTTCAATCATAGCTGTTCCTGAATACGGTGAGATTCCTGCAGGCGATGTGGTCAAGCAGATGGCCATAGAGAACCAATTGGACCCAAAACTTGAGGAGGCAACAAAGGAGGTCTACAGACACGAGTTTCACAGCGGCAAGATGAAACCCAACACGGGCAAATATGCTGGCCTTTCGGTAGCCGAAGCCAAAGAAAATGTCAAACTCGACCTAATCAAAGAAGGCAGAGCAGAGACCATGTATGAACTGCTGAACAGGCCAGTCGTCTGCCGTTGCGGAACTGAATGCGTTGTAAAAATCTTTAAGGACCAGTGGTTCATCGACTATGGAAATCCAGAATGGAAGGCGTTAGCCCACGAGTGCTTGAACCAAATGGAAATTCTGCCGAAGGAGTTGCGCGCCGAATTCAACAATGTTATCGACTGGTTGCATGAGAAGGCTTGCGCAAGAAAGTCGGGTATGGGCACGAAGTTGCCTTGGGATCCAGAGTGGATCATCGAGTCGCTTTCAGACTCTGTCATTTACATGGCGTATTACACAATAGTCAGACACATTAAAGAGCACAAAATCCAGGCAACTCAGTTAACAAACGAGGTCTTTGATTACATATTTCTGGGCATAGGAAAAGCCAAAGAGGTAGCGGAGAAGTCGGGCATTAAAGTCAAAGTTCTGGAAGAGATGCGCAACGAGTTCGTGTACTTTTATCCTTTGGACAGCCGCCATTCTGGGCGTGATCTGGTTCCTAATCACTTGACCTTCATGATTTTCAATCACACAGCAATATTTCCTAAAGAGTTGTGGCCACTGCAAATTACGACAAACGGCAGCGTGCTGATGATGGGGGCAAAGATGAGCAAGTCCTTCGGCAACATCATTCCGTTGCGAGAGGGCTTAACAAAATTTGGTGCGGACCCTCTACGACTGGGAGTTTTGGCCACGGCAGAGCTGTTGCAGGACGCCGATTTCAGTCCAACTCTGGCGGAGTCTATGCGTGACCGACTTGAACGTCTTTATGCATTTGTCCTAGAGGCTTTGGAGAAGACGTCCAAGAAGGGTGGGGGAAATGTGTTAACTATCACGGATAGGTGGATGCTGAGTCGCCTTCAAGAGCACATAAAAATGGCGACTGAAGCCATGGACAATTTGGCTATACGCAAGGCAATCCACAGTGCTCTATACGACTTGGATCAAAACCTTCAGTGGTATTTGCGTCGAATAACAAGTGAAAGAGAAACTTCGGAGAGGAGGGAAGCCATCGCCAAAGTTTTCAACGACGTTTTAGATGTCCAGGTTAGAATGTTGGCTCCCGTAACTCCTCATATCTGCGAAGAACTTTGGGAGAAAATGGGTAGGGAGGGTTTTGTTTCGTTTGCTTCTTGGCCCAAGCCCGACGAGGCAAAAGTTGACATCGAAGCAGAGGAAAGCGAGGCGTTAATAATGAGCACATTAGAAGACACCCTAAACGTCATCAAGGCGACGGGGTTAAAGCCCAAGCAAATTTGTTACTACACCGCTACACAGTGGAAATGGCACGTCTACCTAAAAGCCTTGGAAATGGCTGAAAAAGCTCCTGTTAAGACTGGTGAACTGATTAAAGAACTGATGAGCAGACCTGACCTGAAGAAGGTCGCCCAGAATGTTGCAAAATATGCTCAAAAGGTAGTTGAAGTCGTTAACGTGATGGCTCCTGAAACTCGTCGGAGGAAACTTGAAGTTGGTGCCATAAATGAAAACAGACTACTATCTGAGGCACAGGCATTCTTTAAACGCGAATTTAATGCTGACATAACTGTTTTCAGCGA
>Ga0315268_10007232_pt1 | contig 11708 bp, 11 predicted proteins | sample C1_top_MG_FD_204535 | JGI IMG/M metagenome (GOLD analysis project Ga0315268, IMG submission 204535) | Sediment microbial communities from Yellowstone Lake, YNP, Wyoming, USA - C1_top | ecosystem: Environmental > Aquatic > Freshwater > Lake > Sediment | place: USA: Wyoming | collected 2017-08-01 | reverse complement strand
GGCCAGGGTGATGGTGACCACGATGGGCAATCCCTCCGGGATGGTGGCCACCGCGGCCGCCACCGCGGTCATGAACATGTCTTTGGCGCTTTCGCCCACCAGGATGCCGAGGAGGAATAGCAATGCTGAAGCAACCAGGACGATAATGCCGATGGTGTGGGCGAACCGGTCGATCTTCTCCTGGAGGGGGGCCTTCGTCACCCCCAGTTCCTGGACTTCGGTGGCGATCTGGCCCAGGACTGTCCTCTCGCCGGTGGCCACCACCACGCCCTTGGCCCGGCCGTTCACCACCACGGCGCCCATAAAAGCCATGTTCTTCTGGTCGCCGGGGGTTAGATTGTCTTCCGGGATGACTGCCGCAATTTTTTCGGCCGGAATGGATTCCCCGGTGAGCATGGATTCATCGGCCTTGAGCTCAATGGTCTTGAGGAGCCGAATGTCTGCCGGCACCCGGGACCCGGAGGCCAGGAAGGCAATATCGCCCGGGACCAGGTCCTCACTGTTGATTTCCTGCTCCTTGCCATTCCGCAGCACCCGGGCCTTGGCCACCACCATTTTGCGCAGGGACCGGACGTTTTTTTCGGCCTTGAACTCCTGAATGTAGCCGACAATGGCATTCAGGAGGAGAATCGCCGCAATTACCCCGGTATCCTTGTATTCGTGGAGAAAGGTGGTCACCACCGCGGCAATGATCAGAATGCAGATCAAGGGGCTCGTAAACTGGTGCAGGAGGATTTTCAGTTTGCTGATCCTATCCGCTTCCGCCAGTTTGTTGGGTCCGAATTTCTCCAGGCGCTCCATGACCTCGGCTTCGGTCAAACCGTGCTCCGAGGTGTTCAAATCTGCAAAAATCTGATTATGATCAAGCTGATACCAGTTCATCCATCCTCCGAAATGACGGGCCGTCGTCGCAGGGCACGAGAATGCGGGTAACCGGATAAGGCCGCATCATCGTGATATACTCTTGGTAATGCTGCCTGGGTACAATTTCAACCCGGGTAGTTCCCAAAACAAAAGCACCCCGCTTTTGGCCATTGCTCGCAGGCAGAAGGCAATATGTTCTGTTCCATACCTGCATCGAATGTTCGGCGGAAGATCATCTCCACAGAACTTGCAGGGTTGAGCTGCACCGGGAAGCTACACCTGCAAAAAAACGCGGTGGCCTGACCAATTCCGGGGTTCGTCTGCCGGAGCTTCCTGAAAAGAGCCGTTTACAAGGTTATAGGAGTGAAGGAAAAAGGAATTTTGCCATCACCCTCGCCTCCGTGGTAATCTTGAATGGGTGTCGCCCCGGTTTTCATGATAGTGCGGCTCTCAGCCTTCGGCGGCGTTCAACAAATCCCTGACGGAGAGAAGGATGTACAAAGGAGATTATGATAAAAAGCTGACCACCCCGGCAAAGGCCGTTGAGCATATTGCCCATGGGAGCGCCATTGTGCACGGGATGGGAACTGGAGAGCCTCCGGCCTTGTTGGGCGCTATCGCTGATCGTGTCCGGGCCGGGGACCTGAATGCCATCAAGGTCTTTTCCCTGCTCCCTATGGAGCATATAGGGCGGACCCTTCTGGCGCCCGATCTCAGTGATCGCCTGTCGGCGTATTGTTGGTTTTTAAGCGGCGCTGATCGAGAGCTGGTGAAATGTGGGCTGAATCACTTCGTTCCCAACGAATTCCACCAAATTCCCCGGCTGCTGCGGGATTTCATGAAAGTTGACGTTACGGTAACCACCGTCTCCCCCATGGACAGAGCCGGCTTTTTCAGCTTTGGAACAGTCAACGATTTTATCTCCACCGCAGCTCGCCATACCAGGAAACTCATCGTTGAGGTAAATCGTCATATGCCTCGAGTCTTCGGGGATTCCCTGCTCCATATATCCGAAGTCGATGCTGTTGTGGAAAACGACCAGCCGCTCATTGAGGTTGTGCCTGCCAAGCCCAAGCCTGAAGCCGAGGTAATCGGGCATTTGATCGCTGAGATGGTCCCCGATGGCGCCACCATTCAGTTGGGAATAGGCGGCATTCCCAATGCCCTATGCCTGCATCTGGAAAGCCACAAGGATTTGGGGGTCCATACGGAATTGTTTTGCCCTGGCATGATGCACCTTATCAAAAAAGGGGTGATCACCGGCCGCAGAAAAAACCTTCATCCCCGCAAGCACCTCTTTACCAACGCCCTGGGGGACCGAGCCATGTATGAGTTTATGCATGACAACCCCAGTATGGAGAGTTACCCGGTTTCCTATACTAACGACCCGCATGTCATTGCCCAAAACGACCATATGATCTCGATTAACTCAACCATTGAGGTAGATATTCTGGGGCAGTGCAATTCCGAATACCTGGGCGGCTTCGAATTCAGCGGCACCGGCGGGCAATTGGATTATGTGCGGGGGGCCTTCAATTCCCGGGGGGGCAAGTCCATCATCGCCTTTTATGCTACGGCTCACGATGGCGCGGTTTCCAGGGTGGTTCCCCGGTTTAAGCCGGGGACGGTGGTAACCACGCCCAGAATGGATACCCATTTTCTCGTGACTGAATATGGTGTGGTCAACCTTAAAGGAAAATCAACCCGGGAGAGAGCCCTGGATATCATAAGCATTGCCCATCCCAGCTTCAGGGACGGATTATTGAAAGAAGCAGAAAACATGCGTTTGCTTTAAGAGCTGGGTGGGAACCCTGGAGTGGCTTTGGATCAGGTTTAGCAGGTAAAGCAGACGCAACTCACACCCCCGGATTCTTAAATCTTGCCAGATCGGAGATACTGCAATGACTGCAGCGGTTCTCACTGAACAGGAGGGGTTGATCGGCACGATCATCCTCAACCAGCCAGCCCGACGCAATGCGCTGGGGCAGACTTTACTTGGAGAAATGATTGCCGCGCTGGAGGATTTTCAAAAAGGGGGGGTGCGGGTCGTGGTAATCCGGGCAACGGCTGAGGCGGAGGTCTGGTCATCCGGCCATGACATCATGGAGCTGCCCGCGAGAGTGGACCCGCTGTCCTACTCGGTTCCCTTGGAAAGGGCCTTGAGGGCCATCAAGGAGTTTTCCGGTCCGGTGATCGCCATGATTCATGGCTCGGTTTGGGGTGGCGCCGCTGAGCTGGTGCTGTGCTGTGACATCGTCATCGGGGACGAGACCTGCCGATTCGCCATAACCCCAGCCAATCTCGGCCTGCCCTTCAACACCACCGGCCTGCTGGATTTCGTGCGCCGCCTGCCGCTCAATCTGGTCAAAGAAATGTTCTTCACTGCGGCTCCCGTGAAGGCGCTCGAGGCCCACAAGTGGGGGATTCTCAACCACCTCGTAGATTCCGGGGAACTAGAGAACTTCACCTACGACATGGCCCGACTGATTGCCTCGAAAGCCCCGCTGACCATTACAGTAATCAAGGAACAGCTACGGGTCTTGGCTGAGGCTGAACCGATAGCCCCTGCGGTCATGGAGCGCATCGAGGAACTGCGGCATCTGGTGGCCCATAGCGATGATTATGCGGAGGGCATCCGGGCCTTCAAAGAGAAACGGCAACCCGTCTTCTTGGGGAAATAACCTCGCTCCAGAAGAAGTGGCAAGTAACTCAATTCTGGCTCCCCGGGACGGACTCGAACCGCCGACCAAGTGGTTAACAGTGTCTTTTTTGATGAAAAGACATTAGATGACAATAACATCCTGAAATAGAAAAAAAGCTGTTGACTCAGTGAGTTATTGAAGTTATTTTATAGACACCAAGGCAACCGAACTGACCCAAATTTCCTTATGGTGGTTAACCCTGGGTTAACCCTGCCTGGCCGAGTGATTAGGGAAAACATGGCCGCCAAGATATCCGTCAAGAAATATACCGGAGTTTATTACACAGAGTCCAGCATCAAAAGGTGGCGGGAGCGTCCGGATCGCTGCTACTGGGTGAACTTCAAAGATGCCCACGGCAAGCTCCGTTGGGAGCGATGCGGCTGGGCATCGGAGGGCTGGACCCCGGAGGCCGCCCAACGCCGGCGATATGAGCTGCTGGAAGAAGATAGGGCCGGCTCCTATAAGCCCAAGCAGGAGCGCAAAGCCGACCTGCTCACCTTCGGGGAACTTATGGAAAACCATTATCTTCCCTGGTCCCGGGAGAATAAGAAAAGGTTTGCCGGGGATTTTCACCTTTACCGCAACTGGCTTAAGCCTAGGCTATCTGGGCGGACGCTTAAAAGCATCGCCCCGTTGGACCTGGAACGCCTGAAGAAAGATATGCGGGATGCAGGCAAGGCGGAAGCTACGGTTCGGCATGCCCTGGGACTGGTGCGCCAGGCTTTCAACAAAGCGGTGGCGTGGCGCTTGTGGCAGGGCGAGAACCCCTGCCGGGGGGTGGCCTTTCCCTCTCCCAACAATGCCCGCCAGCGGTTCCTTAGTCCAGAAGAAGCGTCTAAGCTTCTGGAGGCCTTGCGCCAGCGCAGCCCCCAGGTTTACCATATCGCAGCCATGTCCCTTTATGGCGGCCTGCGCTTGGGAGAGGTTTTGGGGATAACCTGGTCCAACGTGGACTTGCAGAATGGCATTATCACCATCCTGGACGCCAAAAACAACACCTCCCGGGCCATCTTTATCACGGAACCCATCCGCCGGGTCCTGGAAGAGCTGCCGAGCGGCCCTCCTGACGAACTTCTGTTCAAGGCCAGGACCGGGGTTCCCGTCCAGTGGCTAAGCGCCACCTTCAGCCGGGTCGTTCAAGCTTTAGGCCTGAACAAGGGCATCATTGATCGTCGAGAGAGGTTAAGCTTTCACACCCTGCGCCACACCTACGCCTCCTGGGCGGTGATGGCGGGCGTCCCACTTTTCGTGGTGGGGAAGGCCCTTGGTCATAAAACCCTGGTCATGACTCAACGGTATGCCCATCTGGCCCCAGACAGCCACCGGGTAGTGTTTGAGGCGGTGGCCAAAAACCACGACGGGGGAAAAAGAACGGATACGACAGCTTCAATGGGAACCACCGAGCGAGAATAAGGTAAACCCGCTGAATCATCTTTTAAGGAGAAAGGCAAACGGGGGCATCTAATCTTGAAGATTCAACAATGGATCACGGGAGATGAATTGATGGAGAGGTGGCAGATTAAACCTCTCGATCTTGTCGATATCGTGCTTTATGAGAAGTTGCCTGTATACGAGCCTGATGGAAGGCTTGTTGACTGTGAATGGGAAGATGCAATCAGGGCCAATCATCCCGGTCCTTATCCACCTCCACCTCCAAAAGATGATCCTACTATTTATGATTTGATTTTCAATCCTCTGTCTTACGATTATAAAATCCATCCCATTTATCCTCCTTCCGATTTCATACCATTGGCAAATAGAATTGAACAATGTTTGTTCAGGTTGAGTGATGTTGAAGGGTTTGAAAAAGAGCATAACATATTGCAAGATAACATGAAAAGGAGAGTGCAAAAAGAGATTCAGAGACAAGAGATCAATTCCATAGATAAAAAAGACATTTCTAAATCTGGCCTAATCATAGCACATGTAGATCAAAATATAAAAAGGAAGAAAAATAACCGTCAAGAATTAATTGAGAAAGTTAGAAGGAGAGCAGGACTTGCTTGGATCAAAGATCCAACAATAACAATTGAAGCTATGTGCCAGAGAGATGAAATCAGTACAATAGCTGTCAAAAAAGACGGCACTAATTACACTATAAAAACAATTCGCAACTGGATAAAAGACATGGCCCCAAACCGCTCTCCCGGGAGACGGCCTGAGAAAGAGGCCGAGAAATCCCATAAATCCAAAAAGGGAGTTAAGGATTTGCCGAGTCATCCTGGCACAGTATCCAGAAGAACCAAGGAAAAATAATCTGTTCTGACCTGACCCGATCAAATTTTCCAAATAAACTACCGTTTTTTAAAAGCGGTAGTTTATTTTTTTCCTCACTTTGCAGTTCCCCATATCCTCATGAATTCCATTCTTCCAGCCTCTTCCCGCTCGCAAGAAACTACCGTCTTTTTTAGAAAACTGTTTTTTTAACTTCCACGGCAATTTTCTTGTTAATCCAAGGTCTTATACTTGACATCAGCGTACATCAAGTCCCGGAGGTGGTCATGGAACTATTAACGCGTTCAGCACTGGCTGAGAGGTGGCAGACATCAACCCGGACAGTCGACCGGCGGCGGCAGGATGGTCTGATTCCCTGGGTCGATATTTCTGGGGGGAAGGGGGCCCGTCCGATTGTGAGGTTCAGGCTCTCCGATGTGGAAGACTTCGAGCGGCGGCTCCTCCAAAATCCCGTGGTAGAGAAACGGTAGGGGGGGATTTTGCTGCCCTTGTCTTTGCAACCAACTCTTCCAGCCCGGGGGACGTCATGCTGACTCCAGAGAAGATAGCCCAGGCATTGGCTTGCGGACAACCCCGATGCTCTTGCGGCAAGCGAAGCGGCGACGGCTTCCTGAGCCATTGCCCGGCGCACCAGGACAACCGCCCTTCTTTAGCCATCTCCGAGCGCGATGGCAAGATTCTGGTGAAGTGCTTCGCCGGCTGCCACCAAGATGCTGTGATTTCAGCGCTGAAACAACATGGATTATGGCCTGGCGCGGAAAGCGCCGGAGGTTATAAGGGGAACAAAACCTCCGGTGAAGGACGCAACCGTGCAACCGCCGAGGAGAAACCTAATAAAAAAAGGGGACAAGGCGGTCGTCGGCCTGATGCCAAGGGGGGCAACCGCGGCGCGACCGTTCATTCCGGCATCACCTTGGCGGAGCTGGCCCAGGCCAAAGGTATCCCCGTGGAGAACCTGCAGACCTGGGGAGTGGTGGAGATTAAGCTCCGAGGCGTCCCAGCGCTGCGCATCCCTTACATGAATCAAGGGGGCGAGGTGATCGGGGTGCGCTTTCGACACAGCCTTAACGGGGCGCAGCGCTTCTCCTGGCGGAAGGGTGATCGGGTAAGCCTCTACGGCCAGTGGCTGATTGCCGAGTTTAAGAAGAAGGGGTGGTGCCTGCTCGTGGAAGGCGAGACAGACTGCTGGACAGCCTGGCTCCATGGTCTTCCCGCGGTGGGAATCCCCGGCAAATCCACCTGGCGGTCCGAGTGGGGGGAATGGTTCAGCGATCTTCACGTATACCTCTGGCAGGAACCTGACGCGGCGGAGCTGCCCGGCAAGGTGGCGGAGCATATCCCCCACCTGATGGTGATCCCGGCCCCCGCTGACTTCAAGGATCTAAACGACGCCCACATCAAAGGCCAAGAAGTTCAAATTTTCATCGAAAACCTGAAAAGCAAGGCTGTCCCTGCAGCGATCCTGATCAAAGAGCAACGGGACGAGCAAGTCAAGGTGCTCAAGGAGAAGGCCGGGGCAGTCCTGGCTGCCCCTGACCCCTTGGAGATGGTCAAGGCCCAGATACGGAGCCTCGGGTATGGGGGAAGCCTTACCCCTACCCTGATTATCTACCTGGCGGCCACCTCCCGCCTCCTGGCCATGCGGCCCGGCGCCATGCCGGTCCACCTGCTGCTTACCAGCCAGGCGAGCGCCGGCAAGTCTTACACCTTACAGACGATCCTCAGGCTGCTGCCCCCGGAGGCATACCACCAGATTGCGGCCGGGTCTCCCCGGGCCCTAATCTACGATGAGGCCCAATTAGTGCACAAAGTGCTCGTCTTCGGAGAGGCCGACTCCCTCCCGGCAGGCGAAGATAACCCGGCAGCTTCAGCAATTCGGAACCTTCTGCAAGATCATCACCTCCACTACGAAGTAACCGTGCGAGACCCCGAGACGGGGAAGCATGTGGTAGACCGGATATCCAAGCCCGGCCCCACCGTGCTGGTATCCACCTCCACCAAACGCCTGGGCCACCAGCTCGATACCCGCGTTTTTTCCCTGGAGATTAACGATGGGGCAGAGCACATTCGGGAAGCCCTTAATACTCAAGCGGAGCTTGAGTTGGCGGAGGCTTTGGAGCCGGATGGAAGATTGATTGCCTACCAGGGATATTTGCAACTCCTGGCTCCTTGGGAAGTGAGGGTGCCTTTTGTCCGGGAGTTGGCCAGGGAAATCGGCAAGCAGGCCACCGCACCCCGAATTCTCCGGGACTTCGCCCGCTTGCTTTCTCTCATCAAGGCGGTGGCGGTCATCAGGCATAAACATCGTAGTAAAGACGGCAGGGGGCGGGTATTGGCCTCTATAGAGGACTACCGCCTCGTTTATGAGCTGGTGGGGCAGATGTACGAGACCACCATTACCGGGGCCTCCCAAAGTATCCGGGATGTAGTGCAGGCGGTGGAGAAGCTGGGAATGGAAGAGGTGACGGTGGTGGATGTTGCCAAACTCTTGGGCATCAATAAATCCACGGCCTGGCGCCGGGTCAAGGCCGCCATCAGGCATGGCTGGCTGATCAATACCGAGACGCGGCGGGGCTTCCCGGCCTCTCTCAAGTTGGGCGACCCCCTGCCCGAGGTGGCGGGCCTCCCGGACCCTGAGCGGTTGCGGGGATTCAACTATGACACAGGGGAAACAACCGCGACTGCAACCGGTCAACACCCTGGAAAAACTGATGATTCAGTCGGCGGTTGCGCGGTTGCACCTGAAACCGACGATGATGACCCCCTCGTACTGAAAGCAGGGTTGATCTGATGGACGATATCGGCCAGGTCATCATGAAGTTGTCGGCGTTGGGTTACCGCCTTTGGCTCGAAGGAGACCGAGTAGGCTATGAGCATGTCGGACCGGGCGAACCCGATGCCGTAAAGGTTCTGCCCCTATTAAAGGCTATCCGGGAACGCAAGGCTGACGCGGTTTATTTTCTCAGATGCTATTGCTCCTGTTGTGGCGGAGTGGTGTTCGGCACTTTTTCAGACGGCAAGAGCCGGTGCCTGGTGTGCTATCGGAAGAATCTTGACTCTCTAAATATTGATCGAAGTTGAGGGCATCATCAGCCCTCTATTCCTCGGACTGGAGACTCGACGGTACTGGAAACTGCAAAAGGAGAAACTGAAATGAGCGACATCGTGTGCACCCTTACCAAGAACAGCCGGGAGAAAATCGTCTTCCGGGTTGGCGAGTTCAAAGGCCACAAGTTTGTCGACTTGAGGATCTTCGTGGCCGGGGAGGATGGCATCGGGGAGACCCCCACCAAGAAAGGCCTGGCAGTCCCGCTTCATCTATATCGGGAGTTCCGGGAGGCCCTGATGCAGGTAGAGGAAGTCATCGTCGAGCAGGGCCTGTTGGACTCCGAGGACCTAAAACCGGAAACCATATCCAATTAAGGAAAAGAAGGGAGAAGCACATGAATTGGTCTGAAGCTCTTTTACCGTTCCGGGCAGCGAACAATTTTCATGGGGCCGCCCTTTTGGCCCAGAGCAAAAACCTCCTGCGGCTGGCGGCGGCCTGGCCCATGGTCAAGCGGACCCTGCCCGATCCCCCTCGACCTGGGGAAGAGGTGGACCTCGAAAAGCTCTGGAAGGCGACGAGGATCGATTTTCCGGGCTGGGCAGAATTGACCCAGCTTCACCCCGTGGCGGTGATGGAAGGGTTCAAGGTCTTGAAAGGGACCCAGGTCATTTTGCCCGATGGCAGCTTGAACCACGTGGCCGAGACTTTGCTGCAAAAGCAGGCCGCCGGCAAGTTCATGGCCGAGATGAACATCAAGCCCGGGGACCTCAGACGATGAGGTCATCCGGGGTCCGGTTACACTTGGCAACCACTGAAAGAATTTTTTCAGTAAAAGGGGGGAGGCATGTCCAAGCGGGATGAGATGGAAGAGCGCTGTCTGGAGGTGAAGGAACTCCAGGTGTTGGGGATGAAAGTGCCCCAGATCGCCCTGATGTATAGTGTTACCGAGCGCAGTATCTGGAATTACCTGCGGCGGGCCCGGGAGCTCTTCAGCCGCACGGCCCGGAACCTGAACCACGATGAAATTCTCGGCGAAACCGTGAAAATCTTGGAACGCATCCGCACCAAAGCCATGCGGCATTTTCACCTGTGTGAAGAGAACACCGCCGTCAAGGTAGGGTATCTGAATACCGCGCTCAAGGCCACCGAGAAGCTCGTCCAGCTCTACCAGGAGGTGGGGGTGCTGGTCAAAGTGCCGGAGCGCCTGGCGGTGGAGGAAGGGCTGCCCTTCGAGGACCCGGAAATCCGGAAAGAATACCTGGCCCTGCTCAAGAAGGCCCGGGCCAAGGGTGAAAAAAATCTGGGACTGTGATTTTAAAATGGCGATGTCGCCTTCTTCTCACGGCAGGATGGATGTCCGGGAAAACCTGAGACTGGTGGAGCACTATCGATCGCACGGGTTTAAGGACCCGGAGGAGCTCCTGGAGTTCATCGAGGCTTTCTGGGGGCTCAGGATACCCAGGGCCAAGGTCTGCCCTGACCATACCCCACCCGCCGAGTACCTGGCCGCCGCCTTCTTGGAAGAAGTCCAGGACTGCGTCTGCTGGGCCAACCGCTCCGGGGGGAAAACCTTAAACGGCGCCCTGCTGACCTGGTTGGACTCGGTGTTCAAGGCGGGCTGCGAGACCAAAATCCTGGGGGGCTCCGGCGAGCAGAGCCTTCGTATGTACGAGCACATCAAGGGCTTCCTCACTCCACCCTTCCAGCACCTGGTGGAGGGGGAGGCCCTCCGCACCCGCACTCATCTGGTGAACGGCTCCAATATCCAGATTCTCACTGCCTCCACCAAGAGTGTTCGGGGCCCCCACCCCCAGAAACTCAAGCTGGACGAGGTGGACGAGTTCGAAGACCGGATATACGAGGCCGCCCTCCTGATCCCCAAGTCGGCCAAGGGAATCAGGGCCTCAGTGCAGATTTACTCCACCATGCACAAGGCTTACGGCCTGATGAACCGGGTGATCACCGAAGCGGCGGAGAGCGGCTACCGGGTCTATAGATGGTGTGTCTTCGATGTCATGGAGAAATGCCTGGGTCGGGACTGCGACGCCTGCGAACTTTGGAAAGACTGTGAAGGCCGGGCCCGGAACGCCGATGGATTTTACCCGGTAGAAGACGCAATCAGTGCTAAACGCAAGGTCTCTCGGGAAACCTGGGAATCGGAGATGCTCTGCCGCATGCCCAGCCAGGAAGGGCTGATTTACAAGGAATTCGATTTATCGGTCCATGTTGTCTAGCCCGAAAAGAGGGCAGTTGCTGATAACTTTTGCCTCGTTTTGTCGCTTAGATTTTTCGAAGAAGGCTGTCATTAAGCCGAAACAGCAAGAAAACGTGATATCTCAAAAAGACTTGGCGAAGATAGCTGACGGCCAACCCTTGCCCCAGTGTCTCTGGTGCCCGATCATAACGGTAAAGATGAACTGCAATATCAGAGAGTAGCCTGGAGCATAAGCGCAACCATGGCCGCCGTCGGCAAGAACCTCTGCGTTAGTGAGCTATTCCGCTTGCTCTGAATATGCTGTTATATAAATCTACGCCATAGCTGGTTTCCAGGGGCGCAGCTTCGATTATTTTGAAAGTGCGTTCTCCATCGGCTTGCCGTTCAGCCCGCAGGAAAATGGCGTTTGCCATTCTTTGGTCATAATAACCATGGGCAAATTCATACAGGTGCGTAACATAGATAATCTTGATGCGCTTCTCCAGGAGGGCGGAGATTATCTGACAGGCAAGTTCCGAGCCTTCTCTTTCGTTGGTCGCGGCAAACGATTCATTAAACAAGAGCAGGGAATCAGCGCGGACCTCATCTACGATAGCGCCCATTCTGCTAAGTTCTTCATCCAGTTTACCGCTACTCATGGTAA
>Ga0315268_10007231_pt1 | contig 11708 bp, 8 predicted proteins | sample C1_top_MG_FD_204535 | JGI IMG/M metagenome (GOLD analysis project Ga0315268, IMG submission 204535) | Sediment microbial communities from Yellowstone Lake, YNP, Wyoming, USA - C1_top | ecosystem: Environmental > Aquatic > Freshwater > Lake > Sediment | place: USA: Wyoming | collected 2017-08-01 | reverse complement strand
CGTGCACCAAAAACCGGATCAAAACCGACCGACGCAATTTCGGCCAGCACCGCGTCGTCCACATCGAGCTTCATTTCCATCGCCGCAAGCCGCGTCTCGAGATAAGTGAGCTGAATCTTTGCGATCGACCTGATGTGCTTTTCGTCCAGCGCATGGAACACGACCAGCTCGTCGATGCGATTGATGAATTCCGGACGGAAGTAGGTCTTGACCTCGCCCATTACCGCGAGCTTGATTACCTGGTAGTCGGCACCGGCCATCTGCTGGATCATCTGGCTGCCGAGGTTCGACGTCATGACAATTACCGTGTTCTTGAAGTCCACGGTGCGTCCTTGCCCATCCGTCATGCGGCCGTCATCAAGTACCTGAAGCAATACGTTGAACACATCCGGATGCGCTTTCTCGACTTCGTCGAGCAGGATGACGCAGTAAGGCTTGCGGCGGACGGCCTCGGTCAGATATCCGCCCTCCTCATAGCCGACATAACCGGGTGGTGCACCAATCAGCCGGGCTACCGAGTGCTTTTCCATAAACTCGGACATGTCTATACGGATCAGGTGATCCTCGGAGTCGAACAGAAATGACGCCAGCGCCTTGCACAGTTCGGTCTTTCCCACCCCTGTCGGCCCCAGGAACAGGAAAGAACCGTACGGCCGGTTCGGGTCGGACAGCCCCGCACGCGAGCGGCGGATCGCATCCGACACCATTCGCACCGCTTCGTCCTGGCCGATCACGCGCTCATGCAGCCGCCCTTCCATGTTCAGCAGTTTTTCACGCTCGCCCTGCAACATCTTCGAAACTGGAATTCCGGTCGCTCGCGACACCACTTCGGCGATTTCCTCCGCGCCGACCTCGGTCCGCAGCAGTTTGAACCGCGGCTTGTCAGTCGTGCTTTCCGCCTTCTTGAGTTGAGATTCGAGCTGCGGAATCTTGCCGTACTGAAGTTCGGAAACCTTCTGCCAATCGCCCTTGCGCTTGGCTGTCTCCATTTCCAGCTTCAGCTTTTCGAGCTCCTCCTTGATGTGCTGCGAACCCTGTACCTGGGCTTTTTCGGCTTTCCAGATCTCTTCGAGGTCGGCATATTCGCGCTCGAGTTTCTTGATTTCGTCCTCGATCAGCGCGAGGCGTTTTCGGGAGCCTTCATCCTTCTCTTTCTTTACCGCCTCCCGCTCGATCTTCAACTGGATGATCCGGCGGTCGAGCTTATCCATCTGTTCCGGCTTGGAATCAATTTCCATCTTGATGCGGGCTGCCGCTTCGTCGATCAGATCGATTGCCTTGTCCGGCAGAAAGCGGTCGGTGATGTATCGATGCGAAAGCTCCGCCGCAGCCACGATCGCCGGATCGGTGATATCCACGCCGTGATGCAATTCATACTTCTCTTGCAAGCCACGCAAGATGGCAATGGTGCTTTCGACGGATGGTTCGTCGACCAGCACCTTCTGAAAGCGACGTTCCAGCGCGGCGTCTTTCTCGATGTATTTGCGATACTCATCGAGTGTGGTGGCGCCAACGCAGTGCAGTTCACCACGCGCCAGCGCGGGCTTGAGCATGTTGCCGGCGTCCATGGCGCCCTCGGCCTTGCCCGCGCCGACCATCGTGTGGAGTTCGTCGATGAATACGATGATGCGGCCTTCTTCCTGCGAGATCTCCTTGAGCACGGATTTGAGCCGTTCCTCGAATTCTCCCCGGTACTTGGTACCGGCCAGCAGTGCGGCCATGTCGAGGCTCAATACGCGCTTGCCCTTCAGTGTCTCTGGCACCTCTTCGTTGATGATGCGCTGAGCCAAACCTTCAACGATCGCGGTCTTGCCTACGCCGGGTTCGCCGATGAGCACCGGATTGTTCTTGGTTCGGCGCTGCAGGATCTGAATCACTCGACGGATCTCGTCGTCGCGACCGATCACCGGATCGAGTTTGCCAAGGCGTGCGCGTTCGGTCAGGTCGAGGCTATATTTCTGCAGCGCTTCGCGCTGTCCCTCGGCTTCCTGGCTTTGCACACCCTGGCCGCCCCGCACGGCCTCGATGGCCTGCTCAAGCGCTTTCTTGCTGGCACCATGACTCCTGAGCAGCTTGCCGATCTCGCCCTTATCCTCCGCCAACGCGAGAAGGAAAAGCTCGGACGCGATGAACTGGTCGCCGCGTTTCTGGGCTTCCTTGTCCGTCACATTCAGCAGATTGCCCAGCTCACGGGATACACTGACTTCGCCCCCCTGGCCCTCCACTTTCGGAAGACGGGTGATGGAGGCGCGCAACGCGTCCTTCAAAGGTGCCACATTGGCGGCGGCGCGCGCGAGAAGGGAGGACGTCGCGCCGTCATCCTGCTCCAACAGCGCCAGGAGCAGGTGCTGCGGTTCTATATACGGGTTGTCTTGACCCACTGCCCTGCTCTGGGCATCAGCAAAGGCCTGCTGGAACCGGGTGGTGAACTTATCGAAACGCATCTTGGGTCCTCGATAGGGGTCGAAATGAGTGCATGCCGCGTACATGGGGCAACTTGCCCGGGATTTCAACATCCTGCAGCCGTTGTGAGCGCGAGCGGACAATGGCATGTCGGACAATGGCATTGCCGCGCAGCCGGAAAACTGGCAGATTGTGCCCTCCACTCTCTTGTTCAATCCCATGCTCATATCGAGATCCTGCGTAACAATGCTGCTGGCCGCCTTGCCGCTGATTGCCCAGGCGGACCAGACAACGCAGGCCCGCGCTCTGGCTTCTCAGATGATCCAGCAGCTCGGCGCCGCGCTGAAGAAAGAACTTTCGACAAACGGTCCGGATGGTGCCATTTTGGTTTGTCGCGACATCGCACCCGCAATCGCGGGGGAACTGTCCAGAAAATCGGGCGGACGCGTCGCGCGAGTCAGCCTCAAGACCCGCAATCCACTGCTGGGATCCCCCGACATCTGGGAGCAGCAGGTATTGGCCGGATTCGACCGCAGTGCGGCCGGCGGAGAAAAAATCGACTCCCTGGAATATTCGGAGACGACCGATGAGCCGGGCGGGCGCTATTTCCGCTATATGAAGGCGCTTCCGGTGCAGCCCTTGTGCTTAGCCTGCCACGGTACCGCGGAAAGTATCCCCGATCAGGTCAAGGCAACGCTTGCCATCGACTACCCGCACGACCATGCCACCGGTTACCGGCTTGGCCAGATTCGGGGTGCAGTAACCATCAAGCAGCCGCTTGGGACCACGCCGTGAAAATACACGCGCGTATCGCGGACATGACTATCAACGGCCGCCGTGTCGGGACGATTACAGAAGAAGAAACATCCACCAACCCACGCCTTGCCGGCAAAGCCCGGGGCCGGTTGGACGAACTACGGCCGTACTTGAACTGACTGGGCAACCCGTTTGCCAACGCAGGTCAAACCGTGACGGTGACGGACTGTCTGAGTTCCTGCTTGATCTTCGGATAGGGATAGAGCATGTTGAACGCAATGCTCTGATTGGCGGATTCCACGATACGCACATGTTCGCGCCGCAGTTCTCGCGCGTGCCGGCAACCGCAGCAGTGCGCGATCATGTCAATCTCCTTGTTCATGTTGGAGACGTAGTTCGCGACACGCTGATACTTTTCGTGTACGACCAGGCCGCGCTGCAAGCGCCTGTTGTGCGTGGTTACCCCGGTCGGGCAGGTGTTGGTGTGACAGCGCAGCGCTTGAATGCAACCCAACGCGAACATGAAGCCGCGCGCGGTGTTAATGAAATCCGCGCCGGCACACAATGCCCACGCGGCTTTTGCGGAAGTCACCAGCTTGCCTGCCGCCACCACCCGGATGCGCTGCCTGAGGCCGGATTCCATCAGCGCATCCACGACCCTCGGCAAACCTTCGGCGATCGGCAGGCCCATGTGATCGGCGAGCGCTTGCGGGGCGGCACCGCTGCCGCCTTCTCCGCCGTCGATCACCAGAAAATCCGGCGCCGCCTGAAGCCCGCGCCTCAATACGGCATTGCATAAGTCATTGATGAACTCCCAGCCCCCTATCGCGGTCTTCACGCCTACCGGCCGGCCGGTCAAATCGCGGATCATGACAATCCGGTCAAGCAGATCGTCGACATTCGCGATATCTCGATGACGGTTCGGGCTGATCGAATCCTGACCAACCGGAATACCCCGTATTTCGGCAATCTCCGCCGTCACTTTCGATCCCGGCAAGACGCCACCTTTGCCGGGCTTTGCCCCTTGGGACAGCTTGATTTCGAATGCCTTGACGACTTTGCCGAGTTCTTCGGCGCGCGCCGGCGAGAACATTCCGTCGTGATCCCGGATGCCGTAGTTGGCGGTGCCGATCTGCATGATGACGTCGGCATTGGCCTCCAGATGATAAGGAGACAAGCCACCCTCCCCGGTATCGAGCCAGCAACCCGCCAATTCCGCTCCGCGGGACAACGCCTGGACTGCGGGCTGGGAAATGGCGCCAAAGCTCATGCCGCTGATATTGACGACGGAGCGCGCCTCGAACGGAAACCGGCAATATCCCTCTCCGATCATCAGCGGCGGCGTCGGCAGCCGGTCTTCTTCCAATACCGGGAACGGGGCATTGACGAAAATGATCGAGCCAGGCTCACGCAGATCGAAGGTCGAGCCGAAGCCGATGATGCCGCCTTCGTCCTTCGCCAGCCGGTAAACCCATCCCCTGGTGGCGCGATTGAAAGGCATCTCATCGCGATCGCCGGCAAAGAGGTACTGGCGAAAATACTCGCCCTGCTTTTCAAAAAAATAACGCAGGCGACCGATCAGCGGATAGTTTCGCAGCACGGTGTGCTTCTTCTGCGTGATGTCCTGGACGAACCAGAACACCAGAAGACCAAGCAGAGCAAGACCGAGAAATGTTCCGATCCCGTAAGACAGAACACCCATGAATCCCGACATCAATGCCTCCCCGCCGTGTCAGAGCAAAATGCCGCCTCCATCATAGGGGATAGACTTGGACTTGGCATCCGAAATCCGGGAAGACGATGGCGAGCCCTGGCCGAAGCCGTCGGCACAGACGATGTAATCGCGGAAACCGGCGTCGACCGCATCTCGATCGGGTCCCTGATCAAAGACATTCGCGTGGTGGATTTGTCGATGCGTTTCGTCGCAGCCTGGATCGGTTTCCGGGCAACGAGGTCAACCAGCGCGGCCATGCCGCGGCGTCTGGGGCCTGCGTCGCTCAATGCGCCGAATTCCGCCAATCAGGCTGGGCTACGCAGGCAGGTTTGCGCCAATCACCGTCTCGATCGCCGCACGCGTCGCGTCCACCAGGAAAGGCTTGCTGCTTTGGGCGATTGCCGTGTCGGGATCTTTCAGTCCGTGGCCGGTCAGCGTGCACACGATCGTCGAGCCCTCGCCTATCACGCTTCGCTCAAGATCCTTGAGCAATCCGGCGATCGAAATAGCGGAGGCCGGTTCGCAAAAGATGCCCTCGGTATCCGCAAGCAGCTTCTGCGCCCGCAGAATCTCCTGGTCGCTGCACTCGTTGAACCAGCCGCCGGATTCGTTCTTGGCCGCCCAGGCCAGCTTCCACGAAACCGGATGGCCGATGCGGATGGCGGTTGCGACCGTTTCCGGCTGGTCGACCATTGCCCCGCGCAGGAAAGGCGCGGCGCCGGAAGCCTGATAGCCGACCATGATCGGCCGCCTGGTGGCGAGGCCACCGGTTTTGTACGGTGCGGCAACTTCCAGGATCGGCGAGCTTTCGGTCTTCAGGCCCACCGCTTCGCTGTAGCCAATCCAGTGTGCTGAAATGTTGCCTGCGTTGCCGACCGGCAAGAAATGATAGTCGGGGCATTCGCCGAGCGCCTCCACGATCTCGAAAGCGATGGTCTTCTGTCCCTGCAAACGATAGGGATTGATCGAATTGACGATATTGAGCGGCAGGGTTCTGGCCACTTCCTGCACCAGGCGCATGCCATCGTCGAAATTGCCACGTATCTGGATGACCACCGAGCCGTGCATCATCGCCTGGGACAGCTTTCCCAGCGCGATCTTGCCTTCCGGGATCAGCACGAAACACGCAATCCCGGCGCGCGCCGCGTAGGCCGCGGCCGCCGCCGAGGTGTTGCCGGTGGAGGCGCAAATGATGGCGCGGGCGCCGGCCTCGACGGCCTTGGTAACCGCCATGGTCATGCCGCGATCCTTGAAGGAGCCGGTCGGATTCAGCCCTTCGAATTTGGCCAGAATACGCACGCTCTTCTTGATTTTTCTCGGCAGATTGACGAGCTCGATCAGCGGCGTATTGCCTTCGTTGAGACTGATTACAGGGGTATTCGTGCTGACCGGGAGGCGGTCGCGGTAACGATTGATGAGACCGGTGTAGTGAGCTGTCATGGTCATGTTGAGTTATTTGAGCCGCCAAGACGCCAGGAGCGCCGAAGGAATACTTAATTCCTGCCGAGTTCTTCGAGGCGGATACGTGTGACCTTGCCGGATATGACCGGCAGGGATTCGATGCGCTTGATGGCGACATTGATGTTTCTTTCCAGAGTCAGGTGGGTGAGCATGATAATGTCCACCTGCTCTTCGCCTTCGCTGGGTTCTTTTTGCACCATGGCGTCGATCGAAATCGATTGATCCGCCAGAATGCGCGTGATGTCGGCCAGGACACCGGGACGGTCGAGTACGCGCAGTCGCAGGTAATACGACGTTTCCACTTCCTCCATCGACAGGATCGGCAGATCCGACATCCGGTCGGGCTGAAATGCGAGATGGGGCACGCGTTGTTCGGGGTCCGCAGTATGCATTCTGGTCACGTCCACAAGATCCGCGACGACGGCTGACGCGGTAGGCTCGGCTCCCGCACCAGCACCATAATAAAGGGTGGGGCCGACCGCGTCGCCTTGGACCAGGATTGCATTCATGACGCCCTCGACATTGGCGATCAGCCTCTTGGACGGAATCAGTGTCGGATGAACACGCAACTCGATGCCCTTGGCAGTGCGCCGCGTGATTCCCAGCAGCTTGATGCGATAGCCGAGTTCCTCCGCGTAGCGAATATCCTCCTTTGTCAGCTTGGAAATACCCTCGGTGTAAACCTTGTCGAACTGCATCGGAATGCCGAAGGCAATCGCCGCCATGATGGTGAGCTTGTGGGCGGCGTCCACGCCTTCGATGTCGAAGGTCGGGTCGGTTTCCGCATAACCCAGCTTTTGCGCTTGCGCGAGAACTGCGCCGAAACTCGAGCCCTTCTCCCGCATCTCGGAAAGAATGAAGTTGGACGTGCCGTTGATGATGCCGGCAATCCATTCAATCCGGTTGGCACTCAACCCTTCGCGCAATGCCTTGATGATCGGCACGCCGCCCGCAACCGCGGCCTCGAACGCAACCATTACGCCTTTCTTCTGCGCGGCAAGGAAGATTTCGTTGCCATGGTGGGCCAGCAAGGCCTTGTTCGCGGTGACCACGTGCTTGCCGTTCTCGATGGCCGCCATGATCAGATCTTTCGCAATCGTGGTGCCGCCGATCAGTTCCACCACGATATCGATGTCGGGCCGCCTCACCAGCAAGAATGCGTCGTCGGTCGTTTCGGCGCAGTCGCCAACCAGTTTTCGTGCCCTCACCAGATCCTGGTCGGCCACCGCCTTGATCAGGATGCCGCGGCCGGCTCGACGGCTGATTTCCTCCTGATTGCGGCGCAGGACCGAAAAAGTGCCGCCGCCCACCGTGCCGATGCCCAGCAGGCCCACATGAATGGGTTTCATCGAAACTCTTTTCTGAATGAAAACGCAGTGATGAAGAAACCCTCTCGGAAATAGAACCGGTGCGCACGGGTGCGGTGCGTGCCGGACTCGAGGTCCAAGCCAGGACAGCCCCGATCACGAGCGACCCTTTCAAGATAGGCCATCAACGCGCGACCGGCACCGGTGGAACGCTCGGCCTCGTCAGTCACCAGATCGTCGACGTAAAAACGACGCCCGGCGTGAGTATTCTCGAAGTCGCGGAAGACTGCGACGCCGACGACCCGATCGGCGCGCACCGCCAGGCACATTTCGCCACCGTCGCGAAAGACGTGCCGCATCTTTTCCGAATAATCCGCAGGCAATTGCGGACGCAATTGCCGGTGCACGCGTTCTGCCGCGAATAACCACTGTGGCTCCGCCACCTCCCTCCCTGGGTCGGTGACTTGCACAATGCGCAACCCCTCTTCCGACATTTTTTCCCTTTGCTAAAAAGTATCGGGCGCTTCGCGCCCGATCGAGGCACCCAAGAGAGTCGATCAGCCCGTTGCCCGCAGCGCCGTGACGGCGCCCAACAGCCCGTCCTTGCGGAACATCTCCTTGATGCCCCGTATGGCCTGACGCGTGCGCGCCTCGTTCTCGATCAAGGCGAAGCGCACGTACGCATCCCCATACTCGCCGAATCCGATTCCCGGTGAAATGGCGACTTTCGCATCCGACAATATCTTCTTGGCGAATTCCAGCGAGCCCATTTTCTTGTAGGCATCGGGGATTTCCGCCCAGATATACATCGAGGCCTTTGGAATCTGCACCATCCAACCGGCCTCATGCAGGCCCCTGGCGAGCACGTCGCGCCGCTTCTGATATTTCTCACAGATTTCGCGCACGCAGTCCTGCGGGCCTTCAAGCGCCGCGATCGACGCCACCTGGATCGGCGTAAATGTGCCGTAGTCGTGATAGCTTTTTATTCGCGCCAGTGCAAAAACCAGTTCCTTGTTGCCGACCATGAAACCGACACGCCAGCCCGCCATGTTGTAACTCTTGCTCATGGTGAAAAATTCCACGGCCACTTCGCGTGCGCCGGGTACCTGCATGATCGATGGCGCCTTCCAGCCATCGAAGCAGATATCCGCGTAAGCCAGGTCATGCACCACCAGGATTTCATGTTCCTTCGCCAGCGCCACGACCCGCTCGAAGAAATCGAGTTCCACACACTGTGCCGTCGGATTGCTGGGAAAGCCGAGGATCATCATCTTCGGCTTCGGGATCGATTCACGGATCGCCCGCTGCAGTTCCTGGATAAAATCGACCCCGGGAGTCATGCGCACAGAACGGATATCCGCGCCGGCGATAACGGCCCCGTAGATATGGATCGGATAACTGGGGTTTGGCACCAGGACGGTGTCGCCGTGATCGAGCGTGGCGAGCATCAGGTGGGCGAGGCCCTCCTTGGAACCGATGGTCACGATCGCTTCGCTGTCGGGGTCAAAGGAAACGCCAAACCGGGATTCGTACCAATTGCAGATCGCCCGGCGCAGCCGCGGGATTCCCTTGGACATCGAGTATCCGTGCGTATCGTTGCGCTGCGCGGCCTCGACCAGCTTGTCGACGATGTGCTTGGGCGTCACCCCATCCGGGTTGCCCATGCTCATGTCTATAATGTCCTCTCCCCGGCGGCGTGCTTGCGCCTTCAACTCCCCGGTGATATTGAAAACATAGGGCGGCAGACGCTTGATGCGGGAAAACTCGCTCATGATTGACGGTTCAGTCTTATCGGCAAACCTAACCGACTGTTCATTCAGTAGAAAGTCGTAATCCTACCCGATCGCAGGCAGCGCAGCAAAGACCTCTTCAGGCTTGAAACTTCACCAGTCACCGGATTCGCGAAGGAACGCCTTCACCGCTTACGGCCAGGGCTATGTGGCCGTCAATGGCGTTCGCTATGAAAGCAGCCTGGTGGTCATGCCCGACCGCGCCGTGGAATTATGGAACGTAGCTTCTCTGGAATCGCTGGACGAGGCATCGCTCGCGGCACTGGCGATGCGCGGCGCCAGCGTCCTGCTCATCGGAACCGGCCGCGACCTGCGGTTCCCGGACCGTCGCATTCTCCGACCCTTGGCTGCCGCCGGAATCGGCGTGGAAATCATGGACACCATGGCCGCCTGTCGGACCTACAACATTCTGGTCGGCGAAGAGCGTAGCGTCTTGGCTGCGCTGATCGTCTGACGACTTCTCCCTCCCCGCCTCGTGAACCGTCTTCTCCACTGCCGGATGCTGGTTTCAGCCGAGGTGAACCTTGGCAACGCTTGCTGCGGCGCGTCCATCACATCGCCAAATCGCTTCACTGTGATCGATGTAAACAATGAGACGATGAATTTAACTCACTAATTATTAATACTAATCGTCGGCGCTTATGAGGCCATTGCGAATCGCGAATCGCACCAGCCCGGCGACATCATGGATGTCCAAGCGTTCCATGATCTGGGCACGATGGGCCTCGACCGTCTTGATGCTCAAACCCAGATCGTAAGCAATCTGCTTGGTCGCCCGGCCCATTGAAATCGCTTTGAGAATTTCCCGCTGCCTCGGGCTGAGCGGTTCCAGCCCGGTTCGCGGTCCAGTCGGCCGGACATAGGATTTGACCACGTGGCTGGACACCCTGGGACTTAGATAGGTCCCTCCGGTGGTCACGGCGCGTAGCGCGAACTCCAATTCCACCGGCGCGGCATCTTTGAGGACATAGCCGACAGCACCGGCTCTCAGTGCTTGCGATACGAAATCATGCGTATCGTGCATAGACAGGATGACGACGCGGACCAGCGGACTGTCTCGGGCAATAATGGCCGCGGCCTCTATTCCGTTCAGTTCCTTCATGGCAATATCCATCAGGACCACGTCGGGAATCAACGAGCCCGCCAGATGGACGGCCTGCTTGCCGTTCGTGGCCTCTGCCACAACGTCGACGCCCTGCATTCCCGAGAGCAAAGACTTCAAACCCGATCTGACCAGATTATGGTCATCCGCGAGTACTATTCTGATTGGCTTCATGTTCTTCTAATCTGCGGGCGCTTGTTCAAAGCTGGAACCCGGCAGTCATTTTTATCCCTGCGTCCGCGACAGTCAGGGCCAAAACTGTTCCATCCTTGGCCGCCAAGTCAAATCCCGCACAGCGCCGTGACGTGCACGGCGACACTGCGCGCCAGCGCCTGAAGGTTATACCCCCCTTCGAGCGTCGATACGATGCGCCCTCGGGCGTGCCTGGCCGCGACATTCATAATCTGGTTAGTCACCCACGCGTAGTCGGTCTCGACGAGGCCCAATGACGCCATATCATCATCCCGGTGCGCATCGAAGCCGGCGGAGACAAATATCATCTGAGGTTCGAATTCATCCAACGCCGGAAGCCAGAACTTTTCTACCGCTTCACGCAACTGCGTCCCGCCACTGTAGGCCGCGAGCGGGATATTGACCATGCGCTCAGAACGCCCCTCGACCCCGCTGTACGGGTAAAACGGGTGCTGGAACGTCGACACCATCATCACACGGGGATCCGCGTCGAAGATATCCTCCGTACCATTGCCATGATGCACATCAAAATCCACCACTGCGACACGATCAAGTCCGTGCGCCGCGAGCGCATGGGCAGCGGCCACGGCGACGTTGTTGAAAAAGCAGAATCCCATCGCCCGCTCGCGGCAGGCATGATGACCGGGCGGCCTCACGCTGCAGAAAGCGTTTTCGATCTCGCCAGCCATGACCATGTCGGTCGCTTTGACGACCGCACCCGCAGCGCGCAATGCCGCTTGATGCGAATGCGGCCCCATGGCTGTATCGGGATCGAGATGGACCACGCCCCGCTGGGGCGCGATCGCCTGCACGCGATCCAGATACCGGGCATCGTGGACCCGCTCCAGATGCTCCCGTGTCGCGACCGGCGCAGTCACGTCGCACAAATGATCGAGCAGTCCGGTCGCCAGAAGATGGTCGTGAATGGCATCCAGCCGCGCTGGACACTCCGGATGACTGGTGCCCATGTCATGCAGGGAACA
>Ga0315268_10007230_pt1 | contig 11709 bp, 7 predicted proteins | sample C1_top_MG_FD_204535 | JGI IMG/M metagenome (GOLD analysis project Ga0315268, IMG submission 204535) | Sediment microbial communities from Yellowstone Lake, YNP, Wyoming, USA - C1_top | ecosystem: Environmental > Aquatic > Freshwater > Lake > Sediment | place: USA: Wyoming | collected 2017-08-01 | reverse complement strand
CCTTCTCATCCGCGATGAGGTCGTGATAGAACACTTGTTCCTTGTACCCGGCGATCGGTCCCGAAAGAATCCGGGCTTCCTGAAATCCTTTCGACGCTTCCGCGTCTCTTGGCGTGGACGATTTTGCGTTCAAGAGCAATCTTGCGTCTTCATCGATCATCGGCCAGCCGAGGTTGATGTGGTACAACATCATGAGCGGAGACGTTTTCACGCCTTCGTTGATAACGGTATCGCGATACGTGATTGTGGAGCCGCCCAACGTCACTTCAATGGCTCGTTGAAGAAGCAGATTGTCTCTGAAGAGAGCGCCCTCGCGGATTTCCCCGCCAACGGCAAAACGACACGTGTCGCCAACCCATTCTGCCGATGACCGGACGTTCGTTGCCGGCGTGTTTGAAAGTCTGCCGTGCAAGCCCAGCTCTTCACCTTGATCAATACAGGGCGCACCGGCATGCGTCAATCCACAGCCGGTCATAAGTCCCCCCGGAAAGCTCCTCAGCCACCCCATTCCCCTGGGATCGTAATGGCTTGGATGGACATCGCCCGCCGGCGAGCGCCAGGCAAGAGAAATACCCTTGTATTCAGCGGCTGAAATGTCCATTCCCCGATCAAGCGAGATCTGAAATCTCAGCCCCGATCCGGTTCGAACATCCGCTGCCCGGACTCCATGTTCTACGCCGTCCTGCAGTTCCACCATCCTGACACCAGCGACCTGCGAGAGGTTACCTACGTGTTTTTCAAGTTCCTGACGACTGACTGGCCGACCAAATAGATTTGTCATAGCACACTCTGCCCAATTAGAAACTAGATGTTGATCTCGATCTTCAACGGTTTCTGGGGAAGCGGCAGCTTCAATTCACCATTGACCAATGGAACTTGCTTTCCGTTCACTTTCGCGCCGGTCTCTCTTCCCGTGCGCGCAATGGTGATGTCAACCGTATGACCGCGGAGCGTCAGCAACGTTTTGACAGTGTTCATGGAGCTCAGCAACCGCGGCCGAAGCGTAAATTCGTTTTTCGAAGGCCGCAGACCAACAAGGTGGTGAATGAAGAACATTACTATTTCTGCCCACGTCCATGGCACGATGCCGAGCGGCGGTAGCGGCGGTACGGGCCTGTCGGCGTAACATTCAAACCACGATCCCGCTTTCCCCCCTTGGGCGCTCAACATCCAATTGAGTCCGCGCCAGACTTTCTCATCATTGCCGGCTTCAAAGTACGCCCGCAGAATCAGCATCGTGGGAAACGGCCACGACCCCGGTGAATCGGGTTCGGACGTTACGTTGTACCGCGCATACCCGCCGGTTGTCCACCTCTGGTTCCACAACTGCTCCATGGATTCGAGCGTCTTGATAGAAACCGGACTCTTTGGATCGATGAGACCAAGGATCATCGGATACACATTCGCGCTGTCGGGGTCGCAGTACGAAACCTTTTCCACGTTCAGCGGAACTCCCGGCGGCATTGACTTGCGGTTTGGCGGCTCAAATGTCTTTTGCACCGCACCGCTCATAAGCCTGCGTTTGATGAACCTGCCTTCGTCGATAAACGAAAACGTTGGGTGGTTCAGGAACGAGTCTTTCATCTTCGCTGACGCTGCCTGCCATTTCCGTGCCGTAACGGTATCTTTCATGTGACGCGCAATATCCGAAACAGCCTCCAAACCGACGATATTCCAAACCTGATACGTATGTTCGTACCCCTCTTTCACTCCAAATCCGGGATCACGTTCCCAGAACTCGCGTGAATTCTTGACAAGCCCGGTGGAGGGATCAAGGAACTCCGGCCTCAAGACATAATCAGCGACGGCTTTGATTTTCTTCCAGTACTTTTTGATAATGGCATCGTCACCCGTCCACAGCCAATATGTCCAGAGAGCGTACAGAAGTTGTCCGTTCTGGTCAAGTTCCGCCGTCTCCGCGGGGCGTTGGCGGCTCGCATCTCTCGCACGTCCTTCATCGTCGATAGAACGGTCAAAAATCCTTCGGAGGGAAATATCGGCAACATCAAAATGCCCGGAGAGAATGCTTCCAATGGCAACCATGCTTTGGTCGCGCACCCACTCGAAGTTGTACTGCCAGATACCGGCATCCATTTTGCCTGACTTCGCAACGGCAGCGCGCAGCCCCGATACTGAAGCGTTGAACAAATGATTCAGCTTCCCACTGTCCGTTTCAAACCGGCTTCGCCCGCTCCAGTACTTCTTTGTCTCCTTCCGGCCTGCTTCAAGCCCTTTCTTTTCGAACTGTGCTCTTGAAAGGTTTACTGTCAGGACTACGGTCGAGGACGCTTTTCCACCCGGCGGGATTTCGCCGAACTTGATATTCAGGTGCCTGTCGCCGGGAGTGGCTTCGCCGAGGCAGAACATCTCGAGCGATTCATAACCCGAACACGAAAGTGTTGCGCGCTTGCGGTCAACGTGGTACTCATCAAACAGCATGAGGTTTGGATACAGCAGAATGATGCCAGTGGGATTGACTGCAGCCGCCGTGGTATTCTCGATTGTTACGGTCCTTACCAGTGCGGGCTCGTTGCTCAGACACATCAGCTCTTCGCGCACGCGGCAACCGCCCGCGTTCCACTCAATGATAATCGTTGGCACGCGATCGGGGTATTCCCATCGCACCGTCGATTTATCGCTCTCGGGCGTATACCCTTTTCCGTCAACAGTGACCGTAAATCGGGTGTTTTGAAGCCCCCGCTCCGGGTGGAACAGATACGTGCTCATCTTGCGGGCGAAATGCTCCGATGACATCACCAGCATTCCGCAATGTGTGCCTGATTCCGGTTTCGGTCCCGTCTGAATCGAGACGAGGATCTGGCCGTTACCGAGGATGTAGTATTCCAGTCCGGGATTGTTCGTGCGGAAGTCAGGATGGATTTTCTGCTCATTCACAGGCGCCTGGTCTTGCGCTGCCGCAAGTGACGGGCGGAACGTCGTCGCAACCGCGCCCGCACCTAAGTATTTCAAGAAGTCCCGTCGTTCAAGACTCATCGGTTTGCTCCTTCGCTGGCGTAGGCTTCGTCAAGGTATCGTTTCAGCGTATCGACATTTTGTTTTGACTTCTCGATCAGCGGTAGACAGTGCGTTTCTATCGTAACATGCTTGACAATCTGGTCCCTGACAAGCGCCTGGATCTGGCCTCTCCAGTCCACAGCTCCCTCCCCGACCGGCACGCACTGAATCAGCGAGCCTTGTTTTGTATCCTTCACATGCACATTCGCAATGTAGCGCTTCACCGCTTCGTAGCCTTGCGGAAACGGCACTTCAGCTGTTCCATATCCATTGCACGGATCCCAGTTGACTCGCAGCGATGGTGAGTTGACAGCAGCTATCAGCTTCGCTGTGTTGCTCCCCGAGTCACACCAAAATCCGGGCTCGTTCTCGATTGCGAGTGTTATTCCGAGTTTCTCCGCCCGCTCTGCGGCGCGGCGCATCCATTCAACCGCCCGCTCAAAGTTGCCGGCGCTCTCTCCCTGAAATCGCTGGAAACCGAAGAGAATGACAATTGACGCGCCGAACTCGCACGCCATGGATAGCGTCTTCGGCAGAACTGTCGTCACCTCTTCTTCCAGTTTTCCGCTTTCACTGAGCGGGTGTTTGAAAATGCCCGGTGAGAGAGCTGAAATCCTCAGGTCTTTGTTTCTTACAAGCGCCTGGATCGACCGAAGCTCGCCCGGATCGACGGCAGGAATGCGTCCGCTCTTTACCACCCGGAGTTCATAGATCGAGATTCCCCACGAGCTTGCATGACGTACGGCTTCATCAAAATCCGGAGACACTTCGTCGCTGACAATGCCAAGAGCGATGCGATTCATAGGTTGGACTTTCTTTATAGGTTTGGGCAGATCATGGGCCGCCCGGAGTTTGACGATTCATCCCCGCTGCCGCGTCGCGGAGAAGTCTACGCGCTCGCCCGGGCCCGCTCGTAGCCAATCTCCCGGGAGATCAACTCCGCTTCCCGTTTGAGAATGCCGATGAGGCTTTCCACAAGCTTCTTGTCCTTGCCGCTGCGGACAGATGGAATAGCCGTCATGAGTGAGGCGACAGCCTTACTGGAATGATCCCAGATAGGTACGGCGACGGCACAAAGGTCGGGTTTGTATTCACCGTCGACAATCGAGTAACCCAGCTCCCGCACTTCTTTTAATCGCTTCTTGAGTCGTACGGCGCTGGTAATCGTTGTAGCGGTAAACCGCTTGAGGCCGTAACGAGTGATCATCGTATCGATCGCACTTTCCTGCATATCAGCCACAAGCACAAGGCCGGTTGCCGTGCAATGAAATGGAGAGCGGTGGCCGAGTCGTGTCACCATCTTCCAGACTTCGGGAGTATCAACATGGTCAACGAGAATCACCTCGTCATGATCGAGGAGTGCCAGGTAGAAACTCTCTCGTGTTTCATGAGCCAGTTTCACGAGGTGCGGATGAGCAATGGTCTTGAGATCAATGCGCGCCAGCGCAACGTTCCCCCAGCCGAGCAGTCTCATGCCGAGCGAAAAGATTTTGCGCTCCGGGTCCTCCACAATAATTGAATGCTGCAGGAGTGTGCGGAGAATGCGAAAGAGCGTGCTTTTGGGCACTTTCGTTTGAGAGGCGAGTTGCGCGAGTGAGAGGCCGTGGGGGGCTGCCGAGAGCAGCTCAAGAACCCTGATTGCACGGTCGACGGCAGGAACCGTATAATTGAGTGCCATAGGGTTTCATTTTGCTAATTGAATGGTGTTTAATTAACGCATAGAAAATGATAATGGAATAAAACGCGGATGTCAAGATAAGTATGTTGTGACGTTGGGCAGAAAAGGAGCTGTAATGCTGGTGATTTTGCCCGTTTTCGATTTTAGAACAGACATTCACAGCCCTTCACCCTGTGGCGGGAGATACATCTACAAGGGTGTAGGGACCTTTTGGAATTACGGCTATCGTTGTCTGCGGACCAAATTTCTGGATGCCTGCTGTGACCGCATCTTCGACGCTGTCGGCCGATCGCACAAACAGCTTCTCCTTATGCTCAGGCCGGATGCCGCCTGACACGACAACGACATCGCCCTGGCGCAGCGCCTTCAGACACTCCTGCAGCTGCCATTGGTCGATATCGACAGGATGGTGGTGTATCCATTCGTCAAACTCCGCCGCGGTGCCGAACCGTGTCGCCATTGCCGTGAATCTCTCACTCCCCAACCCTTCACTGCACTCGGCGGCAAGAATGAGCATCCCGCCTTTCTTCAGCACCGGCAGAGCCGCGGTCATCCCTTTGATCGCTTGGTAGTAGGTCAGATCAAGCGGAAATCCCGCGCACGTCGTCACTACAATGTCGGCTCGTTCTTTCAACGTTGCCCCGACGGTCCGGCGCACAGCCTCCATCCCCGCGGCATGTGCCTTCTGCGGATGGCCTGCATAGACGCCGGTAATATTCCGATTTGCATCGAGTGAAACGTCGAGCACAAAATCGTGCCCGGCCATCCTGGAAATTTCTATCAATTCATGGTGCAGCGGGTTGTCTTCGATCGACCCTTCGCGGCAGCGCTCATCATCCAGAACTCTTGGGCTGTGAAGCGTCTTTATGGTTTCTTCTCCTGCACATCCTATCGCCACCATCTTTCGGCTGCCGGAGAAACCCGCCATCAGGTGCGGTTCTATGAACCCAACGGTGATCTTGAGTTCCGCTTCCAGATACCTCGTGTCTATATACACCGGCGTTTTCCGCTTTGTCTCACCGAGGAAACCCTGCTCTTCAGGAACGCTTGCATGGTGGTCGATAACTCTGTACTTGCTTACGATCGGTTCCCCGAGTATCAAATCCAGCTCGGCCGCCGAGCTCGGACGGTGAAGCCCTGTTGCAACTAGGATGGTGATGCTGCTTCGCACTATCCCATTTTCCTCCAGTGTCTGCAGAACCGGAGGCAGCAGCTGCTTGTTCGGCACCGGCCTCGTTATGTCGCAAACCACGATGCAGGCAGATTTTGCCTTTGCCGCCATTTCCGCAAGCGGCGGCGATCCGATCGGTTCCCGCAGCGAACGGGCAATCTTTTCCTCCGGATTCACCAATGGTGTGGATGCTCCAAATGAGAGCACGCCGAGAAGATGGTTCTCGGGGATTTCCACATCCAGACCGTGCTTGCCGTAGGAAAGATGAATGTTCATAGCCCTGATCCCGTCTTTCTATTTCACCATCTCTGCCAGAAGCGCTCGTTCTTCGGCGTCTTTCCGTTCAGCCCTCTTGCCGAAAAGCCAGAGAGATCCTCCAGACACCCAGAGAATGAGCACCATCGCCACCACGGCAACGAATTCCAGTTGTTCCAGGTGAGTAAAGAACGCCGCCGATACAAGGAATCCGAGGAAAAGGATTGTGCGCCCGACAAGGGGCATCGTGGATACCTGGCGGCGACCGCCTGCGTACACTTCTTTCGCTACGTCAATCGGGGTATCAAGCTTCTTGAAGAATTCGGCAAGGACCTTTCGCTCTTCTTCTTTCTCACCGGCGAAGAACCGCGCGAAGAAGAACAAACTCCCCCCAAGGAAGAGTGCACTCGCAGAAGCGATGGCGATCTGGAGTGAAGGATCGACACCGAGGGGATTACCGACCACAGCCTTGGAAAACAGAAACCCCAGACTGACGGCGATAGCGGCAGAGATTATTCCCAGGACGGTTTTGTTCTCTTTGTAGAGAATCGCCGTCAAATGCGATGTTGAGAAGATACCAAACGTCATCGCAAATGCGAGATACACCTGCGGACCGATGTCCCAGCCAAGTACGAATTTCACTGTTGCGCCCGTGATCAATCCCCAGGTGATCGCACCGACCGCGGACCACTTCGGCACGTGACGGAAGATGAGACCGAATGCAAGCGGGACGACAACCGGTATGTTGAACAGTGTGAAGAAAGCCTGCATGAGATTGAAGATTCCGAACTTACTCGTGACAAAGGAAATGGCGAGCGTCATAACGATAATGCCGATCGTCAATGCAGCGATTCGTCCGGCTTTTAGTAGCTGTTTGTCATCGAGGTTCGGCCGAAACATCCCCTTGTAGATGTCATGAGAGATGATGGAGGAAACCATGTTGTAGACTGTACTCAATGTTGTCATTGTCGCCGCCAGCATTGCAGCAATGAATACACCAATCAGTCCGTGTGGAAGAAGCTTCATAACAAGGCCTACAAAAACGAGATCTTGCGGGTTCTTCCCGATGAAGGGGACGAAGAAATCCACCTTGGACAAGTCGGGCCAGTAGATTTTCGCCACCAAAGGCGGAATTCCGAACACCAGCGGAGTGCACAACGCAAGAACCGCAGCCATTCTGCCGACCCGCTTTGCGCTCTTTTCATCCTTTACCGAATAGAAGCGCTGGGCTCCTCCTGCTGCGAAACCAAGGGACGTGATGATGAGAATAGACAGCAGCCAGTGCTCCGTGTAATGGACATCGTTGTAGGTGTGATCAAACGACAGCGCTGGCAGTTTATCGACCAGGTTGCCAATCCCTCCAATCAAATGCAGGCTGAGAGGCATCACAATGAAGGTGATGCCGACAAGAATGACTCCCTGGACGACATCCATCGCCATGTCTCCCCACAAACCGCCGAGAAAATTGTGGAGCATGACGATGCTGCCGATCATAACGACAATCACGGTAAGGTCGATGCCGATAATGGGAGCAAAGAGTTTGCACGTGGATGCAAGCTGGACGCCGGCGGATAGTGTGAAGTTTGTCGCGATCACCCAGCTGAGAAACTGCTGCGTCGTGATGTTGAACCGCGTCAGCGTGTACTCAAGCGGCGAAATCGATCTCGTGCGCCGCCATTTCGCTGCCGTCAGGCTCGATCCGATGAAATACGCAATCGGACTGATGGCAAAGTAGAGTGTCGTGAACCACCCCGTGGTGTACGCAAATCCGGCTGCTCCCGTGAACAACCAGGCGCTGAAGTTTCCCATATAGAGGGAGATGCCCGACATCCACCAGGGTATCATGCTACCGCCGGTGAAGTACTCCTTTCCTCCTTTGTTGACCTTCATAAAGAAGAGGCCAATGCCCATGATGATCAGGAAGTACGTAAAGACAACGATCAGGTCAAACGTGTTCACTGACTTCATTCCGATCCCTTTCAACGTTAGGTGACTGACGAAACCTGGGCTCGCTCCCGGGCATCTCTCTGTTCAGCCCGCTTTCCAAGAATCCACAGCGTCCCACCAAACCCCCACAAAATCAGCACCATCGCAGTGACTGCAATGAACTCCAGCTGTTCGAGCTTGGTGAAATACGCGACTGATACAAGCATTCCCATGAAGATAATCGTGCGTCCAACAAGCGGCATCGTTGACACTTGCCGGCGACCGCCCGCGTACACCTCTTTCGCGACATCAACCGGTGTATCAATCTTTTTGAAGAATTCAGCGATGACTCTTGTATCCTCCTCTGACTCCCTCGCGAACAGTCTCGCAAAGGGAAAGAGACTAAGGCCAAGCAGCACGGCGGCGACATACGCAAGCGTCGTTTGAAGGTGTGGTTCGAGACCAAGGGGACCCTCAAAGAGAGCCCGTGAGAAGAGGGCTCCGAGGCCGACAACGATCACGCCGGAGATGAGCCACAGAGCCGGCTTGTTGGTCAGATAGAGTTTCCCCGTCCACCGTGAAGTCGCGAAAATGCCAAACGTCATCACAAACGCCAGATACACCTGCGGACCGATGTCCCACCCCAACACGTAGCGCGTTGTGGCGCCCACAATTAAACCCCACGTGATCGACCCGACCGCGGCCCATTTCGGTACCCGCCGGAAGATCAGCCCGAATGCAATCGGCACCGTCACCGGAATATTGAAGAGCGTAAAAAACGCAACCATGAGATTGAAAATGCCGAATTTGCTGTTAACGAAAAACACCGCCAGCATCATCACTGTCAGGCCAATTGTCAACGCGGCAATACGGCCTGCTTTCAGTAATTGTTGATCATTGAGATTCGGCCGGAACATTCCCTTATAGATATCGTGGGAAATGATGGATGACACCATGTTGTAAACCGTGCTCAATGTCGTCATCGTCGCGGCAAGCATCGCAGCGATAAACACGCCAATCAGCCCGTGCGGCAGGAGCTTCAGCACAAGTCCGACCATGACAAGGTCTTGCGGGTTTTTGCCGATATACGGAGCGAAGAACTCAACCTGACTGAGATCCGGCCAGTACACTTTTGCCACCAAAGGCGGTATCCCAAAAATGAGGGGAACAGACAGGGCAAGTCCGGCAGCCATGCGTCCAACTCTTTTTGCACTCTTCTCATCTTTTACGGAATAGAACCGTTGCGCGCCACCCGAGGCAAACCCAACCGTGGAGATGATGAGCATTCCCAACACCCAGTGCTCGGTATAGTGAACCCCGTTGTATGTCTGGTCAAGCGAAAGGGCCGGGAGCTTGTCAAGCAGGCTGCCAAATCCTCCGATGAGATGCAGACTCAGCGGCATCACGATTATTGTAATGCCGAGGAGAATGACTCCCTGCACAACATCCATTGCCATGTCACCCCACAACCCGCCCAGAAAATTATGGAGCATGACGATCGCGCCTATCATGAGGACGATAACCGTGAGGTCGATGCCAATGACGGGGGCGAAGAGCTTGCACGTCGATGCAAGTTGAACGCCGGCTGAGAGTGTGAAGTTCGTCGCAATGACCCAGCTGAGAAACTGCTGAGTCGTGATGTTGAACCGGGTCAGCGTATATTCGAGCGGCGAGATGGAGCGCGTCCGGCGCCACTTAGCTGCGGTCATGCTCGATCCGATCAGGTAAGCGATCGGACCGCAGCAAAAATAAAGCGTCGTGAACCATCCCGTACTGTAGGCGAAACCAGCAGCACCGGTGAAAAGCCAGGCACTGAAGTTTCCCATATACAACGAGATTCCCGACATCCACCAGGGTATCATGCTTCCGCCGGTAAAATACTCCTTCCCTCCTTTGTTCACCTTCATGAAGAAGAGGCCTATCCCCATGATAATGACGAAGTAGGTAAAGACAACGACCAGATCGAAGGTGTTGACCGATTTCATGCGTTTGCCGATTCCTCAATTCCAATGGCCGCCAGATGCATGATTGCTTCCTGGGTCGCTTCAGCCCGCTGCAGTTCCCCGGTTATTGCTCCATCGCGCATCACATAGACCCGGTCTGCAAGCCTGACCACCTCGGGCAGTTCCGAGGAAATAAGCAGAACTGCAACGCCACTTTTCGCAAGCCCGAGGATAAGCTGATGTATCTCCGCCTTCGCACCCACATCAATGCCCCGCGTTGGCTCATCGAGTATCAAGATTGTGGGTTTGAGCCAGAGCCATTTTGCCAGCACGACCTTCTGCTGATTCCCACCGCTCAGCGTGGAGACCTCCGCTTCCTCCGAAGAGGTCTTTATGGAAAATTGTGTTGCGCTCGTCCGGGCAAGCGTTGTCTCTGACGGACCGTTGACAAAGCCCACACGCGAAAGGAGCCGGAGTCCGGTAAGCGATATGTTACGTTTTACCGATTGACGAGAGATGAGTCCCTCTCCCTTCCTATCCTCCGGCACAAATGATATTCCCCGCCGGATTGCATCCTCCGGTCGCCTGATCTCGACCTGCAAGCCATCGATATACACGCTGCCGGAATCCATCCGGTGCAGACCGAAGATCGTTCTTGCGACTTCGCTCCGCCCCGAGCCCACCAGGCCCGCCAAGGCAACAATCTCCCCCTGCCGCACATTGAACGAGACATTGCGAACCGGAATCGATGATTGGCTGACGGACATGCCGCGCACTTCCAGTTTCACCCCGGCTTCTTGTTTTCGTTCTGAACGAAGGGGCATGTCTTTGATCTCACGCCCCACCATCATCGCAATCATCCTGGCCTCATCACTCAACGCTACATCCACGGTGTTGATGTGTTTGCCGTCGCGGAGAACCGTCGCGCGGTGGCACAAATCAAATATTTCCTTCAGGCGATGCGACACATAGATGATCGTCAACCCGTCGGCGTTGAGTTTCTTCAGAAGGTTGAAAAGGATGTCGGATTCATGCTCTGTAATGGACGCCGTTGGCTCGTCCAGTATCAGGATGTTCGAAGATGCGGCAAGCGCTCGGGCAATCTGAACCAACTGAATCTCTGCAAGGCTTAGCTCCATGAGTCGTGTCGTTGGATCAATGGTGAGCTCAAGCCGAGTGAGAACATCTTTCGTGCGCGAGTTCATCGATGCGAAGTCAATAATACCGAAGCCGCGGCTCGGTTCCCTGCCAAGGAACACATTCTCCGCGACGGTCATGTGCGGAGCCAGATATGGCTCCTGGTAGACGGTGCTGATACCCTCGCGTTGTGCATCGACCGGTGTTCGGAAATGTCTCTCCGTTTCGTTCACCCATAATCGTCCGCTGTCCTTCGCCAGAACACCGGAGAGAATTCTCATGAGAGTGGATTTTCCGGCACCGTTCTCTCCCAACACAGCGTGAATTTCCCCCTTCTGAACGGAAAAACTCACCTCATCAAGCGCAACGGTTCCCCCGAAGCGCTTTGTGATGTTCTCGAATTGAATGATCGCCGGGTTATTGCTCATGACACCGAAAGTACACGATCCAGTGATTTCCGCCAGATTTCATAGGCATGAACGTAATCATCCCGCCTCACATCCGGCTCAACACGACGCACACAGGATAGCCCTCTGAAAGCCTCTTTTGCTGACGGCACAAGACCGGCGCCTACTGCTGCGGCC
>Ga0315268_10007229_pt1 | contig 11709 bp, 10 predicted proteins | sample C1_top_MG_FD_204535 | JGI IMG/M metagenome (GOLD analysis project Ga0315268, IMG submission 204535) | Sediment microbial communities from Yellowstone Lake, YNP, Wyoming, USA - C1_top | ecosystem: Environmental > Aquatic > Freshwater > Lake > Sediment | place: USA: Wyoming | collected 2017-08-01 | reverse complement strand
CTGGCTGCGCTTCCGGGGCCGCGCGACGGCTTCCCGGCCGGCCCGATTCGTCTGGAGAGACTGACGCTTCCGTGAGTTGACAACCCTTCCCACCTGGTGTTATAGTTTGCCTGTCGGCCGACCCGCCGACAAGCACATGAAGTCAGGAGGAATGTGAATAATGCAAGGCAGGGTCAAGTGGTTCAACCCCGAGAAGGGGTACGGGTTCATCGAGCGTGAGGATGGCGGCGGAGACGTCTTTGTCCACTTCTCGGCGATCCAGATGGAGGGTTTCAAAACCCTTAACGAGGGTGAGCAGGTAGAATTCGAAATCGTGGAGGGTGCTCGCGGACCTCAGGCTTCGAACGTTGTCCGCACGGGTTCCGGCTCCACTTTCTGAGTCTACCGCAACCGACTGCCCCCGGCGCGCTCAGCGCGCCGGGGGCTTCTGGTTTTCGCACAGGACTTGGCATCGGGCGGCGGAATACTAGTCTTCGAGCGGGACCTTACCGCAAGGTCCAATTTTGAGAGGAGTGACGTGGTTGAAGATCGATCTGACGGCACTGAACATCGACGTCACCGATGACCTGCGTAACCACGTCGAGAAGAAGCTAGGCAAGATCGAGAAGTACTTCGACCGGAGCGCGTCCGCGCAAGTTGTCCTGAGTAGCCAGCGAGAGCGACAGATCGTGGAGATTACCCTGCCGCTCGACGGTTTCGTCGTGCGGGGCCAGGAAGCCACGAGCGACATCTACGCCTCGGTGAACCTGGCCGTGGACAAGATTGAGCGTCGCATCGAGCGCTACCGGGCTCGCTTCCAGCGGCGCAAGCGAGAAGGACGGGCTCAGGCGCGCTCGCTGGCTGCCCAGGTCACTCCGGCCGAAACCGGTGGAGAGCCCCGTCTGGTCAAGGTGAAACGGTTCAACATCAAGCCCATGAATGTGGACGAGGCCATCATGCAGATGAGCCTCCTCGGTCATGATTTCTTCGTTTTTGTGAGTTCCGAAACCGAGCAGGTGAACGTTCTCTACCGGCGGAAAGATGGAGACTACGGCCTCATCGAACCGGAGTAGATCGGGCGGGTAGTCCCATGTCCCGGACGGGTGTTCTCATTTTCGAGGGCGGTCAAAGAACCGGCCCCGCGGGGGAACAAGACCTGGCCGATCCCCGGACCGTTCTGGCCCGGGTCAGGTCTTGGACAACTCTGGACACGGTGGAGAAGTTCCGCGCTTGCCCGGACGTTGACGTCGTCATAGTGGCGACGGACTCTCCCGATCTCGGCCGGAAGGCGGAGTCGTGCGGGGCTGAGGTTCACCCTACCGACCCCAACTTCCACTTCGGACGGACCCTTCACGCCTTGGTCGCTAAGTACGGCTTGCGAAGAGCGGTCTACCTCGGCGGGGGCGCCGCCCCGCTCCTCCAACCAGACGAGATCGACCTGCTCTTCGAGATGGTTGTCGCCGGCGCCCGCGTTTTTGTGGCCAATAACGCCCAGTCTCCGGACCTCGTTGGCCTGGGCTCGACGGAGATCACGGCCGACCTGGCTCACTTGGAGACCGACAACGCCACGCTCTTTGCCCTCACGGACGCCGGCTACGAGCGACGGCTCCTGCCGGAGACCCCCACGGCTACCTTCGACCTCGATACACCGTCGGACGTTCTCTTTCTGGCTCTTGAGGCCGGTCGTCGTCGCAACGTCCTTGGGCGTCACGTCGCCGCCGGGCTTCCCGGCCTGGGGCTGGACACCTCGGTCCTGGAGCGGGCGGCGGGAGTCCTGGCCCGCGAGGACTACCCCTCGGTGACTCTCATCGGACGAGTTTCCGGCTCGACTATGAGCTATCTCAACTCAAGTCTTCTCGTCCGGTTAAGGGTTTTCTCCGAGGAACGGGGGATGAAGGCTCTCGGGCGTGTCGAGCGGGGACTGGTGCGCTCGCTGCTAGGCTCGGTCGCCCGTGATCACGGAATGGAGGACCTGGTCCGGCGGATTACCTCCTTGTCCGACGCGGTCTTCTGGGACAACAGGGTCCTTCTAGCGGCCATGGGCCGCCGGCCGGACGACCGGGACCGCTTCGAGTCTGATCTGGGGCGCTGGGCCAAGGTCCGAGACCCCGAACTACGGCGCCTCTGCCAGGCCGCCCAAGAGGCCGACTGCCCCGTGGTCCTAGGTGGGCACTCGGTGGTGGCCGGCGGGCTACGCCTCCTAGCTTGGCGGCTACAGGAGGAGAAGACGGGGTTGGGTGTCGCCTTTCCAGAAGATGGTGGTCCTACCTCGCCAAAGGCAGGATAATTCGGCGAGGCGGAGAAACCTGTTTCGCCCCGGACGGATCGCCAGCCGGATACCGGCGGGGCTTAGGGAGTTCGGATATGGCCAGAGATGTCGATGCGCGGGACGGACCGGAGGTGAGGGGAGGCCCAAGGGACTACGAAGAGGCCATTCGCCAGATCCGTGAGGTCATGGCCGTTCGAGTCGTAGCCGGATCCCGCGGAGACATTGATGAGATCCACGTTTTGGCGGGTAACGGTCGCGGACCCAAGCAGATCGTCCGCGACATCGAGTCTTCTCTCATAGCCCAATTTGGCCTGTCGATCGACCACAAGAAGATCAGCGTTGCCCAGGTAGAGGAAGGGGCGCCCACATCGTGGGGCTCCGGGCGTCTATGCCTGCTGGGTGTTCGCTACACTACCGACTCGGCGAGAGCGGAAGCCGAGGTCAAGGTGGAGTTTGACGACATCATTCACAGCGGCAGAGCCTACGGTCCGGCAACCGGGGCCAATCGCTTGCGAGTGGCCGCGGACGCATGTCTGTCGGCGATGGCCGAGTACTTTAACTCGAGCCACCAGTTGTCCGTGGACGACATCACCATCGTCGAATTACGCGGACGGCGCATCGTCCTGACGGTCATGTCGCTCTTGACTCCGGACGGGGAGGAGACGCTGGTCGGCTCTTCCCTCGTTCGTCGTGTCGAGGCCGAGGCGGTGGCGCGTTCCGTTCTGGATGCCATGAACCGTCGCTTCACCATGATTATCCGTAGACTCGGTTCCCGGAACGGCTCTAACGGACAAGCGTCCGGGAACGGTCCAGAAAGCTCGGACCCTTTTGCGTCCCAAGTTCGGACCGGCATCAGGCCCAGCCGCAAGCGCGAGCTCGACTCTACCCAAGCACTGGAGCGAAGTCTCAAGAGGAGCGGACAATCCCAGACAAGGTAGGGGAGTTAGTTCCGTCCGGGCACAGCGGATCCGGATAGGTGTTCTACGATTGGGGGTTGTTCCGTGAACAAGCTGGTGAAGGTCCTCTTCGCCCTCCTCATGCTGCTTCTGGCCGGAGGCGCGAGCGTTCAGTGGAACGGGTAAGACCGAGAGCCTGACCAGGTGATCTCCTGATGCCGGTCCGCCTTTCTCTTTGAGAGGAGCGGTCGTGGTGGGCGATGCGGAATCCCAGAGACGTCCCGTTTCCTGGGCGCTGCTTTATGTCTTCGCCATCATCGGTCTGGGTGCGCTCACCATGTACCGCCTGCGGCCCCATATCACGGGCAGCGAGTGGATGAAGGTTCTGTCTTTCGCTCTGATCATCTTCGTGACCGAGGTCATGCCCGTGGAGCTTCCCCGCGGGAGAGGAACCGTCTCCGTCAGCTACGCCGTGATCTACGCCTCGATTCTGGTTCTGGGGCCGGGGCCGGCGACATGGCTGGCCGCCCTGGCCACGTTACGTCTTGTTGAGCTCACCGGACACGTCTCCTGGAAGGCCGTCCTCTTCAACCGGGCTCAATTGGCCATTTCGGCGGCTTCGGCGGGTCTTGCCTACGTCGCCCTGGGCGGTGTTCCGGGGCAAATCGATATTTTGCGCGATCTTGGGGCCCTCTTGGCCGCGGCGGGTGTTTACTCATTAGTCAACATAACGACGGTCGTCGTCGTCATGTACCTCACTCAGCGGCTGTCCTTTTGGGGGATTTGGGTCAAGGACTTCAAGTGGATGATCCCGCACTACCTCGCTCTCACCCCCTTAGGGGTGCTCATCGGATTGGTCGAGTCCTATGTTGGTCTGGCGGGGGTCTTCCTGCTCTTCGTTCCCCTGGTCATTGCCAGGTACTCGCTGCAACTTTACGCTCAGATGCGAGAGGCCTACCTGGCCACCATCCAGGCCATGGTGGCCGCGATTGAAGCCCGCGACCCTTACACCGCGGGCCACTCGCGCCGGGTCGCTCGCTACACGGTGGCCACGGCTCGAGTCCTCCACCTGCCGGAAGACCAGACGGAACGGCTGGAGTACGCCGCGTGGCTCCACGACGTGGGCAAGCTGGCCGTGCCCGATCATATCTTACAGAAGACAGGCTCGCTGACCCCTGATGAGTGGGACCAGATGAAGCGACATCCTGAGACCGGCGCCAACATCCTCAAGCAGATTAAGGTTCTCGGCCGCGATGTCGACGTCATCCTCCACCATCACGAGAGGTGGAACGGAGAAGGTTATCCCGACTACATGCAGGGAAGGGCCATACCGCTCGGGGCGAGGCTGATCGCCATCGCCGACGCCTACGAGGCCATGACCTCCGTGCGGCCCTACCGCGCCCGGCCCATGACCCGCGACGAGGCTGTGGGTGAGCTGGAGAAGTGCGCCTCGTCCCAGTTTGATCCCGAACTGGTCCGGACCTTCGCGATGGCGGTGAAGGCTCTGCCTGAGACCCCGGGGGCCGAGGAAGACGCCGAGCCTGGAGCGCCGTTCCGGCCGGTGGCGGCGTCGAGGCTCAGGGCCGCCTACCAGGAAGCGGCGGCCACGGTTGACGCGGCCGACCAGGAGCCCCATGTCGTCGACCAACTCCGGATGGAAAAGCGGAAGAACGAACCCGCGAGCGGGTCTGGAGCTGATCGCTAGTGTTCATTGCCGCCGTGGCCCTCTCGGTTGCCGTGGCTCTCCTCCGAGGTGGCCGCCCCGAGCGGCTGGCGTCTTTCCCGTTTAGGCACCTGTGGCTGGTGTTTCTAGCTTTCGGAGTGCAGCTGGTAATGCACCTCCCGGTCTTCACCCGCATCGAGTTCGTCCGTCAGACCGGGCCGTACCTCTATCCTTCCGCCTACTGCCTCCTCCTGATCTGCTTTGCCTTGAACTGGCGGTCGCCCGGCGTGGTCTGGTTGGCCGGCGGAACCTTGTCAAACCTCGCCGTCATCGTGGCCAACGGCGGAAAGATGCCCGTCGACGGGGTGGCCCTCACGGCCATGGGTTGCCAGACCTTTCGCGACGCCTTCGCCACCGGCGGCAGCCTGACCAACACGATTATCGACTCCACCACCCGGCTGCCCTGGCTGGGCGACGTTCTGGTCGGCTCGCCGCCTTTCCACAAGCCCACCCTCTTCAGCGCCGGGGACATCCTCCTGGCCATCGGGGTCTTCATCCTGGTCCAAGGGACGATGGTCGTGGGGCGAGCCGGGAAGGTGGAGAGCGCCGGTTTCCGCTGAACCGCGGCGAACGGCGACGTCGGATCGGCTGAGGTCGCGTTGCCCGACCCCACCAAAGATGCTAGAATCCCAGCCAGGGAAAGTCGCTCGTCAGGAGAGGCTGGCTCTACCCGGAGGTCTGTCGTGCTCAAAGGCCTGTCAAAACTCGTTCTGGGCGACTTCAACGCCCGCGAACTGAAGCGCATCGGCCAGATCGTCGTCCAGATCAACGCTCTGGAGCCCGAGGTGTCCAAGCTTGACGACACCACCCTAGCGGCCCAGACGGACGAGTTCAAAGGTCGTCTGGAGCGGGGCGCCACCCTAGACGACATCCTGCCCGCCACCTTCGCCGTGGTCCGCGAGGTAGCCAAGCGGACGGTGGACATGCGCCCCTTTGACGTTCAGCTCGTCGGCGGCGTGGTCCTGCACGAGGGCGACATCGCCGAGATGAAGACCGGCGAAGGCAAGACTCTCGTGGCCACGCTTCCTCTCTACCTGAACGCTCTCACCGGCCGCGGCTGCCAATTGGTCACGGTCAACGACTACCTGGCCAAGCGCGACTCCGAGTGGATGGGCAAGATCTACCGCTTCCTGGGCCTCAAGGTCGGGCTTATCGTCCACGGCCTGGACTTCCCCCAGCGGCGGGAGGCCTACGCCGCCGACATCACCTACGGCACCAACAACGAGATGGGCTTCGACTACCTCCGCGACAACATGGTCGTCTCGCCGGACCACCTGGTTCAGAGAGACCTCAACTACGCCATCGTCGACGAGGTTGACAGCATCCTGATAGACGAGGCCCGGACTCCGCTCATCATCTCCGGTCCGAGCGAAAAGCCGACCGAACTCTACTTCCGCTACGCCGAGGTCGCCCGCCGCCTGAAGCCCGAGCGTGACTACACCGTCGACGAGAAGGCCCACAGCGTGGCGCCGACCGAAGAGGGCGTGACCCGGGTCGAGAAGATGACCGGGGTTAAGAACCTCTTTGACGACAAGACGATGGAGCACTCGCACTACCTGATCAACGCCCTCAAGGCCCAGGCTCTGATGCGCCGCGACGAGGCTTATGTCGTCAAGGACGGCCAGGTAATCATTGTCGACGAGTTCACCGGCCGTCTCATGTTTGGCCGCCGCTACAGCGACGGGTTGCACCAAGCCATCGAGGCCAAGGAAGGCGTGAGGATCGAGCGCGAGAGCCAGACCCTGGCCACGATTACGATCCAGAACTACTTTCGGATGTACAAGAAGCTGGCCGGCATGACCGGCACGGCCCTCACGGAAGAAGAGGAATTTCGGAAAATCTACGGGATGGACGTCCTGGCCATCCCGACCAACCGCCGGCTCATTCGCACCGAATTCGCCGACGTAGTCTACACCTCGGAGAAGGCGAAGTTTGACGCCGTGGTCGAGGAGATCGTCGACTGCGACCAGCGTGGCCAGCCGGTGCTGGTGGGCACAGTCTCCATCGAGAAGTCGGAGCGCCTGTCCAGATTACTCGAGAAACGTGGCATCCCCCACCAGGTTCTCAACGCCAAACACCACGAGCAGGAAGCCCAGATCGTGGCCAAAGCCGGGCAGAAGGGTCAGGTCACGATTGCCACCAACATGGCCGGTCGCGGGACTGACATCGTCCTCGGCGAGGGCGTCACGGACTTGGGGGGCCTGCACATCATCGGCACGGAGCGCCACGAGGCCCGGCGCATCGACAACCAGCTCCGCGGCCGCTCCGGGCGCCAAGGAGACCCGGGCAGTTCGCGGTTTTATGTCTCCTTGCAGGATGACCTGATGCGCCTCTTCGGTTCGGACAACATTACCGGTCTCCTCGAGCGTCTCGGGGTCGACGACACCGTGGCCGTCGAGAATGGGCTGGTGACCAAGTCGATCGAGCGGGCTCAGAAGCGGGTTGAGGCCCATAACTTCGACATCCGCAAACATGTCCTGGAGTACGACGACGTCATCAACAAGCAGCGCGAGCTTGTCTACACTCAACGACGCGAGGTCTTGCGGGGTGAGGGCCTACGCGAAGAGGTCCTCGACATGCTGTCGAACCTGGTCAAGGGTCTGGTCGACGAGAACTGCCCCGACAGCCTGCACCCCGAGGATTGGAACCTGACGGGCCTGGCCGACAAGGCGGTCTTCTACTTTCTCCCGCCCGGCCACGTTACGGGCGAGGCCCTCGGGAAGGCTGCCTGGGGCGACCGGGAACCCGGTCTCGGCCGCCGGCGCGAGGATGCCCGCGAGGCCCTGGTCCGGGAGCTTGTCTCTCTGGGCGAGGCGACCTACGGCGGGCGAGAGGCCGAACTCGGACCGGAGACCATGCGCGAGTTGGAGAAGCTGGTCATGCTGCGGGTCGTCGACTCGAAGTGGATGGCCCATCTCGACGCCATGGACGATCTCCGTGACGGCATCGGCCTCCGGGCCTATGGTCAGCGTGATCCGTTGACAGAATACAAGCTCGAGGCCTTCTCCATGTTCAATCAGATGGTCGAGTCCATTCAGGAAGACATCGTCCGGATGATCTACAAGGTGCGAGTCGAGCGCCGTATCGAAGCCCCGGCCGAGCGGACGGGCGTGGCTCAGAAGCCCGAGGCCCCGGGGTTGCCGCGACGGCCCGGGGCGGCGAGTCCGGTTGGCCCGGCGGTTGGCCCGGCGGGTGGCTCGGCGGGTGGCGCCCCGGTGCGCGGTGGGGGGCAGGCCGCCGGCGGGCCGAAACTACCCAAGGGTCGGGGAGTCTTCCCCATCGGAGGAGGCAAGGGTCAGCCGGTGGTCAAGAGCGACAAGGTCGGCCGCAACGACCCCTGTCCGTGCGGAAGCGGCAAGAAATACAAGAAGTGCTGCGGAGCCTCGGCTTCGTAGCCGGAAGGACTTGAAAACGGTGACCTACGACCAACTCAAGCAAGAGGCCGGGCGTGTCCGGGTTAGGCTTGTCGAATTGAGGGATTCTCTTTGACGTCCCCCTCCTGGAGCGGGAACGGGCGTCTCTGACCGCGGGAATGGCCGTTCCGGATTTCTGGAGCGACCAGAACAAGGCCAAGGCTATCGGCCGCCAGGCCGGCGCAATCGAACGGACTCTTAAGGCTGTCCGGGCCCTCGAGGAGATCGTCGGGAATCTTGAGGCGGCGGTGGAACTGGCGGGTGACGGAGACGGGGACGGCGCCGCGGCCGGTCTCGTGGAGGAGGGACAGGCTCTCCTGCGCCAGGCCGACCAGACCATCGACACTCTCGAGACGACCACTTTCCTCGGCGGACCCTACGATGATCGCAGCGCCATCCTGACCTTGCACGCCGGCGCCGGCGGCACCGAGGCCCAAGATTGGGTCGACATGCTCGGCCGCATGTTCACCCGCTGGGCCGAGGGCCAGGGTTTCACCTACCAGGTTCTCGATCGGCTGGACGGCGAGGAAGCCGGGCTCAAGAGCCTTACTCTTCTTCTGGAAGGTCCCTACGCCTACGGGCTGGCCATGTCGGAGCACGGGGTTCACCGCCTCGTGCGCATCTCGCCTTTCGATGCCTCCGGGCGCCGCCACACGTCCTTCGCCTCGGTGGACGTGATTCCCGACGTCGAGGAGGCCGGGGAGATCGAGATCGACCCGGAGGACTTGCGGGTCGACACCTACCGGTCCAGCGGCGCGGGTGGTCAGCACGTCAACAAGACCGAGTCGGCCATCCGCATCACCCACCTTCCGAGCGGTATCGTCGTCTCCTGTCAGAACGAGCGGTCGCAGCACGCCAACCGCCAGGTGGCCATGCGTGTCCTCCGCTCCAAACTAGTCAAACTGCAGGAGGAGGCTCGCCAGCGCAAACTTGACGTTCTGCGGGGCGTTCAGGGCGAGATCGCCTGGGGCAACCAGATCCGGTCTTATGTCCTTCAGCCCTACACCCTGGCCAAGGATCACCGGACCGACCTCGAGATCGGCGACGTGGGGCGGGTCATGGACGGGTGGCTGGAGCCGTTCATAAAGGCCTACTTGCGGCGGAAGAACGATTTGGCCCGTCTGACTCCCCAGCCGGCCGGCAAGATGACAGGGGAAGGAAACCCCGAGTCAAGGCGAGAATAGCGGCGCGGGGGTGGTCCCATGCTGAAGCGCCTCCTCGTCGTCGCTATCATCCTCGCCATTGGTATTGTAGGCGCGATCGAAATCGCTTTGCCCGGTGTCGTGGCCCGGGAACTATCGTCCGGTCTGAAGGACATGCTTGGAACCGGCGAAGCCATGACTGTCAGGCTGCGGGTCTTTCCGGCGCTACGGATGCTGACGGGCAACTTCGGTCAGATCACCGTCATCTCGTCCAACGTGTCGGCGGGCGGGTTGAACCTCGACACCCTGTCGGTGACGATCGAGGATGTCTCCGTCAACCTGCGGGACCTTCTGGCGCATAAGGGCCTGACCGTGACCCACTCCGGAGCGACGAAAGTTGTCATTACCATCGGCGAGAGCAGTCTGGAGCGGTACCTCCTCGAAGGAGTCGACACCCTCGACGAGCCGCAGGTTCTCATGGGGACCGATGGTATGGACATCTCCGGCGACCTCACCGTGGCGGGGCGGAAGATTCCGATGACCTTCGGCGGACAATTCGCCCTGAAGGACGAGCACACGGTGGTCTTCAACATCGCCCGGATCAAGGTGGCGGACGCGGCCGTGCCCGAGGGGTTTGTCGGCCCGTTCCTGGGTCTGCTGGGCTCGCCGGAACTTAGCCTCGATCTGGAGAAGTTCCCCTTGCCTCTACGGGGCACCACGGTCAGGCAGGAGGAAGGCAAGCTGATCATCGAAGCCGAATCGCCGTGAGCGTCGCCGCCCGTTCTCGCGTCCTGTTGGGGCTGGCTGCCCTGGCTCTGGCCCTGTCCTTCTGCGCCGGGCGCTACGCTGTCGCCGCGACGGCCGGGGTTCCGGGCACCGAAACCGATCCGCTGGTCACGCGCAGTTATGTCGACCAGTACACGCAGTGGCAGATAGTGAACTTGAAGACCGGGCAGAAGCTGGTGGCCACGGCCGGGGTGGAGATCATTCTCCGCGCCGGAAAGGCCACGGCTATCGCCTCCGCCGGCGGCGGGCTGGCCGACGTGACGGCAGGCCGCGATCTGGGGCCGGGCGCCTCACTCGTCGGTAACCACCTGCTCATCGTGCCGAAAACCGACGGGCGGGGAGTCCTGGCCATCTCCGACTGTGTCCTGATGGTGAAAGGGGCCTACGCGGTTCAGTGATGCTGGGTGTAGCGTCTAGGCGGCTCCTGGCGATACTTGTCGCCCTCGGCCTCATCACCTCAGCCTGGGTGCTCTGGACCCGCTCCCGCGTTCCGCAGGGTGGTCCGGAGTCGGAGCTTGTCGTTCGTCTCGAGACGGTCTATGAGTCGGCGCGACTTCACGGGATTCCCGTCGACGACCTTCTCGACTCCTTCCGCGAGGCCGGCGTCACGACCATTGCCGTTGAGGCCAAGAGCCTGGTCAGGCTGGAGTACGCCGGTCAAGTAGCCGTGGTCTTGGATCCCGCCACCGGTTTCTACAGCGTCAAGGCTCTCGGCGGCTTGGCCGCGGCCGATCTGGAGGTCTGGCTGGCCAAGGAACTGGCCCGCTGGGCCCCACGGGGGGTCGAGCCCGGCGGCCTTGGAGCGGGCAGTCCCGGTGGCCTTGGAGCGGGCAGTATGGCTGCCGCCGTCCCGGCCTTCTACCCGGCGCCGCGCAAGGATCGAGTGCCCCCGCCGGAGGAGGTCTTCCTCCCGACAGGCGATCCTCTGGCCGCCGCCGTCCCGGAGCGCGACCTCATTCTCGGCCTCTCGCCCGCCGATGTCGAAATGGCCCGCCGTCACGGCTTCCTGGTGGCGGCCTTCATTCCGAACCGTCCGGACATCACTCCCGGGGAAGCCCTGGCCATGCTGGAAGGGCTCGGGGATGGCGCCGGCTTCTCGGCGGTGAAGTTCGACAGTCCGACCGCGCTGGGCTGGCCCGATCCGGAAGCCCTCAGGGTGGTCGGGGCCAAGTTGCGCGAGCTGGGGCTGGCCTTCGTGATCGACGACAAGCCGCAGCCGGGCCTGGCGACCGTGGCCGAGGCCGCCGGCTGGAGCGGCGTGCGGCAGCAACCGGTCTGGACGCGGTCCGAGCCGGCCCGCTTTCCCGAGGTGGCCCGCGAACGCCGGCAGAACTTTCTCTATCTCCAATCGGCCTTTTTCGACGGAACTTCCCCCGACTGGCTGGCCCAGGTCACGGCCGGGCTCGAAGCCATCGTCAGGGCTATGGAGGAGAGGGGTCTCAAGATGGGCCGGGCCGTGCCCCTCACGGCCTACGATCCGCCCCGCCCGGCCCTGGCTCTG
>Ga0315268_10007228_pt1 | contig 11710 bp, 3 predicted proteins | sample C1_top_MG_FD_204535 | JGI IMG/M metagenome (GOLD analysis project Ga0315268, IMG submission 204535) | Sediment microbial communities from Yellowstone Lake, YNP, Wyoming, USA - C1_top | ecosystem: Environmental > Aquatic > Freshwater > Lake > Sediment | place: USA: Wyoming | collected 2017-08-01 | reverse complement strand
CATTGACGTTGCTGTTCCCCGTGTTCGTCAGCGTCACTGTCTGGTTCGCCGTGTTCCCCACCGTCACGTTTCCAAAGTTGATCGTCGACGGGCTCATCGACAACGTCAGAATTTGCGCGACGCCGGTCCCGGACAAAGCCACGCTGGTCGGCGTGTTCGAAGCGTTGCTCGTCAGACTCACACTCCCGCTCACCGCCCCCGCCGACCCCGGCGCAAACCGTGCCGTGAACGTGCTCGACTGACCCACCGTCAGCGTCAGCGGCAACGTCAATCCCGTCACACTGAATCCTGCCCCTGCCACCGGCGCCGAAGTAATCGTCAGGCTCGCCGCACCCGTGTTCGTCAGTGTCACCGTTTGGCTCACCGTGTTCCCGACAATCACACTCCCAAAGTTGATGCTCGTCGGGCTCAGCGTCAGCGTGCCAACAGGAGTGGGAATTCCATTTGCCGAGAGCGAAACGCTGGGATTATTCGTCGCCGTGCTGGTCAGGGTGATATTCCCTGCGACGGCCCCCGTAGCGCTGGGTGCGAACCGCGCCGTAAAGGTGGCGCTCTGTCCTGGCACAAGTGTTTGCGCAACAAACCCGACCGCGCTGAAGCCGGTCCCGGTCACATTCGCCGCGGTGACGTTCACGTTGAAGTTGCCTGTATTCGTCATCGTCACCGTCTGGTTCGCTGTGCTCCCCACCGTCACATCGCCGAAGTTGATCGTCGAGGGATTCAGCGACACGGTCAGTACCTGAGCCACCCCGGTCCCCGCCAAGCTCACCACGACGGTCGGATTCACCGCGTCGCTGTTGACCGTGATGCTTCCGGAGGCGGCCCCGGCTGCGCCCGGCGTAAACAGGGCGTTGAAGGTCATGCTGCCACCCGGGGTCAGAGTTTGAGCAGCAAAGCCGCTGGTGCTGAAACCTGTCCCCGTGACGGGGGCAGACGCGACATTTACGTTCGTTCCCCCGGTATTTGTCAGGGTGATCAGCCGCGTGTCGCTGTTCCCCACAACGATATTGCCGAAATCAAGGCTTAAGGGATTCACGTTAAGTTGGCCGGGCGTGACCCCATTGCCCGACAACGTTAACGTGGCCGTGGGCGCGTTGCTCACCAAAGAGATGCTGCCGGCAACTGCGCCCGTCGCCCCAGGCGCGAACTGCGCGTTGAACGAGATACTCTGGTTGGGAGTGAGCGTCTGCGGCAGGGCCAGACCCGTCACGCTGAAGCCCGCCCCGACAACGGATGCCGAGGTGATCGTCACGTTGGAATTGCCTGTGTTTGTCACTGTAACGGCACGACTGACCGTGGTCGCCGTCACGACATCACCGAAATTGATGTTCGAGGGGTTCAACGTGAGCTGCAGTACCTGCGCGATCCCGGTTCCTGCCAGAGTCACTGTCGTCGGTGTATTCGACGCGTTGCTCACCAGTGAAACGCTCCCACCCACGGCTCCCGCGGCAGCTGGAGCGAACTGCATCGTGAAGCTGCTCGTCTGACTCGGCGTCAACGTCAAGGGCAGCGTCAACCCGGTGACACTGAATCCCGCGCCCGCCACAGGGGCAGAAGTAATCGTCAGGTCCGCATTGCCCGTATTGGTCAGCGTCACGGTCTGGCTGGAGGTGTTGCCGACAATCACGCCCCCGAAGTTCACCGTGGAAGGACTTGGAACCAGTGTGCCCACCGGCACGGTCACCCCGTTGCCATTGAGCGTGACCACATTCGGGGATGTCGTTGCATTGCTCGCCAGCGAAACGCTGCCGGATACTGCGCCCGCTGAGCCCGGCGCAAACCGCGCTGTAAAGCTGCTCGACTGACCCACCGTCAGCGTCAAGGGCAGCGTCAAACCCGTGACGCTGAATCCCGCGCCCACCACCGGCGCAGAGGTGATGGTCACGTTCGTGTTTCCGGTGTTCATCACCGTAACAGACTGTGAAGTCGTGCTGCCCACGGTCACATCGCCGAAATTGATATTCGTGGGATTCACACTCAGCGTCAGCACCTGCGCCACGCCGTTCCCATTCAGCGTCACCGCCGTCGGTGAGTTCGAGGCGTTGCTCGCCAGCGAGATATTCCCGCTCGCGGCCCCCGCGGCACCCGGCGCGAACCTCGCTGTGAATGTGCTTGACTGTCCTGGCGTCAGTGTCAGCGGCAGCGTCAGGCCCGTTGTGCTGAATCCCGCACCGGTCACCGGCGCCGAAGTGATCGTCAAGTTTGCATTCCCCGAGTTAGTGAGCTGCACCGTCTGACTTGCCGTGTTGCCGACGATGACATCGCCAAAGTCCAACGTGGAGGGACTTGGCGTCAGAACGCCCGCCGGGGCCGGCGTGCCATTCCCGTTCAGCGTGATTGTGTTCGGAGAAGTGGTCGCGTTACTAACCAACTGGAGATTGCCGCTCACCGCCCCGGTCGCCGCCGGCGCAAACCGCGCGCTGAACGAGCTCGACTGCCCCGCCGTCAACGTCAACGGCAGCGTCAACCCCGTCACGCTGAATCCCGCTCCCGCCACCGGCGCAGAGGTGATGGTCACGCTCGCGTTCCCCGTGTTCATCACCGTCACGGACTGGGACGTCGTGCTGCCTACCGTCACATCACCAAAATTGATCGTCGTCGGATTCACGCTCAGCGTAAGCACCTGCGCCACGCCGTTGCCGGTCAACGTCAACGTTGTCGGTGAATTCGAGCCGTTGCTCACCAGCGAGAGGCTTCCGTTCGCCGCCCCCGCCGCCGCCGGCGCAAAGCGTGCCGTGAAGGTGGTCGACTGCCCCGGCGTCAAGGTCAGTGGCAGCGTCAGACCGGTCGTGCTGAATCCGGTACCGTTCACCGATGCAGAAGTAATCGTCAAATTCGCATTGCCCGTATTCGTCAGGGTGACGCTGGCGCTCGAAGTGCTCCCCACGACGGCGTCGCCGAAGCTCACCGACGAAGGACTTGGTGTCAGTACGCCCGCCGGGGCCGCGATTCCATTCCCCGTTAGGCCCACCGTAGTGGGCGAGTTGGAGGCGGTACTCACGATCGAAATGCTGCCGGCGGCACTGCCCGTCGCCGTCGGCGCAAACCGCGCGCCAAACGAAGTGCTCTGTCCCGGCGCGAGGGTCGCCGGCAAGGTCGCCCCTGTCACGGAGAAGGCTGCACCCGTGGGTGTCAAAGCAGAGATTGTGACACTCGCATTCCCCGTATTCGTCACCGTGACGTTGCGTGTGTCGGTGGCTCCGACGGATACATCTCCGAAATTGATGCTGGAAGGTGTCGCGGTCACCGTAAGAATTGGCGCGATCCCATTGCCTGAGAGGGAAACCACGGTCGGCGAAATGGGCGCATCGCTGGCAATCGAAATGGAGCCTGTTGCATTGCCTGCCGCGGCCGGAGAAAACCGCGCGCTGAAAGTCACACTCTGACCCGGGCCGAGAGCCAACGGCAGCGCCAAGCCGGTGATGCTGAACGCCGCTCCGGAAACCGTGGGCGCCGTGGTGACGGTGACAACGGATCCGCCGCCGTTAATCAGCGTAATGTTTTGCGCGGTCGCGCTGCCGACAACAGTATCCCCGAACGTAATACTCGAAGGACTCGCACTCAGCGAGCCGGCCGCGGGTGCCACGCCTTTTCCTGCAAGACTGAGAGTCGCCGGCGAGTTCTCTGCGTTGCTGGTGATTGTGACGCTCCCCGTCACAACGCCGGCCGCGGTGGGTGCGAATCTGAGATTGAAAGTGCCGACCTGTCCGGGGGCCAGAGTCAACGGGGTCACCAAGTCTGCTGTGAAGCCCGCTCCGGTTACGCTGATAGTGCTAGCAGAAACATTTGCGTTTCCGGAGTTGACGAGTGTGACGACCTGCGTTATGGAAACACCCAGAGGGACTTCGCCGAAATCAAGACTGGTGGGGTTCAGCAAAAGGCGCACGTGCACTTCTGCGCCAACAGTAGCGGTTGAACTGCCCCCTCCGGTGGGATTGCTCTGTACGACGGGCTGCTGGACGCCGCCGCCGCCTCCCCCGCACCCAAAGTTGAATAAGACAAGAATGAGGAGCACAGAGAAAAGCGCGCGTCCGGCATGACGGGCGCGCCAAGGCCCTGGAGAAAAGGTTGGGCGAACAAAAACCATAGACAGCCCCGAATCTCCTCCGGGGATTCTCACACGGAACACGGCGAAAGGCTAGACCTCAAATGCCCCCGCTGAATTGAATGAGTTAACCGCGTGAGACAGCCCCACATCCTGCCCACATTTGAACTCGGCCGCAGGGAGACAAATCGGCGACCCGGAGCAAATGGCATGAACCGAGACACCGGTCTGCGCAGGATTGAGCGAACACACTCCTCTGGGGCAGTTCCGGACTCGGAATCTCTGTCGTCAGGCGCCGACTAGGGTCCGTGCTTCCGCGGCAACATTATGTCGCAATTGTTTCCATTCGGCTCGTGTGCGCTGGCCTAGGAATCGAATTTCTCCCGGCTCTGCCTGCACATCCCGAGATCGTGGCGTGGTCGCGAGTCCAGATCGCAGAGCCTGTATGAAACTTGCAGCGACGTTGCGAGGAAAGAACAACTCCGTGACACGCAAGTGCGGTCGCCGCACAGCGTGACTGATGGTCCCTGGGGGCATCAAATAGCGATCAACATTCAAGAGCTTGCATGAAGGGTCCTCTGGATACTAACTAGTTTCTGCCGAACCAGGAGGGTTCAGTCGAGTCTCTTGCGACTCACGGTCCCAGCTGGCCGAAAGGAGTGTCGGAACACAAGTGGAAAAACGTGGAAAACGTTTTCACACGCCGCCGGTGTGAGGATTGTTGAAGAATGCGCCAACCCTAGGTGGTCTGGAACCTAACTCACAGAAAACAAGCATTTTAGCTTAGGTCGCGGGTTGCTCTCTGGAGACATCATAGGGCCGCACAGGTGGCAGATGAATTGCTCTTAATGTGGGTGACCGGGGTGAGACGGCCGAAAGGGCATGTACCCGAGGTCAGCCGTTTGTCGTAGGCAGTGAGATCCAGAGTTACTCAGAATCTACCATGGCGATCTCGGCTTTCCAAATCAATCCTCTACCAGACGATGCGGGATCGCACCGGCTGGAAAAGCGTGTGGCGCGCGTTCGCAAGGCTCTGGATGATCGCCAGTTGGGACTCCTCTCCGAAGACTCGTTCCTTACACTGCTGGCGCTCGAAAGAAAGCGAGCCGAGCGTTCGCGCAAGCCTTTTGTCGTGATGCTGGCGGACTTGGAAGATGCCTACGAAACCGGCGAGCCCCAAAAAGTCCTCGGGCAAGTGGTGGAGGGATTGAGCGCTTCGACGAGGGACACCGACATCACCGGGTGGCATTCTCGAGAGACGGTTCTCGGAACGATCTTCACCGAGGTAGGCAACCTAGAGAACGGCACTATGGGGAAAATGCGGGACAAAGTCAGTTCCGCTTTGCGCCAGCGGTTGGCTCCGAACCTCTTCGATCGGATTCAGCTGTCCTTCTACCGCTTTCCTGAACAATGGGATCAGCAGAAGCCGGGTCATCGCAGCACGCGCCGTTTGTACCCGGACGTTGTCGAGCGGCACAGTGCGCGCAGGTTTCCGCTCCTCATCAAGCGTTTTGTGGACATGGCGGGAAGCATTGCAGCCCTGCTCATCTTTTCGCCCCTGTTTCTGCTCTTCTCGTTGGCGATCAAGCTGACATCAAAGGGCCCCGTCTTTTTCCGGCAGCAGCGCGTTGGAACGTATGGCACACCGTTCTGCTGCCTGAAATTCCGCACGATGCATGTCGATAGCGACGCCAAGATCCACCAGGAATATATCGCCAAACTGATTCGCGGCGAGGCCGCCCCGGATCGTGACAGCGGCGTATTCAAGATCACGAACGACCCGCGCGTTACCGCAGTCGGCAAGCTTCTCCGCAAGACCAGCTTCGACGAATTGCCCCAGTTCATTAACGTGCTGAAGGGCGAGATGTCGTTGGTGGGGCCACGGCCTCCGATCCCTTACGAACTGGAAGCCTACGATTTGTGGCACCGCCGCCGCGTCCTAGAAGCCAAGCCTGGTATCACCGGCCTGTGGCAAGTGAAGGGCCGGAGCCGCACCACGTTCGACGAGATGGTTCGCCTGGATCTGCAATACGCCCGGTCGTGGTCACTCTGGTTGGACTTCAAGATCCTTCTTGAAACCCCCCGAGCGGTCTTTTCCGGCAAGGGCGCTTACTGATCCTTGGCGGATCGATCCGTCCATGTTTTTCCGGTGAATGTCTTTGATGGGCTCCACAGAGCAAGATCCCGGTTGTTCCTCCGCAAACGATCGGGTGACCGATGTGTGGGACGTTTCCAGGACCAAACTGAGGGAGTTTGATTCCATCACTCGCAGAGTGAAAGGCGGAGAGGAAAGATGATTCGCATTGGCGTCATCGGTTACGGCTACTGGGGCCCCAACATTGTTCGGAACTTTCACGGAGTCGACGGGGCCCGGGTGCTGAAAGTCTGCGACCAGAGTGACAAGGCCCTGCGCCGCGCCAAACAAGCCTACCCGAGCGTCGAGACCACAAAGAACGCAACTGACCTTATTGCCTCGCCCGACATTGATGCTGTTGCGGTCGTGACGCCCGTTTGGACGCACTACGAGCTGGCCAAGGCCGCGCTCGAAAACGGCAAGCATGTCTTCGTCGAGAAGCCGTTTACTTCGACGAGTGCGCAGGGGCAGGAGCTGATCGAACTCGCCGAGCAGAAGAACTTGAAAATCATGGTGGACCACACCTTCCTGTTCACTGGAGCGGTGCGGAAGATCCATGAGCTCGTGGATGAGGGCGTGCTCGGGGAGCTGTATTACTATGATTCGCTTCGCGTAAACCTCGGCCTTTTCCAACACGACGTCAATGTGGTCTGGGATTTGGCACCGCATGATCTGTCGATCATGGACTATCTGATTAAGGAGAAGGCGGAAGCCATCGTGGCCACCGGAGAGCGACACTTGAATGGCCTTGAGGACGTGGCCTTTATCACCGTCTACTTCCCGCGGAACGTCATCGCGCACATCAACGTCAACTGGCTCTCTCCCGTGAAGGTGCGCACGACGCTCATTGGCGGCGAGAAGAAGATGCTGGTGTGGAACGACCTCGAAGCCGACGAGAAGATCAAGGTCTACGACAAGGGCGTCAAGAAAGTGACCGACCCCGAGCGTGTGCACAACATGCTGGTCAGCTATCGCACCGGCGACATGTGGGCCCCGCAGGTGGAGCGCACCGAAGCGCTGCAGGTCGAGATGCGCTACTTCCTGGAGTGCATCCAGAACAACAAGACCCCCTTCAACGACGGCCAAGCCGGGCTGCGCGTGGTGCGGATGCTGGAGGCCGCGGACAAGTCGGTGAAAAACCGCGGGGCCGCCGTCCAACTGTAAGCACCATCCCCTCCATCGCCCGGGTTACCAAGGGCGTTCCCACAACCCCGCCGCGGGCCGGCCACTCAATCCAAGAGCCCCGCCGCCTTTGACCCGCCCCGAAAAACTGCACCAGCGGAGACTTGAGAATTCTGCCTTGCGTGGTCCGTTTTCGCTGATTCCTCAGCAGTTCTTGGCCTAAAGTAGCTCAACTGAGTGCCGCCAGCAAAAGAGATGCTGTTTGCGGGTCCCCCGCCTTCGGCACTGAACCGTTGTGCAGGGCGCCAAACGGCTTCGAGAAGAAGTTGCAAGGAGGCACTCTACGATTCTGGTGCAGCGTTGGAACACTAAGAACGTCCCTGGCTAGCTATCGCTTATGGCCATTTTCCAGCCCGCCCAATCCCACAAACGCATACCCCAGTCCTTTCCCTCGGCGACCACGGCTCCCACATAACCGGGCGCCGGCTGAAGTGAACGCAAGCTCCAGCGGTCATGATCCGTGCTCCGAAGTTCCTCCGGCTTGCCCGGGGTGAGCGAAACGTCGAAGCTATCGAGAGGGATCCGCAGACCCCGGCCCCGTGCTTTGATATAGGCTTCCTTGCGCGTCCAACAAAGAAAGAAGCCCTCGTGCCGGAGTTCGTGTGGCAGCGAGCGGAGTTCGGCTATTTCTCGGGGAGAAAAGAAGCGCTCGGCAATTTCGTCGTCGGTTCCGTCGGGCCGGACTGCCTCCACGTCAACCCCCACCTCCCGCCCGATGGCAAAGGCATACACGGCCACACCGTACGCGTGCGAAAGATTGAAGCGGATCGGCGGGTCAGGGCCGCCGGGACGCAGCACGGGCTTCCCCCCAGGCTCGTAGGCAAGTCCCACCTCAGCGGCAGGCCGTCGTAAGTAAGTCCCAAGGAGCACTCGGAGGATTCCACGGCCAGCGATGAAGTGATCGCGGTCGCGGGGGAACACAAAGCGCCCAGCACGGGATTTTTCGTCGGGCGAGAGAGAAGCTTCCAAGCGGCGAATGACAGCCTCCTCACAACTGAGCAAGGCCCGCCAGACATGAATGTCGTTCCCGGTCAGAACAAGGCGCGGCTGAGCGGGAGGGGTGTGCCAGTCCGGGGACGCGGGGATCGAGCCTCTCCACTGCGCTGGGGGATCGGGAAACTGCATTGTGTCCTCTGGTTAGAACGAAGCCATTATAGCCTGTACCCCAGCGCGAGGCGGCTCTTGGGCCTGTGGCTGCTTAGTCGAACCAGTTTGGAGACAGTGGGATCCTCTCTGGCCAGCTGTGGTATTAGGCTGGGAAATTTGGGAAAATGTTTTCTCTTACGAGAAGAATTCCAAGTACTCTCAGAGCTTCAGGGGCGGACATAACCTATTGTGGTTTGAAGAGTTGTACAAAGTCATGGCTGGCAAGTTGATTGCTCAGGCTCAAGGTGGAATGGTCTGATCTCAGGATCGGGAAGGGGGCGATTGCCCAGAAGCCTCCCTATCCTGAAGGAAAATGTTCCCGGGGGCTAGGCGCAGGGCCCCCAACCGGATCAGACAGCCGAGTGCGATGATTGATTGAAGCGCATTGGGCGCTTTGCTGTTGGCAAGGCCGGTGTGCTTAGAGTTGTTGGGAGCGCTACTTACACATGGGTGGCGACGATAGCAAGACTTCCGAGAAGAGGGTCGATGATCTGTTTTCAGGTCGGCGATGACCAACACTTGCTCTGTTTTGGGAAGAATGTATAGTCAAGTCACCGAAGGCAGATGACGACAGGCATAGGGTCCGACCGGTCACAGGGAGAAATGTTGCAGCAGCACATCGCATACTGGAAAGAAGAGCTAGCCGGGGCTCCAACCAGTCTGGAACTGCCCACCGACAAGCCACGCCCTGCCGTGCAAAGCTATCGTGGCGCCACAGAGATATTTGAGCTGCCCAAGGGACTGCTGGAGCAGCTGAAATCTCTGGGGCGACAGCAGGAAGCCACCCTATTCATGGTCCTCGAGGCCACCTTCATGGCTTTGCTGCACCGCTACACGGGCCAAGACGACATTCTGGTGGGCACCCGCATTTCCGGCCGGACCAACGGTGAAGCGGAAAAACGGATTGGGTCCTTCGTTAACACCGTCGTCTTTTACGCGCGGTTCAGGGACGATCTGAATTTCCGTTCCCTGCTGCAACAAGTGCGAGAACGGGCCCTGGGTGCCTCTGCTTATGCGGACCTTCCCCTTGAGGATCTTGTTGCCGAGTTGGCCCCGCAGCGGGATGCAAGCCGTACCCCGTTGTTTCAGGTGATGTTCGTTTTCCACAACGCCGGAGGGGTCTCGCAGGTTTCCAAGGTGTCCGGCAACCGGGAACTGGAGACCGGGACATCTAAGTTTGATCTGACCCTCTATATCTCCGAGACCGAAAACGGCCTCGACGGGTTGATTGAGTACAGCACCGATCTATTCGAAGCCGGAACCATTCGACGGATGTGCGGACACTACCGAACTCTCCTGGAAGCGGTCACGCGCGATCCGGACCAGAGCATTTCCGCCTTGCCCATGCTCACTGCTGCCGAGCGTCAGCAACTGCTGGTGGATTGGAATAAGACGGCAGCGGTGTATCCCGGGAAGGACCTCTGTCTGCACCAGTTGATCGAAGAGCAGGCCGGGCGGACTCCCGATCAGGTGGCCTTGGTCTTCGAGGGAGAGACGCTGACCTATGGCGAACTCAACCGGCGCGCAAACCAACTGGGGCATCACCTGCGGGGGCGGGGGGTCGGGCCCGAAATGCTTGTGGGGCTTTTCGTCGAGCGCTCACTGGAGATGATCGTGGGAATTCTCGGCATCCTGAAAGCTGGAGCCGCTTACGTTCCCATTGATGCAGCATTTCCTCAAGAGCGGATCGCGTACATGCTCAAGGATGCGGACATCAAGGTGCTACTCACGCAAACCAGACTTTTGGCAAGTCTGCCGTCCACCGGCGCGCAGGTCGTTTGCCTGGATTCGTTCGATTGGACGAGCGCAGAGGGACCGGCGCAAAGTGATGTTCAGCCCCATCCGGAAAATCTCGCCTACGTGATTTATACGAGCGGTTCGACGGGCCGTCCCAAGGGCGTCTGCATCGAACATAGAAACATCGTCAATTACGTCTTGGGCGTGGCAGAACGGTTGCAGTTCAAGCCCGGCATGAATCACGCGACGGTGTCGACAATCGCCGCGGACCTCGGGAACACAGTGATTTTCCCGGCACTCGTCACTGGCGGTTGCCTGCATGTCGTTTCGCAGGAGCGGGTCGAGAATCAGTCGAAGCTGTCTGATTACTTCAGCCGGGCGAAGATCGACGTCTTAAAGATCGTCCCGTCCCATCTAGCCGCATTGCAGACTGCAAGAAATCCGGAACAACTGATGCCCCGAAGCCGCTTGATCCTGGGTGGTGAGGCCTCGCGGCTGGATTGGGTTGAGCGACTCCGCGTGTTGTCGCCAGACTGCGAAATTCACAACCACTATGGTCCCACCGAAACCACTGTCGGCGTGCTGACTTATCGTGTGGGTCCTCAATTGCCCGGGACTCTGTCTGGAACGCTCCCTTTGGGCAAACCTCTACCAAATAGCCGCATGTACATCCTCGATGAGCGTGGGCAGCCAGTGCCGATTGGCGTTCCCGGCGAGCTTTGCATCGGTGGCGACGGGGTGGCGCGCGGCTACCTCAACCGCCCTGATCTGACCGCCGAGAAATTCATTCCGGATCCATTCCGTCCCGAGCCCGGCGGACGCCTGTACCGCACCGGCGATCGCGCACGGTACCTGCCGGACGGGAATATCGAGTTCTGTGGTCGGGTAGACGACCAGGTCAAGATACACGGCTACCGCATCGAGCTCGGTGAAATCGAGGGGGCACTGCGTGAGCAGGGTGGGGTGCGAGACGCGGTGGTGTTGGCGCGTGAAGATGAGTCAGGCAACAAGCAGCTGGTCGCTTACGTGGTCCCAAAACGGGCCAGCCAACCACTCTGGGGAAGCAAGGCTCTCTATGTCTTGCCCGATGGCTCGCCGGTGGTACATCTGAATAAGAACGAGACGGACTACATTTACAATGAGATTTTCGTTTTGCAGGCATATCTCCGGCACGGGATCACCATCCAAGACGGCGACTGCATTGTGGACGCAGGCGCTAACATTGGGCTGTTTACCGTGTTTGCTAGTCGGCTGGCCCGGAACCTGCGGATTATTTCCTTTGAGCCCAACCCTGCCGCATTTGAGTGTTTGAAGGCCAACGCCGAGGCGTGGAGCGCAACGGTGAAATGTCTTCGACTTGGTCTGTCCCGTGAAAATAAGTCAGCCCAGCTGACCTTCTTCGAAGGATTCTCACTCCTATCGGGGTTTTACGCTGACGAGGCGACTGAACGCGAGGTCGTCAAGAC
>Ga0315268_10007227_pt1 | contig 11711 bp, 8 predicted proteins | sample C1_top_MG_FD_204535 | JGI IMG/M metagenome (GOLD analysis project Ga0315268, IMG submission 204535) | Sediment microbial communities from Yellowstone Lake, YNP, Wyoming, USA - C1_top | ecosystem: Environmental > Aquatic > Freshwater > Lake > Sediment | place: USA: Wyoming | collected 2017-08-01 | reverse complement strand
CCCTCGTGCCCCAGTCTCTCGAGGCGGTAATTGGAAGCGGTACGTATATTCTATTTGTGTGTAGTGCGCCGAAAGTCCCTCCGAACAGCTGCCGGACAGCGGTATGCTCAATCGCCGTCCCCGCGTCCTCCTCCGGCCCGCGTCGGTTCGACATTCGGCCGCACACGGCACGGTGAAGGTAGTCGTGGGTGTTCAGTCGTTTTCATTGCGTGTATGCTACCTCTTGCAGATCATCCTTGGGAATCACTTCCAGTTGTTGTCCGGAAGAAAGTCCGCCTCGGCCCCTCGCATCCCAAGGGGCCGAAGGCATCTCCTAAGTCCCTCTTCTTGTTCCCATCACCAGCACTTTGAGAAACCGCAGGTCCTGCAGACCACGCACCCCTCCACGTATTCGACCATGCTACCACACTCCGGACACTCTGGGCACACGTCCCCCTTGTCGACGTAGTTCTGCTTCTGCGGCACGCCGGCAGGGATCTCGGATGCCGATGCATCCTCTGCGGTGACTGCCTGCCCCTCAGGCTTGTTCTTGACGAACCGCTCGAGCGCCTTGGCCACTGCGTCGCTGCAGGAAAGGACCATGCCCCCCGGTTGCCAAAGTGGGGACGGGCACCTGATGCCCTTGAGCTGCTTCACAATCGCCTCGGGTTCGATCCCGGACCTGAGCGCGAGCGATATCAGTCTTCCCACAGCCTCTGCCTGCGACGCCGTGCACCCTCCTGACTTGCCCATCTGGGTGAACACCTCGCACAGCCCGCGGTCGTCCTCGTTGATCGTGACATACAGATGCCCGCACCCCGTCTCGATCCTCTGGGTCGAGCCCCTAGTGACGTATGGTCTTGCCCTCGGGAGCCTCGAAGCCTCGTCGGTCTCCTCGGCCGATGTCTGGGATGCGTCCTTCTTGAGGTCGTTCCCAACGCTCAGGACCTGGTCCTCCCGGCTGCCGTACCTGTACACCGTGACGCCCTTGCACTCGAGCTTGTAAGCGAGCAGGTAGACGTTCTCGACGTCCTTGGCGGTCGCTTCTCTCGGGAAGTTCACTGTCTTCGAGACGGCGTTGTCCGTGTGCTCCTGAAAGGCCCCCTGCATCCTGATGTGCCATTCGGGAGAGATGTCGAGGGCTGTCACGAACAGTCTCCGGATGTCCTCGGGGACCATCTTCAATTCCTTGAGGGAGCCCTTCGCGGCGATCTCCTTCATCAGCTCGTCCGTGTAGAACCCTCTGTCTCTGGCGACTTCCGCGAATATCGGGTTGGCCTCAGGGAGGATGTCCTTGTCCATGACGTTCCTGACGTAAGCGACCGCGAATATCGGTTCGATTCCGCTCGATACGCCGGAGATGATGCTGATTGTGCCAGTGGGAGCGATTGTCGTGACCGTAGCGTTCCTGAGCATCTTGTTCTTCCTGGCGAGTGTGCTCTCCGGGAAGTTCGGGAAGCTGCCCCTCTCCTCGGCGAGCGAGACGGACATCTTGTGTCCCTCGTCGTTGATGAACTTCATCATATCCCGGCCGAGGGTGAGAGCCTCGTCGGTGTCATACGGTATGCCCAGCCGCAGCAACATGTCCGCGAATCCCATCACCCCAAGGCCAATCTTCCTGTTCGACTTGGTCATCTGCTCTATCTGCCTCAGGGGGTACTTGTTGACATCTATGACGTTATCCAGGAACCTGACTGCCGATCGGACCGTCTCGCCAAGCTTGGCATAGTCGATCGCAATCCTGCCGTCTTTCGTCGTCAGCATCTTTGCGAGGTTGATAGACCCGAGGTTGCACGACTCGTACGGGAGTAGAGGCTGCTCGCCGCACGGGTTCGTGCTCTCGATCTCGCCTACCTTCGGCGTTGGGTTGTCCCTGTTGATGCGGTCTATGAAGACAATCCCCGGTTCGCCGTTCCGCCAGGCCATGTTCACAATCATGTCGAAGATCTTCCGCGCTTTCATCTTCTGGACTGGTTGCTTCGACCTCGGGTTGATGAAGTCGTACTCCCCGTCCTCCTCGAGCGCTTTCATGAACTTGTCTGTCAGCGCAACCGAAATGTTGAAGTTGGTGAGCTTGGAGCTGTCCCTCTTGCTAGTGATGAATTCGACTATGTCGGGGTGGTCGACCCGAAGGATGCCCATGTTGGCACCGCGCCTGGTGCCGCCCTGCTTGATCGTCTCTGTCGCCGCGTTGAAGACTTCCATGAACGATATCGGCCCGCTCGACACCCCGGCAGTGCTCTTGACGACGTCTTTCGCCGGCCTCAGGCGAGAGAAGCTGAACCCGGTGCCTCCTCCGCTGTTGTGAACAACGAACCCATTGGCGAGGTACTCGTTACTCTTCGGGATGGTCAGATCCACAACTTCCTTCTTGCCCGAAGCGAGGACCTCCTTGACAACTACGGTGTAATGGCCGTCGTCATCGGGTTCTTCGTGAAGAACGCCAGTCACGGACAGTTCCTGAGCCATCGCGTCCGGGTCGACAGCCTCCAGGCGCTTCATGAGCAGGCATGAATCGAACCCGATCTTCTCACGGTAGACCGCAAAACCGGCCCTCGTGCACACGGTGAGTCTGAGGCCGTCCCTCCAAGTAGGAACTCCGAGGTAGAACAGCATCGCCTGAAGCTCACATGTCAGCCTCGAGGGGCCGCAGTCGAGGCTGATGACTCCCGCTGGAGACACCCATCCTCTCTGACTGAAAGTTCTCCTAAAGAATGTGCACAGGGCCTTTTCGTCGGCACCGATCAGCTGCTCGTCAACATTCGAACCGATGAACTCTGCCAAATCATGGAGCACGGGACTGTCAGTTCCGCCCAACCATCCTCCAAGTTTCATGACCAGCCTGTCGCCGGGCAGAAGCTGGCCTATCCTCTTCCATTTGAGCTCACCTGACTCGGACCTGGTCATTACTCGGTGCAGTGCGGTCCCCGTGAGAGTGTTGCCTTCAATCGTCTCGACAGTGAAAACCTCCTGCGTGCCGTTCGAATGCCGCGAATCGACGAGGGACATTCCTTGGCTTGTCTCGATCCAGGCTCCCGGTTGGATCGATCCGAGAATCCTGCAACCAGCATCTGTCATGACTAGGGTCTCCGGAACGAGGCATTTGTGAATTAGCGCTGTGTACTTTATCGCGTCGAAGATATCCTCCATCGTGTCGTTGATAGGTAGAACGAAGCAGGCGGACAACTGTCCCAGCTCCCTTCCCGCGTTCATGAGGGTCGGGCTGTTGGGCATGAACTCCAATCTGGCCATCATCTCGTAGAATCTCTCGGCGATCTTCTCGATCTCCGCATCGGATTTCCCGTAGTTGCGCTCCGCCAGCGCTATTGCCCGTGCGACTCGCTCAAAGAGTTGTCTAGGCGTTTCGGCGGGTTTGCCCTCGTCGTTCTTCTTGAGATATCTTCGCTCTAGGACAACTCTAGCGTTTACGGTCACCTGGGGCTCCAGCGCCCACCCTCTGGTCTGCCCATGATGCCCATTTCCGGGCGCGACAGCCCCCCCTCTTGACTGACCAGATGTGGCCGACATCTCTCCCCTCAACCGTTTCTTCTGTTTGCCATGCGTCCGTGATGCCAGACGATGCAGTCTCCGTCGATGGCATTCCCTTCAGTGTTTTCCGAGAAGACCGCGTTGATCCATTTCACCCACTGGCGACCCGGGGTGAAAAGCCTTGCTACTGCGTGCATCCCGAAAGCGGTCTACATCACATAAAGAGGTTTGCGAACAAGATTTGGTAACAGTTAGACACACTGAAATGGGTCAATCCGCATGGTTGTTATCCGATATATTATCATAATTATTATCAGGTGTGTCATCCAGGTGTTCAGGATGCTCGGAAACGCCTCAATCATCTATAGGGGTCGGCAGCGGATGCATGAGAAGCGGAGGTTCTCGTGCAGACAGACTAGGCATGCAATGTGAAGCTGCCGCGATTGCGTGTTATCCGAAAACCGATGGTTTGATTACACGCTTGTTGTCTACTCGTCCAAGGCGATGACTGCACGAAAGGGGGCCTCTCGTATGAAAGTGAAGGTCAAGCTATTCGCATCCTTCAGAGAGATTGTGGGCGCGAAGGAGGAGGATTTGGAGTTGGCCGAAGGCACAACCGTCCAGGCGCTTCTCGAGGAGTACATTCTCAGGTTTCCGCAGATTGCCAAGTACAGGGAACACATCATACTCTCTGTCAACAAAGAATATGGCGCTCCGGGTCGCGTCCTCAGAGCTGGGGATGAGGTCTCCTTCCTGCCGCCTGTCAGTGGAGGCTAGACCGTAGTGTCCCGTCCAATCTGTGGACAGGTGGTCCCTTGGCGAGAATAGTCACCGGATATGCAGTGACAATCGTTCTCGCTTTCTTCCTCATCCCTTGCATCGGATACTCCTCACAATCGGACGTTGCCGACGGTCAAGACGATCAATCAACTCGCGCGTCTATTGCCGCCGTTCAATACGCATACAGAGATTACTCTCAGATAAGAGACGCTCTTCTCGGAATACAGGGTCAACATTCTGATATTTCCCGGGTATTTGACATAGGGGATTCCTGGGAGAAGACTCAGGGTATCGCCGACAGGGACATTATTGCGATAAAGATCTCGGACAACGTCGCAGTTGAAGAGGACGAACCCGAGGTCTTGATAATGGCTCTTCACCATGCCCGCGAATGGTCGACATCGGAACTCGCGTTGATGATTGCAGACAACCTGACGGATTCGTACGGGAACGATTCGAGGACGAGCTGGCTCGTCGACAATCGAGAGATATGGATAGTCCCAGTCGTCAACCCAGACGGGCTCGACTACGCTCTTGCGCACGACCAATGGTGGAGGAAGAATAGGCACCACAATTCGGACGGGTCCTACGGAGTCGACCTGAACAGGAACTACAACGGCTCTGAGAACGGCGATTCAGCCGGAGCATGGGGAGGAGCGGGTTCGTCGCATGTCACAACTGATGAAATCTACTGTGGCGAGTACGCATTCTCTGAGCCTGAGACGTGCGCCGTGAGGGACCTTGTCAAGGGTCATGATTTCTCCGTGGCCATCGACCTGCACAGCTACGGACAGTGGGTGATGTGGCCCTGGGGATACACGAACGCTACGACAGTTGATGACCCAGACCTGCAGAAGATCGGCAAGGACTTCGCCGCACTGAACGGCTACCATCCAGCCCAATCGATAGCTCTGTACCCGACTACCGGCGATACAATCGATTGGATGTACGGTTCTGCGAACATCTACGCCTTCTGTTTCGAGGTTGGGCTCGAATTCCATCCGATGAAATCCGACAATGTCTGGGGCATCATACACAACAATATGGCTCCTGCGAAGCTTGCGATAGAGGTCGCTGGTGACCGGGAGCAGAGGAACTTCACCATCGCACATGTCCCATCAGTCTCCCGGACTTACAGCCCCGCGGGTTTCGAGTTGACGGCTGACGTAACAGCGGACCGAGGCGTCAACTCTAGCTCTGTGCTCATCCGATACAGGCACGACGGCCAAGGTTGGCTCGAAATGCCCATGTCCAAGCTCCTGGGTAACGACACTTACTCTGCCATTGTTCCATCGACAACAGTTGGCTCGACGGTGGAGTACTACTTCGTTGCGAAGGACGCGGGAGACATTCAGCTGATGTCTCCAAGCTATGCCCCATACCATCTCTACTCGTTCACCGTTGAGCCCATGGATGGCGGCCCCATCGTGTCCTTCGATCCGCCATTGATAGTGGAGGGGTCTCTTGCGACCGTTGTCCGGGCGAACGTCACGAACGTCACCGGTTCGTTTGAGCCGGTGTTCCACATGCGGAACCTCTCCCTGGATGTAGACTCGGGAATCTCCATGTCCGTGTCTGGACAGAACTATTCTTGCGAAATCGCCCCGGGATTGCCATTAGGTGGCTATAGGACCTGGCTAACGATCGAATCGAACTCGTCGACGATGTGGTCTTCGGATTTGCATCGTTTGTCTGTCGTCGATAGGGTTGCGCCGGTCATCGAAAGGCACACGGTCAATCAGGTTTTGTTTGGGTCGGTCGACGTTACCGTCAGTTGCTACGATGTGTACGGGGTTGAGTCTGTCCTAGTTGTCTACAACCTTGACGGGATCCCAGGGGTACTGAGCATGGACCATCAGAGCGGGTCCTTCGTCAACGGGACTTGGCATTGCACGGTCGATGCAAGTGACGCTCTGCTCTTCGAGTACAGGCTCGTTGCGAACGATTCCAGACAGGAATCCAGGAGTCCGAGCGAGGGTGGTTGGCATCACTTCAATCTGTCTCAGGAAATCCCGGAGATGCAACCCGTCGCGATAGTCTCCTCCGTCATCATAATCGCGACGGCTGCCGTTGTGGCTCGGTCCAGACGCCGTTGAATGTCTCATATCGACGGTCGAGGTCAGTCGAGCAAGACGATTGCCAGCCTGTCGCCCCTCGGGCACTCGATCTCCTGCTCGACGGATACAATCCTGAACCTTGCGCCTTCGTACGTGCCCAAAGGCTTGCAGAGCCCGAAGTTCGGACATCCGATTCTCTCGCAGGCGGTCTCTTCGAAAGTCAGCACCGAGCCTTCGACTGCCGACCTCCTCGGGATGGCTGCCCTGATAGGTACCTTCTCGACCTCCACCACTCTGACTCCGCTCTCGTGCATCTTGCACTCGTGATGGACGTCCCTTATCTCGACAACCCTGTACCGCTTGTCCTGCTCAAGGTGGAAGCAGACGTTTTTGACCTTGCAGTCGCGGCACTCTGCGATCGGGCCTCCGAAAACGAACTCATAGCCTTTCTTGCACTGGAGCTCCCCTACGACTGTAACCAGCACCATACCGGACGCCTCTCTCTTCTCAGATCACTTTGGTTCTCGTTGCCAGGCGTTCTGCTGCGTCCGGAGTCAGCCCCCTATCTCCAAGGATGGTGTAGCGGTCCTTCCTAATCTCGTGAGCGTGGACGAGAGCGCTTATCAGTTGTTCTTTGGACACGCCGAGTTCCTTGGCGCTCGTAGGCGCACCTATCAGCTGGAGGGCATTCCGTATTCTCTCCCAATCCCCTCCGTGAAGGTACATCATCATGATTGATCCGACGCCGCACTGCTCTCCGTGGAGAGCCTTGCCCGGCGCGGTTTGATCCAGAATGTGTGAGAACATGTGCTCCGAGCCGCTAGTGGGTCGGGACGAGCCAGCAACAGCCATCGAAATGCCTGAAATGATTATCGGTCTGATGGCCACCCAGACGCTCTCCTCAAGGTTGGGCTTCACAGCGGCTGCATTCTCGATAATGGCCTCCGCGGCGTACTTCGACAGGTTCGCTGCGCTGGAGCTATAGTCCTCGGTTCGCAGCCTGTCTGCGAGCTGCCAGTCGAGTATTGCCGTTGTGTTCGAGATAACGTCCGCGCAACCCGCAGCGAGGAGTCTGTATGGTGCCTTGACAATAATGGCCGTGTCCGCAATGACGCCCATGGGCACGGTTGCGCTCAACGAGAGCGAGGTCCCGCCGTCCTTAATGGATGCCCTGGGACTCGCGATGCCGTCATGAGACGCAGATGTCGGTACGCTCAGGAACGGAAGCTTGAGATGAACTGAGGCGAGTTTCGCTAGGTCGATCTTGCTGCCGCCACCCACCCCCAAGAGGAACGATGCCTTCACGTCCTTCGCGACCTCCTCGACCTTGACGACGTTCTCCTGGGAGGCAGCGCCGACCACAACTTGCTGCACCCCATAGCCCTTCTCGACTAGCGAGTCCTTGACCACGGACGCCGCGAGAGTACTAGTTGTGGGACCAGTGATGACTAGTCCCGTGCCTTTGAGCTCGAATTCCCTGCAGACAGACCCGACCTGACTTATGCAGTCGTGGCCGGCGATGACCTGCCTGGGAAAATTCATGGCTCTGGCTTTCGTGAACCCGTCCATCATAGTGCCGCAGTACCTTCGCTACAATATATAGGTTAGGCTTTTTAAGCTATCGGTTTGTATTCATGGAGGAATATATTTATGCCAGGTGCCATAGCCCTGCCCTTTCATTGAGCGTGGGAGTCCGAGATCTTCTCCATCTTCTCGATCAAGTCGTCCATCCTGAACGGCTTGGGCAGGAAGTCGACCGCTCCTGCGTCCCTGGCCTCCTTCTCGACGAGCACGTCGGCGCTGACGAAAATCACCTTCGCCGCCGGATTCATCCTCAAGATCTCCTTCGTCGCCTCGACGCCGTTCATTATGGGCATCCTGTGGTCCATTATCACAACGTCCGGCTTCTCGGGGGACTGAGTGTACTTCCTAAGTGCCTCCTCCCCATCGAAGGCAGTCCCGACGACGCGGTAGCCCCTGAGCTGGAGTATGTCTCTATAAAGCTCAACTATGAACAGCTCATCATCGACGATCAGAACGCTCGTCATGGGGACCTAGCTCTCCTGAGGGTCGCTATGAGCGCGGCACCTCTCCTCTCTCCCTGCCGGACGAGCTCCTGGGTGACGAACTGCCCTCCGAGGCTCTCCGCAATCATCTTGGAGAATATGAGTCCCGTGATCTTCACCGAGACCGAACTGTCCTTCGAGTAGACAGAATCAAAGTCATCGCCCCTCAGCCCAGGCGGGAGTTGAGAGTTCTGGTCTTCCATCCTGAGTACCCAGCACTCGTTTCCGCCGACCGTCGTCTCGCGGACGCTTATGCCGATTTCGACATTTTCCTCGATGTCGAGTTTGACAAGAGTCACTAGCATATTCAGTATCAGGTATTCGGCGACACTCTCGCCGAGCACATAGACATCTCCCAGGTTCCCTGCCGTAGTGATCTTGATTTTCTTGGCGGGGAAGAACGCTCTCAGTTCTCTTTCTGAGCGCGCAATTGAGTTTGTCAGATTCACGGCCTTCATCGGCTCCGAGGAAGCTAGTCGAGCGGCGAGCAACCTTCTTATGTCCTCGACCAACATCGTCGATGAACGCACATGCGCGACCGCCTTTTCCGCGTATTTCTTCGTCTTAGGTGTGACGTCTGGTGCGGCCATGATCAATTCGAGATAGCTGAGGACCGCCTGGTTGCTGTTCATCATGTCGTGGCCTGCAAGGTCCATGAAGAAGGAGAGCCGATCGTTTCTTTCACGCTGATTCTGCATATCGGTCAAAATACCGTACCCTGGGTGATGCCGTGGCTGTCGTTGCTATTAGGATGTGACCATATGAATTTTTTGGGGCTGGTCCATAGAAACCCAGTTCAGCTTGTCGACGAGAGGACGATTCCCGGGATTCTGTCACGTTTGGGCCGTGAAGTCGTCGAGGGTGATCTTGGGAACGCTGCCATAGCTCTGGACGCCTTCCGAGACCCACTTCCAGTAGTTCCTGGGCAGGGGATAGGTCTGGTAGAGCATATCCCTCTTCGATTCCAGATGCTTCAGATCGGACAGGAGCATCCAATACCTGTTCGCGTCCTTCTTGCCTGGGCGCTCAGGGAACTTCTTCCTCGGTTCCACTAGAATTTCGTCCTTGTAGCAGATATGGGCGTTCTCCTCGTCGAGGGTGACTATCGTATAGCCGGGATTCCTCTTCGCATAGTGCCGGAGGACGAGGTCTGCTATCCTGTGCTCGAGGCCGGCCTTCCCGATCAGGACTTTGTTGGCCGCGTCCTCTGTGAAAGTAAGGTACTGCTTCGCCCTCCTGAACTCTCCAGTGACGCGCCTCACCCTGTCCTTCATCTCTCTGGATTCCAGGGTCTGCTGGGCCAGGTAGGATTTCGTTCCTGTCTTCTCTATTTGCGCGAGCACCGTCAAGATGAGCTGGAACCTGTCCGGGGAGTTGAACCTTGACGCCCAGAATATCTCGTCCTCGAGTATCTCCCAGAGCTTGTCGTCTTCCAGGAAGTCGAGTCCCCCGTGGACCTCCTTGTACTGATTGTACAAGGAGTCGTAGTCGAGCTTGTCAGCATCCATCGAATCCTCGAAGTAGAATCTCCGGCCCTCCGACGCCTCGACGGGCTTAGCGTTGTGTACTCGGCTCGCCAGGTAGACTTTGACGATTGACATCGGAGACGACCTGAAGAGCACCAACATACGGATCCCGTTCGCTGTTGAATTATCCGTTCGTGTGGATATAAGCTTTGGCCAAGGCTGTTTCCAAAAGACTATCTATCCATTCTGACATGGCAATGTGCTTGAACCAGACATCAACCGAGCCTGATGGAGACAAGAAGGCGCCAGGGAGCCCGCTCTTCGAACAGGCCAACTTGGAATACGACTCCGGCAGATTCTCCAAAGCCCTCGAACTGTTCGACGCCGCCATCGCCGGCGGCCTGGAGAACGAGGTGGTCTACAACAACAAGGGGGCCTCGCTCGACGCCCTCGGCCGCAACGAGGAGGCAGTCCAGTGCTACAGGAAGGCCACTGACATCAATGACGAGTATGAGCTAGCATGGCACAACCTTGGCAATTCGCTGTTCATACAGGAGCATTTCAGGGGGGGCGTGCGGGCCTACACCAAGGCATCCCGTCTGAAGGACGACCGGAAGGAAAACTGGTCGGGTCTGGCGGCTTCATACACGAAGCTCGGGCGTAAGAGGGAATCAAAGAAAGCGGTTGAGAAGCTCTCCCGGTTCGTTTCAGAGGACCCGTCGGTCTTGCTCCTCCAGTCGGACCTGTACCTAGATGGGGGATTCTCGGATCAGGCAGTGGAGATGTGCAAAGAGTACATCAAGCTCAGGCCTGAGAGTGTCGAGGGCTACGCACGTCTTGGGACCATCGAGCACGAGCGGGGCGAGTACGACAAGGCCATTGACAGTTTCGAGAAGGCACTCAAGATCGGACCTCTCACGAAAGAGGTGTGGAACAACCTCGGCTACACCTCGTTCTGCGCCGGGTATCTGCAGAAGGCTTTGGACTGCTTTGACAAGGCCATCAGCATAGATGCTTCGTATAAGCAGGCCTGGTACAACAAGGGGTACGCGTATCACGGGGCGGACATGCTCGAGAACGCCGTCTCATGTTATCTCAAAGCTATTTCCGTCGACCCGTGGGACAAGGTCCTTTGGAACAACCTTGGGAACGCATTGTATAACCTGGGAAGGTATGTCGAATCGATCCCGAAATTCGTCGAGGCCATCAGGGTCGACCCGGACTACGAAATCGCGTGGAATAACATAGGAAACGCCCTCGAGAAGATGGGGGCGAACCAGGAGGCAATCCCTTTCCATGACCGCTCCCTTGAGATCAGCCCTGATTTCGACTACGCACTGTACGCTAAGGGCGTGTGCAGGTCAAGAATTGGGGATCCCGAGGGTGGGCACGACCTCATTCTCGAGTCCCTCGATCTCAATCCAACGTATGACGAGGCCTGGAAGGCCATGGCGAAAGTCGCGATCCAACTTGGTCGATGGGACGAGGCGTTGATGTCGATCGAGGAGGCGCTAGCGATCAACCCGGATTTCGATGAGGGCTGGGCAGACAGGGGAGACATCCTGCTCGCACTAGGGGATACGGAGGCGGCTCAGGCATCCTACGAGATGGCTCTTCAGTGTCTCGAGGCGGTCCGGACGGACACGGTTAGCGGTTTGGCTTCGCTCGTTAGGAAGGGAGATGTGCTCGTGCGGCTCGGGCGGTTCGACGAAGCACTAGCGAACACCGAGACTGTCGCGCTCACCGGGAAAATGAATCATACGAGCCTTCCGAGGTTGTTCGAGATCAGGCGTTTCCTCGGGTCGTTTGATCTCTCCGAATCACTCAAGAAGATAGTCGACTCGTGCAGTGAGGTGGACATCAAGGTCGCGTAT
>Ga0315268_10007226_pt1 | contig 11714 bp, 12 predicted proteins | sample C1_top_MG_FD_204535 | JGI IMG/M metagenome (GOLD analysis project Ga0315268, IMG submission 204535) | Sediment microbial communities from Yellowstone Lake, YNP, Wyoming, USA - C1_top | ecosystem: Environmental > Aquatic > Freshwater > Lake > Sediment | place: USA: Wyoming | collected 2017-08-01 | reverse complement strand
CTGTTAATTTTTCCACCTCTCTGTCTATGAGCCGGGAAAATAAACACTTTTGCCAAAAATTATATTTTTCCCAAACAGAGAAAGGGTGAAGCAGTACTGGAAAAACCGCGACAATATTATCATCTGAAAAAGAAGCGATTATTTTATCGAAGCAATTATTTTCTAATATAATAATGTCTTGATGCATTAAAATAAAATAATTCGACGAACATTCTTTGATCCCTTTATTATAATTTTTAGCCAATCCTTCATTATTCTTATTATCTATTAATCTGGTCCTATAGGAACTTCTTTCTTGGTATTTTCTTATTATTTCTCTACTTTTATCAATTGAGTTATCATTAATAAATATTATTTCCCTTATCAGGTCTTTATTATTTTGCCTCTCTAATGAAATTAGCGTGTCATTAATTGTAGACTCTCCATTAAAAACTGACATTATAATAGTAATTGAACAATCAAAATTAATCTTTCCATATTTTTCTAAATCATTTATTTTATTTATCATAGTTACATTTTTCCTTAAATCGACCCAGGAAATATCCTAATCCCCCAAACCCAAATTTTAAAAAATTATAAATAATAAAACCTAAACTCAAAATAGGGAATTTTAAAAATTTCTTCCAATTTTTCAAATAAACATTTCTAAAAAATCCCAATTGCTCTTTTGCCTCATATTCATTTTCTTTTTTATAACTCACAAAATCCTTCCCATACTCATAATACTTTTTCATATGCCTCCAAAAATCCGTCGGTTCTCCCAAGTGCAAGACCTCGGCATTTATAAAACCGGTTTTAAAATTTCCTCTATTTAATTTATTCTGAAAATCATAATCCTCTCCGGCCGTAATTTTTTCATTAAACCCGCCTATTTTCTCATAAACATTTTTTTTAACAAACCGTGCTGATGAATGAGTAATATCGTATTTATACATATCTACTTCAAATTTTCTTATTTTAGCTATCCAGCTTACTCGCACATCGGGAGAATTATGAACCACAACCGCGTCAAACCCTTCATTTATTTTATTTACACATTCCATCACCACGTCTTTATCTAAAATAAAATCAGAATCCACCTTATAGACAAATTCGCCCAAGGCCTGCCGTACTCCATAATTTACCTGCGCGCTCCTCTCCGGCCCCCAATCAAAAACCTTGACTTCAAAAACTCCTGGATTCCCCCCGCATCTTGCGGGGCGGGAATGACAAAAGGAAAGCGCGATTTCTTTGGTATTATCGGTTGAATTATTGTCAACAACAATAAGTTCAATACTCTTATAACTCTGCTTCTTTACCGACTCCAGGCACGCTGCAAGCGTCCGGGACGAATTTTTGGTGGGGATGATGATGGAGACGAGCGGATTGTTCATAATTTTAACTACTTATTTAATCAAAAAACAAGGAACAATAAGCCTGCCTTCTTCAATCTTGAACTGATTTTTGGAGTAAACCAAATATCTTGTCTTAAATACCTTCTTGGCAATTTTATCTATGAATTTTATGTCATTCCACTTGACATCATTCGTGTATTTTACTTCAATCAGGGCATGAGCGCTCGTATTTCTATAATCATTGCTTGCCACAAAATCAACTTCATCTTGCCCCTTTCGATAAAACGACAGATATTGATATTTTTTCTTCAACAAATTAAAAACATATGTTTCAGCCAAAGATCCGAAATATTGGGATTTTAATACCGGATTTTCCGTCCAATCAAAACGAAATGTTGTAAAAAAATTGGGGCTGGCGATATATACTTTTTTTTGCAAACGCTTTGATTTTCTGAAAGATTTTGAATAATTATAGAGCAAATCAACCAAAAAACTTTCTTGAAAATAAGAAATGTACTTTTTAAGCGTGTTTTCTTCAATTCCCGCTTCACTGGAAATAGTTTTAAATTCCAGCAGCGAACTATTTTCATTGACAAAAATCTGAAACAAAAATTTTAGCTCATCAATTTTTTCAACCCCGAATAGTTTGGGAATATCATATTCTATGGCTTTTTTATAAACAGATTCTGAAATATATTTTCTAATTTTGTCCTTATCTTTTTGCGCGACCATCTCGGGAAATTGATAGTACAGCAAAAATTCCTCAAAAAAATTTTTCAAAATATTTCCACTGCGGCCGAGAAAAAAATCGTAATCATTCTGGGTGTACTCAGGAACCAAGCTTCCAATCGAAAATGAATACTTTTGATATTCTCTAAGCAGCTCTTCTCCGGCGCCGGCTAATTCCAAAAACTCTTCAAAACTCAATGGCTGTAATTTAAACTCATAAATCCTGCCCGCCAAACTTTCCGTTGTTTTTTTCTTGAGAAACAAAGAAGACGATCCGCTCACGACAAATTTGATATTCCGGCGAGTATCATAATAACGTTTAAGAATATGCTGCCATTTATCAATATATTGTATTTCATCCAAAAATATATAAACCTTATCGCCAGGTTCATTTTTTAAAATATCTTCCAAAAATGTATCAAGATAATCCTTGAGCGTAAGTTTTGAAGTTACCAACACTTCGTCAAAGCTAAGAAATAAAATATTATTTGGTTTTACCCCCTCTTGCCCAATAATGTGCTGAATAAGCTGTTTTAAAAGAATCGTTTTCCCCGTTCTTCTCAAACCCACCACTGAAATTATCTGTCTTTCCGGAAGATATTTAACCAACTCAAAAAAAAGCTTTCTCTTATGTTTTTGATGCTCAAAAAATGAATTATCGTTTTTCCAGTGTTTATTTTGAGCTAAAATTTCGCCTATTATAGCACCTTTTTGCATATTTTTATTTTATAATTACTATACTAATCATAATTATAGTATTTATAATTTATTGTGTAAAGCGGGTTTTTGCGGAATTTCTGGCCGGGATGATGATGAAAATCAAAGGATTATTTATAAAATCAAATTATGCACTTTAAAAAATCCGCATAACTTTTCTCAAAATTTATCTCCCGGCTCGACTCCCATCCCTTAATTCTCAACCCCTGATATTTCTCCTGATCATGTAGCAATTCAACAATGTTTTTTGCCATTGTTTCCGGAGTATTTTTTTGGCAAATTATTCCGGTTTCATTGTGTTTGACGCTGTCCCTGAGTCCGTCAATGTCATAGACCACGGCCGGCGTGCCTTGGCAGTTTGCTTCCGTTACCACCAGGCCCCAGCCCTCTTTGACCGAGGTGACAGAGAGTAAATGCGCTTTTTGCATCAGTTCAATTTTTTTCTCTCTCGTAACCGGCCCGAGATATTCTATATCATTTTTATATTTTGAATTCTCAAGCATTTCTAAAAACCTTTGGCCGAATTTTCCTTCCGGTTTGCCGGCAACCACTAACTGCAAATTGTCAATCTTTTCCCTGGCCAGTTCAAAGGCCTTGACGATATGGTCCGTTCTTTTCATCGCCTTGATATTCCCCAAAGTTAAAATTGTCGGCCTATCGTATTTTTTTATCGCCTCAAGGTCCGCGGCCGGCTGAATTTCAATTCCTTCGCTGATTATATGGATATTTTCCTTTTTAAACCCGTATTTTATTAAATCCTTTCTGGTGCTTTCGGAAACAGTAATTACTTTTCTGTCAGAGAGCAGCCATAAATAAACCGGCTCCAAAATATAGCCGATAAAATTAAGCGGAAAAAATATCTCATAAAACCAAATCTGGCGGCAAAGCTGATGGACGAACAGGATATTTTTTTCTTTTACCCTGTTAAATTGCTTTGCACCACCCGCGGTGGATTTAACAGGGTGAACGTAAAATTTGGCAAAAAAGGGGATAGTGTTTACCTCATCAATTACCAAATCCGCCCAGCCCCGCAAATTATTTTTGTAATATTTATAGGCGCGCCAGTAGACGCTGACACGATTGCCCAGGCGGATTATCCGGTAGCCGTCCTTGTCTTCTTCGGCTACGCCGCCCTTGAAACCGCCAACCAAAAATATGACTTCATGCCCGTCCACTGCCAATCTCTTGGCTAGCTCCTCGTTCACGACTTCCGCTCCGCCGGCCAAGGGATTTGACCTGTCTTTCCATGTTAGCCACAATATCTTCATAAAAATTAATCCAAATTCCTTTTTTTCCTTAATATATACATCGGCCGGTTGGATACTTCTCTTTGGATATTGCCGATATAGAGAGCGATCAGCCCGAGACAGATCAAGATAATGCCGACCATAAACAAAATTATCACGGCCAAAATAGCCGGTCCGGAAAAATTCATGCTGAAAATATCATTTATAATAAATCTTTCCACGAGCATAAACAAACCCAGGCAGCCGGAAAAAAAGGTGATAACCAGCCCTAAATATCCGGCCAAGCGCAAGGGAAACAAGCTTTGCGAAATTATTGCGGACAAGGCGAGCTTCATGCGCTTGAGGCTGGTATAAGCGGCGCGGCCGCCGGTCCGAGTGTTGGCCTGGAAAAAAATGAATTCACGCTTGAATCCGAGCCAGGCGATCAGGCCCCTGGTCATGCGCGCTCTCTCGGTGAGCCGGTTGAATTCCAGGACCACCTTTTTGTCCAATAGGCGGAAATCCGTGGAATTTGGCATTAGTTTTACCTCGCTGATCAGATTGATCAGCGCGTAAAACAGCCGGGAGCAAAATCGCTTGACCGGCCCGCCGTAATTTTCATAAGACCTGACTCCGACGACCACCTCCGACCCCGTCTCCCACTTTTTTACAAATTCCGGGATCAATTCCACCGGATGCTGTAAATCGCCGTCAATCATAATGACCGCATCGCCTTGTGAATGATGCAGGCCGGCGGAAATGGCGATCTCTTTGCCGAAATTGCGCGAGAACTCCAAATATTTGAATTGATGGTCTTGGCCGGATAGTTCATTCAATATCTTGGCGGAACCGTCAATGCTGCCATCATCAACAAAAATAATCTCAGAGTCATAATCAGGCAGATTTCCCATGACCTCTTTAATTTTTTTATACATTAAGGGGATGTTTTTTTCTTCATTATAAACCGGAATTACTATTGAGATTAATTTTTTCATACGAGTTTTTATTTAAAAATTCCATAATTATTTTTATAGAAAGAAGTATCAATGTAGCTAAACTGCCGATCAAAAAATTAACGATTATATCTTCCAAAGCAGCATGCCTGAGGCCAGAGAGTAACAAAACAATTACCGGGCCGATAAAGGAAGCGTAAAAGACAAAATTCTTGCGCAAAGCCAAGAGGTAAATAAACAAGAGGTTTGACAAAGAAATAACAAATAAAAATAAACTGATTTTTGGCAGCAGGTAAACATAGGCCAAATACCGGCTGCCGATTAATATCCGCGTAATTAAAGTAGGAAATATCAAAAAAGCCGCCAGAACTCCGCCGCCGATCATAATATTCAAAATAAGTGCCTTGATCAATATTTTTTTATTCTTATTTTCCACGTCGTTAATTTTTATGGAAGGCAGCAGCACGGCCGCTACCGAGCCGGTGACAAAGAAAATAATCCGGCCGATGGTCGCGATACCGCTGTAAAAACCGGCCATTTCTGCGGAAAAAAATTTCTTAACTATTATGGTATCGGCCGAATACAGGAAAGTGACTGAGAACGAAGCGGCCAAGAACAAAAAAGCGTACCATAGTTCTTTTTTTATCCGGTTGTCTATCTTGGTTTTGAAGCCAGGCCCCAGACGAAAATTTTTACGGCCATAGAGAAGAATGTATATCAAAACGGCCAGTTGCGACAAAATCAGGCCGGCAGTGGCGCCAAAAACCGCCCAGCCGAAAAAGACGAGCGCCACGGAAATGATAACCTTGCTGCCGGACGCGATAATGCCGGCGACGGAAAGGGCTTTAAAATCTTTCAGTCCTTGGATGATGGCCAGATGAGTTGAGTAAACCACTCCCAAGACAATGAGGATCGACAGTATTATGAATAAATAATTTGCGCGGAAATTGAAAAAGGAAACAAAATGGCTGCCGAATATCAAAAGAGCCGATGAAACCAAAAGGGCGAAATACAGGCCCGTTTTCTGGAGCATTAATATGGTTTTTTTGTCTTCTTCGCCCTGGAAATTGGCCACGATATTGGTGATGACATTTTTAAAAATGCCGGAAAAAACGCCGAAAATCAAAACAAACGAAATAAAAGCCTGGACTTCGCCAAAGTCCTCCACCCGCATCATCCGCCCGAGGATCGGATGATAGAGATAATTTAAAAAGGCCACGACCATTGAGCCGCAGAAAAAAACAATATTGTTTTTGATAAATTTATCTTCCCGTATCCATTTAAGCAGCATTCTGAATATTTATTAACCTTAAAAGGCTATCTTTAAAATAAAAAAATTATTGAACAAATTGATCATAGCCTCGGTATACGGCTATATTATACATTTATAATATTTATATTGTCAATTTTATTATAATAAGATAAGCTTATAAAAACCAGGATAATATTTATTTATGAGAATACCACTAAGGTTATTTATATTGTTTATACTTCTTTTTGGTTTGATAAATATTGCTTTTGCCAAATTGCCTGATTCAATGTTGATTAATGTTCCTTTCATATCCCAAGCGCCGTTGGCGCGCTGGAGCGACGCGCGCCAGCAGGACGGGTGCGAGGAGGCGGCAGTTTTGATGGCTATAAAATGGGTAAAGGGAGAAAAGATGACGAAAAAAGAAGCCGAAACTGCGATCATCAAAATGGCACAGTGGGAAGAAAAGTATTATAAAAATTTTCACGATACGAACTCAAATGATACGGCCGAACGGCTGATAAGAAAATATTGGGGTTATAAAAATTATAAAGTTTATAATTCGGCGAGTATCGAAAGCATAATAAAAGAATTATCAGCCGGCCGCATCGTGATCGTTCCGACCAATGGGCGCAAATTAAAAAACCCGAACTATAAACAGCCGGGCCCGGAAAGGCATAATCTATTGATCAAGGGCTATGACTACAAATCAAAGGAGTTTATAACCAATGACCCGGGCACTCGCCGGGGCGATGGTTACCGCTACAAAGAAAAAGTGCTTATAGAGGCGATCATAGATTATCCGACCGGCAATCATCTGCCGATCAAGGAGAAGAAGAAGGCAATGATCACGGTGTGGAAGTGAGAGTCATGTATCACGTATCATGTATCACGTATCATGTATCATGTATCACATATCACGTATCACAAATCAAAAGAGTGTTTAATTTCTCGCTGGCCGTTGGCCAGATTTTTTAGATAGATGAATTTGGTATTTTTTGGAAGGATATTTTTTACGCGGTCGGCCCATTCGATAACTGTCACCGTATTCGGCTGACCAAAATAATCAAGTGCGCCGATTGCCAATAGCTCTTCTCCCGATTTTAAGCGGTAAGCGTCAATGTGGACAAGGGTGAGAGCTTTTAGCTTTGAGCTTTTAGCTTTGAGGGCGTGGTAAATCTTTATAACTACAAAAGTCGGGCTGTTGACCGTTTGTTTTATGCCGAGTCCGCTGGCCAGCCCCTTGGTAAGAACGGTTTTGCCCGCGCCGAGTTCGCCGATCAAGGCGATCACCTCGCCGCCACTTAGGGATTTGGCGATTTTTTTTCCGAGGTTGTGAGTTTCCTTTTCGTCTTTGGATAGGTATTTCATGAGGTTATTTTTATTTGGTGGACGATGCAGGGCTCGAACCTGCGACCTCCTCGGTGTAAACGAGGCGCTCTAACCAACTGAGCTAATCGTCCGGACTTATTTTCGTGCCGAGGACAGGACTTGAACCTGCACGGGAAAAACTCCCACAAGCCCCTCAAGCTTGCGTGTCTACCAGTTCCACCACCTCGGCTGATCAATTTTAATTGCGCTAAAATATTAACACAAGCATAATAATATTCGTTGTATTCGTAGTAAATTCGTAAATTAGTAACCTTCTATTTTGAGAACTTTTTTTCTTTCAATTTTTTCTTGTAGCCTCGTTTGAGATAATAAAGCTTGGCGCGCCGGACATCGGCCTGCTTTTTGATCTCGATCTTGGTAATGGTCGGGAGATTCAAAGGAAATATTTTTTCTACGCCGATGCCGTCGGAAACTTTTCGGACGGTGATCGTGCCACCGGCCTCTTGGCCGTGTTTTTTGGCGATGATCATGCCTTCAAAAAACTGAATTCTTTCTTTTTCCTCGCCTTTGAGATTCAATTCTTTGATCTTTTGGAAGACCTTGACCGTCATGCCCGGGTTTAAATCCGGAATGATCCGTTTTTCGTCTTTGATCGCTTTGGCATGGGACTCTTTGTCTTTTTTAATCTTTTTTTCCGCCATATTTTTAGGAGTTCGCGTTTTTTGACCGCGAATATCGGTAATATAAAAATAGAACCGAAGTTCTACTTGATTTATGGCCAAGGAATTTAAATATTCCCGACCACTGTTAGATCCTTTCGGGATTAACTTGTTAATTAATCTACAATATATAATAAATATTATTTTTTGTCAACCAGCGGCCGGATAAATGCGTATAATTTTTCAAACGCCTCTTCAATGCTTAGCCTTTCCGTGTTTAATATGAAATCAAAATTATTTTTATCGTAAACATCGATATTGTAATATTTTTTATATCGCACAATATCGCTAGCCAGCCGTTTTTTTATGCTGGCCAGCACCTCATCATAATTGTTAATAGCACAATCTTCATTTCGCGCGCCCTGATTTTTTTTCAAATCCGCCAATATCCGCCTAGCGCCTTCTTCTTCGCCCACTTCAATAAATATTTTTAATGACTTTGGAATAAAATACCAGGAAGTACGGCCTTCAATGATAAAATTATTTTCTTTTTCGCCCAGTTCTCTTTGGTATTCGTCCACTTCAATATCAGTTTTCGGATCGTTTTCTCCCAATTTGTTATACTCGGCCAAGGTCAAACCAAGCTCTTTGGCCCGTTCGCGCCTGAGTCCGCCGATATAATAGCGCGGCCAGCCGAGTTTTTCACCCAGCATTTTGGCCAAAGTAGATTTTCCCGAGCCATGTGAACCGCCGATGGAGATGATCATAAAATATTGTGCTAACCTAAATGATTTTTATAATATTTAAATTAGATATATTATTTTATTGGTTTAATTTAAAATTTAAATATCAAAATGAAAAATGACAATGTAAAATGCAAAATTTTAAATTTTGAATTGTCATTTTTCATTTTGACTTTTACATTTTTAATTAATGGTGCAAAAAAATTTAATTTAATATATAAAAAATTTATTAATGTTATTTAATTTTTGTCAATAACTCTAATAAGTCTTCCGGCATTTCAACCTCGTATTCTTTCAGCTTCCCCGACAGGTCGGCAAAAGATAATTTTTTGGCCAGCAGGAATATTCGTCCGGGATTCAATTTTTTGTTTAGGATTTTTGTCCTGGCGGTGCCATAGAGATCATCGCCGACCAGTGGATGGCCGTAGGCCGACAAGTGCACGCGGATCTGGTGGGTGCGGCCGGTTTTTGTCCTTAACTTGATCAAGGTATAATTGACATATTTTTGTAGCACCTCAAGCTCGGTAATCGCTCGTTTGCCCAAGGTGTTCTGCTCGCCTTTGTTCAAGACCGGATGAGCCGCCATGCGATATCCGTCCCGGGAACGGTCAATGGGAAAATTGATCGTATCTTCGTCCTTGCTCAATCGGCCGTAGACCAGCGCCACATATTCTTTCTTGACCCGCCGCGCTTGGAATTCTTTTTTTAAATGATCAAACATGGTTTGGTTCTTGGGGATGACCAATAGGCCGCTTGCGTCCCGGTCCAAGCGATGGACAATCGCCGGCCTCTCCGGGTCTTCGCCGACCTTTGATAAACCGGGAAATTTTTGCAGGAGCAGTTCAGCCAAATTGACTTTTTTTACCAGGCCGGACTCGTGGACAATCAATCCGGCCGGTTTGTTAACAATCAAATAATCATCGGTTTCTTTTATAATATTCAAATCTGGCAGAATTTTTTTTTGAAGATTTATTTTTTGGCCATCGCCTGTATTTTTTTTATCAGCATTATCGATTTTTATCTTATCGCCATTTTTCAATATATAATGCGGCGTAATCGATTTTTCGTTGACAAGAATACCCCCTGATTTAATAGATTTTTGTATTTTGCTTCTGGACAGGCCAAGAGAAAAATTTTTTGTCAGCCAGAGATCAAGGCGGGCACCGGCGTCGGTTTTTTTTATTTTTATGGACATATAAATTTTTGTAAATTTAAATAAATATTTTTTTGAACTTGATTTTAGAACTTAACTGTTCGTTCGGTCAACTCCTGGATTCCCGCTTTCGCGGGAATGACAAAAGACAATTATTTTCAATTCAAATTCTAGTTAATTATTTTATTCAGCTTATCGGACATTATATCAAATGTAAACTCATTTGCTATTTTTTCCCTGGCATTTTTGCCGAGTTCCTGGCGCCAGCCGATATTTTGCTCCAGCTTTATAATTTGCCGGGCCAGCATTTCCGGATTGTCAAACTCAATCAATGTTCCGGTGCGGTTTTCGGAAACCATATTCTCCAAGCCGAAATTTTTTGGCGCAATAACCGGCAAACCGGCGGACATCGCCTCCAGGACGCTGTAATAATCGGGAATTCTTACCTGTGATAGCGGCAAAACAAATATATCAAAATTGTCCAGCCATTTTTTCGGCCGGTCTTGTCCGCCGACAAACCACACCACATTCTCGACATGTATTTTTTTGGCCAGCCAGATCAGATTTTTTTTCTCACGTCCTTCGCCGACCACGATCAGCTGCAGATTCGGAATAGTTTCCAGGCATAAATTAATGGCACCGAATATCGATTCAATTTTTTGGCTTTCATCAAGCCGGCAGATGGTCCCGACCGTAAAAAATTTTTTTTGTTTTTTCAAATAATCTTTTTTGGCCATTGATTCAAAAATATTCTCTTGATGTACAACCGTGTTCAATTTGATGGCCGGGCTCAATATGGAAATATTGTTTTTATCTACCATCCAATTGATCAATTGTTCGCGGATAAACTCCGAGGCCGCGATTATTTTGGACCGGTTGGAATTAATTCGATAAAGCCACCTGATAAATTTTGCCGGCCACAATAAAAAATTTTTTTTGTTCAAACATTTCAGCTCCAGCCAATAAGTTTTTATCCCAAGCATATTTGCTACAGCCGATAAAATTATTTTTTCATTCCAATTGACCAATATAAGGTTTTCTATCCGGTATTGCCGCCGGAAATTATATAACAAGGCCAAATTATAAAAGAATAAAAAAGGAAGTAAAAGCAAAAAGGCCAGGCTTTTCAATACATTGACATTTTTTTCAAAATTCAAAATAGGCCCTAAAAATATGCGGCAAGATAGTTCATTTTGGCCGTTACCGTATCCATTTTTATTGCAATTCGCGGGTTTGATGGAAATATCAAATTTTAAAGAAAGTATATCCGATAAAGAATCAATATACCTTTTGGCCTCGCTGCCAAGCGTGTTGATGATCAAAGTTTTTTTTCTGTCATTCATTCTTTTTCAGTAAATTAATTATTTCTTCTTTCTTAAGGCCTTTGATTAAATAAAGAACAGTCAGATAGACCATGGCTGAAACCAGCAAATTGAAGATTAGGCGCCAAAAACCGCCAATAGAATTCAAAACGGCAAATTTGCTGGATCCAAAAAGAAAAACAGCCATTACGGCCGAAGCGGTCAGCGATTTGAATAATATTTTTAGATTAAAAGAAAAATGAATAGTTCTTTTTACCAAAAGATAAGAAGCGGCAGCAATTGAGAGTTCGCTGTATA